>VAPK010474503.1_pt1 | contig 14059 bp, 3 predicted proteins | sample 3395031 | NCBI WGS metagenome assembly VAPK01 (sample SAMN08290443, study PRJNA428436) | hydrothermal vent metagenome | isolation source: Deep-sea hydrothermal vent chimney 1 | place: Pacific Ocean: Juan De Fuca Ridge | reverse complement strand
GTATATTTATTGGCAAGCTTAACGACTCGCATGAATTTATAGTTCACGATAGTCTTTTACGATGAGTTTTATACTGTCCTGACCACCGACATCATCAATCAACAATACTTCATATTCGCCAGGTGGTGGGTTAATTATAACATCTGTTATCGGGTCGATTTGCTTCAGTTGTTTACCATTGAGAAACCAGAATACTTTTCGAACACGATTAGTGACGGCGGCAGACAGCTTAATTCCCTGATGCTCTCCCATGATATTGTCGGCTCTTTTATAATAAATCGTATTTTTAACGGGGGACAAAATTCTGGGTGAATAGTAACGTTGTCCCGCCATATTATCTATCTTATACGGAGGTGCATCACGTACCGGTACGCCGTGCTTAAGTAAGAACATAGCCATCTCTGATGGCCAGATATTAAATATTTTTTCGCTGCGGTATATTGCTCTTGTCGTAATATCAGCCTGTGTACCCGTTCGGGTATCGATGGTAATGGCCTGAGGAATATTGCAGCGCTGTGAAAGCACGGGTCCTTCGATATCCGTAATGTAATATTCATCAATTAATGACTTGCAATGTCGTGTTGCTAATGTGCCACAGGTTGCACAAATTTTTCTCACCCCGACCTTTTCTGGCTTTGTGAACCATTGATTTGATAACATGGGTTCAATAGCCTGAAACAGATCAAATAATAGTGGTGCAGCCATACTGCTGCCAGTCAGGCCAACGGAGGGGGAGCCATCAAAATTACCCAGCCATACACCGATGGTATAATTGGGTGTATAGCCAATGCTCCAGGCATCCTGATGGCCATATGAAGTCCCTGTTTTCCAGGAAATGGTGGGGCGATTTTTACTGTAGCGCCAACTGGCTGGAAAATCAGGTCGTTCAACATCGGTCAGAATGTGTGAGACAATCCAGGCCGCTTCTTTTGATATCAGTTGTGATTTTACCCGTGGCCTATGATCATCCTTCAATAGTTTATAGGGTTGATAGATGCCACCATTAGCAAGACTCGCGTAAAGATTGCAGGTTTCCAGTAATGGAATTTCAACACCGCCCAGAATCAGCGGTAGTCCATAATAACTGGAAGGTTTGTCCAGTGTGGTAACTCCCCCGGCCTTTAACAAATTATACAGTTTGTCCATGCCCATCTTATTGCTGAGTTTAACCGCAACGGTATTCAACGATTCAGTCAGGGCCTCCCTTGCCTGCACGGGGCCAAGAAACTCTTTTGAGTAATTCTGTGGTGCGTAGCCGGCATAATTAACTGGGATGTCATATAAAACCGTGCGTTCTGCAATTAATCCATGCTGCATCGCCAGGCCATACAAAAATGGTTTTAATGTTGAACCGGGTGAACGAGGTGAACGGCTGCCATCATTTGCTCCCAAACCTTTCTTTGAATAATAGTCAATCGATCCGATAACGGCTTTTAGCTCACGGGTCTGGTTATCGATAACGACTGCAGCGGCGTTGCTGATGTGATATTGATCCAGTGTTTTGACATATTGATAGAGTAATTTTTGTGTTCGTTGCTGGATATTTGTATCTATAGTTGTATGCCAAACATACTTTTCAGGCTGACTAAAACGAAGGTGCCATGCGGTATGAGGAATAATATGGGCCTGTTGATGACGCCTTATTTCCACCTTTTCTTTTTTTGCCTGAGTATATTTTGCCAGAGTGATCAATTTTGCTGCCAGCATTTTATCCAGCACCCGATCTCGGGCTTGTGTTGCCGCTTCAGGATGCCGGTCTGGACGGCGCTGGTTTGGTGATTTGGGTATGGCAACCAGTAACGCAATTTCCCCGATGCTGAGTTCAGTTGCAGGTTTGTTGAAATAGCGAAACGCAGCCGCCTGCACACCCTCGATGTTTCCGCCGTAGGGTGCAATAGCCTGATAAAAAGCAATAATTTCTTTTTTACTAAAACGAATTTCCAGTTGGATAGCACGAAAGCTCTCAATCAGTTTTGCGGCGAGAGTGCGTTCACGGCGTTCCAGCATTCGCGCCAGTTGCATCGTGATGGTTGATCCCCCTGAAACAATTTTCCTGGCGGCAATATTGTCGATAGTCGCTCTAGCGATCGCCAGGGGATTTACACCAAAGTGTTGGTAAAAATACTGGTCTTCATGGACTAAAAAGGCATCGATGAACAAGGGGGGAATCTGTTCAAAGGGGATATGCATGCGATAAAACTGATCTTTGGAAATAAGAAGATCAATCAGCGCACCCTCCTGGTCATAGAAGCGATAGGCTTGAGGCGGATAAAGCTTGTTTTCCGGTAACGGCAGGGTAAACAGCAAAATAGAAAAGATAGCCGTGGCGAAGATTGTGCTACTCAACCATAAACGCCATCGTATACGAAATTTCATCTATCTTACCTACTGCATTTCCTATTCCACAAGACGTATGCGCATTTTGCTGCGGTTTGCTTCACTGAAAATATCCGGATTGTACATCGCCTCGACCCGAACGGGTGGCACGGCAAAGTTACCTACGGTGACTGCCCGTGTTGTGTAAAAATAACGATACTCTTCAGGTTTTACTGTGAGGAAGATATTTATCCGATCGTCGCGTATATCAACATAATCCGGCTGTATCTTCTGTTTAATCCAGGGCAGTGATGCTGATGTGCTAAGTCGGGCATTTTCGATCTCGAGTCCCATCGGTAATAAATCGGTGATCACCATGTTATCAAGCGTATTGCCTAATGACTCTATGCGTAGTTCGACCACCACCAGCTCTCCCTGATATAGATTATTCAAGTCAATTGGATCACCCTTCTTATCCAGATAACGACGCCGAATCTGTACCCCTTCATCTTGTTGTAGTGATTTCGGATTTTTCTCAATACCAATGGCCTCCCAAAGATAACTGACCTTACCCTTGCCTTTGACTTCGATACGGACTTCACCTTTAAGGAGCTCGGGGGTTCTTAATATTAGTGATTTATCAAATGGCACTTTGCTACCATCGCCCAGTACGATCCGGGTATCAATTTTCAATGCCTCGCTATTGGCCAATGCGCGACCGATGGCAAGGAAAGCAAAAGCATTTTCCTGTGTCGTAGCCCAACGCCCATTGCGGGTATTTTTTGCCAGCTTATCGATGATTATCGGAATTTGTGCAGAATTTTCATCTATACTGACGATTGCATCAAGCACCATGCTTAGATCGCGTGTGTTGGATGCAAAATTTCCACCGGTATCACGATAGGGGCTATCATACTCGCTAAGATTGCTAATTTGCTGTAGCAATTTCTTTGCTATATTCATTTCACCTGATGCGGCAAAGGCGGCGGCTAATCTGGCTTTGTCATGTAGGCGTAAATCTTCGAGGTAGTTGTCATATATATAGTTGAGCTTCGAGACAACATTCTCATCGGCAATGGCCAGAACATACAGTCCATATAGCAGATCTGAAACACCATAGTGGCGGTTATAGAGATTACTTTTTGCCATTTTCCGTGATGTCGACTGCCTGAGTTGATATAGCATATTATTCCACACGGTTTCATCAATTTTGTAGCCAGCCTTCTGTGCTTCAACAAGAAAGTGTGATGCGTACATTATGGCCCAGTTATTGATGGAATTTGTGCCCTCCCAGTAGGCGAAACGACCATCTTCAAGCTGCATACGTTGTATTTTTCTGATACCTTCACGCACATAATAGCGCGGTGTTTTCTTTGCAGTGAAGTTATCGCTGGAAGATGCCACCAGATCGGCGTAGTACAGCAACGGGAACACTTTTGATGTGGTTTGCTCAAGACAGCCATGAGGATAGCGCAACAGGTAACTCAAACTGCCCTGAAATTTAGCCAGTCTATTGGAGGACACCTGCAGAGCATATTCCTGGGTACCATCGATAAAGCCATCGGGCATTTTAATGCTACGGGGTGTTGCTTTATCAACATCACCGTTTCCGCCTAGCGTTATCAGAGTACCGGGTGTCCTGGTGGGAATGTTGATTGTCTTATGGCTTACTTCGCCCAGACCCTCGACCATCAGATTAACTTCAGCAACGCCCCGTTCATGCTCTACATTTGCAGAAAAACTAAGTTCGGCCTCACCGTTGCGGCTTAAATAAATCGTTTTGTTTGAAGGCCCCTGCAGTTTAATATGATCGGAAACCTGTATGCTGACTTTCACCTCTCCTTCAATGCCTGTACTGTTGAACAGTTTGACAGGAATTGAAAATTGATCTCCCGTCACCATGAAACGCGGCAGGGTGGGTTTCATCACCAGCTTGTCACGGATTACCACCTCTTTCTGTTTCGACACAAAGCGTTGATCGCCAAAGGCCAATACCATGACACGTAGGCGGCCATCAAAGTCAGGCAATTTAAATTTGATGCGAGCCTTACCCTGTTTATCGAATTTTTGTAATCCCGACCAAAGGGCGACCGATTTAACACGCTGCTGTGAGTCCGGGTTTACTCGTTTCTTCTTAATCAGTGAGCGCGATGGGGCTGCACCAGAAGGGTCAATTATATGTTTGTAATCAGGCTCGTAAGGCATAACCAGAGAATACATACTCAGGTGTTGTACTTCGAGTTTACGTTTCTGGTTGAAGAAACCTTCCATTTTTGGTGTTTTAAAATTGGTCAATTCCAGAATACCGACATCAACGGCGGCAACAGTAAAGAACATCTCCGCCTGATTGGTGTCGTCGATCTTGATGTCGATAGCCAGCTCACCATTGGGGCTTGCCTGTGCGGGCATTAGCAGTTTCATTTCCGGTGTATGAGCTGGATCTTTAATTTCGACATTGACCAGACCGGTTGCGTAAATCGGGTCTTGGCGGCCACCATTTTGTACGGGTTTTATTGCGATGGCACTGATGTAAAAATTAGGTAAGTACTGCTTTTTAACCGGAATTTGTATCCATTTTTTATTTTTATCTACGCTTATAATTTTAGTGAACAAAACCTTATCACGTTCACCAATCAATAATAATTTTCCAGAGAAAGGCGATTGTATCTCCAGGGTAATGGCACTATTTACTACCGGGTACCTGGTTAATATCTTTAGCTGCACCTTGTCAGCTTCCTGGGTCGCCAGACCACGTTGCTGCCCTGCGACATAAAAAGGATAACGAGTGACTTGCTTGCCAACTTGATCCACAACTTCCAGTATATGCTCACCGGAATAGCGTGGTTTGTAGTTGAACTTTCCGTATTGATCGCGCGGATCTTCGAGTTCATCAACCAGAATAAGCTCTTTCTCGGTTACATAACGATAATAGCCTCGCTCGTTTTTTCGATAATGTGTGACCGATTTATTGCGGTAGATGTGGGCTCTAATTTTCTGTTGAAGTCTGGGAATCGGGGTGCCATCGACATCAACATTGACCACTTCAAAGCCAATCGGCGTATTGAGATCAATGACTCGCTCAGACAAACGTCTGATGCCTACATACTGGCTAAAAAGCAGGATATCCGTTTGCCCATAACTACTTACGCCACGGCCACCATCGTCGATAACCGTTGCAGAGTAACTGGCTCTGACACCGATAGGTGAATCGATATGTTCAGGTACTTTGTATTCAAATATATAATGCCCATTTTCATCAAGGCGTGACTCAGTCAGATCAAAATTGATTCGTTGAAAATGATTATCATCATGCCCAAACTTGAACTTGGCGAACCCCGTTGGTTTGAAGTAACTGGGCAGGAGGTTAATCTGTCCACTAACTTTCAATCCAGATGCAGGTGGCCCGAAAAGATTATTCCCCGTCACTTTGAGTTTGAGAGTATCGCCACCATGCACTCGCGTATTTAGTATTTTGAGCTTTACCTTAATTTTATTAGGAATAAACTCCTCGACCTGGAAAGTATAATTTCCAGTCAATTTATTTTTCCAGAGCACGGATGCCTTCCATTTGCCGGTCTTTGCTTCTGCCGGAACAAGGAAATCATAAACATAAACACCATGCTTATCGAGTTTAAAACGCTCAGAAACAATCTCCTTGCCGGTGGGATTGAGCAGACGGAAATTCACCGCATACTCAGGTGGTAAAACCCCTTCCTTACCTCGGCTTACCGCAACCAGATGTACGACTTCGCCCGGGCGATAGACGCCGCGTTCGGAATAAATAAAGCTACGAATGGATGACATTTTTTCAGAAATGCCTTCTATATTGAATCCACTCAGCTTATCGCGGTTTCTGGCCAGATCGATAAATGAAAAATCATCACCTCGTGTTGCTACGATGTGCGTTGGCATCCCATCCACCGGATATGTCAGCTCAACAAAGCCCTGTTGGTCTGTTTTACTCCGGGCGATGATCTGATTCCAGCGGTCATAAACTTGTAGTTCAACATTGGCCAGTGCTTCCTGCGAGTGTAATGAGTTCGCCCAGACCAGTATGTGGTTGTTAAATCGACGTGAAATCAAGCCAATATCAGTCGCCAGGAACCAGCGTTGGTCATTATAAGTCCAATCACGTTCACCGATATTAATGCGGTACAAACCATGTCGATTCTTGCTAAATAACTCCGACATATCGATGTGAGAAATAACTTCTTCGTTATAAGTATATCCCCCGGTAATTTCATCTATGGGATATCGTTTCGAATGTATGCGCCTGGCTATTTGCGAGATATTAGATTTTTTGAAGTTATGATTAATAAACTGATTAACATTATTAGCGTAAATTTGATCCACAGAAATATATATGCCGCTCTGGGGTATATTTGTCGTAATTATCGGTATTTTGTTCAGATCTTTACGTGAGAGAACATTTCCTTCCAGGGCGAATTTTATTTTGCGTGGTAGATTGGGGGTCTTATATTTTGTTGCGACAGTCTTCGCGGTAAACGCACCATCAACTGCTTGCATACCTTCAGCCAGATTGAAGATATACTCTAAACCAGGCTTGAATTTCGCTGAAATTTCATAGCTAAATTTACCTTTATATTTAGAAGAGTCAACACTCAACTCATAGTTGATATTTTCTCCATTCTGGATAACTTTAAGAAATTGTTTTATGACTTCCGGTTCGACAGGCGCATTAATGTTAAACAAGCCTTTATATTCGCCATCTTTCCACTTCCAGCGCACATTTTGTAGAGAAATGTTTTTAGGTCTCTCCTGTAAAAAATTATTTACATAAGTTGAATCGAGGCCAAGATTACCGATAACAGGCATGATTCCTTTTGTTATGCTGTAATAAATACGTCGGTCGGTAGCCGGTCGGTCTATCCAGTCGCTGACGACTGAAAATTCGCGCATTTCTTCATTTGACCTACCCCCTTTTGTTTCCAGCTTATATATCAATGGCACTTTTATTTGCTCGCCATCTTTTTCAGTTTTATACCAAATATTAAAATGTTTGCGTAGTGCCTCAGACTTTACTGCCACTGAGAGTTCAATATCAAGATAGAAACGTTGTTTTAGCAACTTGTCTTTGTCAAAGTCAAAACGAGCGTTAGCACGCTGTACATGCAATGCGGGTGTAAAGAACTGATAGTTAACTTTCTCATAGTTCTTTTTTCCCTCCGGTGGTGCAATATGCCAGGTAAATTGTTTATCAGATACTTTGTTAGGATCAAAAGTCACTTTATAAGCGGTTGAAGGCTGCAATGCATCAACAGGTATGAACTGGATTTTGTTATCCGCCAACCACATCCAGCTTCCAGCAAGTGGTGGCTCAATGGTAAACAGGCCTATTTTGTCATTAGAACCAATGTTGCTTTGGGCTGGTTTTATATCGCGATCAAACTCCGCATCAATAACAATTCGGCGTTCGGCACGCCCCTGAGGGGTAAATTTATTGAGTCGTAAATAATTCTTTGTGGTTTTGATAACAAAGTGATCGGCAAAGGCAAAATGGGATTCACTTTGTGGCAATAGCTTATTATTGAGTACAATCTTATACGTGGTTTCCGGTTTCCAGTCACCCACCGGGGTAATCAATAGCTTGCGCCTGTTCTGCCATCGGAAAGAAAAATCCAGCATTGGAGTGATAGAAACAGGCCGGTATTCTGCGCCCAACTCTGCCGTCCAGTAAGTCTTACCTGTTTTCGGTAGAGCCTTCATGTTCCTGGAAAACTCCAGTATCAGGGGCTGATGGGGCTGATGCGAAGTGCCCGTTTGTTGCTTTTGTTTAGTGGATTTAAGTTGTGGAAGGTAGACCAGATTTTTCGCCGTATTGAATTTAAATACGTCATGATCTTTCACAAAATGCTGTTGCGGGTGATGCAATAGTTTCCGGGTTAGGCGTACCGTAAAGTTCGTCTCTTCCGGCCAGTTATTATCGGCTGTAAATTCCAACAGACTATTGCTTAACCATTTGAATGTTCCCTTAACCGCCGGTGTAATCTTAACGGCCTTGCTCATATCGGTTTTGGCTTTGATGTATTGACCGATGTCTTTGTCAAACAATATCCATAAATGCATTTCAGGCGGAACATCTTTAGTCTTTTGATAAGCGGCCATATTGTTGAAAAATTGTGAGGGTGACGGTGGTATTTCTGTTACCAGGTGATACTTTGTGATAATAATATTTTCGATGGTCTTGAACTTGAATTGGTCGGTACCGGTCCATTTGTAACGTTTATCCGGGTTATAGTCTGGGTTGAGTTTGACAGTATATTCCGTTAACTCAGACCATAGGTTGGCGGGTTGAAATTTAAGCCTGTTGGGTTGCACCCAATAGAAGGTTCCATCAATATGGGGGGTGAAAATAAAGGGTATATTGTTGGCGAGTTTATTATTAGGGATTTTTTTACGTATTTCATAATTGTTAACCATCACACGGGAAAACTCGATGGCCATCTCTTCTTCCAGCTTGACTGAATCACCATGTAGATTATAAGAGCGGATAGATTGTTTACGTGGCTTGACATAGAAAGTGAATTCTTTCGGTTGCTTGCCATAGCGCCACTTACGATCCACATCCGTATTTATCTTTGGCATGATACTTACATTCACGGTTTGTCGTACCGGCCAACCGGTGTGATTATCGGGACGAAATTCAAGTGTGCGTGCATTGGACCACAGCCAGGTGCCACCAGCTCTTGGGCTGATCGTTACCGGCACCTCATATTGTGATTTATTTTTTAGAACATCCAATGCACTAACCATGGTGCTGGAAAATTCAATACGCAGGGTATCCTGCCAGTTAATTTCATTGCTTAGCGAAAAGTCTTCAACGTAAACTTCATTGATCGAAGTCGTCACCGCAATATCGGTTTTATCACCCGCCCAGATCTGATATTCATCATTGATAAATCGGTCTGGAAAGACATCAAAATGATAGGTTTCTTCAAAGCCTGGTTTAGTTTCAGTGAAGTTAAAAGTCAGCATGGATTCGTTGACCCAACGGTAATAACCTTTCACTGCGGGCGTGAGTTTGACATAGTTCATTTCCGCGACAGAAATATTGATGTCTTTTTTATATTTACCAATTATTTCACCGTTGAATTGCAACACCAGCTGGTTATTCAACGTCTCAGGTCCCGGGCGACTGTTTTCTGCCGGGATCATTCCTTTGATGGAAACCTGCTCAATACCGGTTGAGAGTTCGATTTCTTTTTGTGGCAGGAATAGCCTCAATAAGGTGTAATGTACCTCCTGTTTCCTGCGGAGTAATTTATAGCTTGTATTGTATTTTGTCGGTTTGATAATCGTATGGGTTTCGGTAAGTCCATCCTTACTTAACTTTGATTTGATCTGTAGCTGGATATCATCAGGGTAATAATTGATAAATTTTGCTGGCTTGTTATATTGAATAACAATAGTTCCACCACGCGCATCCAGTGCTGTTGTGTTGCTGATATGAGCCACTCTTATGCTAGTAAAATAATCCACGGCGATTGCCATCAACAGTAATATTGCCAGCAAAACCGTGAGAACCTTTGCCTTGCCGGGTGATGACTTTATATTTTCATTTTGATGGTCACTTCCACTGTGCTGTTCAGTCATATCTAGATGCCTTTTTTTATTGCTGTCGGTTGTCAATTTAGCGCGTTACAAAATCCATTAACGCTGTGTGGGCCGTAGAAGAGGAAACAAGCATCAGGTCAAAATGAGCGTAAATTCATGTTGCTTATGCATGCCTTTCACAGGTTCATTTGTGTTTGTATGTCTAATAAATACTCAACACGTAGCCCGCCATCAGAAGCAATATACAACAGGTCAGCGAAGTATACGATTAATTATGATAAGCGATTATTTCCATGTTTGGGCTTTATAATGAGAGGGGGGGGGGAGTATGTAATTTTTGTGTAATATTAGCGATGCATTTGACATGTTCTAAAAATTTAGAATGAATTGTTCTTTGTTTCCTTACTCTTGCTGAAGGTGTGCTGCAGACCAGGGAAGAATATTCTAACCCCGGAATTACACAACAAGATATACAGAACAGCCCAAGGACAAAAAATCAGAGGTAATATTCCTGAAACATAATTACGCTAGCTTAGTTAAGTTAGATTATTTTTTTCTTAACTGCCTTATTAAACAGACGGACTGCCCCCTCCGTGAGAAGGAACTCACATGCCCCACGCCCTCAATTCACCTGAAAATTCAGATTCCGGTCTTGCTTGCCTGCTATTTCTGGCTCATTACTTTGGTCTCCCTGCTGATGGAGCACAGCTCCTGCATGAGTTTGCAGAGCAGGGAAAGCAACTGGATGAATTGGCTTTACTCCGGATAGCTAAACATCTGGGTTTTAAAGCCAGCACCGTGGATAGCCAGTGGTCACGTCTGTCCGCAGTTGCCTTGCCGGTGATCGCCCAGCAGCAAGATGGTCGTTACGTGGTCATTGCCCGTGCCGATGATGAGAAAGTATTAATTCATGATCCGGCTGAACCCCGTCCACTCACCTTGCCACGTGATATTTTTGAACCCGCCTGGTCAGGTCGTTTGATACTTTTTACTCGTCGTGCCGATTCTGGTCAGGGAACGCGAAAATTTGATTTTAGCTGGTTTATTCCAGCCATTATCAAGCATAGAAAATTACTTGGCGAAGTCCTGCTGGCCTCTTTTTTTATTCAGTTGTTTGCTTTGTTGACACCGTTATTTTTTCAGGTGGTTATTGACAAGGTGCTGGTGCATAAAGGCCTGACGACCTTGCATGTGCTGGCCATTGGTATGCTGGCACTGACGCTGTTTGATGTGGTATTGAGTGGGCTGCGAACGTATATCTTTTCACACACGTCCAGTCGCATTGATGTGGTGCTGGGGGCGCAGTTGTTCCGTCATCTGTTACGCCTGCCGATTGCCTACTTTGAAGCGCGGCGAGTTGGTGACACGGTTGCTCGCGTGCGTGAGCTTGAATCCATTCGTGAATTTCTAACATCCTCATCGGTTACGTTAATTATTGATCTCTTTTTTATGATTGTGTTTCTGGCCGTGATGTATTTTTACAGCCCCATGCTGACCCTGGTGGTGATGTTGACCATCCCATTCTATATCGTTCTATCCGTCGTTATTACGCCTGTCATACGTGCCCGCCTGCATGAGAAATTTAACCGTGGTGCTGAGAATCAGGCTTTTCTGGTTGAGTCTGTCACCGGCATCGAAACGATCAAAGCGATGGCGGTCGAACCGTCCATGCAACGGCGTTGGGACGAACAGTTAGCCGGGTATGTTAAAGCCGGATTTAAGGCGAAAAATCTCAGCAATGTGGCCGGGCAGGTTGCCAGTTTTATTAATAAAATCACGACCATTCTTATCCTATGGGTAGGGGCGACGTTGGTGATGCAAGGGGAATTGTCCATTGGCCAGCTGATTGCATTCAATATGCTGGCCGGGAGAGTAAGCGGGCCATTGTTACGACTGGTACAACTCTGGCAGGAATTTCAACAAGCCGGAATCTCGGTGCAACGTTTGGGGGATGTACTTAATGCACCACCTGAACCTAGTTATAACCCTAATCGCACCAGCTTGCCGCAGCTCAGTGGCCATGTCAGTTTTGATGGAGTCACTTTTCGATATCGCCATGATGGCCCTGAAATACTACGAAATATAAGCTTTGCAGTAGACGCAGGAAAAACCATTGGTATTGTCGGGCGTTCCGGTTCTGGCAAGAGCACAATTGCCAAACTGATACAGCGTTTGTATGTGCCCGAATCCGGCCGCATCTTGATCGATGGTATCGACTTGGCGCAAGTTGACCCTGTCTGGTTACGGCGGCAAATTGGTGTTGTGCTACAGGAAAACTTTATGTTCAACCGAAGCATCCGTGACAACATCGCTTTAAGTGAACCGGGCATTCCTATGCAGAGCGTTGTCGAAGCCGCAAAGTTGGCAGGTGCACATGAATTTATTCTGGAGTTGCAGGAAGGCTATGACACATTAGTGGGAGAGCATGGCTCAAATCTTTCCGGGGGACAACGGCAACGACTCGCCATTGCCCGTGCTTTAATCGGCAACCCACGCATACTTGTGTTCGATGAAGCCACCAGCGCACTGGATTATGAATCCGAACACATAATCCAGACAAATATGGCACGCATTAGTCAAGGACGTACTGTCTTTATCATTGCCCACCGGCTTTCAACCGTGCGCAATGCACATCGCATTATGGTTATTGATAAAGGCCAGATTATTGAGCAGGGAACGCATCATGAATTATTGCAACTCAAAGGCTATTACACCCGCCTTCATCAACATCAGCAGGGTGGTATTCAACTTGGGTAGGTTGGTGCTGAACCCTGATCTCCAGGGTGGAGCACAACTATATATAGCAGGCTTGAGAAAATAAAATGAAAATCATAAAACAACACTGGCAGAAGCTTACCCGCCACCTGCACATCTGGCATATTGCCTGGCAGACGCGTGAAGTCTCAGAAAGCAAAAAAAAGGCCAAAGGTAAAGAGCTGGAATTTTTACCTGCCGTACTGGAAATTGAGGAAACTCCGGCATCGCCACTTGGACGCACCTTGTCGTTGGTTATTATGTTTCTGTTTGTGCTGGCGGTCATCTGGGCGGCATGGGGTGAGATCGACATTATTGCCATTGCGCAGGGAAAGATTATTCCCAGCAGTCATAGTAAAACCATCCAGCCTTTGGAAACAGGTGTTATCAGCCAGATACATGTGCATGAAGGGCAGTATGTAAACAAAGGTGATCCATTGGTAGATATGGATAGCACTTCGAGCAAGGCGGACAGCGAACGGCTGGATAGCGAATTGAAAATGGCGCAGTTTGAGGTGGTTAGAATTCAGGCGTTGCTTACCGGGAAGGTTGAATTCATCGCTCCCGATGGGGTAGATAAATATATGATCCAATTACAAACCCAGCTGCTTAACGATCAGCTACATGAATACCGTTCGCGTATTGCCAGTGCTGATTTTCAGGTGGAACAACGTCAGGCCGCTTTGGAACTAGCGCAAGTCAATATCAAACATCTGACTGAAGCCGTGGTATTGCTCGATGAGCGCAGTAAAGCCATGCGTGAAATGCTGACAGACAAATATGTTTCACGCGTAAAATATCTGGAACTGGAAGAACAACGACTGGAAAAAGTACAATTATTGGCAGCAGAAAAGAAAATATTGTTGCAGAATAAAGCCGCACTGGCTGATGCCGGAAAACAAAAGGAAACAATTAGTTTGGAGTTTAGCAAAACAAATCGTGCGCAATTATCAGAATCACAAAATCGTATTCGCTCCATCACACAAGAACTGATTAAAGCAAGAAATCGCACCGCATGGCAACATCTTACTTCACCCATTGATGGAATAGTGCAACAACTTGAAGTGCATACTGTCGGGGGTGTAGTTACCCCCGCACAACAACTAATGATCGTCGTTCCTCGTGAAGACAAGCTGGAAATTGAAGCCTGGGTACAAAACAAAGACATCGGCTTTGTTGATCCGGAACAGAAAGTAGAAATAAAAATCGAAGCCTTCCCTTTCACTCGTTACGGCTTAATAGACGGCGAAGTCATCAGTTTATCAAAAGATGCCGTACCGTTGGAAAATGTAGGCTATGTTTATGCGGCCCGTATCAGCATGGCACGTACCACAATAAACACAGGCAACAAAATTGTTGATCTTTCCCCCGGCATGAATGTCACCGTCGAAGTCAAAACAGGCAAACGCCGGGT
>VAPK010398676.1_pt1 | contig 14060 bp, 10 predicted proteins | sample 3395031 | NCBI WGS metagenome assembly VAPK01 (sample SAMN08290443, study PRJNA428436) | hydrothermal vent metagenome | isolation source: Deep-sea hydrothermal vent chimney 1 | place: Pacific Ocean: Juan De Fuca Ridge | reverse complement strand
CCTCGATAAGATATATAGGAGGGTAGAAGTCTGACCTACAGGTAATGAAAAGGGTTAATTGTAGGTCCGAATTCATTCGGACGAATATATAAAGAAGAGAACATATGTGCGGAATTTGCGGTGAACTGAATTTTAAGTCAACGGCTTCTATTGAAGCGGTTAAGGCCATGTTGCCCAAGCTGGAAAAACGGGGGCCGGATTTTGGCGATACCTGGCAGCATGATCGTGTGGCATTTGGCCATCGACGTTTGGCAATAATTGATTTGAGTGAACACTCGAACCAACCGATGGTTGATCGTGAATTAGGTTTAACAGTTGTTTTTAATGGTGCGATTTATAACTATCCGGAATTGCGCCAGCAATTCATTAAGGAAGGTTATAACTTCCAGAGTGAAGGTGATACCGAAGTTATTCTGAAGGCGTATCATAAATGGGGTGAAGACTGCCCAAAACATTTACATGGTATGTTTGCCTTCGCTATTTGGGATGAAAAGAAACAACATGTTTTTGCGGTGCGTGATCGCATGGGCATTAAACCATTTTATTTTTCTAAAACCAGTGAATACTTTCGCTTTGCTTCAAACATTCAGGCTTTACTAGCAACAGGCGAGATAGATAAGTCGATTGATGCTTTTGCTTTACATAATCAATTTACATTACATGCGGTTGTTCCTGCTCCACGCACTATTGTTAACGGTATTCGAAAATTAGAACCAGGAACATCAATGACCATTGATGTAAACGGTAAAGAAAAAATAAAGCGTTACTGGTTTCTTGATGCAACTCGTCCGGAAAAGAAATTATCCGAAAAAGAATGGACAGATCAAATACATGATGCTTTACGTGAAGCAGTACGTAAACGGATTGATGTAGCGGATGTACCTGTAGGTGTGTTGTTGTCTGGCGGCCTGGATTCAAGTTTACTGGTCGCGTTACTCGCTGAAGCTGGAGTAAAAGATTTACGCACATTCTCAATTGGTTTTGAAGATCAACCTGAAGAGAAGGGTAGTGAATTTGAATTTTCCGATCAAATCGTAGAACGATACAAAACAAAACATCATAAATACCATATATCAAATAGCGAAGTCTTACCGCATATCCCCGATGCAGTGAAAGCCATGTCTGAACCCATGGTCGGCCAGGATGCAGTTGCCTTTTACTTATTGTCGGAACGTGTTTCTGAACAAGTTAAAGTTGTACAAAGTGGCCAGGGGGCAGATGAAGTGTTTGCCGGTTACTTCTGGTTCCCGCAAATGCATCAGGATATTAATGGTTCGGACGTGTCTCGTTTTGCGCGTTATTATTTTGATCGCTCTCATGATGAATTTCTGGAAATGGTTACTCCGGATTATCGAGGTGAAGACTTTACCTCGCAAAAAGTGGCTGAGTTACTTGGGCAACCCAATGCCGATGAGTTTATTGATCGTGTTTTACGTATGGATACCACCACGTTGGTCGTTGACGATCCTGTTAAACGGGTAGATAACATGACCATGGCCTGGGGACTCGAAGCACGGGTGCCCTTTCTTGATCATCAGCTGGTTGAGTTGGCAGCTAAAATGCCACCTGAAATGAAGCTGGGACTCAAAAGTGGTTTGGGAGGCAAGGATGTACTTAAACGTATTTCACGCGGATTAATTCCTGATGCGGTGATCGATCGTCCTAAAGGCTATTTCCCGATGCCAGCATTAAAATATGTTCGTGGTGAGTTCCTGGATTTTATGCAGGATACCTTGAACTCTCAGGCGTGTCGTAACCGGGGTATTTTTGCTCGACCTTATGTTGATAAGTTACTTTCTGAGCCCGATCAACACTTCACAGCGCTGCGAGGCAGCAAACTGTGGCATTTAGCCTTGCTGGAACTGTGGTTCCAGACACACTTGGATGCGTCTTGAAAATTCATGTATTGTCCTTATATATGATATACCTTCATTCCGGCTAAAGGCCTGCCGGAATGACGGAGTGAATATACATTACCAGCTAATAACCAAGTAAAAAGCTATGGAATTATTCTGGGCTAACTGGTATACTGCCGGGTTAGTCTAATTGAATTATGTATATCGAACTTGAATTGTCTGGAATATGAAAGTATTTCAGATTGAGTTAATGAGGAAAAAGAGATGGACGTATTAGATCGTATTGATGAGATTGTAAAAAGTAATCCAGTAGTTGTATTCATGAAAGGTACGCCACAAATGCCACAGTGTGGTTTTTCCAGCCGTACTGCTCAGGCCTTACAAGCCTGTGGTCAGGAATTTGCACATGTAAATGTATTAATGGATCCTGAAATTTTTGAAAATCTGCCACGTTACCAGGATTGGCCAACATTCCCACAAGTCTATATTAGTGGTGAATTAGTTGGTGGTTGTGACATCACTTTAGAAATGTATCAAAAAGGTGAGTTGAAAAAAGCAATTGATGAAGCGATTGCTTAATTTCAACACTTTAAATTAGATACATAAAAAAGCCCGGAATTATCCGGGCTTTTTTTTGAGTTGTAGGTCGGCTCTCGTAGTGCCCCTCTTTTAAGATAGATTGGAGGGTATCAGGCCGACGATAATCTACAACGAAGTTACAAAACTCATCGTTAAGAGATGTACTATTCGATAATAAAGGTTGATATTCCAGTACCGCGTCGGCCTGATACCCTCTCGATTATTTTAGATGTGGGGCGCTATGAGAGCCGACATGCAAGATATATCGTGGTGCTAAAATTATTTAGCCTGGCTTGGAATGTTTGTCCCAGGAATTCACAATAATACAAAAGAGTTCAGCAGTCCGTTCAGCATCATAAGCTGCGGAATGGGCTGCTTCATGATCCCACTGAATACCGGCAGCTTGTGCCGCTCTTGCCAATACAGTTTGTCCATAAGCCAGACCACCTAGTGTTGCGGTATCAAAAGTACTGAATTGGTGAAAAGGGTTACGTTTAATGTCACAACGCTCTACAGCAGCTTTAATAAAACTTAAATCGAAAATCGGGTTATGCCCAACCAGGATGGCTCTACTGCAGCCCGTTTTTTTGACCAGCTTTCTGATTGGTTTGAAAATTTCATCCAGTGCATCGCGTTCCGGCTTGGCCATGCGAAAAGGGTGGTAAGGGTCAATGCCGGTAAAGTCTAATGCTTTTGGATCAAGCTCAGACCCCATAAAAGGTTCCACATGTGCGGAATAGGTTTTATCCGGTTCAATCTGGCCTTTGTTATTTATTTTTAGTGTTACTGCAGCAATTTCAAGTAGCGCATGACGCTCACATTCGAAACCAGCTGTTTCAACATCAACAACAACAGGTAAAAAACCGCGAAAACGGCTGGCGATAGGGTCTTTGTGTTCGATTAACTCTTCCATACTCTAAGGATACCGCAAGCGAGTTATAAATACTTTAGATTCTTTTCCAATGAATCATTTCACCTGCACGTAACGGGATAATTTTTTGGTGTGCGAAAGCATATGAATCAGGAACTTGCCAGTCCGATTTTTCTAATGTGATGGTCGTGGTGTTACGTGGTAAGCCATAATAATCCGCTCCATAAAAACTGGCAAAGCCTTCAAGTTTATCGAGTGCATTGGCTTCATCAAAAACTTCAGCATATAACTCAATTGCAGCATGTGCAGAATATATTCCTGCACAACCACATGAGGTTTCCTTATTGCTTTGTGCGTGTGGGGCGCTGTCTGTACCTAAAAAGAATTTTTTATTGCCACTTGTTACCGCATCGATAAGTGCCTGGCGATGTATTTCTCGTTTTAAAACAGGTAAACAATAATAATGTGGATTCATCCCACCTTTAAACATCACATTACGATTAAATAATAAGTGATGGGCTGTAATCGTTGCCGCGATATTATCATTTGCATCGGCAATAAATTCTGCCGCATGTTTGGTGGTGATGTGTTCCAGAACAACTTTAAGTTGAGGAAAATCTTTTAGTAACGGAAGTAAAACAGTATCAATAAAAACCTGTTCACGATCAAAGACATCAACATTGGGGTCGGTCACTTCACCATGAATTAACAATGGCAAACCCAGTTCTTCCATTTTAGCTAAAGCATCATAGGTGTTTTTTATATCGGTGACACCCGCATCGGAATTGGTCGTTGCTCCAGCAGGATAATATTTAACAGCATGTATATTTGCATTGTTATAAGCATTAACAATTTCATCCTCCGTGGTGTTATTGGTCAGGTATAAAACCATTAGAGGGTTAAATAATGTATTTTTGGGCAGTACGGCTAATATACGTTTACGGTATGCCAGTGCCAGTTCCACTGTAGTAACGGGTGGATTCAGATTAGGCATAATAATGGCACGGGAAAATGTTGCTGCAGTGTGAGGAACAACATTTACAAGATATTCATTATCTCTTACATGGAGATGCCAGTCATCGGGACGTGTGATTGTTATGCTGCGCATTTTAATTAACTCATTGTTGTTCGTGGTGTAGGGTTAACCCTGATGAGAGTATCTTAATCATAGCAAGGTTATTACTGCATGTAAGTATAAATTAATAACCAATATACGTTTTTTGCAACGTGGATATGTTTAAATAGAATTATAACAAAAAATATAATGGAAAGTTCATGTCAGGTAATTTGAGTCAGGCAATTCCGAAAAAAATATTTACATCAGGTTTATCTTTATCCCTGGTGATATTTTTGTTGCTGTGTGTTGTCTCGACTTTTGCCACTGCAGATACAATTAAAATAGGGTTGCGTGCGCATTCTGGCATTGAAAAAAGTATGCGGCAGTGGGAACAAACCGCTGACTATTTGTCTGAACAAATTCCTGAACATAAATTCATTATGGTGCCACTGGTTGGATTAACAGACCTGATGCAAAGAGTTGAGCAGAACCAGTTTGACTTTGTATTAACCAACCCATCCTCTTACGTGGAAATGGAATTACGTTTTGGCGCTTCCTCTATTCTTACCTTAAGAAATAAAAGACAAGGTAAACCTTATAGCCAGTTTGGTTCAGTCATTTTTGTTCGCGAAGATAATCATGACATCAATGAGATTAGTGATTTACGCGGTAAAAAAATTATTGCCGTTTCAGAACGAGCCTTTGGTGGTTGGCGTGTTGCCGAGCGTGAATTATTAAAGGAAGGATTTGATATTTATAAACTGGCAAAACAAGTCAGTTTCAGTGGTGGGATTCAGGAAAATGTTGTGAGCATTGTTCGTTTGGGTAATGCTGATGCGGGCATCGTTCGTACCGACATGCTGGAGAGGATGGCCGCTGACGGATTAATTAAACTAGATGATTTTAGAATTATTAATAAAATAGCAACGAAAGGTTTTCCTTTTCATCATAGTACTCAACTTTATCCTGAATGGCCGTTTGTCAAAATGCGAGATACTTCAAGCGTACTTTCCAAGAAAGTTGCCTTAGCTTTGTTAACGATACCTTCGGAGTACCCGGCTGCTATTGCTGGTAAATATGTAGGCTGGACTGTGCCTGAGGATTACCAACCTGTACATAATTTAATGCGTGACCTTAAAGTTGGCCCCTATCAGCATTATTATGAAAACCCGTTAGAACATTTTTTTAAAGAATATCCAGTTCAGATTATTGTATCTGTTGTTATTTTTATTATCCTGAATTTATTAGCTGTTTATATTTTAACCATTAACCGTCAATTACTCAGGGCAAAAGAAGGGCAAGATAAATTATTGAATGCGCTTGAAGAGCGGGTTGCACTACGAACCAAGGACTTGCTGATACCAAAAGAACAGGCAGAAAAAGCAAACAGGGCTAAAACAGAGTTCCTTGCGAATATGAGTCATGAACTCAGGACCCCCTTGAATGTAATACTTGGTTTTGCTCAGCTTCTGGAGCATGAAGCTGAAGAAAAGAAAAATAAGCTAATGATGGAAAATGTTGGTGAGATATTACATTCTGGTCGACATCTTCTGCATCTTATAAGTGACATACTTGATTTAGCAAAAATTGAAAATGGTAAATATCATCTTGAAATGAAACCTGTACTTATAAATGCAGTGACAAGTGACGTTATACGTTTATTAGAAAGGCTGGCTAAAGATAAAAAAATTACAATTTCATTTAAGGCTGAAGAAAATGACTCGCTTGAAATTTTTGCAGATCTGCGTTCGTTAAAACAGATATTAATCAATATTATTTCAAATGCAATAAAATATAATCATCCTGGTGGTTCTATTGATATTCATATTGAAAAAGAAAAAGAAGGTTATTGTAAATTTAGTGTTACTGATAGTGGTGAGGGTATAGCTGAAGAGTCTTTAAAAATTATTTTTGATCCCTTTCAACGTGTGACCAAGCGGACAAATATAGAAGGTTCCGGGGTAGGTCTGGCAGTTACTAAAAAATTAGTTGAAGTTATGGATGGCGAAATACAGGTCGAAAGTACGCCTGGACAAGGTTCAACATTTACTGTGTTGTTTAAGTTAGCGGGTTAAGCCGAGCTACACACCACCACGGGTAAGTTTCTCAGGATCAAGCAGTTTTATAAGTTCAGCTTCTGTTAAGTCGGTCATCTCGGCAGCAACATCAATCACTGAACGTCCTTCAGCATAGGCTTTTTTAGCAATAGCCGCACCTTTCTCGTAACCAATAACCCGGTTTAATGCAGTCACTAAAATAGGATTACGATCCAGTGCTTCTTTAATGTGAGCAGTGTTTACTGTAAAACCGGCAATGGCTTTGTCTGCTAACTGGCGGGTCGCATTTGAAAGTAACTCAATACTTTGTAATAAGTTATAGCTTATTACAGGTAACATGACATTGAGTTGAAAGTTACCGGACTGTCCGGCAATGGTTATCGTGGTGTCGTTGCCTATCACTTGTGCGCAAACCATGGCCATTGCTTCGGGAATAACCGGGTTCACTTTGCCAGGCATAATTGAACTACCGGGTTGTAATGCAGGTAAAGCAATTTCACCTATGCCTGCAAGTGGACCACTGTTCATCCAGCGCAGGTCATTGGATATTTTCATTAAGCTAACGGCCAGTGTTTTTAACTGACCACTCATTTCTACAGCCGAATCCTGACTGGCTAAACCAACAAAAAGATTTTTCATTGGTTTAAAGGACATAGCAGAAGTTTCAGTTAAAGCTTTTGAAAATTCTTTAGCAAAATCCGCATGCGCATTAATGCCTGTCCCCACAGCCGTTCCACCTTGAGGTAAAGCACTCAGTCTGCTCAGGCTATGTTCAATGCGTTCGAGATTGTCAGAAAGTTGATCTTTCCATGCCTGTAATTCCTGGCCAAGTGTAATCGGCATGGCATCCATTAAGTGGGTGCGACCAGTTTTAACTGTTTTATCCAGTTCAATAATACGTTGGTGTAAGGTAGCAATTAAATGTTGTACAGCAGGTTGCAGTTGCTCATTTATTTCCAGGCAGGCACTGACGTGAATTGTAGTTGGAATAACATCATTAGAGCTCTGGCTCATATTTATGTGATCATTGGGATGAACGGGTTCACCCAGTAAGTCAGTCGCAAGGTGAGCAATAACTTCATTGGCATTCATATTGGTACTGGTGCCGGAACCGGTTTGAAAAACATCAATTGGAAAATGTTCATCATATTTTCCATTAGCAACATCATTGGCTGCTGAGCGGATAACATCGGCAAACTTTTTGTCGAGTAAGCCTAGTTTTTCATTGGCTGTGGCACAGGCAATTTTAACCAGGCCGAGTGCACGAATAAAACCGCGTGGCATTGCTAAACCACTGATGGGAAAGTTATTAACCGCTCGTTGAGTTTGTGCACCATAAAGCGCATCAGTGGGGACTTGTAATTCTCCCATGCTGTCACGTTCTGTACGAAATTGTTCTTTTGTCATCGGATAAACCTTTAATTAGTATTTTTTAGCTTTTAAAAATTTCCAGTTCTTAATGGTTTCTTCAACAACACGCCATTGTTCATCTTGCTCTTGTTCTAAAATAACCTGTTTTTGAATGATCGCCATATCACCATTTGCACCATCCATCACTTCTTCAATATCAAAAATAAGGCGACGCAGGCCAAAATTTCTAATCTGCAAGTTGTTATAGCTTATATCTTTTATTAAACCTCGTTTGAATTCACTTTTTCGCCTGCTGTACCAGTCAGCATAATTCAGTGTTTCTCCATTAGGCATGCCGTAAATCACAACATTTTCAGAGACAAGATCCATGTGCTTTTGCAGGTCTTTAGTTTTAACCGTTTCAGTGATGTTGGATAACCACTTTCGAATATCGAGTTCAGACATATCAGTATTTTATATTAGGCTTAAAAATCAGTCCGTTGTGGTTGTTTATCCATGTAATCTATTGCGTAATAATACGCACAATTTATCTATTTAGCGCGGGTATCTTACAAATTAAGCGCTTTCAGCCTGTTTAGAACTCAAATCCCCTGAAGATACAATGAATAATTAGAGCTTAGTAATTGTTTTATATGATATTTTAGCAAAAGCTGAATAAATAATAAGGGGTAGATTTCTTGACCTGGTGTGTTAACAAGAATTATCCCACACTCATATGCTTCATTAAATGTCTCCATTTAAGGCTGTTCAGCCTGAATAAGACAACAACCTATCTCCAATTAAACAACACACACTGCTGCCTGCCTAATACCGTTCACTTAAGGTGTTACTTATTTTTAGTAGGTTCGAATTCATTCGAACGCAGTGTAAATACTAACCTTTATACTTGTTTTTCACCTCGGCGTTCGAATGAATTCGAACCTACAATTTCTTAACAGATCGGCATTCCACTGTCTGCTTGTCAGAACAAGTTGTTTATTTTTGTACATTCTTGAGGTTTTGGGCTATATTGAGTAGTCATAAAACTATTTCACACCTGTAACCTGTTGAAATATAAACATATAATTTTCACCCTGTAAAAAGTGCTTGCTTTTGACCTGTCTGCTTGTCTGAACACGTTATTTATTTTTGTACATTTTGTAGTTTTAGGCTATATTACTAGATATAGAATTATTTCATGTCTGTAACTTATTGAAATATAAGTATATATTTTCCGCCCTGTAAAAAAGTGCTTGCTTTTGTGTGGTGATTAATTAAAGTTGCAGCCAGACAACAAATGAACCGGTAAGTAAGTAAACACCGGCAAAAGGCCATATGGCGACAACCATATGGTTATAGAAGTGGAGAAAGCTATGTCTACACAGAATCAAGACCAGGATATCGACCATCAGGAAACCCTTGAATGGCTTGAAGCAATAGAAGGTGTTTTACAATCAGATGGAGCAGATCGCGCACATTACTTATTAGAGGAAATGATCGATAAATTACGTCGTTCAGGTGCAAACCTTCCACATAAAGCGAACACAGCTTATGTGAATACCATTCCTACTCACCTGCAGCCAAATATGCCGGGTGATAGAAGTGTAGAGCGTCGAATAGGTGCGTTGATTCGCTGGAATGCAGCAGCAATGGTGGTTAAGGCTAACCGTAAAGCGTCAGAGCTAGGTGGCCATATTGCCAGCTTCGCATCTGCAGCGACACTATACGATGTAGGTTTCAATCATTTCTGGCGCGCACCTAGCCATGAGCATGGTGGCGATTTAGTTTTCTTCCAGGGTCACTCGGCACCGGGTATGTATTCTCGTGCATTCTTGGAAGGTCGTTTAAAAGAGAAGCAATTAGATAACTTCCGCCAGGAAGTTGATGGAGAAGGTTTGTCATCTTATCCACACCCTTGGTTAATGCCAGACTTCTGGCAGTTCCCAACGGTATCAATGGGCTTAGGTCCAATCTCTGCGATTTATCAAGCGCGCTTTATGAAGTACCTACAGGATCGCAGTCTAGCTGATACACGTGATCGTAATGTCTGGTGCTTTATGGGTGATGGTGAAACGGATGAGCCAGAATCTTTAGGTGCTATCTCTTTAGCGTCACGTGAAAAGCTAGATAACTTAACGTTTGTGATTAACTGTAACCTGCAGCGTTTGGATGGCCCGGTACGTGGTAATGGCAAAATCATTCAGGAACTGGAAGCGGTATTCCGTGGTGCTGGCTGGAAAGTCATTAAAGTACTTTGGGGCAGCTACTGGGATCCATTGCTAGCGAAAGATCATGATGGCTTATTACAGAAGCGTATGCTTGAAGCGGTAGATGGCGACTTCATGAACTACAAATCTAAAGATGGCGCGTATGTACGTGAGCATTTCTTTGGTAAATACCCGGAATTAAAAGCCATGGTTGCGGATATGTCAGATGATGATATCTGGCGCTTAAATCGTGGTGGCCATGATCCATTCAAAGTTTATGCAGCCTATGCAGAAGCGGCGAAGCGTGATGGTCAACCTACAGTTGTACTTGCACATAGTGTTAAAGGTTACGGTATGGGTGCATCGGGTGAAGGCCAGATGCGCACTCACTCGCAGAAAAAATTAGATGAAGATGAAATGATTGCTTACAAGAATCGTTTCAATATCCCAATTACTGATGAGCAAGCGGCGAGATGTGATTATTTCCGCCCGGATGAAAACTCAGAAGAAATTAAATACATGAAAGCACAGCGTGAAAAGCTGGGTGGTCCTATGCCGGTTCGTCAACGCTTGGCCGCACCTTTAGATGTACCCGATCTTTCTGTATTTGAACCAATTACCAAAGGTTCAGGTGATCGTGAAATGTCGACTACAATGGCATTTGTACGTTTGCTTACCTTAATTACCCGTGACAAAAAGATGGGCAAATATGTTGTGCCTATCGTACCTGATGAAGCGCGTACTTTCGGTATGGAAGGCATGTTCCGTCAGTTAGGTATTTACTCTTCAGTCGGTCAGTTATACACACCGCAAGATAAAGATCAGGTGATGTTCTACAAGGAAGATAAAACGGGTCAAATCCTTGAAGAAGGTATTAATGAAGCCGGTGCAATGTCATCGTGGATTGCCGCGGCAACGTCATACAGCACGCATGCAGTAAACATGGTGCCGTTCTATATTTACTATTCTATGTTTGGTTTCCAACGTATTGGTGATTTGGCATGGATGGCCGGTGATATGCAGGCACGTGGTTTCTTACTAGGCGGCACAGCCGGTAGAACTACTTTGGCGGGTGAAGGTCTACAGCATCAGGATGGTCATAGTTTCATGGTGTCTGGCACCATTCCTAACTGTGTCTCTTACGATCCAACGTTTGGATACGAGCTGGCGGTGATTATCCAGGATGGTATGCGCCGTATGTATCAGAACCAGGAAAATGTCTTCTATTACATCGCAGTAATGAATGAAAATTATAAGATGCCTGCAATGCCAAAAGGTGTTGAAGAAGGTATCATTAAAGGTATGTATCTGCTGCAGGGTGGTGGTAAGCGACGCAAGAAAGTACAGCTAATGGGTTCAGGTACTATTTTACGTGAAGTGATTGCAGCAGCTGAATTGCTAGACAAAGACTGGTCTATTGATGCTGATATCTGGAGCGTTACAAGTTTCAATGAACTTAAGCGTGACGGTGAAGATGTCGATCGCTGGAACATGTTGCACCCATTAGAAGATAAGCGGGTAAGTTATGTTGAGAAATGTCTGAAGGACAAACGTGGCCCTGTGATTGCAGCGACCGATTACATTCATTCTTACTCAGAACAAATTCGTAAGTGGATTTCAGTAGATTACACAACACTGGGGACCGATGGTTTTGGCCGTTCGGATACACGTGCGCAATTGCGTAAGCATTTTGAAGTAAATGCACATTATGTTGCCGTTGCGGCACTAATGGCCCTGGCAGATGATGGTCAGTTTCCGGCAGGCAAAGTTCAGGAAGCCATAGAGAAATATGGCATTAATCCCGAGAAGCCAAATCCTTTAACTGCGTAGTTTAAGTAAAAGTAGCATCCAGCCTAATAAAGATTTTTAGCTGGCTGAGTGTTACAAAAAAAAGTTCCCCCTCCCTTCACGGGAGGGGGTAGAAGTAAAGTTCCCCCTCCCTTCACGGGAGGGGGCTAGGGGGAGGGTGATAAAAGCCCCCCACCCTAACCCTCCCCCGAAATGGGGGAGGGGATAAAATCTGGTTCCTCCCCCGAAGTGGGGGAGGGAGCTTAATTAGTTTGGAGTGTTTTTATGAGCACAGTAGAAGTAAAAGTTCCTGACATTGGTGATTTTGATGAAGTCGAAATCATTGAGGTCCTTGTAGCCGTAGGTGATGAGGTCGCAGAAGAAGACTCGTTAATTACGGTTGAAACAGACAAAGCGACTATGGAAATTCCAAGTAGCCATTCGGGTACTGTTAAAGAAGTAAAAGTTAAAGTGGGCGATACAATTTCAAAAGGTGGCCTGGTTGTAGTGCTTGAGTCATCTGGTGCAGCTACTGCTGATACTTCAGAAGCAGCTAAAGAAGAAAAACCAGAGCCAGTAGCGGCGCCAGCTGAAGCAGCGTCAATTGAAACATCAAGGCCAGCCCTGGCTCCTGTACCAGCGATACAAATTGAAAATAAACCATCACCTACAGCCAATATTAATCCAGTTAGTTTTAAAAATGCATACGCATCACCTGCAGTTAGAAAGTTTGCGCGTGAACTTGGCGTTGATTTAAGTAAAGTCGATGGTAGCGGTCGTAGTGCGCGTATTGTTAAAGAAGATGTTCAGGCGTTCGTTAAGAAAGTGATGACATCAGGTGGTGCATCTGTAAATGGTGGTGCTGCATTAGGTGTAGAGCCAATGCCAGAAATCGATTTCAGCCAGTTTGGTGAAATCGAAGTTAAGCCGTTAAGCAAAATTAATAAATTGACCGGTAAATTCTTGCATCGTAATTGGGTAACCATTCCTCACATTACACAATTTGATGAAGCAGATATTACGTCACTCGAAGCATTCCGTAAGCAATCAAATAAAGATTATGAAAAAGAAGGCGTTAAATTCACCATGCTCTCTTTTATTATGAAAGCCGTTGCGGCAGGCCTGAAAAAGTATCCGCGTTTTAATTCATCGCTAGAGCCTAGTGGTGAAAACCTGATCATGAAAAACTATTTCAATATTGGCATAGCAGTTGATACGCCTGATGGATTAGTTGTTCCTGTTGTTCGTGATGTCGATACAAAATCATTAGTCGATATTTCGAAAGAACTACGTGAAATTTCAATTAAAGCACGCGATAAAAAATTAAAGCCTTCTGATATGCAAGGTGGCTCAATGTCTATCTCTAGTTTGGGTGGTATTGGTGGAACTAAATTTACGCCAATCGTTAATGCGCCTGAAGTCGCTATTCTAGGTGTATCTAAAGCAGAGATGAAACCTGTCTGGAACGGCTCTGATTTCGAACCAAAACTGATGTGCCCATTATCGCTATCGTATGATCATCGAGTGATTGACGGTGCAGATGGTGCACGTTTTATTACTTATGTTAGTCACTTGTTAGCAGACGCACGTCGATTGTTATTGTAATAGTTGGAAAAATTATAGTTCCCCCTCCCTTCACGGGAGGGGGCTAGGGGGAGGGTGATAAAAAAACTCCCCCACCCTAACCCTCCCCCGAAATGGGGGAGGGGATAAAAACTTGGGATGATTATTATAGTTTCCCCCTCCCATTTCGGGAGGGGGCTAGGGGGAGGGGATAAAATCCGGTTCCTCCCCCGAAACGGGAGAGGGGATAAAAACCACGGAAGGTTTTAAAGTGAACAACTTACTTAAGCAAAGATCTCGAGATCTTAGAAAAAATCTCACAGACGCAGAGCAAAAACTCTGGCAGAAGTTGAGAAACAAACAAATATACGGTAATAAATTCCGAAGGCAATTTGTACTTGGAAATTATATTGTCGATTTTATTTGTTTAGACAAACGTTTAATTATTGAAGTGGATGGTGGGCAGCATATGGAGAATGTTAGCTACGATTCACAACGTGATGAATGGCTGAAGAACCAAAATTTTAAAGTATTAAGGTTTTGGAATAATCAGGTGTTGGGTGAAATTAACTCGGTACTTGATGTTATTGTAAAAAAATTAGAGTAAACAAGGCCCCCCTCCCATTTCGGTAGGGGGCTAGGGGGAGGGTGATAAAAACTCCCCCCACCCTAACCCTCCCCCGAAATGGGGGAGGGAATAGAAAGTAAAGTTCCCCATCTTTTGGGGGCTAT
>VAPK010021168.1_pt1 | contig 14082 bp, 12 predicted proteins | sample 3395031 | NCBI WGS metagenome assembly VAPK01 (sample SAMN08290443, study PRJNA428436) | hydrothermal vent metagenome | isolation source: Deep-sea hydrothermal vent chimney 1 | place: Pacific Ocean: Juan De Fuca Ridge | reverse complement strand
GTTATTGGGTCTGACATGAAGAGACTCACTTTCGCTGCACTCACATCCGAACCAAATGGAGTGCAGACAGGGTCGATACACAAACCGTAGCCAATCGACGGGCGCCAATCGGGTACGGGTATGAATAGCGCTAACCCATCTCTATTGCAGCTGATTCCGGTTGCTGACTGAACTGTGCTCAGACGCCCATTTCAGGCGGCGATCGCTAGTTCACCCTGCAGCGAAACCAGAGCACGACTCAACCGACTCTTCACCGTTCCACTAGGGATGCCTAACTCCCGAGCAATCTGATCAATGGATAGGTCCGAATAGAAGCGGAGTTCCACAATAGAGCGGTGCTCATCCTTCAATCCAGACACTGCATGCTCAAGATCGGTGTCAGGCTGACGGTCGTGACGAACCAGCGAACGAACCAGTAGTTGGTCCTTGGCCCGCCCCATCGTGCGACGACGCAGAGCCGAAATAGCCCAGTTGCGTCCGGTGCGGAACACCCAACCTTGGGGATTGGAATAGGACGAAACATCAGTCCAACGCTGGAACGCACGACTCATCGCTTCATCAGCGGCTTCGAAGCCAAGTTCGTGATCGCCAACCGACGCCGCCAAGGTGGTGGCAATCGTCCGGCGATAGTCCCGATAGAACTCTTCGAAATCGAGCTCATCAGACGTTGCAGGCAGTGGTGTGGCGACAGGGTGGCCTGGCATCAGGGCGGTCATGACAACCTCATGGTGCGGCAAAAGAACGTATTCATAGCTCCAGCATGAAGCACGCGAGATAAAACTGAGATCCGGGATATCCCCTAAAGAACCCCTAGGACTTCTCCTTCAGGACTGGTATGACCCAAAAAACGGACCCGAAGTGGTGTTGCCAGCCGCTCGAGTAGAAATTCCTCAGGCGAAAACTAGCTGATCGGGGCCGTGGTGATATTCGAGAAACACATCTCGTCGCCGGTGCCATCAGCCCAAAGTATGTAGCCAACGGGCTGGTAGGGGGCTCGCTCTCGATTCCACGAACAATCAATACGAATCGTGTCTCCGGCATCGATGATGATGTCCTCGACGGGGCTGTAACCGAGCTGCCACTCAAAATCCCAATCCGGGATATCTAACAAGATCCTTTCCTCGGGAGTATCGGGGTTGATAGTTAGGCGAATACTCTGGCCGAGCTCATGCATATGGCCAGTGACCGACACGATTCGACCAGGATTCGTCACCGGCAGGTCACATGTTGAGGAGGCATCGCCGTTGGTCATGTTGGCGTAGTCAGCAACGTCGGAGCCACAGTTCCACAGGAAATAGTCCGGCAGACCTCCAATGAACTCGCCGTACAGACTCTTCGCTCTCGCAACCGCAGCATCGCGCTCACACAGCGGATGCGTATCGCCCACATAGCAGGGGATCTCTGCCGGGCCAAGGTACAGGCTGCCAGATAGTGATTTGTAGCTCCCGCCCTGGTTCGCAATCTCTTCATCTGATGCAAGGTCGAGAGTGAACTGGCTCAGATCGGCGGGCGGGTCTTCCAGAAAGTGGTAGTGGATCTGTACGACAAAGAAGTCGCCAGGATTGAGCGGAATCGCATAGCCCTCGGGTTGTCTCTGGGGCTGTCCACCAGGAGCCCATCCGGACATATTGAAGGTGTAACCACCCTCATTGGTTTGCAGACCGGTTCCTCCGTAGCAAGTCCAGCCCGGGCCAGGCTTGGTTGAGTCCAGCCAGGCGGCCTGGTCACGTAGCTCCTTGGAGGCCAAGGAGATAATTCCGTGATGCACGATCTCGGTCTGGTCGGGAATGAATTGTGAACCCAGGATCCATTCTTGGTTAGTGTTCCCGGGCTCGAAGATCAAGCAGCGATACTCATCCTCGATCTCGGCCGACCCCTTGTAGGCACCACCTGCCGAGGTCATCACGATCTCTGGATCGATCAGGTTGGACAGTCCTTGCGTCGACACGATCGGAGTGTCCGACACCACGTCCAACTCCGCACCTTGTTCGTACCAGTTGGCGATCGCCTCGATTTCTTCTGCTTCCAGCGACTGATCACCCAGGAATGTTGTTGAAAGGTGTGATGCTGGCCAGGGAGGCATCACCGTTGCCGTGGTGACCAGCTGGATGTCTTCAGCATTCTCTACCGCATCGCTGGCGAAGGACAGGACAAGGCTTTCTGACCCGGCCTGCCCGGCCTCGTGGCAAGAGGCGCACGAGCGTTCCAGAATCGGCAGTATCTCGGTGGAATAGGAGACGTTCTCCAGAATCGCATCAAGATCTGGCTCCGGTGCCAGGGTCGTTGCCGACGCGGTCCCGGTGGTGTCAACGGACTCGCTTGCCCCGGAGGAGACGTCGGAGGTTTGCGTCTCACCTTCGACAGAAATGGCGGGCGAAATCGCGTTCTGCACAGGTTCTGGAGTGCCTCCACATGCGGCAACAGCGACACCGACGGCCAACAGTGGGCCCAGGAAGCTCAGTCGGGTCAGGCCAGAAAGTTGTCTCACCGGGCAGACTCTAGGGCAATCATGCCGGCCGTACCGCCTCAGCCGGATCTAGACGCGCCGCCCGCACTGCCGGGTAGAGACCGGCTACCGCACCGATAATCAGCGCAGCAAGTACTCCAAGAGCCAGACCTTCGAGAGGAACGCTGACCGTCCAGTCTTGGCGTTTGGCGTATCCGATGGTCACCAGAGCGCCAATACCAACACCGACCGTTCCTCCGATAAGGGCCAGAGCAGCACTCTCAACCACGAACTGGGCAGCAATGTGTCGGCGGGTTGCACCCAGCGCTCGGCGTACGCCAATTTCACCGCGGCGTTCCAACACCGAAATCACCATGACGTTGGCAATACCGACACCGCCAACGACCAAGGCAACCGCTCCAAGACCAAGTAGCAAATTGGTCAGCGACTTGTTCACTTCCGCCTTTGCTGACAGGGCTTCGCTTGGCCGGGTGACGCTGACCGAACTAGGTGATGCTGGGTCAACGGTCCTGGCCAGGATATTGCGGACCTGTTCCACATAGTCCGGATCGGTTCGCAGATACACGGTTCCCGGAGCTCGCTTGATCTCAAACAGGTTCTCGGCCACGTCATACCCAATTAAAGCCATGCGATCAATGTCGGGGTAGAGGGCCAGCGGATCAAGCACACCAACAACGGCAAAGCGGTGCTCGCCAAGTTGCACCGCCGGACGGTGCTTCACCGAGGTGATGCCAAAACGCTCAGCCGCCTCAGACCCAAGCACCACTACCGGAAGTTGGCCATCGCCACTGTTCAGGAAACGGCCATCAGCGACGGTTCCAGCCAGGGTGTCAAGCAACTCTGCTTCGGTTGCGCTCACCTGAACACCACCATTGCGACCATTGGGCATGACGTCACTCTTGAGGACGTCCACCGAAACTGGGGTCAGAGCAGCGGCGTTCTCCGTGGCCGGAATGCGGCGGATTCGGGCCGAGGACGTATCGGGTAGGCGAACGTCATCATCCAGGAAGCTGGCCCCAGCCTCAACCGCCAGCAGGTTGGTACCGAGCCGGTCCAATTCAGACAAAACGTCGGCGGTACTCGAAGAAGAAATTCCCATGACCGAAACCATGGAAGCAATTCCAATGGCGATGCCACCAGCGGTCAGAACGGTGCGCCCCAGTCGTGTGGTCAGTCCGAGTAGGCCGGTACGAATGAGGTCGCTGAAGCGAAGTCGACTGCGGTTCATCAGACTGCTCCAGTCAAGGCTGCAACTTGCACGTCAGAGTCTATTCGTCCGTCAAGAACCCTGACCCGTCGTGGGAACAGCTCGGCTAGTTCGTTGTCATGAGTAATCACCACGATGGTCGATCCTTCGGAATTCAGTTCGAGCATCAGGTTCACAATCTCTTCACTTGTCTTGCTGTCGAGGTTTCCTGTTGGCTCATCAGCCAAGACGATGGCCGGGTCGCCAACCAGAGCCCGGGCAATGGCAACCCGCTGACGCTCACCGCCAGACAGGGCGCCGGGTCGGTGATCAATTCGATGACCAAGCCCGACCCGTTCGAGGGCGTGGTGGGAACGACGCTCTCGCTCTTTTGGTTTGATTCCGCGATAGAGCAAGCCAGTGGCCACGTTGGCCGCCGCACTCAGGCCCTCCAGCAGGTGAAATTGTTGGAAGACAAATCCAATGCGTCGTGCACGTAAGCCCGCGAGCTGGGCATCACTCATCGTGGATGTTGCTTCACCCTCAATCATTACCTCGCCACGGGTTGGTCGGTCCAGGGTGCCGATCACATTCATCAGGGTCGACTTTCCTGAACCAGAGGGGCCGACGATTGCGGTCAATTCGCCTGCCTCGATTCGCAGGCTCACATCATCAAGTGCCCGAACCGCGGGTTTACCGCCATATTCCTTGGTAACGGAGGTGAGCTGGAGCACACTCATGACGGGATCACCACCTGGTCACCCTCGACAACATCCCCGGTCACGGCCACGGTGGTGTCATCGAAGTCAATGACGTCGACACCTCGCAGAACATTGCCTACCCCGGTCTTGACCTCAACGGCGTAGCCACCTTCAGCTAGAGCTATGAGGGCATCAACGGGAACGGTCAAAGCATTGGCCGCCAGGACCTGGACCAGCTTGACCTTGACTGGCTGGGCATCAGAAATCTCCGCATCAACCAGGTAGCGGATTTCATATCCGAACGCCCCGGTCTCATCGGCTGGTGTCGACTTGACCCGGTCAAGGGTTGCAGGCAGCTCGGTACTGTCGCCTAGGACAATCACGACCTCTGGGTTCTGTTGGAAGTTTGCCAGTTGGCGGGAGCTGGAGGTCAGGGTGACAATGGCGTCAGCATCAGTAACGGTTAGAACCGGGCCGCTGCTGGTCAAGTCACCAAGGTTGGCCCGAGTTTCCACCCGGAGCGAAACCTGGCCGACTACCAGCTCGGCCGGACCAAGTAACCCATCTTCGGTCATGCCACGGGCCTTCTGGAAGGCTTTCACTGCCGCCCTCGTTCGAGCATTGAAGGAGTTGTCGGCCAGCCAGCCATCAGGTCCGAATCCTTCAGCAATCAGGAACTCTTCGAGCTGGAGGATGTCATCACCCTTCTTGACCCCTTTGTAGAGGTCGCGGTACATCGGCAGGTCGCCGGGCATATAGATGACGGGTTGCCGGTCGATCTCCCAGATCTTCTCGCCTGGTTTGATCTCTTGTCCAAGATCGGGCACCCAGGTCAGGGTCCCTTCGACCTGAGCGAACAGGTCCCGAGTCTTGCCGAAACCAAGGTCAGCGTTGAACTCTTGCTTACGACTCAGGGTTTTGATCTCGATTGCGCTGGTTCGTTCGCTGACCTGCTCCCCATCGGACGTGTCGGCGGAGTCTTGGGCCGCGGCCGGGGTGGCACGGCCAAGCCGGGAAAGGCCAAACCATGCTCCGCCAGCCACAACGGCGACGGCAATGAGGGTGAGGATCCGTTTCTTACTCTTCTGCTTCTGGGAGCTCATTGGTCGGCTCCTTCTTCCTCATCAGAAATCAGATTCCCGTCATCATCGATCAGGTCACCCAGCGCTTCTTGCAGGCAAGCTTCGATGGCTTCGTCTTGTTCTGGTGTGGTTTCCAGATTGTTGAGAGCCAACAACCGGGGATCATCCTCTTCAAGGAAGAGGATGTCATCGGGAATATCCATGTCGAGGAATTTGCGTCCACAGGCCGCCAGTTGCACGGATCGGTCCGCCAATTCGGCCTTGAGGGCCGGATCAAGTTCGAAGGAACCGAAGGCATCGGAGATGACCGCATCACAAACACGTGAGGCGCTGACGTACTCGGGACCTGTTGATGGATCCTCCTCGACGAAGTCAGCAAAGGCCTTTCCTTCAAGATCAGTGATGCCTTCGTCCACCATGCAGCTCTGCCAAACAGCAAAGATCTCATCATCAGAACTGTTCCCATCCAACACCGGCAGATCAGAAGCAGTGTCAGCATCTGGGTCTGTACCGACTGTGGTTGTGGTCGATTCGAGTGATGGCACTCCCGAATCTGCGAGCTTCGCTTCGGTAGTCGGCGTCGTATCGCTACCTGTGGCTGCTCCGGAGCTGGCGTCATCTGAGCCTGAGCCACAAGCTGAGAGGGCAAGCACAAGGCCAACGAGTACGAGGCCTAGTCGGTAAGACTTTCTCTTGGGTTGGGCCTTTGCCCAACGGGTGGTCAACATCGCTGATCTCCATTCGATTTGGTTGATGCCAAACCATGAAGGACCAGCCTGTGACCCTGCTGTGATTGGTTGAGAATGCTCACAGTCAGTCTCAGCAAACTCACAGCTTCCCGGTCCACACTGTCCTACGGCCAGACTGATGGACGACCGAACTGTTCTGCGGCCAGACTGTCAAGCGGAGGAAACCTTGCGGGTACTGATTGTTGAAGATGAGGTGAAGCTGGCCAAAGCCATCGAACGGCGCTTGGTCGCTGAGTCCTTCGATGTCGACATCTGCCATGACGGCAAGGACGGCCTGTGGCGTGCGATTCAGGGTTCCTATGACGTGATGATCCTCGACATCATGCTGCCATCCATGAACGGCTACCGGGTGTGCGCCGAAATGCGAGCCCGAGACGTATGGACCCCAATCCTCATGCTGACAGCCAAGGACGGAGAGTACGACGAAGCCGAAGGTCTGGAGACGGGGGCCGACGACTATCTGGTGAAACCATTTTCGTTCGTCATCTTGGCGGCCCGACTTCGAGCACTGGCCCGACGAAGCGGCACAGTCCGCCCGCCAACCCTACGAGTCGGTGACCTTGAGTTGGATACCTCCTCACAAATCTGTCGTCGAAATGGTGATCAGATCGACCTCACTCCCCGAGAGCGTTCACTGTTGGAGTTCTTGATGCGAAATGATGGAGATGTTCTGACCAAGCACACGCTGGTTGATCATGTTTGGGGCATGGACTTTGACGGCGATACCAATGTGGTCGAGGTCTACATTGGGTATCTGCGTAAGAAGATCGATCAGCCGTTCGCGTCACCATTGATCCATACGGTGCGCGGTCTCGGCTACCGGTTGGCCCAATGAAGCCCGGTTCACTTCCGGCCCGTATTGCCCTCATGGTGACGGCCTCATTCGCCATTGTTCTCGTTGTCGCTTCGCTGTTTCTGGTCCAGTGGTTCAAGGGTCGCTTGTTGGCTGAGGTTCGGGCCGACGATGCGGAGGAATTGGATCGCCAAGCTGAGATCTTTGAGAATCTTGAGCTTCTGCTGGCGGATGAGCCGGAGGGTCTGGCCGAGCTGGTCGATGGTGGCCTGCTGGCTGTTATTCCTGACGATGGCACCTACATCACCATCCGGATGGCCGACGGAACCCTGATTGGGGACTCAGCCGAGAGCTTCCAGGCACTCACCGAGTCCGATTCAGCCACGATCCCAAACCTCCCCCAATACGAGGGAATGACCGAAGAGGAGGTATTGGCTGGGGTCTTAAAGCTGCCGGACTTCTACCAATCACTTCTCACCGAGCTTTCCCCGGAAACCATTGCCGAATACGAAACAGTTCTCCGAATCGTGGAAGCCGAAGCGATCGATGCGACCGATCTGCCCCAAGTTTTGGAGGAGTCTGAACAAAGGCGTCTGGCCAAGTACCAAGCGATTCTGGCTGACCTGATCTTTGGATCAGGGACGCGCTCGGCTGTGCCTGAGGGCCGGCTGGTGGTTACGGACCGAACGGTACGCGTCTTTGGCGAAGAGTTGACGCTGCAGGCACAAAGCCGAGTAGCCAGTGTCGATCAAGCATTGGGTGCTATCAAGACAGTTCTGTGGTTCACCAATCCCATCCTGCTGGCCTTGGTCGCTGGCATGGCGTATCTCGCAGCCCGAAGCGCCCTTCAACCGGTGGCAGAAATCACCACCCAGGTTGATCAGATTCAAAGTGCGGAGTCCTCCGAGCGCGTCCCGGTGCCAGCCAACAGTGATGAGATTGCCAACCTGGCATTGACGATGAACCAGATGCTGGATCGTCTGGAGAGTTCCTCACTTCGTCAGCGCCAGTTTGTATCGGATCTTTCTCACGAGCTACGCACCCCAACCGCAGTCATCCGAGCCGAGGTCGAAGCGGCAATGGCTGATCCTGGCAACGACTGGGAGGCGACAGGCCGGTCGGTTCTGACCGAACAGTTCCGCCTGAGCGCTCTGGTTGATGATCTGATCTTGCTGGCCAGACTGGATGAAGATCGTTCTCATCGCCCCGGCAGTCCTAATGGGCACCACGAGGTCGATCTTGATGATCTAGTTCGCCTGGAGGCATCACGAGGTTGGGCCAACCCCGTTGATACCAGCCGAGTGGAGCCGGCACGGATTGACGGCGACTCCCGCCAGCTCGGACGTCTTATCCAGAACTTGTTGGCCAACGCAGATCGACACACATCGTCGATCATTCAGGTCAGTCTGCAACATCTGGATGGTCGGGTAGTCCTGCGAGTTGACGACGACGGTCAGGGAATCCCCCTTGAGGAGCAAGACCGGGTCTTCGATCGATTCACCCGACTGGACGAGGGCCGGGCTCGTGATGCCGGCGGCAGTGGTCTTGGCTTGGCTATCGTGAAAGAGGTGGCGCAAGCTCATGGTGGGCTGGCGTTGGCCAGAACTAGCGGCCTGGGTGGGGCACAGTTCGAAGTCCAGATCGAGGCAGAAGCCAACAGCCTGGCGGCACCCGAGTACGCCTGGTAGCGACTGGAACCAGCCAACTTCCCAGACTTGTTACCGGCCTGTTCCTTACTGCTCGCGTGCGGGCAGGACCGTATCGGTGGCTAGGTCATAGACCGCACCCTCAACCCGTACCTCGCCGCCCCGAATAGCAGAGCCTGTTGGCGAGACTGCCCCTGTTAGGCCAGCAATCGTGGCGTGTACGTTCTGTTCAGTGATCTGGTCGATATTGGGTACGTCATGTACCGATGCCAGCTTACAAATCTGCTTGGTTATGGCTTCGAGATAGCCGCCGCACTCGCCTCGGCATGCGGCTCCAACGGCCCCACAGTTGGTGTGTCCAAGCACAATAATGAGCTTGATACCCAGTGCGGAGACCGCATAGTCCAGACTGGCGATGGCCGAGGGGGTGGCAGTATTGCCCGCCACCCGCACGACATAGAGGCTGCCCGAAGGCTGATCAAAGATGACCGACGGAGGAACACGGGCGTCCGAGCAGGTCAAGATTGCTGCGACCGGAGTGTGTTCGGGAACGAGAGCTCGCCTCGGATCACTGACTGCTTGGTGCGCGGCAAGAAGAGTGTCCCAGGTGGAAGGCATAAGTACGAATATACGTACATTTAAGGAATTGTCAAGGGCCCGCTACTCAATCACGAGCGAAGTTGGACGAAGCTGAAGCGCAAGGCCCGATGTTGCGCTCACTCAGTAGCTAAGAAATCCGAACAAGACGCCGATAGACCACCATGAGCAGCGCTGACGAACAGGCCTTGTTGGCGCAGCATCGCCCCCGACCGGCCGATCCCCTGGTGTCCTTCGTCGTACCGGTGTACAACGAAGAGTCGACGGTGGCGACTTTTGTCGAATCTGTTGGACCAATCGCAACGGCAGTCGGCGTCCGTGCCGAATTTGTCTTTGTCAATGACGGCAGTACAGACGGCACGTTGACCGCCCTCTTCGATCTCCAGACCAGAGATGCTCGTATTCGTATACTCAATCTGTCACGAAACTTTGGCAAAGAAGCGGCCCTAACCGCTGGTCTTGAGGCAACAACGGGCGAGATCGTCATACCCATTGATGCCGATCTGCAAGATCCACCCGAGCTCCTCAGCACCTTCATCGAGAAGTGGCGTGCTGGCTATGACGTCGTCTACGGGATTCGCGTGGACCGGGCAGGCGACACCTTCATGAAGCGTCTCAGTGCTCGGTGGTTCTATCGAATCTTCAATGTCTTGACCCGGACCCCTATTCCACAGAATGTCGGCGACTTTCGACTCATGGATCGCCGCGTCGTTGACGCCGTCCTAGCCATGGACGAGCGAAGCCGCTTCATGAAAGGGCTCTTTGCCTGGGTTGGCTTCCCTTCGATTGGGGTTGAGTTCGAGCGACCAGAGCGTTCCGCCGGAACATCGAACTGGACTCCCTGGCGGTTGTGGAACTTCGCCCTTGACGGAATCACGAGCTTCTCTACCGCACCACTTCGCATCTGGACCTATATCGGCATGCTGATCGCCACTGGGTGCGGCGTCTACGGAGCAATCATTCTTGGCTTGGCCCTCACCGGAAACATGGGTGACGTCCCCGGCTACGCCTCACTCATCCTGGTGATCCTGTTCCTCGGCGCGATGCAACTCATGTCGCTCGGCCTGATCGGTGAGTATCTGGCACGCGTCTTGACCGAATCCAAGCAGCGACCCCTGTACCTACTTGAGGGCATCTATGAGGCAGGTGGGGCCAGCCCAACCATCCCCACAGAGTCTCCGGCCACAACCCCTACCGCTGGCCAGCCAGACAGAACCAGCGGTGGCCCGCACTCAAAGTCTCCTGTGACATCCAAGTCGAAAGTTGCGTCATGGACCTGAAAGAAGAAGAAATCCTCGGAGACAAGATCGGGGATCATTGGTACTATCAAAGCAAAGCCAAAGCGATGGAACGAGCCCTTGATGGCCTTGAGGTTTCCACCGCCCTCGACATTGGCTCCGGCTCCGGCTTTTTCGCCAGCCACTTGCTGCAGAACAGCGATATTCAGCAGATCGATTGTGTCGACACCTCCTATGAAGCCGACGGCGAAGAGACCTTTGCTGGCGGCAAGGTGCTGCGTCAAAGGCGAGACCTCAACGACGCTCTGACCGGAGTCGATCTCGCAGTGCTGATGGATGTTTGTGAGCATGTGGAAGACGACACTGGCTTACTTCGGGCAACCGTGGAACGGGTTGCTCCCGGTGGACATGTCTTTGTGACCGTGCCAGCCTTCCAATGGCTATGGAGCGGCCACGATGACTTCTTAGGGCACGTTCGCCGCTACACACTTCCCGAAGTCGAAGCCTTGTTCGAACGAGCTGGCCTCGTCGTTGACAGTGGGCACTACTTCTTCGGCCTCGTCTTTCCTGCCGCTGCCGCTCAACGTCTCGTTGGGCGAAGAAGCACTGACCAGAAGCCAGCTTCCAAGCTCAAGGTCTACTCACCCGTCCTCAACGGTGTTCTCAAAGGTATGTCTTCAATGGAAACGTTCGTACAGAGTTGGAACCGACTCGGCGGCCTCAGTGTTGTCGTACTGGGACATCGTCCATGAGCACGACCAAAGCCGCAGAAGACACTCCCGACCTCAAGTCCAAGACCGAAGTCGAAACTAGTGCCAAGACCGATCGCTCCGGCGACTGGCTGCGCCGCTTCATGACCTTTGTCGCTGTTGGCCTGGTAGCGACCGCAATCCACGGCGCTGTCGCTTGGATGCTGCTCGATGTGGTGGGTGGCGTAACAGCCAACACCATTGGTTTCATTGCCGCATTGGGAATCACCTACGCCGGAAACTACCGATACACCTTCCGGTCCGACGCTGACCACACAGACACCGTTATCCGATTCCTCGTCGTCTCCGCCCTCACGCTGGCCATATCCCAATGGGTCCTGTGGTTCCTTCGGTCCATGGGGGCCGACGAACGCACCTCCTTGTTGGTTGCCGTCATCGCCATCCCCCTCCTGCGCTTCGGGGTGCTCACAACACAAGTATTCACCGAACCGATGACACGCAAACCCCTTGTTCCATGGCTGCTTGACATAGGTGTTTGGGTAGTAGCCGTCGGCGTCGGAATCATCGCGCTCCTAGCAGTCGTCCCCGACGGATTCCTCGACGCCAGCAGCGAAGTCTGGCGCCTCCCCAGCGGCGACCGCGGCACCGGAGTAGTCGGCATGCGCTATTACCTAGCCGACGACTGGCACTGGCCGCTCCTCTACACCAACGACCTGAACTTTCCCGAGGGAACAAACATAATCTTCACCGACAGCATCCCCTTGATGGCCCTCGGGGCGAAGGCCGCCCGCCCACTCATTGGTTCTGACATCAACTACTTTCCATCCTGGTTCATTCTCATCTACAGCCTTCAGGGAGTAGGAGGTGTCGCACTCCTGAAGTCCTTAGGAGTGAAGCGACGCGACGCACTAGTAACCGGAGCGATCCTGGCCGTAACGTTCCCTGCCTTTGTTTATCGTGGCATCCACCCGGCCTTGGACGCTCACTTCATCATCTTGTTCACCCTTGCAGCCGCGTTCGCCTCCGGAAGCATCCCCAAACACTCAGACAGCGCTACCGAACCCAGCCAACTTGATTCTGGGAACAGTGGCATTGGTTCAACAACACCAGGACGTTGGCAACTAGCAACCGGCGTGTCACTGGTCATCTCCCTACTCATACACCCTTACCTACTGATCATGATTGCCCCCCTCGTTGCGGGAGTATTCACCGATCACTGGCGAAGCGGCCGGCTCACATTTCGCCAGATCGCTCTGGCTGCTGATGCAACATTCGTTGCCTTGTTTGGTGTTCTATACCTCGGTGAGTACGTAGGAACCCACGGAGGCGCCGCTGGCTACGGCGACTATGGACTAAACCTGCTCGGCCCGATCTATCCACAACTATCGGGGATCTTTCCCGGTGAAGAACTTGTCCTCTCCGCAGGAAACCCGGTCGGATGGGAGGCCTTCAACTGGTTGGGCCTCGGCGCGATTGGGCTGATAGTCGCCGCTATCGCCCTCATTGCTGGAAGCGACCGCGGACTACCTCGACGCTGGCTGGGCCTCGTCGTATCAATGCTCGTGTTGACAGTCATAGCCATAAGCCAACGAATAACTTACGGACGCAATGGCGTATTCAACCTCAGTTCCCTGGCCAACAAGCCGCTACAGGTCGCCCTTGTCCTCGGTGTCCTGAGTCTTGCCGTTGGGGCCTACTGGTGGACACATCGACCATCGCGAGTCGCCACCATCGAACTAACTGTGGTGGCCGGGCTCTGCTCCTTCGGCGGCGCAGCAGTCTGGCTCATCGGTCCGAGATTGGTTGCTCCGCTTTCAACCGTTCGAGCCTCGGGCCGTTTGTGGTGGCCTGTAGGCCTTCTGCTTGTCTTGGGATCAGTAGCGGTGGTTTCCCGTTCGTCCTCAAAAATGCTCCTCATCCCACTGGCACTGGCCGCAGCATTACAGATTGTTGATACCGGGCCGGTCCGTGCCGAGGCCGCAGCCACCATGGTCGACTCAGTCGAACTCCCAGGGTTTGAGATCCTCAGGACCGCTATTGGAAACTCGACCGCGGTACGGGTTGCGCCTCCGTTCCACTGTGTGGATGGTCTCGACGATTCATGGGGATTGCTGGATGCAACCTCGATCGCGGCCGAACAGGGTATCCCGATCGACACGGTGTATACCGCACGGATACCACTGGGTTCAGAATGCATCAGTCAGACGGGTGATCTGGCGCCAGGTGAACTGCGTGTCCTAGCTTTCCCGGACCGAATGGACCCAGGTGTCCTCCTGGACGACAAGCATCGCTGCCGTGACAACGAACGACTGCTGGTTTGTACCGACCAGTGGGCCGGTCTTGATCCAGGAGCAGTGGCACCCTTTCTGCCAGTGGTATCTGAACCAATCACCTTTGGACAAGAGGGTGACTCAGAACTGGTGATTGATGCTGGCTGGGGTGAAGTCCGTGAATGGGGCCAAGTAGTCCCAACTGCAGGTGCCTCTGTCTCCGTTCCATTGATCGGTGTCGAACCCGGTGACGAACTCATCATACGATTCCGGCTACGAAGAGTCGATGAGAAACCAGGGGTCTTCACCCTCCATAGCTCTCAGTTTGAGGACCAGATTATTCACGTCTCAGAATTGCAACCGGACAACTACGAAGTACAACTCGCGGTTGATATTGATTCTTTAGATCCACTTGCATTCACCATGACCTCACGTCCGGACGGACCACTGATCGGGATCGAGAGCATGACCGTCATGTTGGCCAATCCCGAACAGACACTGGCGTTTGACGACGAGGACTAGCAGCCGCACCTGTCCAAGATCAGGAGTCGCACACTCACAGTGGGTTGAAGTAGCTGCTTGAAGGCTCAGATCGCAAAAGGCCAGCAAGCTGGTTCCATGTTCCGTCAGCCACCAGGGTCTC
>VAPK010590007.1_pt1 | contig 14086 bp, 7 predicted proteins | sample 3395031 | NCBI WGS metagenome assembly VAPK01 (sample SAMN08290443, study PRJNA428436) | hydrothermal vent metagenome | isolation source: Deep-sea hydrothermal vent chimney 1 | place: Pacific Ocean: Juan De Fuca Ridge | reverse complement strand
TCTTGGCAGAGAAAAATCAACCCCGAGATTGAGCAAGGTATATTGCCGTACCCCCTTCTCGGTGCGCCGGGATTCGACAAGCCGGTAGGTGTAATATTGGGACCCGTCCTTCCTGCTCTTGATTGATGTTCTTCGAATATACATGGAAACGAGCTTGGCATAAAAAATATCTCTCGTCAACCCTTTATGGTTACCTTATGGCACTACGCGAAGCATCAAAATTGCAACCAATTGGTTTTCCGTTATTCTTATTTTCGGGCCGCACGAAAAGAATACTTTACAGGAGTTTTTGATAATGAATCACAAAAAGTTGGGGTAGTCGCTTCCGTTCGCTATAGTCCCTCTATGCGGGCGGAAGCGACCGCGTGAAAATGGGGTGCCTGCGGCACCTTACACGGCCGCCGGCTGCCGGAATTTCCAGCAGCGGTGGATGTGACTCTTCTGTTTGAAGTCCTCGGGAATGGTTCGCCCGGTTATTTCCCGCACGGCAAATTCGTCGTCGAGTGACCCCGCCAGTTGAAATTTACGAAAATTGGTCGAAAAAATCAACTGGCCTGCCGGTGCCAGGTGCTGCATGGCCAGCCGCAGCAACTCTGCATGATCATTCTGCACCTCAAAGATGGTTTTTTTGTGCCGGTCATTGGAAAAGGTGGGCGGATCGACGAAAATCAGGTCGTACTGTTCGCCGGTCTGTTGCAGCCATTGCCGGCAGTCGCTTTGGATGGTGATGTGCTGCGGCCCGCCAAAGCCGTTCAGGGCCATGTTGGCCCGGGCCCGTTGCAGATAGGTGGCGGAGCTGTCGACCAGGGTGGTGGCCGTTGCCCCGTTCATGAGGGCATGAACGGTGGCTGTCCCGGTGTAGCCGAACAGGTTGAGGAATCTTGTTCCCGCCGCCAGGCTGCCGAGCATGGCCCGGATTTTCCGGTGGTCGAGAAAGAGACCGGTATCCAGATAGTCGGTGAAGTTGACCAGGAAGCGGCATCCCCGCTCCTCGACCTCATAGAGTTTGCCCTGGCCCGGCCGCTTCTGATACTGTTTTTTACCCTTTTGCCGTTGCCTGGTTTTGACAAACACGCGACTGTGCGGCACCGCCAGCAGGTCGCGGATGATCCGCAGGGCCGTATTGAAGCGGTGCGCGGCCTTTTCAGGGTCCACCGAAGGGGGCGGGGCGTACTCCTGGACATGCACCCACTGTTCATAGAGGTCAATGGCCAGGTTATATTCCGGAATATCCCGGTCATAGATGCGAAAGCAGCTCACGTTTTCTCTGGCCGCCCATTTAAAGAGTGAGAGGCAGTTTTTCCGCAGCCGGTTGGCAAAGTCCCCGCCCCCGGCTCTCGGAATGAGATCGTGCAGGGTCATGGAAGGGGGGCAGTCGGCCGCCGTTTTTACGGCCGTGGCGCAGTGGAGCTTGCATTTGATCGGGCCGTTGAACAGGTGGAAGCCGGCCTCCCACGGCAACCGGAGCATCGAGGCGAGATCCGGGTCGGCGGCAAAAAAACCGATGTGCCAGCCGTATAGTTCCCGGCCGATTTTGCGCCCCAGGCAGCGGTAGAGATATTTAGTTTCGTTCCGGTCCGACAGTCGCTCGCCGTAGGGCGGGTTGACCAGCAGCATGCCTGATTCGCCGGGCCTTTTCAGGGCGGCTAGCTGCTGCTGTTTGACCTGAATTTTGTCTTCCAGGCCGGCGGTAATGATATTTTTCCCGGCCGCTGACACGGCGTGTGGATCAGCATCGTAGCCGATAATCCGGGGCCACGGTTTCTGCATGCCGAGTTCTTCTCTCTCCAGGGCCTCATCCACCAGCCGTTTCCAGAGGGGCGCGTTGTGACGGCGCCAGGCCATGAAGCCGAAGGATTTGCGTTGCAGGCCCGGCGCCGAGTCGCCGAAGATAAGGGCGGCCTCGATGAGCAGGGTGCCGCTGCCGCACATGGGATCAAGGAGGATGGCATCAGGAGATATGTCGGCCCGCCAGCCGGCCAGATGGACGATGGCGGCGGCCAGACTTTCCTTGAGCGGGGCCGCCACTGCGGCCACCCGGTAGCTGCGGCGATGAAGGCTTTCGCCGGACAGGTCCAGGGCCAGGAAGGCCTGCGTTTCCCGGACATGCAGGTTGATCCGGATGTCCGGCCGGGCCACGTCCACGGTGGGCCGCAGGCCGGTACGGGCCCGGAACTGGTCAACTATGGCGTCCTTGATGCGCAGGGCCGCGAATTGGCTGTGGGTCATCGGGGAAGCGGCCAGGGTGCAGGCCACGGCAAAGGTATCCTCGATCCCGAAATGTTCGTCCCAGTTTATTTTGCCGGCCTGGCGGTACAGGGTGTCCGGGTCGGCGGCTTCGAACGCGGCAATTTGCAGGAGGATGCGCGAGGCAAAACGGGACCAGAGGCAGAGCCGGTAACCGGCTTCGAGATTGCCCTGCCACCTGACCGCCCCTGGCGCGGTTTCGGGATTTTTGCCGCCCATGGCGTTGATCTCCCCTGCCACCAGGTCTTCAAGACCGGCGCCACAGGTGGCGACAAAGAGGAGGTCGATTTTTGTCCTTCCGGATTTTGTTTGCAGGGGCAATGGATTACCACTCCTTCCTGGGGCCGGGGCGAACCTTTGCTCAGTGGCATCGGCCTCCCCGGCCGTTATTCCGCCGCCGGTGTCCCGGCGCCGTAATGGCGTTTTTTGACCATGTAATAGAGGAGCGGCACGGCAACGGGGCTGATGATCAGAGCTGCTATTTCACCAAACATCAGTGATATCGCCAGCCCCCGGAAGATGGGATCGGCCAGGATGACCGTAGCGGTGACGACTACGGCCAGCGCCGTCAGCAGCATGGGGCGGAACCGGATGGCCCCGGCCTCGACCACGGCCTCGGCCAGGGAAAGTCCGTGGCTGAGGCGGAGCTCGATAAAATCTACTATGAGGATGGAGTTACGCACCACGATACCGGCACCGGCCATAAAGCCGATCATGGAGGTGGCCGTAAAAAAGGCATGCAACCACCAGTGCGCGGGCAGGATGCCGATCAAAGTAAAGGGGATAACTACCATGACCACCAGCGGCGTCACGTAATCCTTGAACCAGCCGACCATCAACATGTAGATAAGAATCATGACTACACAGAAGGCCAGGCCGAGGTCGCGGAAGACCTCCAGGGTGATGTGCCACTCGCCGCCCCATTTTATGGCCGGTTCTGCCTCGGAAAAGGGCTGGTGCATGTTGTATATCTGCACTGACCCGTTTTTCCCGCCAAAGTTTTTGCCGTTCAGGGCGGCCAGTTTCTTGTTCATGGCAAAAATGGCATAAACAGGACTCTCGAATATCCCGGCCACATCGCCGACGACATAGATGACCGGCTTCAGGTTTTTTCGATAAATGGGCTGTTCCACGGGTTCTTGTTGAATATGGACCAGCTCCCTGAGCGGCACCAGAGGCGCCTCGGGGTCCATGTCCGGGCGCAGGGAAATGTTGAGGATGCTCGCCACCCTGGCGCGCTGTGCCTCTGGCAGTTCCAGAACAATATTGGTTGCCTCGACATCCCGGGGCTGGTGGAAAAGATCAACGGACAGGCCGTGCAGGCCGATCTGGACGGCCTGCGTCACCTCACCTTCAGAAATGTGGTTTAAGGCCGCTTTTTCTTTATCCACGGTAATGACGGTTTTGCTGCGATTTTTTTCCCGGTACCAGTCCACATCCACCACGCCGGGCGTGCTGGAAAAGATTGCTTTGACCTTGGTCGCCAGCTTGGCCCGGTCGGCAGCAGTCGGGCCGTAGATTTCCGCGACCAGGGTCTCCAATACCGGTGGACCGGGCGGGACCTCGGCCACGGTCACGGCGGCCCCGTATTTTTTGGCAATGGCGGCAATGGCCGGCCGGACCTTTTCGGCGATTTCGTGGCTCTCCTCATCCCGCTCGTCTTTGGGGAGCAGGTTGACCTGTATATCGGCCTTGGTCGGGCCGGAACGCAGGTAATAATGACGGACCAAGCCGTTGAAATTGTAAGGTGCGGAGGTACCTGCGTAAATCTGGTAATTGACCACTTCGGGTACATGGCTCAGTACGTCGCCCATCTCCTGCGCCACCCGGGTGGTCTGCTCAAGGGTGGACCCTTCGGGCATGTTCAGGATAATCTGAAAGTATGATTTATTGCCAAAGGGCAACATCTTGACTTTCACGAGACCGAAGTAGACCATGGAACAGGTGCCGAGCAGCAGGACGACCATCGCGGTCAAAAAGAAGAATCTAGCCGTGCCGCTGGCCAGCAGCGGCTTCATCATTTTATGATAGAGTCGGCTGAAGAAGCTGTCCTGTGCCCGGTCTTCAGCCTCCTCCGGTTTAGTGGCGCATTCCACGGGCGAGCATTTGCGCTTGAGAATATGGTAGGCGGCCCAAGGGGTCACCGAGAAGGCGATGAGCAGGGAGAAAAGCATGGCGGCTGACGAGCCGATAGGAATGGGGCGCATGTAGGGGCCCATCAGCCCGCCGACAAAGGCCATGGGGATCAGGGCGGCAATGACCGCCCAAGTGGCCAGCACGGTCGGGTTGCCAACCTCGGCAACCGCCTCGATGGTAATCTCCTTGATCGGTCTGCCCTGGTTGGCGGGGAGCCGCAGATGGCGGGTGATATTCTCGACCACCACGATGGCGTCATCGACCAGGATACCGATGGAAAAAATTAGCGCAAACAGGGTGATACGGTTGAGGGTATAGCCGTAAAGATAAAAGATCAGGAGGGTCATACCTAGGGTCGCGGGAACGGCCAGCATGGCAATAATGGCTTCCCGCCAGCCCAGGAACAGGAGAATCACCAGGGCCACGCCGAAGACGGCAAGCCCCATGTGCAGGAGCAATTCATTGGATTTTTGCAAAGCCGTGGCCCCGTAGTTCCTGGTCACGGTGACCTGGATGTCATTCGGGATCAGAGTCCCCTTCAGGCTGTCGACCTTGGCCAGCACGGTATCTACGACTTGCACGGCGTTGGAGCCGGGACGTTTGGCCACTGACAGGGTGACGGCGGACTCCATCGGCTGTCCTGCTCCCTGGCCGAAGAGGACATAATTGTCCGGTACGGCGGGGCCGTCGATAATGGTGGCCACATCACGCAGATAGACAGGCTGGCCGTTGTACACTCCCACCACGATCCGGCCGATTTCCTTAGCCGAGGAGAGAAAAGTACCGGTCTGTACCATGATCTCATGGTTCATGGACTTCAGATCACCGGAATAGCTCTGCCGGTTGGCCTGCCGCAAACGGGGAATAAGGTCGGCAACGGTCAGGTTCCTGGCGGCCAGTCGCAAGGGGTCGAACAGAACGCGCACCTGTCGCCGGTTGCCGCCGATCACCTTGGTTTCGGCAACATCGTGGATACTCTTGATGGCGTTATTGACCTGGGCCGCCAGCCGCCGCAGCATGTAAGAATCATATTTGTTGCTGTGAAAGGTCAGGGCCAGGATCGGCACATCATTAATAGTGTACGGCTTGATCAGCGGAAAAGAGACTCCGTGCGGGATTCGGTTGAAGTTGCTCTGCAGTTTCTGGTTGAGCCGGACAATGGAATCCGCCAGGTTTTCCCCGACATAGAAGCGGGCTACCAAAAGACACTTGCCCCGCATGGAGGTGGAGTAGATGTATTTAATTCCCGGTAATTCGTAGAGGAGTTTTTCCATGGGAATGGCGACGCGCTGTTCCACTTCCTTGGGCGTTGCCCCGGGCATGGAAATCATGACGTCGATCATGGGAACCTTGATTTGCGGTTCCTCTGCCCTGGGCAGCATGACAATCGCCATCACCCCTAAAAGGAACGAGGCGATGATGATGAGCGGTGTTAGTTTGGAGTCGACAAAGGTTGCGGCCATGCGGCCGGCAAAGCCGAGATTATGGAGGTGTTGTTTTTTCATGGGGCAATGGTCAGAGGTTGTCCGTCGACGAGAAGCCTGTTGTTGTCTACAATGACCCGGTCCCCGGGATTCAGGCCGGACAGGATTTCTATTTTACCGTCCTGGTGGATGCCGGTTCGCACCAGCCGCAGGCTGGCTTTGCCGTCCCGGACCACAAAAATTTTGTTCATCTGGCCAAAGGTGATGATGGCGGATGGCGGCACAAAGATGGTGTCGGCCGTCTTGCCAGGCAGGGCCACCCGGGCGAACTGCCCGGAATGGAGATGTGCCGTTTCGGCAATATTGATTTTGACGGCTGAAGTGCGGGAAAGGGGATCGACAGCCGGCGCAATCTCGGCCACCGTCCCGACCAGGACCAGTTTCACGGCCGGGATGCTGACGGCAAGATGGTCTCCGGCTTTGATTTGCATTATCAGCCCTTCCGGCACTGCCGTGACTACCTGCAGTTTTTTGCTGTTTTCCATTTCCAGCAATGGTGTCCCCGGTGTGGCCAGGTCACCGACATTGGCCAGCTTTCGGGTGACCAGACCGGCAAAGGGAGCGGTGATCGTGGTGTAGCCGAGCATGGCCCTGGCTCCATCGTAATCGGCTTTGGCTATCCGGTACATATCGCGCAGAGATTTGACGTTTTCCGAGGTGGCGGCATTTTTTTTCAGGAGCTTCCTCTCCCGGTCCAGGTTGCGTTTGGCCTGCGCTAGCTGGGCCTGGGCCTGAATCACCTTGGCCGAGATCTCCTCGGCACTGATCTGCACCAGCAGGTCTCCCTTTTGGACCCGCGAGCCCAGGACCACGGGCATTTTATCAATCGTCCCGGTTACCTTGGCGGCAATGGCGGCACGGTTGACGGGTACAACCGTCCCTACCAGCTCGATCTGTGACGGTAGTTTCTGCCTGGTTACGGTCACGACCTGAACTCGAACAGGGGCAAGATCCCGGGCGGTCACTTTTTTCTGGTGTTCTCCCTGGCAACCGATCAAGCCGAAGAGAATAGCGGCCAATAAAACGAAATAGCGTTGTCCAGCCATAATTTTTCCTTTATTTTCTTCCCGGGAGCCCCGGTTTGTTGACGCCGGTCTGTTGCATGCCCCCGGATTCCTGAAACTGCTGCAGGCCGACCGCCCACCTTAAATCGGCAATGGCGATGCGGCGGGAGGCCCGGGCTACGGTCCGGCGCACCAAGGCATCGGTCAGCCGGTTTTCCACCTCAATCAAGTCCGAGGAAAGGATAACTCCTTCTTTGAATCTCGCCCGGCTCAGGCGGGCGCTCTCATCGGCCTGGGCCACCATTTTTTTTGTGACCTGCAGTTGCTGTCCTGCCTGCTCAAGGGCAAGTTCGGCCTGCTCCACTTCGAAATGAATGGCCAGTGACAATTTGCGTTTTTGCTCCCGGGCTGCTGCCAGCAGGGCCTTGGCCCTGGTGACTGCGGCAGAGGTACGATGCCCGTCAAAAAGATTATAGTTGAGCCTGAGCCCGCCCATCCATGAGTTCCCGGCACCGTCCAGTTCATATCCTTTGTCGATCCGGTAGTTGACAAAGGCGTCCGCCGTGGGATAGTAGCCGCTGCCTGCCTGGCGGACCAGAGCCTTGGCGGCCCGGATGGCGGCGGCCATTCTCTTCAGCTCCGGCCGCCGGGCAAAAGATGTGCTGCCGGGGAGAGGCTGTTCCGGGTAGTGGCCGGCATCAATGTGGACTGTTCCCTTGGCAAGTCCTAAAAGGTTCAGGAATCCCCTTTTGGCCAGGGCCAGTCCATGCCGGGCCTGAATCAGGTTTTCATGGGTCCTTGATTGCTGGACTTCCAGGTTGAGCAGGTCGGCCTTCAGCAGGGTGCCGGCATGGTAGCGCGCCTTGGCGACCTGCAGGGAGGCGGCAATGGACTTGATCGCCGATTGCCTGGCCTGGACGGTCTCCCGGGCCTGGACAATGCTCAGAAAAGAACGAACCACCTCGAATTCAAGCCGGGAATGGACGACTGCCAGTCCCAGCTCCGCGGCGGCTTCACCTGCCCGGGCCGCCCGGACCCCGGCCTGGTCATGGCCGCCGTTGTAAAAGCGGTAGTTCAAGGCGGCCGTCATGTTCAGGTCGTCGGACCAGCCGGGATCGTTGAAGTTGATGGTGTTGTTGAAGACGCCCTGGTTAAGAATATTGCCGAAAGAGTACATGGGGTTGTTGGTCCGGCTGTAGGAGGTGCTCAGGCCGAGCCGGGGGTAAAAAGCTGATTGCGCTTCTCTGACAGCCGCCCGGGCGGCGGCAATCCGGTGTCTGGTGACGGCGATGTCAGGGCTGTTGGCCAGGGCGAAGCGGACAGCGGCCTGAACGGTCCAGATGGCTGGCTGTTGCCGGTTCAATCCCCTGGCCGGGGACGCCGCCGCCGCCGCTGCGACTGGCGGCGGAAAGACCAGGAGCAGGACCAGGCTGCACAGGGCCAATATGGTCGATCGGCCTGAATTCGTCAAGATGAGTCTGGCCCGAGAGAGCGATGCTTTGTAATTTTGGTTCATTTTTTTCCCGGCAATAAGTCGGCATTTGCGAGTTGAACGATGGTAAATATAGTCCAACGTAACTGGTTACAGGGTGTGAAACTTCTACGCTATTCCTTACTTCCAACCTGTAAGCCGCCACAGATTTATGTAGTCGCTGCCGTTCGCTATCGTCCCTCTATGCGGGCGGGAGTGACCGCGTGAAAATGGTGTGTCTGTGACGGCTTACAGTCCAACAATGGATGGACTTGCTCTTCATCGTAACCGATATATAATACTCTTGCAGAAGAATCTTAAAAACGCAACCGGTTCAAGAGTACAGTGACGAAGAAGGTCACATCGGCTTAAAAAAATAAAGCATCATGCGACTCGAATCAAGATCTGACGATGATTTTTATAAAATAGCGAAACAGAGGAGAGAGGACAATGGAAAAAAGGCATTCCTGGAAAAAGATCATTTTGCCACTGGCAGCGGTTTTTTGCCTGGCTGTTTTTGTCACAGGTACCTTTGCCGGAGAACAGGCGGACAAGTGGAAGACCGCCGGCAGGGAAGTCAGGGAGGCAGCGAAAGCCGTGGGCCTGGCGACCAAGAATACCGCCCACAAGGTCTGGGACGAAACAAAGACCGAGTCGCGTGAGGTCTACGAAAAGACCAGGAACAAGTCAGGTGAGATATGGGATAGAACCAAGACGGAATCCGAGGAGACCTGGGAAGCGGCCAAGACTAAGACCCGGAAAGTCTTGAACTATGCCAAGGTCGGTATTCATGAAGCGACGGCACCGGTACCAGGCTCTCCCGCAATCGTCCCCGGAGGGCAGGAGCAGGATAAGGCGCCAACCGGTCACCCCGCGGATTGATGGGCAGCCCCGGCTTGTCGCCCTGTGCCACCACGGGAAGACCGCAACCTACATGATTGCCCGCACTGCGGAATTAGCGAGCGCCAATATTCTGGACGGCAAAATTCCCATAAGGGCGATGAGCAACATGAGAATCACGCCGGCGGCCTTGGTGAGTCCGTCGATCTGGACATCCGGTCGTCCTTCCGGGTCGGTCGTGTACGCCGCCTTGATTACGGACAGGTAGTAATAGATGGCGATGCCCGCATTGACGGCGGCCAGGATGACCAGGAGCAGGTAGCCCTGCCGCAGGGCACCGGTCAACAGCATGAATTCACCCATAAAGCCTATGAAAGGCGGGATTCCTGCCAGGGCGAAGAGGCTGACCGCCAGCACCAGGGCCAGGAAGGGTTGCCGTTGATGCAGGCCGTTGAGATCCTCAATGGCTAGATTCTCACCCTGTTGTGAGACATTGCTCAAGACCATAAAACAGGCAATATTCATAAACACATAGCCGGCGATGTAGTACATGGCCGTTGCATAACCGCTCGCCTCCATGGTCAGGAGCCCCAGCATGATAAAACCGGCATGGGCGATGCCGGAGAAGCCGAGCATTCGCTTGACGTCTGTCTGCACCAGGGCGATAAGATTGCCGTAGAACATGGAACACAGCGCCAAGACGATGAGCAGGGTAATGAGGATATGCGCGTCGCCCGGGACCAGTAGGACAAATCTGATCAACAGGGCAACCGCCGCCAGCTTCGGGACAGTGGCGACAAAGCCGGTCGTCTCGTTGGAGGCGCCCTGGTATATATCAGGAACCCAGAAGTGCATGGGGAAAAGAGCCAGTTTGTAAAAGAAACCCACCAGGACCATGATTACGGCAAAGAGGGCCGCCGGTTGGGAGGCCACGTGTTTCAGGCCGGGCAGGATATCCTTGAGATATGTCGTCCCGGTTAGGCCGAAGATATAACTCATGCCGTAGAGCATAAAGCCGGAAGCGATGACGCCGAAGAGGATGTATTTAATGCCGGCCTCCATCTGCATCCGGAGTCCCTGTTGGTCACTGCGCATGGGGACCAGTAAAAACAGGGCAAAGGAAGCAAGTTCCAGGGAGACGAACAGGGTGATCAGCTCAACGGAACTGACCAGGGTCATCAGCCCGAAACAGCTGAGAAAGAAAAACATGTAATATTCCGGCCGGATCGACAACTCAATGTCCTTGAGATTCTGCCCGGCGATGAGGACAAAAAAGAGGCCGAGGCCGATCATCAGTTTAAACAGCTGGGTGAACAGATCGACCTGGTAGCTGCCAAAAAACATGGTGGCCTGCTGGTGCAGAGAAATCACGGTGCAGAAAAGGGTCACAAAGCCGAAGCCGACAGCAGTATTTTTGATCTGCCCGCTGTTCAGATCCTTGCTGAGGCTGAGGGCAAAAAAGGCCAACACCGCAGTCAGCAGCGATAATTCCGGGAGAATAGCCATAGCCATTTGGTATTCCTTTCCTTAAGTTTTTTCGGGTTCCTTCCGGTTACTCTTCACTACCGCATAAAAGCAGAGGCAACATGCGGCGCCTGTTGTTGTATAAAATTCAACTGGGTAATCAGGTTGAGCACTGAGTGGTGTATCATATCAAGAAAAGGTTGCGGATCAAGACCTATCCAGAAAACGAATAAGAGCAACGGTGCCAGGGTCGCAATTTCCCGTATCCCGAGATCGTGCTTCTTGAGATAGGATTGATCGGGATTATTGGTGCCGCCCCAGACAATTTTCTGTAACATGCGCAGCATATAGGCAGCAGCCAGGACCGCTCCCGGTATGGCGGCCAGGGCCAGAAACTTGTTGGCCTGAAAGGTGCCGGCCAGGATCAGGAATTCGCCGATAAATGAGTTGGTGCCGGGAAAGCCGAACGACGACAGGGCAAAAAAGGTCAGGAAGGTCACATACCAGGGCATATATTTGCCGATACCCGTGGCGGTACTCAGTTCACGGCTGTGGGTCCGCTCATAGATCATGCCCACGCAGAGGAACAGGGCGCCGGTGGTGACCCCGTGATTGAGCATCTGGATGATGGCCCCCTCGACACTGCGGATGTTGAGGACAAATATACCCAGGGTCACAAAGCCCATGTGGCCGACACTGGAATAGGCCACCAGTTTTTTCATGTCGTGCTGGGCCAGGGCGGTAAAGCCGCCATAGATGATCCCCGCGATGGACAAGCCGAGGATGTAGGGCGCCAGCAAGAACGTGGCCTGCGGCGTGATGGGCAGGCAGAAGCGCAACATCCCATAGGCGCCCATCTTCAAGAGGACGGAGGCCAGGATGACGGAACCGGCCGTCGGCGCCTCGACATGGGCGGCAGGCAGCCAGGTATGGAACGGGAACATGGGCACCTTGATGGCGAAGGCCAGGAAGAAGGCCAGGAAAACCAGGACCTGGAAGGTCATTGAATAATGATGCCACATCATGTCCGGGATAAAGAACGTGCCGGTCTTCAGGTACAGGGCGATAATGGCGACCAGGAGGAAGACGGACCCGGACAGGGTGTAAATAAAGAACTTGATCGAAGCGTAATTCTTGCGCGGTCCGCCCCATATCGCGATCAGCAGGTACATGGGGATCAGCATGAATTCCCAGAAGACCCAGAACAGCACAAAGTCCAGGGAGGTAAAGAGGCCGATCATGGAAACCTCCATGATCAGCATGCTGAACATGAACTGTCTGACTCTGGTTTTAATATAGCGCCAGGAGGCCAGGATACAGAGCGGCATGATTAAGGTGCTCAGGAGGACCATGAGGATGGAAATGCCGTCAACCCCCAGGACGTAGTGAATATTGAGCTGCGGAATCCAGTTATGGACTTCGGCGAACTGAAACTTGGCCGTGGTGGTATCGAATCCTGTAATTAACGGAATGGAAAAAGCGGCCGTGATCAGAGTTATGCCAAGGGTCCAATACCGGGCAAACTTCTCGCCGTTGAAGAAGAGCAACACAACTGCTCCGGCAAGCGGGAAGAAAATCAGGAAACTGAGGAGGGGGAACCCCTCTTTTATTATAAGGCTATCCATTCCCTTACATCCTTTCAGTTAGGAGAGTTGAGAGAGTACATACGCTATCAGAAGAATCGCAACAAACGATGCCGCATAGTATATCGAGTACTGAATCTGTTCGCTCTGCAAGACACGCACCCTGGTGCCCAAGGAGCGGATTGAGCGGGCGAAACCGTCGACCACGCCGTCAATACCGTTCCAGTCAAACCAGCTCCAGAAGCGGGAGGTCGTCATCAGCGAGCGGATCCCTACGGCCCGGTAGCCCTCGCCCCAGGCCGTGTCAAACCACTGTAGCGGATGAGAGGCAATCCACATGAAGAGCCGGCCGCCCATACGGAAGAACCAGTCCACATCAAGACAGATTTTGTCTTCGGGTTCCATGTATTTTTTCAGCCAGAAGAAGGCCAGCGCGACAAAACCCATCAACTGCAAGGTCTCGGACAGGTGATCTATGGTGTAGGGGTTGTATGTGACCGGGTAGGGCAACATCCTGTAGAGAAAACCGGGGAAAGTGCCGACAATAATACAGAGCGCCGAACCGGCAGCCATGGCCATCATCATATTCCAGGTAGGATCGGCGGCCTTGGCCCAGGTTTCCTCGCTGCAGTTGTTCTTGCCGAAGAAGAGGAAGTACGGCAGTTTCAGGCCGTTATACAAAAAAGTGCCGGCGGCGCCGAACATAAGCAGCCAGGCCGCCCAGTTCAGGTGACTCTCGAAGCCGGCGGTAATAATCATGGATTTGCTGATATAGGCGGCAAAGAAGGGCGCCGCCGAAATCGACAGACAGCCGATGATGGTAAAAACCATGGTACCCGGCATTTTTTTGTACAGCCCGCCAAGCTCGGTGAACTTGGTTTTACCGGTCATGTACAGGACCGAGCCGGTGCCCATGAACAGCAGGCTCTTGTAGAGGATATGAACCACGGCATGGGCAATGGCGCCGTCAATAGCCAGCTCGGTGCCGATGCCGATGCCGGCCACCATGTAGCCGACCTGGCTGACAATTGACCAGCCCAGCAGCTTGCGGATATCATTTTCCATGATCGCGTAGATAACGCCGTACAGGGCCATGATCACCCCGAGCACCACCAGGATGTCCATGCCGGCACAGGCGCGGGCCAGGGTATAGACTGCGGTTTTGGTCGTAAATGCGCACAGGAAGACCGCCCCGTTGAAGGAGGCCTGGGAGTAGGCGTCGGGCAGCCAGAAATGCATGGGAACCACGGCCGCGTTCAAGGCAAAGCCGATCATGATCAGCCAGGTGTAGAGCTGCGGATGGTGGATGTTCAGGAGATTGAAGGTCAAGTTCCCGACCGCCTGGTAGCGCAGCAGGATGCCAAAGAGCAGGATGACGCCGCCCGTAGCGTGAACCAGGATGTAACGGTAGCCTGAATCCAGGGATTTATCCCCCCGCCTGAACCAGATCAGGAACACGGAGGAGAAGGCCATCATTTCCAGGAACAGAAACAGGCTCAGGTAGTCACCGCAGTAGATGGCGCCGAACGAGCCGGCCACATAAAACCAGGCGGCCATATGTTCCGTGGCATTGTCGACGTGCAGGCCGTAAAGGGTACCGATCATAGCCATGATGGCCATGATTAAGGCAAAGACCGTTGACAGTGTATCAATTCGGCCGAAGACGATATGCCAATCCATGAACTGGTATGTGGCAAAGATCCCGTGGAGCGAGCTGTTGGAGACAACCGCGCCAAAAGCGAGCAGAGGCACGAGAAACAGGTACGGTTTGCGCAACGGTCCCCGGATAAATGGGATGAGCAACGCACCAATAATCATAATGAGTGCGGGATGGATAAAGCTACTTGTCATTCTGTT
>VAPK010845894.1_pt1 | contig 14087 bp, 6 predicted proteins | sample 3395031 | NCBI WGS metagenome assembly VAPK01 (sample SAMN08290443, study PRJNA428436) | hydrothermal vent metagenome | isolation source: Deep-sea hydrothermal vent chimney 1 | place: Pacific Ocean: Juan De Fuca Ridge | reverse complement strand
GACGGGGCCTGATTACGGATACCCGCCGACACCGGGAGGGGGTGGCTGATGGTTTTTATTGTTGTACTTTGTCCGGCTGAGGCAATAAAATATAAATGATGGTTGTCAAGAAAGCTTATTCCCCGTCGTCCGTCATTCCTGATTCGAGGGGGCTGTCACGTCAGCAAGCGACCTGAAACACGATTCAAGGAGAAACACAATAATGGTAGTCAATGATTTGGTTCACGTTTTTGCCGGTTTTTTCATTTTGCTCAGCCTGGCCCTGGGCGTTGAAGCGAGCCCTGTTTTTGTCAGCTCCTATTGGCTCTGGTTTACCGCCTTTGTCGGCCTCAACCTGTTCCAGTTCGGTTTTTCCAAATTCTGTCCGCTGGGCTTCATTCTCAAGAAACTGGGGGTTCCGGAGTCCAGGCGCTCATAATCCGGACAACCCGCCGAGAACTCCCGTGTTTTTCGTGGCTTCAGCGGCTAGCCTGCAACGGACCAACAAGAACAGGACGGCGGCAATGACCGGCCACATAAGGCAGAGGGAACAGGCAGGTGCCCCTGAATAAAGCCGTTACACAGTCGGGCGGGAGATCTTCCCCCGGCGGCAGCGAACCGGCTGCGGCCGGTTCGGCGGTTCCTCTCGATTCCGGTGCCCTGACAGTCTGTCCCGCCTGTGACATGATTATCGCCACCGGGCCTGTCGAGGTCCCGGCGGGCAGTCGGCTTATCTGCCCGCGCTGCAGAAACACGGTCCGCGAATCTAAAAAAGACCCGGTCCGGCGCACCCTCGCCCTGAGCCTCACCGGCCTGATTCTCTTTCTGCCCGCCCACTTCCTGGTTCTCATGACCTTTAAGGTGTTCGGCATGCAGGATCAAGGTTCAGTCTTTGACAGCATCAGCATCATCTACCGGCAGGACTACCTCTTTGTCTCCTTCCTGGTCCTGCTGACCGGCATGATCTTCCCCCTGCTCAAGCTGCTCCTGCTCTTTCTGGTCTCTCTTGATCTGTACCGCCAGAGAGTTTCCCGGTTGACCCCTTTCATGCTGCGCTGGTACCATCATCTTGAGGAATGGGGCATGTCCGAGGTCTACCTGATCGGTATCCTGGTGGCCGTCACCAAGATGCATCACACGGCCCTTATTATCTACGACAAAGGTTTTTTCTGCTTTATCGGGCTGGTGGCCGTCATGATCGGCACCACCCTGGTCCTTGACGAGCACGCCTTCTGGGAGAGGATAGAGGCGCTGGCCGCCCGCAAGGAACGGCGCCCGCAAGCGGCGGCGGTCGGCCCGCCGCCGGCCCGGGTCTCCCCCCGGCGGAGCGCCATGGCGGCGGGGCTGGTCCAGTGCCGCACCTGTCACAAGGTGCTCCCTTTCCGGCAGCCGCCCCCCGGCCTGGAAGCGCGCTGCCCCCGGTGCGGCGGCCGGCTGCACCTGCGGCGGCCGCAGTCGCTCGGCACAACCTGGGCCCTGGTCCTGTGTGCGATCATTTTTTCATTACCCGCCAACCTGATCCCGATCATGAAAGTCGAATTTCTCGGCGTCCCGAATAGCTCCACCATTATGGACGGCATCACCTACTTTTTTCAGTCCGGTTCCTTCGGCATCGGCTTGATTATCCTAACCGCCTCAATCCTGGTGCCGCTCTTCAAGATCATCGGCCTCCTCCTGCTCCTGCTGTCCATCCACTGCCGCCGGCTGAACTGGCTTACCCATAAGGCCGTGATGTTTCGTTTTATCGAATTTATCGGCCGCTGGTCCATGCTGGATGTCTTTGTTATCTCCCTGCTCTGCGCCCTGGCCGACTTCGGCTTTTTCACCACGATAAAGACGGCGGCCGGAGTCACTTTTTTCAGCTTTGTCGTCCTGTCAACCATGTTTGCCACCATCTGCTTCGACCCGCGCCTGCTGTGGGATGCAACTGCAACGCGCTCAATCTCTGCCCGCGATGAGGAATAGCCATGGAACCGACTGTCATCCTGAAAAAAAGCAGCCTGTCGCCGATCTGGATTCTGCCCCTGATTGCCCTGGGCATCGGCGCCTGGCTGCTCTATTCCGGTTATCGCGATGCCGGCATCAAGTGCACCATCCATTTTGACAATGCCGAGGGTATCACGGTCGACAAGACCGAGGTCAGGTACAAGGGCGTGACCATGGGGCTGGTCAAGGACGTCACGGTGGACAAAAATCTGCAGGGCGTCAATCTCCTGGTGATGATGAAGAGAAAAGCCCGGTCGAGTCTGGTTGCAGACAGCAAGTTCTGGATCGTCCGGCCGGAGATCTCGGCCGGCAAGGTGAGCGGCCTCGGCACCCTGCTTTCCGGCAGTTATATCGCTATGCGGCCCGGGACCTCAACCGTGGCGGCCACCCATTTTCAAGGCTTGTCAGCTCCCCCTGCGCTGTCACCCCATACCCCCGGCCTGAACATCATCCTCAAGGCGGACGCCCTCTTTTCCCTGCAACGGGGCTCGCCGGTCTATTCCAAAAATCTCAAGATCGGCGAGGTCCAGGACTACCACCTCGCCCGGGACAATTCAATCGTCATAGCTGTCCATATCCGCCCTAAGTTCAGCCGTCTGATCCGGATCGGCACCCGGTTCTGGAATTCAAGCGGCGTCTCCATTGAAGGGAATCTGCAATCCGGCTTCAACCTGCGGACGGCGTCCCTGGCCGCGCTTATTTACGGCGGTGTTTCCTGCGGCACCCCGGCCTCGCTGCGCGCTTCCAGTCCGCAGGCGGTCAACGGCCAGAGCTTCACCCTCTATCGGGATTTCGATGCGGCCCAATATGGCCTGTCCATGACCCTGAAACTGGTCTCGGGCAACGGCATCATCGAGGGTAAAACCAGGGTCATGTATCAGGGCATCAAGGCCGGCGTGGTCAAAAAAATCACCATCAACAACGATGCCATCCATTCGGTCACTGCGGACATCCTGCTCGACCCGAGGGTCGGGGACATCTTGAGGAAGGGAACCCGTTTCTGGGTGATCCGGCCCCGGATCTCCATTGACGGCATCCGTAACCTCGATGCCATCCTCTTCGGCCCTTATATCAGCTTTCGACCCGGCAACGGGGCGTTCCGGGACCATTTCACCGCCCAGAGCGGCCCGATGCCCCAGCCGGCCAGGAGGCCTGGCAGACATTACATCCTGATTGCAAAAAACGGCGGCTCCCTGGAAATCGGCAGCCCGGTGCTGTATAAAAAAATGGTGGTGGGCGAGATCAACACCCTTGCCCTGGCGGCCGACGGCGAATCTCTTCGGGTCGGTATCCTGGTGTATGATAATTTTACGCACCTGGTCAGGAAAGACAGCGTCTTCTGGGATGTCAGCGGCATCTCGGTGGATGCCGGCCTGTCGCACTTCAAACTCAATATCGCCTCTATAAAATCCCTCCTGGACGGAGGCATTGCCCTGGCCAACCCCGCAGCCCATGGTACCCGTCGGGACGCTCCGGCAGCCGAGGGGGCCAAGTTCAAGCTTTTTGCCAGCTATCCCGATGCGGTCAAGGTCAGGCCCGGTCTTCTGCCACGGGGCCTGATTCTGCGGCTTGCGGCCGACAGTTCGCACTCCCTGCAAATCGGTTCTCCCGTCCTCTTTAAAAACATCACTGTCGGCGAAATAACCGGGTTCGAACTTAGTCACGACTACCGGGGCGTCCTGCTCGATATCCTGATTTTCAGGAAATATGCCGGCCTGGTCCGTTCTTCAACACGGTTCTACAACTTCTCCGGTTTTTCCATTAATACGGGCCTCGCCGGGGTTGACGTGCGGGCCGGATCTTTGGAATCCGTTGTGGCGGGCGGCATTTCTTTTTTTACTCCCGGGCTCGGAACCAAGGTGAGGCCGGGCCGGAAATTCGTGTTGTACAGGGATTATGACATGGCCCGTCTCAAGGACGGCATTCATCTCACCATCCACCTGGACCGGGCGTCCGGCGTCCGGGCCGGGACACCCATAAAGTTTAAGGGAATCAAGATCGGCCTGGTTGAAAAACTTCATTTTTCCCCGGACATGCGGGGGGTTATAGCTGACGGCCTGGTCAACAAAAACACCGCGACCCTGTTCCGCGACCACAGCCGCCTGGCGCTGGTCCGGCCAGAAATCAGCCTCTCCGGCATACAACACCTTGAAACAATCGTCACCGGATCATATATTAACGTCATTCCGGGGAGCGGGAACCGGCGCACGGATTTCGCTATTTTGTCCGTGTCCCCGGGCCCGGATGTCGCCGGCGGCCTGAATATTGTTCTGGAAACGCCTCGGCCCGGCTCACTCAGCGAGAACAGCCCGGTTTATTACCGGCAGGTGCAGGTCGGCCTGGTTACCGGTATCGGGCTGTCGCCGACGGCCCAAAAGGTCTGGGTTCGGGTTAAAATTTATGCCGCCGACGCCGCCCTGATTCATAAGGGGACAAAATTTTGGCTGGCCAGCGGCATTAAGATGTCCGGCGGCCTGTTTTCCGGCTTTACCATCCACTCGGAATCGATTGAGTCCATTGTCGCGGGCGGCATTGCCCTGGCCACACCGGCGGGGGAAGAAATGGGCGCCCGGGCAGAGGACGGCGATCATTTCACCATCCGGGCAGAGAGTGAAAGCAGCTGGCTCGACTGGAGCCCCGAGATCCGGCTTGATACCGGCGCGGCACGGCCGGCGGCCCCGGCAATTTCTCATTAGTACCTCAGTTGGGTTTCGCTTGAAGTTTTACGAACATGATGAAACCCTTGCAACCATTGTAGGTTGGGTTGAGGAACGAAACCCAACGCTCAGAAGGCGGCTCAACCGCAACCTACGCTTATTGCAAAGCAAAAGGTATATGTAGTGCCTGCTTGAATCAAGCGGATACCAAATTAGCTGAGTATTAAAACTACTTTAAATCATAACCAGACAGCGATAGCCATTATGAAAATAATCGAAACCATAACCATTGACCAGGACCTGATTAACAGGCTTGTCGCGCAAGCCAAACACGCCCCGCCGGTGAGCGGCGCGGAAAAGGACAAGCTGATCCGCCGCATCACGGGGCTGCTGAAAGAGAAAAACGCGGTCCTGGTGGCCCATTACTACACTGATGATGACCTGCAGATCCTGGCCGACGAGACCGGCGGCTGTGTCTCCGACTCGCTGGAAATGGCTCGCTTCGGTCATGCCCATGCCGCGGGCACCGTCGTGGTGGCCGGAGTCCGTTTCATGGGCGAGACCGCCAAAATTTTGAATCCGGAAAAACGGGTCCTCATGCCCTCGCTCGAAGCGGAGTGCTCCCTGGACCTGAGCTGCCGGGCCGACGTTTTCAAGGCCTTCTGCGATGCCCATCCGGACCGGACCGTCGTGGTCTACGCCAACACCAGTGCCGAGGTCAAGGCCCGCGCCGACTGGGTGGTCACCTCCAGCATCGCCACCGGGATCGTCCGGCACCTGCACGACAAAGGGGAAAAGATTATCTGGGCTCCGGACCGCTATCTCGGCGACTATATTCAGAAAGTAACCGGGGCGGACATGCTGCTCTGGCCGGGATACTGCGTCGTCCATGACGCTTTCAAGGCCGATGAACTCCGCAGTCTCCGCCGCCGCTATCCCGAAGCCGCCGTGCTGGTGCATCCGGAATCGCCCATGGACGTGATTGAGCAGGCCGACGTCGTCGGCTCCACGACCAGGTTGGTCAAGGCGGTCACCGAGCTGGACAACGACCTGTTCATCGTGGCTACCGACCTTGGTATTTTTCATAAGATGAAAGAGGCCGCGCCAGGCAAGCGCTTCATGGAGGCCCCGACCGGCGGCACCGGCGCCAGCTGCCTGAGCTGCGCCCACTGTCCCTGGATGGCCATGAACGGCCTCGCCGGCCTCGCCCGCGCCCTGGAGACCGGGGACAACGAGGTTTACGTGGAGCCGGAGCTGGGGAAAAGGGCCATGGTTCCGGTCAAACGCATGCTCGACTTTGCGGAGAAGTTGAAGATGAAGGCCATTGGCGACGCCAACATCGTTTCGCCGGCCTGATCAGTGCCTTACTCCTGAATTTCTGTCATAAAAAAACAAGAGAATTGATCATGTTTTATTTATGTAAACCAGTAGGTTATTTAGGCTGTAGGCTATTAGGCCTACCCTAACAGCCTATAGCCTAACAGCCTGGAAATAGATACGCTGGAAGTTGATTTGGGTTGTGGGCACCGCCCGCCTTGGAACATAACTTGGTTCCAGGGTGCGGCATTCTTCGTGGCACTTTGCGTATTGCCTGCACCTAACCCTGTAAGCCGCCACAGGTGCCCCAGATTTACGTAGTCGTTTCCGTCCGCTATAGTTTTTCTATGCGGACGGGAGCGACCGCGTAAAGATGGGGTGCCTGTGGCGGCTTACATCAGAATGGCAGGATGTGTACCTCCTCTCTCACCGGAATGATCCCCTTGAGCAACAGGCCGGACCGGCCGTCAATGGAGATGGGGTCGCCGAAATTGATCCGGTGACCGGAAATTTCCGCATACTCGTCGGTCTCGTATACCCGCAGGTCCCGGCAGCCGACCACGCAGGTCTTTTCCAGCCTGGTGGCGACCACCGAGGCATGGGAGGTCTGACCGCCGCGCGAGGTAAGGAGGCCGTCGGCCAGGGAGATTTCGCGGATATCTTCCGGCACGGTGTCCTGGCGGATCAGGATCAGCGAGGCCGCCGGATCTTCACTGCGCAGCTGCCGGATATTGTCCTCGGTGAAGACCGCCCGGCCGGCAACGGCGCTGCCGCTCACCCCGATGCCCTTGCCGAGGATAACGTCGTCTACGGGCTTGTCGTCGACAAAAACGTTGAAGTGTTCCTTGGTCTTGATGGTGATCATATCCCGGGTCTGCAGGATATAAAGCTGCTCCGGCTCCGGTCCCTCAAAGGTAAATTCAATTTCCTGTGGATTCCAGTCCTTGGTATAGACCAGGTCGCGGGCGATATCCAGCAGGCCTTGATAGATGGCCGGAAACCGCTGTTCCAGAGAATTTGCCACGGAACGGCCGTCAAGCTCGGCCTGTTCCACGGAGATTGGCTGACTGGTCACCAGGCCGGAAACAATATCCTCGCCCTGGTCGCCCGGTGCGTAGTCCCCCCAGAGCGCCACCCGCCGGACTTTGCGGTACGGATGGGCCGTAAACAGGACACCGCTCCCCGATTCCGGTCCCAGGTTGCCGTAAACCATGGCCTGGATAATGACCGCCGTCCCCCAGTCATCGGATACCGCCATCAGGCGGCGATATTCACAGGCCTTGCGGGTGTTCCAGGAATCAAGGACCATCTCCACTGCCCCGATGAGCTGGAGCCAAGGATCTTCGGGCACGCCGAAGCCGAAACGCCGGACAAGACGCTGGTACTCCAGGGCCAGTTCCCGCATCTGCGGCGGTGAAAATTCCCGCTTAAAATGCACGTGGTAGCGCTGCTTGTGCGCGTTCATCAATCTCTGGAAGGCTTCGCGACCCATGCCCCTGGCCATGGCCCATGACTGCAGGAACCGCCGGTAATTGTCCCAGGCGAAATATTCCCGCCCGCTCTTGTGGACATACTCCCCCACCATTTCCTCGTTGAGACCGACATTATGAATGGTGCTCATCATTCCCGGCATGGACACGGCCGAGCCGGACCGCACCGAGAGCAGCAGGGGATTTCCCAGCGAGCCGAAAATCATGCCGGTCTGCCGCTCCAGGCCGCTGATGGAGTCCCGCAGCCGCTGCATGAACTCGTCGCGAGCCCGGTCAAACCGTTGCACCGCCTGCCAGCACCTGAAAATCTCCGTGGTAATGATAAAGGCCGGCGGCACCGGCTTGGCGTCCCCGGCCAGCACCATCAGGTTGAAGCCCTTGTTGCCGAGATGAATCAGGTTGTGGGTGCGCAGGTTTTCATTGTACAGGGAACTGATCGTTTTTTCGGGATTATAGGTCATCAGGAGATCAAGATCATCGGCATCCAGGATATCTTTCTGGGCCTCCAGGGTCTGGATAATTCTGGTAATGAAGTTATCGAGATGCTGCAGCCCGAAGGTGGTGGCGATCAAATCCCTGAAAAAGGATTCGGAAAGCCGGTGTACCGTCGTCGGCAGGTCGTTCTCGTCCCAGTGAGAGCGGTACTTGGTCAGCAGGTTGTCCCGGCCGATCTGGGGAATAATGATGGACAGATTATCTTGATGGATATTGGTATAATAGGCGTAGATGATGTCCTTGACTCCTTCCGAAAGACCGCGGAAAATGTCGAGATACTGGGTGTAAGAAAACCGCTTGATGCTGATGGCCGAAGTCAGCAGGCTGGCATAGCTGTCCAGGCGGCGGCTGGTAATGCCGTCAACCTTCAGGGCCCGCAGGTAGAGTTTCAGGCACCTGGTGATGCGGATAAAGGTGGCCTGGGTGATAAAAGAGAGATTGATGGTCTCGTCCAGTTGCTCCAGGTAAATACCGGCCAGGTTTTCCAGGCGGAAGGTCAGGCCCAGTGCGTCAAACTTGCGCTCACTGTAACGGCCGTACACCGAGGGAATATCCACGGCGATGTGGCGCTTGTGGTAGATTTCCTCCTTGGGCGGAAACGTCTCCGGGCTCAGGATAATCTCCCTAAGCCGCTCAAGATGATCAAGCAGCACGCCGAGACAGGTGTAGGTGTCACAGTCGGCCAGGGTCTTAAGCAGGACCTCCAGCTCCGGGAAACCTGTCTGGGCAGCCTGATGCAATTGGTTGCGCAGTTCCTGCAGACCGAGGTTGTATTTCTGGTTGAGCAGCTTGAGCATCTTGACCAGCAACTCGAAACGGCGGCGCTCCCGTTGAGAAATATCCTGTTGCTGTTCCAGGTAGGCCTGCCGCTCCTGTTCGTCCCATTTCAGGAGGTGCTGGATCGTGTCAAAATCCAGCTCCTCACGGATACGGTTGGCCAGGCGGTGCTGTTCGTCAATAAACGGTCCGCTGATCTCCACCTGCCGGTACACCTCATACGGCAGAAAAGGCCGGAGCTCCTTCTTGTCGCGGTTCAGCCAGAAATTAAAAATCGCCTGAATGAAATCGACAATAAGGTTGCTTGACTCCACATGGCTCTGTTTGCGCAGAAAATGGATCAGCAGGTCGCGGCGCTTGTGCAGCTCGTCAAGCTCGGTGGACACGTCGCGCAGTTCGCCCTCGGCGCCGATCTCGTTGAAAAATACCGGCATCAACTTGGTGAACTGCTTGGCCAGATTGTAGATCGGCTCGATGGGATGGTTGAGCAGGTCGGTGATATCGCGTTGAAAAAGGTCGGTATCCTTGACGCAGGTGCCGGAGAGCTTCAGGTTGATGATCAGGGCGGAAAACAGGGTCGAACACCACTTGGGTTCCTGCATGATCAGGTTGAGCCAGACCCGGATGTTGGTCAGGTGCGCCGGATTGGTGATGGGCTGCCAGTCCTCGTCCACCCCCGTAACATTGGCGTACTGGAAGCCGAAGCGCACCGCCTCCCATAAAAAGGCCTCGACCAGGCGCGAGTTACCGCGTTTGAAGACCTCGCGGCCGATCAACTGGATGCATTGCAGCGAGGTATGCGGATAGCGCCGGACATTGGCCTTGAGCAGGTGAAAGGTGGTGACGAAAAACTGCTCGATCTCTTCAAAGCTCTGCTTGCGGATGAGCCGGACCAGGCTGCGATTGATCTCCCGCAGGGTCTCCTCGTGGATAAGGTAAAGCCCGGCGGTGTCCATGATTCGAAAGAGGAAAAGCAGCTTGCGGTTCTCCTCAAAGTTTTTTCCCGCCGTGGTATTATTATCCGCGGCCAGCCTGCCGGGGATCTCGCGATAGCGCCGGACGATGTCCATGTGACTGGGAAGCTCAAGCAGATGGCGGAGCGCGGGCAGGGCGCCCTGTTCAATATCAATCTGCTCAAGCTCGGCCTGGTATTTCCGAAATTGCTCGTGGGAAATGGCGGCCAGGAAGGGGCCGGCCTGCCAGTCGCGGCAATAGTCGCTGCACTGTTCCAGGAACCAGGGCAGCGGATCTTCCTCCTCAAGCCAATAGCGGTAATTCAGAGTCAGCACCTTGTGCATGAGGCGGGCGACCGGTGCAAAGTCGAACCGCCTTGCCCGGCGGTCGGCGCTGAAGGCCAGCAGCCGGGCGGCCATCTTCTTCATGGGATGATGGCCCTGGACCATGTACTTCATCACCTTCCCGTCCTTTCCGTCCATCTCGTCCAGGGCGGTCAGGCGGTCGAAGAAAATATTGAGTTTTTTTTCATAGCGGAACAAACCGTCGAGATCAAAACTGTTGACCAGCTTGTCCGCATAGGCCAGCATGGACTCCATGACCTGGGCCACCAGGGTGCCGTTTTTCCGGCAATCGTCCAGGGCCTGAAGAAAAATCCGGCAAAACAGGCCGAAGCACTCAGGCCCCAGCTCGTGTTGCTGATAATGGTTTATGTTTTTCAGGACAAAGGCGCGCAGCTCGGGGATGATGAACTGCCAGTTCCGGTAGGGATGACTGATCTCGTAGAGCAGAGTGTCCAGCTTGTCGGCAAGGCCCTGGTAGCGGCTGACAACCTTACGCAGCGGCTGAAATGCCGGATCGACGACCACGTCGCCGGCGGTCTCTTTCAGGTTGGCCTTCAGGGCATCTGATTTGATTGTTTCCGTAGGTTGTGGTGTGCTCATGCAAATCTCAAGTCTTTCGTCCTTCCCGTCGGCCGGTTTTTTTATGAACCTGTTCTCCTGGTCGAGAACTCCGCCTGTCCGGTTCGTTCCGTGCCGATCTATTGTACAGCATACGACAATCCTTGCACATCAGAAAGTCCGCATTGGGATTTCCCGCCCCTGATGCAAAAAATACCAGGGGTTGACGGGAAACGCCTTATGCGATATTTCATAATAAAGAGAACACGGTAGCTCCGTAACCCAACTTTGCGAGCGCAATATATATTTTCTCGTTAAATTAACCTATTAGCCGTTTTCGAGGTGTGCAGTATGGCACTACAAATTGCCAGAAAAGTATATTTTACTGATATTTCGTTATTCTAGTTTTTTGGGCTAACGAAAAACCTTCGTTACAGAGGAGTTTGGGAATGAATCACCAAAAGTTGGAATCTGTTGGGTTTCGTTCCTCTACCCAACCTACGGTATTGCGGTAGATTGCGGTGTTACTGTTGTAAGGCATCGACGATGAACAGATTCTACGAATCACGTTATGACGGAATTGCAGGGAAAAATCAACCCGGACAAGGTGCAAGGTAAAGAGGCGCGGGCTGCAAGCAAGGTGGTCCTCTCTCTGAACGCGGCCTTTAAGTTCTATTCACTGTATCCTGAAGATCATAGCTCTTCCCGGAATAATCTCTTGAAATTCAAAGAAAATCTGGAGAGGTTCCTGGCCGTTTACAACCCGTTGCGGCTTGATATCGACAAGAATGCCTTTTTCTATAAAGGCGTTTCCCTCGGCGAAGGAGCGGCCCTGGAAAACAACCCTGCCTATCTTCTCAACCGTGACGGCGTATTATGGCTGGAATTCTTCAGGGGCGTCGAACTCTCCGAGATAAAAACTTTTTTTTCCCTCCTCAATCAACACAAAAATGCCATGGAGGTAGCGAACGGTGATATCGTCACCTCGCTGTGGCAAGCTCATTTCCCCCACATCCTCCATGAAGCGGCAGACATCTTTGCCATGGAGACGATTCAGCTTGATCTCTCCAGGTTTAAAGTTCCTAGCAACCAGACCCCCCTCCATGCGGGGGCACGGCCGGCCGGCGGCGAACCCGAAGGAGTCCTGGCGGATGTCGCCTCCCGGGATGCCCCCGGCGCCGTTGATTTGAAAATACACGACCGGCCGAAGGTATCGACGGCCTTGCCGCTGAGCCAGATCCTGACCACGGAGGGGATCACTCTGTCCGATCCCGACCCGCGCGAGAAAGCGGTCTTGCAGTCTCTCGTCGAACAAGAGGAAAAACGGAATTTCAGCGAAGATATTATCGAGGTTTTGCTGATTTGCCTGGTCATACAGCACCGGGGAATTGATTTCAGCGCCATTCTTGAATTCCTTGCAGAAGAATTTTTTGTCACCATGACCAAGGGCGATTTCCATCTTGCATACAAGCTGTGCCGCAATGTCAAAAATATCCGCCGGCACGATAGAAACAAAAGGCCATGGATAGCGCAGATGATTGATCATTTTTTTGCTTCCCTGGCAAAACGGGAACGCCTTGCCGGGTTGTCCTGGATGAAGGACGAATCCGGCTTGTCGCGGCACACGGACAATATAGAGTACCTGTGGCCCGTCTTTCGCCTGCTGCCGTCCGAGGTTATCTTTACCCTGGGGCACCTGGCGGCGCAGACGCATTCGGAGAATACCCTTATCAACGATCGGATTCGCCATAAAATTTTAAAAATTATCGCCGATAAGGCCAGGGGGAATCCGGAGAAATTTACAACTCTTCTGGCCGAATCCGCTGAAAATGTCACGCTCCTGCTTTTCCCGATTATCCAGCAGGCGGCGGCAACCATGGCGGCCGGAATCTACCTGCGGTTGACTTATCACCCTGCCGTATCGGTTCGCAGGAAGGCCCTGGGCGCTTATCTTCAGGCAGGGAAAGGGTACCGGCCTGATAGCCTCTCGCATTTACTGAATGACCGGAGCAAACAGATCCGGGAAAAGGTCCTGGCCTCCCTGGCGCAGAACAGAAATCAACCGGCCGAGGCCCTGCTCCTTGATTATCTTGAAAAAACCCAGACGACGCAGGATGACCGGGAATATATTATGCAATGCTACGAAACCCTTGGCCGATGCGGCTCCGCCCGCTCTATTCCGTTGCTGCAGCAAATTCTGCTGGAAAAAAAAATAACCGGCATGTTCAGCCATATGAACGACGCCCACCGGCAGGGCGCGGCCTTCGCCTTGAAGGCCCTAGCCATACCAAAGGCGGAAAAAATCCTGAGAGAAGGCTCCCGCGGCCTGTGGCCCGATGTCCGGCTTGCCTGTCAAAGAGCCCTTGAGAAGTGACATGAAACAGAACGGGCCACCGCCGGCCAATGCCGTTCGGCAAAAAAATGAACCTCCCCTGCCGCAACAGTTCCTGCAGGCCTTCCATGTCCTGCTCGGTTCGGCCAGGCTGTATCAGGACAATAACCGTCTGCTCGTGGCGAGTGTGCAACACTTTATTGCCACGATCAAGCGACTCACCCGGGAGGAAGCAGAGGTCACCCTTCTCTGCAGGTCCGGCGGTTTCTACCTGCAGCAGGACAAGCTCGTTTATCGGCGCGATGCCACCGGCCTGGTGCAGGCAATGCTTCTTTTTTTTGACCGGCGGGGCCTGAACGGCCTGCGTTTCTATTCGACCATTGTCGACGCTCCGTTGAGCCATATCACAACGTTTGCCCGGCTCCTGGACCGCGCGGAAGAAAAGGAAGATCCTCATTCCTGGCTGATGGCGCAGTTGGAAAAGCACCATTTTCCTTGGGTGAAACATGTCTCTGCTCCGGGCATGTCGTTTGCGGAGGCCCTGGCACCGGAGGAATCGGCTCCAGAGGATCAGGCTGGACAAAAAAATGATGCAAAGACCGAGGTCAAGCCTGACGCCCAGGCAGGGCGGGATATTTCCGTTGCCGAGGCTCAACGCCGGCAACGGAGGACGGATGCCATCAAAACGTATACCTATGCCATGCTCTCCCTCCAGGAAGTGGCGCAAAAAGTGTCGGCGAACAGGCGGGCCAGCATCAACAAACCCATGCACATGGTCCAGAATATGATCGACATGGTCGTTGATGACAGCAACATATTTATTGGTTTGAGTACAATCCGGGATTATGACGACTATACCTTTACCCACTCGATCAATGTCGCCATCCTCTCCATCTGTCTCGGCTTCCAGATCGGTCTTGCGAAATCATTTCTGGAGACATTAGGGTTGAGCGCCCTGTTTCATGATCTTGGCAAGATTGATATTCCCAAAGAAATTCTTAACAAGCCCGGTAGGTTGACCGATAACGAGTTCGAGCTCATGAAGCGGCATTCGCTCAACAGCGTCCGGCGGATCGTGCGGCTCAAGGCCTCCGTGGACTTGAAGGAGAAAATTCTGCTGCCGCCCTTCGAGCATCACTTGAAATACGATCTGAGCGGCTATCCGAAAACGCCGAGGAAAAAATCAATCAGTCTCATG
>VAPK010390791.1_pt1 | contig 14088 bp, 13 predicted proteins | sample 3395031 | NCBI WGS metagenome assembly VAPK01 (sample SAMN08290443, study PRJNA428436) | hydrothermal vent metagenome | isolation source: Deep-sea hydrothermal vent chimney 1 | place: Pacific Ocean: Juan De Fuca Ridge | reverse complement strand
AGTTGTTAGTAAAAATACGGTTAGTAGCAATGCCAAAAATCAGGCAAGTTCCGGTAACGGAATACATTTATGGCACTGTTCAAATATGCAGATAAATGAGAATAATTTATTTGGTTTACGCGATGGAATTTATTTTGAGTTTGTAAAAAAAAGCAAAATATTTAAAAATAAAAGTCATGACAATTTGCGTTATGGATTGCATTTCATGTTTTCTAATGAAAATGAATATTATGAAAATGTGTTTTCTAAAAATGGGGCTGGAGTTGCAGTAATGTTTTCAAAATTCATAAAAATGCACAATAATAAGTTTATGGAAAATTGGGGATCGGCATCTTATGGCTTGTTGTTAAAAGAAATTTATGATGCAGATATTGAGAATAATATTTTTGATCAAAATACAATTGGAATAAGTGTTGATGGTTCAACAAGGATTAATTACAAAAGAAATACTTTTGTAAGAAACGGGTGGGCAGTGAAAATTGTAGGTGCTTGTTATGAAAATGTTTTTTCTTATAATAATTTCTTGCACAATGCTCTGGATCTTTCCTATAACAGCAAAATTAATTCTAACAATTTTGATAATAATTATTGGAGCGATTACTCGGGATATGATCTTGATAAGAATGGAGTAGGAGATGTACCCTATCGTCCAGTGAAATTATTTTCATATATAGTGCATAATACACCGGAAACAATTATTTTATTAAGAAGTTTGTTTGTTGATATGATAAATTTTTCGGAAAAAGTATCTCCGGTATTTACTCCGGATAATTTAGTAGATAATAATCCTTTAATGCGCCAGATCAATGATACAAATTAAAAATTTACATAAAAAATTTGGCAAGCTTACTGTTTTAGATGGATTGGATCTGGAAATAAGCTCTGGTGGTATTTTTGCTATTTTAGGTCCGAACGGATCGGGCAAAACAACTTTGATAAAAAGTGTTCTAGGCATGGTAATTCCCAATTCGGGAGAGATTAAAATCAATGGTATTTCTGTTTTAAAAAAATGGGATTACAGAAACCAAATAAACTATTTGCCTCAAATTGCGAATTTCCCTAACAATCTGTCTGTTAAAGAATTATTTGCAATGGTTAAAAATTTGCGTCCGAAAGAATCCAATGACAAAGATTTAATTGAAGCTTTTGGATTAGCTCCTTTTTTAGAAAAGAAATTAGGCAACTTATCGGGAGGTACCAAACAGAAAGTGAATATTGTTTTAACCTTTATGTTCGATAGCGACCTCATAATTTTAGACGAACCCACTACAGGCCTGGATCCTATTTCATTGATCTATTTAAAAGAGATCATCCAAAAGGAAAAAGAAAAAGGAAAAACACTACTAATTACAACACATATTATGAGTTTGGTTGAAGAAATTGCAGATGAGATTGTATTTCTGTTAGATGGAAAAATATATTTTAAAGGAAACTTAGACCAATTGAAGTCACAAACAAAACAGACGGATTTGGAGCATGCAATAGCGAATTTAATATCGAAAGAAAATGTTTAAAATATTAAAATATAGTTTTTTTGATTTGATGCGTAGTCGATGGAGTTACGTATATTTTGCATTTTATCTTGCATTGGGATTTGTATTGTTGTTTTTAAATAATGACATGAATAAAGCCGTTATCACTTTATTGAATATCATTATTGTTCTTACTCCATTAATTGGGACAATCTTCGGTGTAATGTATTATTACAATTCAAAAGAATTTACAGAACTGTTATTGGCACAACCCATAAAAAGAGGCACCATATTTATGGGACAGTATTTAGGTATTTCGATTTCGCTTACGTTGAGTTTGGCTTTGGGCTTAGGGATACCTTTTTTAATGTATGGTTTATTTAGATCTGCTGCGATATTTGATTTTGGATTATTATTGGTGGTAGGATCATTTCTTAATTTTATATTTGTTGCACTGGCTTTTAACATAGCCTTATCTAACGAAAATAAAATCAAAGGGTTTGGATATGCTATTTTAATGTGGCTGTTTTTGGCTGTTATTTACGATGGTTTATTTTTAATTTCACTGGTGGTCTTTAATGAATATCCATTAGATAAATTTTCATTGATCACCACTATGTTCAACCCCATTGATCTGTCACGAATTTTAATTTTGTTAAAATTAGATATTTCGGCGTTATTAGGATATACAGGTGCTGTTTTTAAAAAATTCTTTGGAACTAATTTAGGAATGATAGTTTCTTTTGCTGTAATGATTTTATGGGTATTATTACCTGTTTGGAGAATTAATCTAAAGTTGAGAAAAAAGGATTTTTAAATTGGATTTAGAAATTGATTAGAAATTATATATTTGTCAGGTAAAATAGATGATAAATTATGGACTATAAAATGGAAAACTCGAATCAAGAACCATTGATTTTGAGCCAAAATATTTCGGTTTACATGACTAAAGTGTACAACTGGATGGCTGTTGCCTTGTTGTTAACTGGATTAGTTGCCTATTTTACTGCGGGATCAGAAATGTTGATTCAAGCTATTGTTGGAAATAGGATACTGTTTTTTGGATTGATAATTGGAGAATTATTTTTAGTGGGATATATCTCAAAAAGAATCAATAGAATAAGCGCCTATAATGCAACACTTTTATTTTCATTATATGCCATATTGAATGGTTTGACATTTGCTGTTATCTTTTTGGTTTATACTTCAGAATCTATTTCTTCAACTTTTTTAATTACTGCGGGTACTTTTGGTGCGATGAGTTTATATGGATATTTTACAAAACAAGATCTTACTAAACTTGGAAATATTGCTTTTATGGCTTTAATAGGTATTATAATTGCATCAATTGTTAATTTTTTCATGCAAAGTGAAATGATGCAGTGGATAATTTCCTATTTGGGAGTTGCTATTTTTGTTGCACTAACGGCTTATGATACGCAAAAATTAAAGACAATTGCCGAAAATGGATTTACAAATGAAGAAAATATGGAGAAAAGTGCTATTCTGGGAGCTTTGACCTTATATTTAGATTTCATTAATTTATTTCTGTTTTTACTCCGGATTTTTGGTAATAGGAAATAATAAAATTAATTTTTTAAGTTTTCAGAGCTAGCAGATCCAATTCCAATTACCTGGTCATATCGCTCGCCGTATCTTCTAAAATAAACAATAACTGTATAATTGTTTTCAGTTTGGAAATAGGAACCACCAATGGCATGCGTATTAATTTGAGAAGATTTGTTCAAACTAACGTAAGAATAATTATAAAAACCCTGTTTTAAAAGAATTGTAGCTTCGTAAGTACGTGTTCTCTTATTGTACGTCATTTTATTTTCCTCTGTTAATTGCCAATCATTATAGGCACCATAGACATAAATATCATCTTCTGAATTATTATTATCATAATCCAATGAAAAATGTACAAAAGAATAATCACCTTCAAGGGATATATCATCTGTATCAATGGTTCGCAATACAAAATTCCCATTAACATCGGGATTGAATAAATAGGGTTTTTTATACCTCGCTTTATCTAAATACAAATAAGTATGGAAAATATTATCTAGTCTTGTTTGAGCAACATTATTAGTAGCATTTCTAATTTCTTTAGTGTCAAAGTAGAGAAATTCATTACCTGCCCAAAAAGAAAGACCATCGACATAGTTGTATAATAGTTGAGTACCCCTAATATATTTTGGTTTTATATTTTTAATTACCGAATTCCAATCTCCATTTTGGTAAATTGCTACTTTAATTTCTTCATTGGGATTATTCAAACGCAAGTTTTGATGATTAATAACAAACTGAACAGATTGTTTTTCATTTATAATGGCAACATCGGTACTACGGTGCGCGGTAACTCCAACAATTACCTGAGGTTGATAAATAATAAACCGTCGAGAAAATAGAACTTGGTCCTGTTCATTTAAGATGAAAATGATGTAGTTTCCACTCTTTTTAATCTTGTTATTTTGATTGGGTATGGTTAACTCATAATGGGTGTAGTATTGTAAAGTATTGAATGCGTTCTCGTAATTTCTAATTCTGTCTTTAGCAAATCCAGTCATATAATCTGTTGATACTAAATTTGATTTATTCCAATTGTAATCACAATGCTCAATTCGATATGAATAAATCCTTTCATCACCATTTATATCGTCAAAACTTAGGTTTAATCTTTCACCTAACTTTATAATTGGTGCATATGTATTAATTTTATTAGGTTTTAAAACAATTGATTTTATGTTTGCCGGAGGAGGAATTACATTCAATTTTTGTGCGTTAATATTAATAACAGTACAAAATATAAAGCTCAAAAAGTAGTATTTTTTTAACATTGAAATAGATTTGATCAAACTTTGAACGAAATTTTTTATGGGTTATATTATTCACAAGATAAATTCATGAAAATAACCTAATTTTTCTTGATTTTATCTAAATAAAAGTCAACTAAATGCTAAACTATAAAATATTAATTATTAAATTTGCAATCGGTTAAGAAACATTTGTTTTTGCCTTTGTTCTATCTAATAGAATATCAAAAAAATTAAAATTTAATTTAAGCAAATTATGTCTACAGACATTAAAATTAAAAAAGGCTTAAACATTAAGCTGAAAGGAGTAGCTCAAACAAAATTAACTACTTCAAATCACTCCAAATCATTTGCTATAAATCCAAATCAATTTCACGGAATCGTTCCAAAAATGCTACTAAAAGTAGGTGATAAGGTTCAAGTGGGTGATGCGGTTTTTTATTCTAAACAAAACGATCAAATCAAGTTTACTTCACCTGTAAGTGGTGAAATTAAGGAAATAGTAAGAGGAGCTAAACGTAAGATTTTATCTATACAAATTACAGCAAATAAAAGCGATACTTTTAAAGATTTTGGTATAAAAACTCCTGGTAGTTTGACTGGTTCTCAAGTAAAAGAAATGTTGCTTGAAAGTGGCTGCTGGGCTTTTATCAAACAACGTCCATATGACGTAATTGCCGATCCAGATGATTCACCAAAATCCGTATTTATTTCGACCTATGCTACAGCTCCATTGGCAGCAAAGCCAATATTTGCCTTGGCCAATAAAGAAAAAGAATTTCAAGCAGGGATAGATGCCTTATCTAAATTAACAGAAGGAAAGGTACATGTATCGGTTGATGGAAATAATTCTTCCTTCTTTGATAATATTAAAAATGCTATTATTCATAAGGTTACAGGATTGCATCCGGCAGGAAATGTTGGTGTGCAAATTTCAAAAGTTGACCCAATAAACTCTGGAGACAGAGTATGGGTGGTTAGTCCTCAGGATGTTGCTGCAATTGGCGCCTTATTTTTAACAGGTAATTACAACCCTAAAAGAATTATAGCTTTGGCTGGATCACAAGTGGAAGACCCTCAGTATGTTGAGGTAACACAAGGAATGAGGATTAAGGATATAATTCAAGATAAATTAGCAACTAACAATTGTAGAATTATAAGCGGAAATCCCTTAACCGGATCTACAGTTTTACCAAACGATCCATTTGGGTTTTATGATGATTCTATTTCTGTTCTGCCTGAAGGAGATCATTACAGCTTTTTTGGATGGGTACCTTTTATTGGAAATAACAAATTTAGCATGTCTCGCACATTCTTTTCCTGGTTAAGTCCGAATAAGAATTACGATTTAGATACCAATTTAAATGGTGAAGAAAGGGCATTTGTAATTACCGGTGAGATGGAAAAAGTGATGCCTATTGATATTTATCCTATGCAACTATTAAAAGCAACTATGGTAAATGATATAGAGAAAATGGAGAATTTGGGAATCTATGAAGTTGCTCCCGAAGATTTTGCATTGATAGATTTTATAAGTACTTCAAAAATTGAAGCCCAAGATATTATCCGCCAAGGATTAGATTTAATGATTAAAGAAGTAGGTTAATGAATTTTTTAAGAAAACAATTAGATAAAATTAAACCTCACTTTGATAAGGGAGGTAAGTATGAAAGATATGCACCTGCATATTATGGTATTGATACTTTTTTGTTCGTGCCAAATCATACTACTAAAAAAGGTGCCCATATTCGAGATGGTATAGATCTAAAAAGAGTGATGATAACAGTAGTTATTGCACTTTTACCCGCTTTGATTTTTGGAATGTGGAATATTGGATACCAAAATATGGGAGATGGCCATAGCTTTTGGAATTATTTTAGTTTTGGAGCTATAAGAATGCTCCCGATGATATTGATTTCATATGGAGTTGGATTGGGAATTGAATTTGCTTATGCCATTTTTAGAGGGCACGAGGTGAATGAAGGTTATTTGGTTACAGGATTGTTGATACCAATGATTATGCCAATAGATTTTCCTTTGTGGATGTTAGCAATATCTGTAATATTTGCGGTAATTATTGGGAAAGAAGCATTTGGTGGAACCGGAATGAATATTTTAAATCCGGCTTTAATTGCCAGAGCCTTTGCCTTGTTTTCTTATGCACCATTTATGTCTGGTAATACAGTTTGGGTGGCTGATTCTGTTGCTGATGGAGTTTCGGGAGAAACCATTTTAGGTGCTTTAGCAGGTAATACTGTTTCTTCTGTAAGTACATTCGATATGTTTATGGGATATATGCCGGGCTCTATAGGGGAAACTTCGGTACTGATGATATTAATTGGTGCGGCACTTTTGCTGTTTACAGGAATAGCTAGTTGGAGGATCATGATTTCTTCTGTAATAGGAGCATCACTAGTTGGTTTGCTTTTCAATGCTGTTGGAAGTACAACCAATGAGTTATTTAATTTCCCGTGGTGGCAGCATTTAATGGTGGGAGGATTTGCATTTGGGATGGTTTTTATGGCTACAGATCCTGTTTCTGCAGCTCAGACCAATAAAGGTAAATGGATATATGGATTTCTAATTGGTGTCTTTGCCATTTTGATTAGAGTTGTTAACCCAACGTTACCTGAAGGAGTAATGATGGCAATTCTGCTGATGAACGTATTTGCTCCAACTATAGATCATTATGTAATTGAAAGCAATGTGAAGAGAAGAAAGAAAAGATTGAAAAAAGTAAAAGCCTAAAGAGATGGATAGAAACAGTAATTTATACACATTTATTTTTGCAGTAGTTATGGTTGTTGTTGTTGCAGCAGCACTTGCTTTTACAGCAACTACTCTCAAACCATTACAGGCAAAAAATGTAAAAAATGAAAAAATGCAAAACATCTTATCAACCATTGGTGTAAGTGTTGATAGGCATCATGCTTCAGAAAAGTTTGAGGAATATATTAAAAAGCAATTGGCTTTGAAACCTGATGGATCATTAGACGAAAGTGTTAATGCATTTAATATAGATCTTTTTAAAGAGACTAAGAAACCAAATGAGGATCAAGATTACCCGATATATGTTGCTGAAAAAGATGGGAAAAAGTATTATATAGTTCCCTTGTTTGGTGCCGGATTATGGAAAGAGATATGGGGTTATATTGCTTTAGACAGCGATAAGAATACAATCATTGGAGCTTCTTTTGATCATGCAGGTGAAACACCCGGCTTAGGCGCAGAGATCAATCAATCTTGGTTTGAAGATCAATATATTGGAAAAACAATTTTTGATGAAAATGGTGATTTCGTTTCGGTAAAAGCTATTAAAGGAGGAGCCAAACCCGGTGACATGCATGGTGTAGATGCTATATCTGGAGGCACTATTACTTCTGACGGTGTTACAAACATGGTTGAAGAAAGATTAAAAAATTATATACCATACTTTAAAAAATAACTCATTATGTCGGGAGAAAAAGAAGCTTTATTTTCGCAAAAAAACAAGAGACTATTAGCAGATCCTCTTAACGATGACAACCCAATCACGGTTCAGGTATTAGGTATCTGTTCCGCATTAGCGATTACGGTACAATTAAAACCGGCAATTGTAATGGCAATAGCTGTAATGTTTGTATTAGTTTTTGGAAACTTGATAGTTTCTTTATTGCGAAATTTGATTCCAAATAGAATTAGAATTATAGTTCAATTATTGATCGTTGCATTTCTGGTTATTTTAGTTGATCAGGTGTTAAAAGCATATGCCTACGATGTTAGTAAAGAACTATCGGTTTTCGTTGGTTTAATAATAACCAACTGTATTATCATGGGTAGATTTGAGGCATTTGCTTTAGGTAATGGTCCCTGGAAATCTATTTTGGATGGAATTGGAAATTCTTTAGGTTATGGATTGATATTAGTAGTTATTGCTTTTTTTAGAGAATTATTGGGATCGGGTAAATTAATGGGAATTGAAGTTTTAGGACATAAAGCGAAAACAATTGCAGAGTCAACAGGAGTTTACCATTATGGATATGAGAATAACGGATTCATGTTGTTGTCTCCAATGGCACTTATTACAGTTGGTATAATTATTTGGGTACAGCGATCAAGAAATAGAAAATTAATTGAAGCATAAATAAGAATAAAGTGACTAACCTTTATGTTAATAATGATTGGCACTTTTCAATAATATTTAAAAAATGGAAGAATTAGGAAGTTTATTTGTTAGAAGCATCTTTATAGAAAATATGGTATTTGCCTATTTTCTTGGAATGTGTTCCTATTTAGCAGTTTCAAAAACTGTTAAAACAGCAGTTGGTTTAGGTTCTGCTGTGATTTTTGTATTGGCAATTACTGTACCGGTAAACTATTTACTAGATACTTATATATTGCGTGAAGGTGCATTGACCTGGTTAGGACCTGAATATGCAGAAATTGACTTGAGTTTTTTGAGTTTTATTATGTTTATCGCAGTGATAGCTTCGATGGTTCAACTAGTAGAGATGATAGTTGAGCGATTTGCACCTGCTCTTTATAGCGCTTTAGGAATATTTTTACCACTTATAGCAGTGAATTGCGCTATTTTAGGAGGGTCACTTTTTATGCAACAAAAAAACTTTACTACCGTAACCGAATCGGTTGTTTACGGATTGGGTTCTGGTATTGGATGGTTCCTGGCTATTTTAGCTATTGCATCCATTAGAGAGAAAATTGCATATTCAAATGTACCACAACCTCTAAAAGGTTTGGGTATAACATTTATCATAACTGGTTTAATGGCAATTGCTTTTATGAGTTTTTCAGGAATTAAGTTGTAAAAAATAAGTGATAATTTTAGTACTGAGTTGTGAGATTACTTGGTATTAAATTAGAGATAACAATAAATTAATAACGAGAGTGGTAGGTTTGAACAAGTTTTTCTAAATTCTACTTCCTCAATACTATAAAAGAATGAATCCAATAGTAGCAAGCGTAGTATTTTCATTAATACTAATACTTATTCTGGTAACCATATTGTTAGTTGCCAAAGCAAAATTACTTCCTTCAGGAAAAGTAAAACTATTAATTAATGGGAAAAAGGAAATTGAAGTCGAAACCGGAAATACTCTTTTAACCACGCTGGGTAACGAAAAAATATTTTTACCGTCTGCCTGTGGTGGTGGTGGAACTTGTTTACAATGTGAATGCCATGTTTTAAGTGGAGGTGGTGAGGCTTTACCTACGGAAGTACCTAATTTCACACGTAAGGAATTGGCAGCAGGAGCAAGATTAGGTTGCCAGGTGAAGGTTAAAGAAAATATGGAAATTTCTATTCCTGAAGAAATATTTGGTATCAAAAAGTTTGAAGCAACTGTAACATCGAATTATAATGTAGCTTCTTTTATTAAGGAATTCGTGGTTGAATTACCTGAAGATATGGATTATAAGCCAGGTGGTTACATTCAAATCGAAATTCCGAATACCGAAGTTAATTTTAAAGATATTGATATTACTGCTCACCCTAAAGAACATCCTGGTGACCCTGAAAAATTCAAATTAGAATGGGATAAATTCAACTTATGGCCTCTAACCATGAAAAACAGAGAAAATGTGGAAAGAGCCTATTCTATGGCTTCGTATCCCGCAGAAGGAAGAAATGTAATGTTAAATGTACGAATAGCAACTCCCCCATGGGACAGAGCTAAGAATGGTTGGATGAGTGTTAATCCTGGTATTGCATCTTCCTATATTTTTAGTAGAAAACCAGGAGATAAAGTTATTGTTTCCGGACCTTATGGAGAATTCTTTATAAATGAAAGCGATGCAGAGATGTTATATGTAGGTGGTGGGGCCGGAATGGCACCAATGCGTTCCCATTTATATCACTTATTCAAAACTTTACAAACTGGAAGAAAGGTAACCTATTGGTATGGAGGTAGATCTAAAAGAGAATTATTTTATATGGATCATTTTAGAGATCTAGAAAATGAGTTTTCTAATTTTAGATTCTTTATCGTATTATCGGAACCTGCTGAAGAAGATAATTGGAAAGTAAAGAAAGATATAGATGATAAAAGTGGAGATGGTTTCTTAGGTTTTGTACATCAAGCAGTAATTGATGAATATCTATCTAAACACGAATCACCAGAAGATCTAGAATTGTATTTCTGTGGGCCACCAATGATGAATAATGCGGTTCAAAAAATGGGAGAAGATTTTGGACTAGCGGATGAGAATATCCGTTTTGATGATTTTGGAGGATAATTAATTGGACTAAATGGTACTAAAAGCAGCATCAAAATGATGCTGCTTTTTTTATTAATAATTAACATATAAAAAATATGTTTATATTGAAAAATATGTATTTTTAGCAAAAAAATTTAATATGTCTTACTGGTTGATTATTTTACTAACCTTATTTTTTATATTCTTGACCATAAGTGTAGTCATGCATTTTATACAGGATAAACTGATCTTTCATGCAGAAAAATTACCTGTAGATTATCAATTTTCGTATAAAAATGACTTTGAAGAGATTAACTTAAAAACCAAGGATAATAATGTTTTAAATGGATTACTTTTTAAGGTACTCAATTCAAAAGGGCTTATTGTATTTTTTCATAATCACTCTGGAAATATTGAACATTGGGGAAGAATTACCGAAATTGTAATGAACAAAAGTTACGATATCTTGTTAATGGATTACAGAGGATTTGGCAAAAGTACTGGAAAATATAATGAAAAACACATGTTTCAAGATGCGGTATTATGGTATAAATACACGTTAAAACACTATGATGAAAGTGTAATTACTTTATATGGTCGTGGAATTGGAGCTACTTTTGCAACCTACCTATCTTCCATAAATAATCCAAAACAACTTATTTTAGAATCCCCATTGTACAATTTGTTTTATACAGCAAAATTTCATTATCCATTTGTTCCGGCAAAGCTTATTTCAAGATATAAATTTGATACTGCAGCATACATTTCTAAGGCTACCTGTGAAATATTTATTTTTCATGGGAAAATAAATGAACTGGTAAATTATAAAAACAGTCTCAAATTATATGAACTGTCCAAGTCGAATATTGAATTAATATTAATACCCGATGGGAATCATTACAATCTAATAAATCACAAAATGTACTTAGAAAAGATGGATCAAATTTTAAGTGTATAAAAAAAGGTGTAATTAAATTTACACCTTTTTTTATTTTTTGACTTCCTAGCTACTCAGGTTTTTGTTCTAAAATATCAAAGAATTGATCTAATTTAGGTAAGATAACTATTCTAGTTCTTCTGTTAGTTGATCTTCCTTGTGGAGTATCATTAGATTCTAACGGAACATATTCACTTCTACCGGCTGCTATTAATCTTCCCGGGTCTACAGCAAAATTACCTTGCAATACACGTACAACAGCTGTTGCTCTTGCTACACTTAGATCCCAGTTATCTTTCATACATTTCGTATTGATAGAAACATTATCTGTATAACCTTCAACTTGAACTTCCATATCTGGTTTGCTGTTTACAACAGTTGCAACCTTTCCTAAAACTTCAATGGCTCTTTCAGATACTACTGCACTACCACTTTTAAATAACATTTTATCTGCAATTGAAATATACACTACTGTTTTTTCAACGTCTATGATTATGTCTTCATCCTGTATCCCAGAAGCAAGATCTCTCTTTAATTGGAATGCCAATGCTAAATTGATGGAATCTTTTTGGGTCATTGCATCTCGAATTCCATTAATATATTTGTCTTTCTCGCTTAATTGAGTAATGATTTCTTTAATATTATCCGATGATGATTGTGTAAGTACCGTTAAGTTCTCTACTTGTTTTAAAGATCTTGATTTATCTTCTTTGAGAGATTTGTTAAGTTCTGTCAAATGGTCTTTGTCGACTAAACAGGCTTGTAAATCTGCTTTGGCATTTACTAATTCTTGTTTGTTCTTATTATTTTGACTTTCCAGATCTGCGTATTTTTTTTGAGAAACACAAGAGCTTAAGAGTATAGTCAAAATAAGGCTTGTTAAAAATAATTTTTTCATAATTTGAATTGAATTTAATTGAAAAACAAAATTATTAAATATTTCGTTTAAATTTATATAAATAACTAAAAAATGTACAATTGCAAATCTAACATAAAACTTATCTTTGATTGTTAATTAATTCGTAATTTTTTTAATGAAACGGACAATTTCTTTTTTACTGGTTTTTACATGGATAGCATGCGTTCAAACCAATGTAAATAATTACAAAAAAATGGAAGGTGTTGCTTTGGGTACAACCTTTCACATTACCTACAAAGATTCTCTGAATCAAATCAATGAAAATCAGATTGACAGTCTGATTCATTCTGTCAATGGTTCTATGTCGACCTATTTAGCAAATTCAGATATTTCAAAAATAAACAGTGGAGATTCATCTGTTATTGTGGATGCTATGTTTCAAGAAGTTTTTATAAAATCGAAAAGAATCTACAGTGAAACGAAGGGTTACTTTGACCCTACAATTGGTATTTTAGTTAATGCCTGGGGTTTCGGACCAGAAGGTGAAATTGATAACCTAGATACTATTCAAGTTAAGCGTATGTTGGAGTTTGTTGGTTTCGATAAGGTTCGATTGAAGAATAACAAGATTGTAAAATTATATAGTAAGATATATATTGATTTTAATGCAATTGCAAAAGGTTATGCTGTAGATGTGATAGGAAGGTTTTTAGAATCAAAAGGAATAATAAATTATTTAGTTGAAATAGGAGGTGAAATCAGAGCCAAGGGAATAAACCAAAGTAATAAATCATGGACCATATCTATCGAAAAACCAAATTTTGATGGAACAAGATCATTTCAAACCAAAATTAAACTAAAAAATCAAGCAATTGCAACATCAGGAAATTATAGAAAATTTAAAATCGACAGCAAAACAGGTGAAAAATACGCACATACAATAGACACTAAAACCGGTTTCCCAAGTAAGAGAAACTTGTTAAGTGTTTCTGTAATTTCTGAATTAGATTGCGCTGATGTTGATGCTTATGCAACTGCATTTATGGCAATGGGTTTGAAAAAAAGCAAGTTGTTCTTAAAAAAACACCCAGAACTAACCGTATTTTTAATTTTCAGTGATGATAAAGGTGAAATTAAGACCTACGCATCAAAACAATTAATGGAGTTAAAATAAAAGTGCCAGAAATTTCTCAAAACATTCCTGGCACAATTTTCAACACAAAAAATTATTAACTATAAATTAATATTCCGCTACGACGGTAATTTCTATGACTTTCGCAATATTTGTTGAAGGTTTACCGTCTTTAAAGGCAATCCCAAAATCGGCTAAAGTAATTTTGAAGTTAGAATTGAGAACAACACTATTTCCTTTAATTGTAATCGAAGCTTTTTCATCCACATTTTTAGTTTTGCCATGAATGGTTAGATCACCCTTTATTTTTGTATCATATACGCCATCCTTTCCAAAATCAATATCACTGATATTAGTAATTTTCCCCTTTAATTTTGATTTAGGGTATTTTTTGGTGTCTAAAAAATCTGGGCTGTTGTAATGTTGTTGCATTTTTGCTTTTTCAAACTCATAACTCTGCATGGGTACAGAAAAAACAATATCTCCGGTTTCCTTGTTTAAGGTTCCAACAGATTTGTAGTTGTTTGCTTCAATATTTTCTGCAACTGTGTGAGAATAAATTTTGAAATGAGATTTTTTACTTATCAGTTTATTTGAAGATTGCGAAAATCCTGAAAAAGATAAGATGGTAATGAATACTAATGTTAAAACTGAACTTTTCATTTTCTTTTTTTTTAATT
>VAPK010712668.1_pt1 | contig 14089 bp, 10 predicted proteins | sample 3395031 | NCBI WGS metagenome assembly VAPK01 (sample SAMN08290443, study PRJNA428436) | hydrothermal vent metagenome | isolation source: Deep-sea hydrothermal vent chimney 1 | place: Pacific Ocean: Juan De Fuca Ridge | reverse complement strand
TTACTACGCATAGAACCTGATATATCTAGCACAAACGTCCAATCACGTCCTTCAGTAATTTGTTGCAGATCATCCCCAGGCGTTAATACCATCATAAAGGTGCCTCGCTGACCCGCCTGTTTTTGGGTAATCAAATCTATTGATCCTGGTAATCCGGTTTTATGTCGCCAGTAAACAACCAAATCTTTATCTAGATTAAATACTGGGCTTTCTAAATTTGCAGCCACTTGTTCTGGCTGTTCTTGATCCAGATTATTTTGCTGATTAGATAATAATACTCGCCAATGCAGATCATCTATTTGATTAATCTGTGCTGATGATTGGTCAGGCACACGCACAGCTGCTACAGGATAAGCTGAGCGAATTTGTAAATCGAAACTAAAATTTTCTTTAACCGCTGTTTTAGCTGTCCAGAATGCCGTTTTCATATCATCCACACCACCATCCTCAAGCGGGTAAACATAGCGACCAATACCTGTATCAATATGCGCTGGCTGTATATAGACCAACCTAATTCGTGTCTCTTTACCTGCCCGTACCGGACTAACGCGAGTATCGAAGGTTTTATACCCATCTTGCTCAGTCAAGGCAGCACCCCGACCTGCGGCTTTTTCTTGCTGATAAATCTTTTTCGCACGCTGTTTTGCTAACACTTCACCTTGTATGGCTTTGCCGTCTATCCACAACGTTAACTCAGAAACAGCTGCTTTTTCAGGAATAGGAAAGCTATAAATTGCTTCAATATCTTCTGTAGATGGGTTAAAAAATACCTGATCAACCGTTGTGATGGCATAACCATCCTCAATCACAACCGCGACTTTATGACTCCGAATATCGGGAACAATTTGAGAGCCGTTAACCGCTTTTAATAACCCTGCTGCCTGGACAAAACCGACTCCCATAATTAGCAATAGAAGTCCTGAAAACCATTGCCGAGAAATATTTAAAAACACATTTTCTTTGTTCATCACTGTATCCTATCAAATTAATTAAACAATGTTAAATTATAGTAAAGCACATAACTAATCAATGTTCAATTAATTTTTACATTTGTTGAAGATTCGGTCAAAACAAAGAAGAGTGTCAAGCGTTGATTATGGCTAAATTATGTTGCTTTTGTATGAACTTATACGATGGAATAAAAAAATTCCATGCTACTATTGAAAAATTTACCGATTCACCTAGTGCATTAATTTCTATGCTAAAGCAAGTGAATTTTTATGAGAAACTGCGCGTTAGCTCCCCCCTTTATGCTACTATAATCCGAAATCCTAACTGATTATTCTGGAAGACTAATTATGCAGATGTTACTTAAGCAGTCTAAAAGAGAAATAGCTTATAACCTATCATCACAAGATTAGCAGGATTTCTTTACAATAATTTCTGGCCTATCAAATGAAGTTAAAAATAGAATAATCCAAGAGGCTGAATTTCAACAATTGACTCATCAAGATTATAAACAATCTCAATTCTGGAAGGCTGTTGCAGAGGGATGTATGGTAATAAAATGATTCGATTTTTCGTATTTTTGTTCATGCTTTCATCTCAACTTTGTTATACAGAATCTTCAGAACAGAAGATTTTGAAACAAGCAACTAACGAAATGGAAATTGTGACAAAAACGTTTAGGAGAACTTTAGATAAATATAATAAAATAGCTGATAATAAAAATTTTGATTTATCAATATTTAAGGGTGTTTTATTTGATGGCTTACGATTTTCTTTACTTTACTTAAGCAAGAAAGCTGCAGATAACTGCTCACTAGAAGAATGGAAAAACTATGCATTTGCATTAATTAAATTGAAAAGAGTTTATGAGCAATATGAAAAAACTCCTCCTGACCAAATATCTAATTTAGTTACTATACATTTTAATGCACAACAGGATATGGAGCTTGAATCAAAATATAAAAATATCCCTTCAAAATATAGAACTATTTTAGATAATATAGAAGAACTAAAAACACCTTTTAGAGTTACAAAATTGGTTGGTCAAATAGAAAAAATGTATTATCCAAAACACAAATAGGCTTTATATTTTCATCATAAATTTTATGCTACAGGAAAAAATAACCTAGAAAAATCAATACTTTCTCCCAAACAATAATCAAGACTAAAATAAATAATGCTCTTATGCACAATACTCAAGAAGTGAAAATAAAAAATCTTGTATATTATCGAACTCTCGTTCCTGAGCTAACTGAAAGTCTTTGCGGATCTTTATCTAGGAGAGATAAGACGGAGAGCAAATTACTTGATCGTTAATAATGATGCGATATATCCATCTGATAGCATATAAAGGTCTGCTACTCCACAAAACCTTGCTCCTCGCCAGTGTATTTCAACTTCTAGCATCTCAGTCTGTATATTTAATGCCGGTTTAGACCTTATAATATCCGGAACCATTCGTAGAACAATCCTAACCTCATGTACATCATGCGCAATACACACATTGGTTTTAATAAAAGACTCCTTTAATATCCATAAAAGTGTCAACAATCGATGTTCATTAATATCATTTTTTTCGAGGTGAAACTGCTGATATAAATTATCAACCTCTACTTGGAAATAAAACTCACGAAATTCAGAACTAAATGTGCCAATACGCTCTATATCAATTCCTGCATGTGATGTATCAATATATGAAACGACAGCAATAAAGGGCCATTTATGCGAAATAGAAACTTCATGATATTTATGTCCTGTTCGCAGATCTACAACAATTGGAGGCCCAGTTAAGGTACTATCACTCTTAATAATTTCAATTTTCTGTAATTCATCAACAGACATTATGTTGGTAATTTCCTCCCAACACACCCAGTACCAAGAAAATTGAGACTGTGATTGTAAATAATTTAAATATGCAAACTTTAATAACACCCGACTAGTAACCCATTCAACTCGCCTCTGTACATGGGTGAGTCTAGTCAAAACCGTTAGTTCGGATGGATTCAAAAAAGATATTGCCTCGTTATACACTACAGATTCACAATTCAATAATATAGCGACCATTTTACTTTTGGCCAAATAAAAAGACTAATTTCAATTATTACCTGAAAGCATATCACGTGTTTTTTTAGTATTTACTTTCGTCCCCTCTATATCTTCCGGATAACAAAGAATATCTTCACCTGCATAAATACGCGGAGTGCTAAATAAAGTAAATAATGCGCGCGATAAAGAGGGTTCAAGGTATTGGTCGTGCATATTTTCCTGTAACCATTTTCTAACCAAGGGCGTGTATTGATAATTCATCGATGGAAATAAATGGTGTTCAACATGATTATTGAAGTTAATATTGAATTTAGCCATTATTGATGGAATTTGTACACTAATGGTGTTTACAAGTGGATCATTTTTTCCATTATCCGACCTAGGCATACAAGTATGTTCCGTAGCGATAAATACTAGCAAAATTGCATTGGCTATCATCATAGGTAGGACAATAACAAACAGCGATTTGTACCATCCTAACAAAGACCAGACAACACTCCATAAAACCAGGTACATTAGGGTATCAACTATACCTCTTAGCTTGTTAAATCCATAAGACTCAAAATTCCAACTTTTATAGTGTTTATTAAACCAAATAATATGCTGGGCATGAAGCGTAAACCAATAAAGAAAGAATAAAACCCCTGCCACAGGGTTTCTGGAACAGGGTATAAATTCAGTCCAAACTCGGGTAATCGGAATGGAGCCATATTCTTCTAAGTTTACAATTACATCAGGATCCTTAGAGGTATTGGTATTTCCATGGTGAGCCATGACGTGCCAGACACGCCATAAATGAGGGGACACCAAAAATGGATACATACCGAAATAGACAAGAAAATCACTCCATCGTTTAGATTTCAGCACTGATCCATGAGAAATATCATGGGCGAGAAATGCAATAGTTGCGTACACCTGGCCCAGTAATACCGACATCATAACGAGCCAATACCACTGCAAGCTATTGTGATAAGCCACAAATACACTCGCCAAAACAATCAGGTTCAGAGGTATATACAATAAAGCCTTTGAAGGAACTCTTTTAAATGCTTGTGTTGGCAGGTCAGATTTAATTTGCTTTCTAATTTCGGTTGTACTCAATATAGTATTTTCCATTGATAACTCCTTTGTTGAGTTTTATTAATTCTAGAATTATTAGTTATCATATCAAAGGCAGTTTCTATTAATTGTTCCATAAGTTTTAGCAGTATAAACCATGCTTAAGAGTTTATTAAATAAGCAAACTCATATGCCAGAACTTTTGGAACGACTAATAACTTATAGACGTATCGTGATACCTCCATCAATCACCAGAATACTACCATTGATCGAATTTGCAGCGCCACTAAGAAGAAAATTGATAAAGTTGCATATTTCCTGAGGATATACCAAGCGTTTCCCGAGTGACTTGTCTTCCCAATATTTAATGGCAGCATCACTGTCTGGAAATTTCTTAATTAAATCACCATATACTGCTCCTGCCGAAATACAGTTAACAGTCACTGCGTATTTTTCAAATTCAACAGCCATAGAACGCGTAAGTGATTCAACAGAAGCTTTCAGTGCTGCCATACAAGAAAAATCAGCAACATAACGGTTACTAACCGGTGTCGAGAGAGTAATGATCTTGCCCTCCCCTCTATGTTTCATAAGAGATGCAGCTCGCAAAGCACACTGGTGCAAACCCACTAAATTAGTTTGGAATCCTTTTTCCCAATGCTCACCTGTGACTTCATCAAACTTCCCTATAAGTCCATTTGAAGCATTACTGATAAAAAAATCGAGACCACCATATAAACGCTCTATTTCATCAAACATTGTCATACGATGATCAGCATTAGCAACTGAACCCCATATAAAATTTGCCTTTCCCCCAGCCTGGAGGATTTCCTCTGTAGTTTTTTCTCCTTCTGATCTGGAGTGAAATGCATTAACAATTACTGTAGCCCCTAACCTGGCAAGAGAAGATGCAATATCTTTTCCAATACCGCGGCCTGAACCAGTAATTAATGCCACCTTACCCAAAAATGGTTTTTGCTCGTTTCGAGAAAAAATTTCTGTTAATTCAGATTCGTAGTTTTTTTCATTCTTAGTTGGATCAACAAAAGTAGGAGATGTCACCGCATGTTCGGTAACTGCTACTGATTTGACCTCAGTCTGCCCAGGATTTTCATTAGTCACTTTTTGCTGCAAACCGTTCAAATTGGGTACAGTATCTACAAGCATCGAGGCTGCACTTTCAATAGTACGAAATTGATCAGGAGCCACCTGAAAATCTTCTGCAAGGTCATAGTGCTTGCGTACTGCTACAAGTATTTCCCCTCGCTTTACCGAGTCAATCCCTAGATCATTCTCTAGATCTGCCGTAGATGTCAAAATGTCTTCCGGATAACGGGTAACTGTGCCAATTATTTGTGTTAACACCTGAATATAGCTATCTATTGAAGGTGTTTCAATAGCTAGTGGTTGATCCTGTTTGATGGGGATGGGGCTTTCTTGTGGAGACTGTGTCAGAGATGCGAGTGGGATATCAGATAATTTTTCGGCAAGCATCAAGGCTGCGCTTCCAATGGTACGAAATTGATCGGGAGCCACTTGAAAGTCTTCTGCAAGGCCATAGTGCTTGCGTACTGCTACAAGTATTTCCCCTCGTTTTACCGAGTCAATCCCTAGATCATTCTCTAGATCTGCCGTAGATGTCAAAATGTCTTCCGGATAACGGGTAACTGTGCCAATTATTTGTGTTAACGCCTGAATATAGCTATCTATTAAAGGTGTTTCAATAGCTGGTGGTTGATCCTGTTTGATGGGGATGGGGCTTTCTTGTGGAGACTGCGTCAGAGATGCGAGTGGGATATCAGATAATTTTTCGGCAAGCATCAAGGCTGCGCTTTCAATGGTACGAAATTGATCGGGAGCCACTTGAAAGTCTTCTGCAAGGCCATAGTGCTTGCGTACCGCTACAAGTATTTCCCCTCGCTTTACCGAGTCAATTCCCAAGTCATTCTCAAGATCAGCCGATGCTGTCAAAATATCTTCAGGATAACGGGTAACAACGGCAATCAGTTTAACCAGTTGTGCAACATAATCAGAATCTGAATTATTATTCTCCGAGACGCTGGAATCATGCCTGACATCGATTGAATTTAGGGTGTCTTGTGTTAATTCACCCTCTGTTGTAATAAGATTCATTGTCAAATTTCCCCACATATTGATTAAAAGATCATTTTCTGAAACAAGTTTGATTCAGTATATTCAGTTGTTTATCTGGGCTATGATTCCCTGATTAATTGCCAGAATTTTGCCATCACTGCCCACAGCAACCGCATACTTAATTTGCACAGCTCCATCATTACCTTCCATAGGCTCTGGTTTAGTTGCAAACAATTGCGCACCTAAAAATTGTTCAAAATTTTCCTGTTCTGAAAACCCCATGTACAACTGGATGCTTCGAGATTCAATTGGCACATAAAGAGGAATTCGATGTTCCTGCGGGCGCATAACTGCTAAACGCCACAATGCATCGAGTAATACGGCCGGTGCCAGCAACCTTTTATTAGAGTCACCGCGAAGTTGCAGGGGCAATTGTAAACGTGCGACTTGTCCATATTCATTGACAGTAATTTCACGCAAGCAGTCAAAAACCCCACTTAATGCAACCATTCCTTTTCCATGAATATAGGGATCCATAATTAAAAAACCAGGATCAGCATCTCGCACTTCCAATATCTCGGGTGCCAAATCTTCAGACTTTGCTTCAAGCTTAAGCTCGATTTCAGCCTGAAAATTACGAATACCCTTACGTAATACACGCCCACTACTATGTATGAAATCCGACTCAACCTTTGCTTTAACCTTCACCCTCATGTCGCTTTCATTATCAACTCTTTTGGTGATAATCCTCATCTCGTTAAGCTGGTTTGGATAACTTTTTAAGAAACTTATAAATTGGGCATTATTAATCTGGATAGTTTGCGCACCTGGTAACAAGTGTAATGTCGCAAGGACACAATGGATTAGTTCCACCGCACCTGGCGCTGTTGGCATACCAGCCACTAGATGATTTTTCAGGTAAGGTGCTTTATCAAGCGACAGATTAACTTTTGAGATACTTTCTATAATCTCCGATTCTTGATGAGTATGAATGGGCACATGATAATATCTAATTTCCTTGGCTGTAGCCAAGATATTAATACTCTGTTTGGGACGAAATTCCATAAGTGCAGAAAATAACTCCTGCCCTTCTTCTTTAGTCACGGGATATAAATCACGTTGCTCGGCAAGCATGGCATATTCTGACCCACGAGTCATACCAATTCCAGCCCACCCCAGCCAAGCAAGGGAAGACCAGTTACCAGCCCCAGTTGTATTAAAAGCATCTGCTAGGCGATTCATCGCTTCATTGGCAGCACCGTAATCTGGTTGCCCATCATTGCCCCAAAAACTAAATGCCGAAGTCAGTATATGAAAAATAACCCCATCAGTATTCTGATTATGTTGCAAAGCCTGATAAATATTACGCAAACCTATCAATTTTGCAGAAACTACGGAATTAAAATCAGCTACAGTTTTGTTAGTTAAAGCTCGTGATATTTGAGTTCCTGCACCATGGACAAGCATATCGATATTGCCATATTTTTTAATAAGTGTGACGATTGCATTTTCAATTGTATCGGAATGAGTAATATCCGCGCAAACATATTCAAAACTTCCACCTAACTTCGCCATTCTGAGCTGATTTTGATAGATCTCATTAGCTGCAAGATGTCTCTGAAATATACGTTTAAGATCTATGATGTTACGGGTCTTATTATCAGCCAGTTCAGCGCGGTAGAATTGTGTTTCATAAGCAGCTAATTCCTGCTCTGGCATTTCGAGAAAGTGTTTGGGGGTAAGCGACAAATCGGTACGTCCAAAAGCAACAACCTTACAGTGGTATCGTCGAATTAATTCTTCAAGTAAAACGGCTGTTACTCCCCGAGCACCACCTGTGGCTAATACAACAGTATCAGAACTAATTTGTGGTATGGCCTGTTGCTGCGTTAGAGTCTCTGTCAATGCCAGACATTGCTTTTGCTCACGTCCGTTGCGAACAAATATTTCAGTGAGTTCATCTTCGTTAGGATGTTGGCCTAGTGAATTGCCAACATGTGCTATTGCCTCGGATAATGTCTCATCAGTATTCACTGCCGCCAGATAGGCATTTGGTAAGTCTCGGTGTAAAGATTTAATAAAACCACCAAACAATCCAGTAACTGGGTTAAGTTCATTGTGGTGATCCCATGCTTGATTAACAACGGAAACAACCCGAATTTTTTCATCCTGAATTTCACTGTAGTAGTGCTTGCACGTGGAAAACAAACAATTGAGTAGCGATTGTGCATGTTCAAGCTGGTTGCTCAACAAAGCATCGTGACCGTACTGCTGCCCATCTACGACAAAAAGAATGATTTCAGGCTGTTCGTCAAAAGACTCTAGTGCATCGAGTAAACTACACTTTTTTGAATCTGTGGGGTAACTAACATTTAAGATAAAAGGATCACTTTCGCTCAATACATTCAATACGATCCAATGGTTTGGAGGTTTATACTCTCCTAATGATCCATTTATCAACAATAGGACACGGTGTTCACTGAGATTGAATAGCTTAGATTTAGGCGTATCAGTCATGTTGGTGAAGACAGGATGATAAAACCGCACGAAATCAAAAACTCCAGTCTCTAATTTCTGTGTTGCCTTTGTAGTACCTGGTTTAGACAAGGTTATCTCGATATTGCCAAGCTTTAGCTTTGTCTCAGATAACTGACCCGTGGAAAGATCATCGAAAGATTCAAGAAACTTGCGAACCCCAAAAAGAGAACGATGATTATTTTGTCTTGAAATTTCAGTGCTCATTTAATTTCTCCAAATAAAAAGTCTTGCTTAAACCGCACATAAGTTAAATTAATTTATAAGCTGAATAGCTTTATACTGCTTGTTGATAGCTCTGTCTTTCATCAACAGCTGTAATTTGTACTTTCAGTTCAGCTATAATCGGTAGATTGTGATGTTCAACGACACGTTTTGTGGTCAAGGCTAGCCATACAATGCCTTCCTGCTCAAAATCAATTTGCGAAAGAAATGAGGATTTCTCAAGCTCCATAATTCCACACAACATAAAATCTGCATCTCCACATCGAAGCATGTCCTGCGCTATCTTTAGTGCTGCATAACCCTGACTCTGATTATCACCAATAATAAAATTGGGGCCTTTCAAATCATATAAGTTGGCGACTCTCCCAGTGATGATATTAGGCATAATCCCAGCAAGAGTATACGGACCTGTAGGCAGATGTTCAGTCTCAAAGGTCTGGTACCAGTTTTTCACATGTTCAAGAATCCGTTCAGATGCTGGCGATACTTCAGATGCTTCCCGAATTAAACGTAAAATACGGTCTTTATAGATATGTAAGTTTGCCGTACAGGCGCGATCACATTTGTCGTTAAAAGAAAGAACAACCCCAATACGTTCAGGAATCACCCCTTGGTTACGAGCTGTCTTTATCAGTGAATCTGCCGCTATAACTGATAAATACTGAGCTTTGGACATATGTTCTTTTATGTCAGGAAGCATTGGTTTTCCAGCTGGAAGCGTCAAATTGTCTTTAGAAAATAATCGCTGTTCTGTCGCTGTTCTGGAAATACCAGATTTGTTTGGAAAAACCGAATTAATTCCAACCACAATGCAGTTTTCTGCATCAATAACTCGTTCTTGTTTCTGCCTGACAAGATTGGTGTGATAATCACGATCAAAAGCTTCGATAATGATATGGGCATTGGTTCCCCCAAAACCAAAACCATTAATTGCTGCCCGAAGGGGAACGCCATTTACATTTTCAGGCCAGGCTAAGTTGACCTTCGGCACTTCAAATGGTGAGTCATCAATTTTAAATTGACTATTGATTGATGATAAATTGTACTGCGCTGGTACGATTTGATGATTAATAGCTTGTAATACCTTCACAACTGCTGAAGCACCAGATGCCCATCCTGTGTGACCTATCATGGACTTATTGCTTCCTAAAAATATTTTTGGAAGATGTTTTTTTCTAGCCGAAAATACATTGCGCAAAGAATTAAACTCGATTATATCTCCGGAAGTTCCTGTCGCATGAGCTTCAATATACTGAATGGTTTCTTTGTCAATTCCACTCCGCCGATATGCACGCTCTATGGCCAATTGCTGTCCGGCTGTTGTTGGCACATTAACTGCCGGAGCCTTGCCATCACTAGATAGCCCTGTACCCCTAATCACACCATGTACCGTATCCCCATCACGCAACGCGTCATCCAGACGTCGCAACAAAAGCACCACAGCACCATCACAGAAGACGGTTCCTTCAGCATTCTCATCGAGAGGGCGAATAGCATCTCGTGCAAGTCCATTAAATTGTGCAAACATACAGTTGTTACCAATCCCTGCAGCGAAAGCCCCGCCACAGATAGCAATATCTGTTTCATTTGCATTCAACGACTTCATGGCTAAATCGATGCAATAATGAGACGATGAACAAGCGGCATCGATCAGAACAGTCCTCACCTCACGCCCTAGAGTATCGTTCAAAACACGCTCGTATATCTTTTTTGGTGAAAAACTATCTACATCACAGGCTTTTTCACCAAGTACTTGGGTGAAAAATTTATCAATTTCAGCTTTATGTTCAGACATACTGCCGGTGGAAAGAGCATCGCGTAACTGTTGCATGACAAGCGCATCATCATATTCTTTTACACCGTCAGAGGTAGCACCAAAATAACAGACTGAATGCTCAAAGAGCTGAGAATTAGTTCTTAGTTCTGCTGTTTGCAAAGCCTCACATAATGCCAGCGCAATCATTTTTTGGATCTTAGCGTAATCTTGCGAATGAACATTTCCCTCTTTCTTTAGAGCAGCATCTAAAGATGACTCTGAGATAATGCCACATAAGCGTGAATAGGTTTTATTACTTAAAACGGCTCCTTCACTATAATAGTCAGTCAAAAAATGAGGGTCAGACTCATCATAGTTATATATCCCACTTTTTCCGTGCTCTGTGTTATGCCAGTATTGTTCGTTGTTCTCGGAACCAGGTAATACTGATCCATAACCAACAATTGCTATTGCTTCCATTGGGAGGCCCTCTGATTTGTAGTTGCCAGTATTCGATGAAACTGGTTTATAATTTATCGATTTCTTAGAAGGTAAAGTCTTGGTTGTAACGCTATTTTTGTTGACTAAATAATCCTCAATTCCGCTCAGGCTTACTGTATTGATTTGTTGGAAAAAAATACGTTGAATGATATTTCTTAACATTTCACTGCCACCACATTCAATAAATTTCTTGACACCAGAAGCATAAACTGTTCGTATAGCTTTCTGATAGTCAAATTTTGTTATCAGATGTGATGCAAGTATCGAAGGCATATCCGTCAAAAGGTCATAACTAAGATCTTTTGCTGAAAAATATACAGGGATATTACCTGGATTGAACGTTACAGTTTTTGCAAACGTCTCAAATTGATCTTGCGCGGGTAAGAGCTTACTTGAATGGAATGGATAGGCACTTCTTAAAACAGTTGCCATATAGCCTTTAGTTGCAAGATGTTCTTTAAAGCTTTCAATTTCTTCTATCCGCCCAGAAATGACAGTCTGTTTTTCGTGATTAATTACTGAAATTTCAAGACAATGCTGAGGAAAATTATTTAATATTTCGGCAACTGTTTTTTCATTTGCAGAGACTGCTGCCATCTTGCCTGTATTTTCAAGACCTTTAAGTGCTCTAAGACGAGCTATGATCAACCGAATACCATCGGTAAAGGAAATAACGCTTGCTACTGCCATAGCAGTAAATTCACCAAAGCTGTGACCAAGTAAGATATCTGCTGAAACCCCTTGTTTCAATAATACCTGAGCCGAAAGATACCCTTCGATATAAATCCCGATCTGTTCCAATGTCAATTGGAGATACTTTGAATTGTCAGAGGGCTCATGAACTAACCACTGAGTAAATTCCAGCCCAAGCTCCTGTTTAACAACTTTATTTGCAGTTGAGAACAAACTCTCCAAGTCTTCTCTTTCCGCCAACTGTAAGAGAAATTCAGAATGAAACCCACCCTGACCCTGAAATAAAAATGATGTTTTTTTATCGACATTTTGCAACTCTTTTAATAGCCAAGGTCGACAATTTGTGGATAAGACTCGTTTGCAGGTGCTTTAGAGAATTTATCTGCAAAATCACATAATGATTCAGGAAATAATTCATCCGCTAAATGTCCACCTTCAGTAACACGTTTCATGAAAGACGGTGTTGCACATGGTTCCTCTAGCATGTCACGAAACTGGGTGAATGCGACAGGAAGTTCTACCATCTGATTACTATTTTTACCAATACAGACAACCGTTTGATAGCCACATGCAACCGGAACACCTTGATTGCTAATAGTGCGAAAACAAAGCCTCAAGCTACATAGATTCGGCTCTTCAAAGGTCATGATAACAACGACTCGCTCACCAACAGGGACGGCACTCATATTGCGTGAATAACCATCACGAGTTAGCATAATAATGCCAGGTAATTCCTCGCGCCAATTTATTTGTTCATCAATGACGTCACCAAACAATAATGCCTCACGAGCGGCACATTGAAATTTGAAATTTGTTAAAAAATGATGTGTACCATAGGCCATAGAATCATCAAATGTAACAAGATATGGGTATGCGAAGTAAGACATAAGCGTAATTTTAAATAGCTAAAAAAAGAAACTACTGTAGGTAAAAGGATCCAATAATATTGGATCTTGTCTTTTTGTCCGTCTTCTCGGCAATTGCTCATGCAGCCATACAAACCTTCCATTGCGTAATACGTTGTAGCAACAGTTATGTAGCTTGCTATGCGCCTGTTACTACGTCTTAGAGAGACAAACAAAAATCTGCGTCACCTTGTTGTATATGGGCATCTCTATTTATTCTAATTTCATCTTTTTCTACCTAATAAAATCAAATAGTTATAAGTAATTCATGCTGAAAATAGTAATTAATAGAAACATCCATATTATTGAATTCTCGTTCCTTAAAAAACCCGATTGGATTGGATCTTCCTCCACATGCTAAAGACCCATTGAAAATCAAAGGTCAAAGATATTTAACCAGCCAGAGTTACTATATTAAGACTGATATCACTATTAATGTAGGGGAATCTCTTTTAGACCTACATGATATGCAATTTTGCAAGAGGTTTTAAATAAACATAAAATATCAATAAACTTGACTATTTAAAACAATACCATGTAACTACATATATTTCAAATAGTTAAAGTTTTTTGTTCCAGTTGGCACTATAGGTTTTTCCTGACTATCACTGTTTTACATTTACAGATAAGGCCGAGCTTAACATTCAAGGTCTCATAAATTTGTTTCCGACTCACTTTTTATAATCCATAGCAAAGTAATGCTCATGCACTGCTGAATAGACATGGCTAGGTACTCCATCGAGACTATATTGCAAAATAGGAATGTAAAAGTGGATTTTTCTAATATTTTCTACTAGTTCTAGTTAAAGCCTCTACTGCTTTTCGGTTGCTACACGCACGAACTTAATGCGGGTTATTTCAGCAAACCTTACCCCGTTATCAGCTCGACGAGTACCCGTGTTATTTTTAGTAGGTGCTTGGTTTGATTCAGGATTGATCGACACCTAAGTACCCAAGTAAAATAAATTCAACCTTTTACTTGAGTACTAATGTCATTGAATTACAGTCAACGCCTACACCACCGAATGGAAGTAAATTTGTTGCGATTATACTTTAAAATTAGATGTTATAATTGGACAGAATTGCTGATTTATATTTCAGCATATCATCACACTAATCCCCGTTGCATTAGGAAATCACTCATGAGGCTAGGTAGTTTTTTCTCGTACATAATTGAATGGACACCAAAAGCTTGACCAAACATTTTAAATGGCAAAGCTAAACCCCCAACAGCAAGAGGCTGTTAAAACGATTGACCGACCCTTATTAGTTTTAGCGGGTGCAGGCAGTGGTAAAACTCGGGTTATTACTGAAAAAATTGCTTATC
>VAPK010484742.1_pt1 | contig 14089 bp, 12 predicted proteins | sample 3395031 | NCBI WGS metagenome assembly VAPK01 (sample SAMN08290443, study PRJNA428436) | hydrothermal vent metagenome | isolation source: Deep-sea hydrothermal vent chimney 1 | place: Pacific Ocean: Juan De Fuca Ridge | reverse complement strand
TCGACCTGGACGACGGAAACCTCCCCCGTCCGCCCATGGCGGACACCCCCTCGAGAGGGGGACAGGCTCGCCCGCAAGAGCTTTGATTTGATATTTTCGAGGTATTGGGAGCCGACTTTTTCAATGAATAGTTTTTCATCTATTCCCACAAGGTAGCCTTTTTCGGCTTTGCCTTCGCCCTGGAAGGTGATTTCAAGGCCGATCTCGGCAAAGGACATGCGGAGGAACTCGCGGATGGAGGTGGTGATGCCGGTGGCGAGGACATAATCATCGGGCTTGTCCTGCTGGAGGATAAGATACATCCCTTTTACATAGTCTTTGGCGTGACCCCAATCGCGTTTGGAACTGAGGTTGCCGAGAAATATTTTATCCTGCATACCGAGGGCAATGCGGCTGACGGCACGGGTTATTTTACGGGTAACAAAAGTTTCGCCTCTTACCGGCGACTCATGGTTGAACAATATCCCGTTGCTGGCATACATGCCGTAAGCTTCACGGTAGTTTACCGTTATCCAGTAAGCGTAAAGTTTTGCTACGGCATAAGGCGAACGGGGATAAAAGGGTGTTTTCTCACTTTGCGGCACTTCCTGCACCATCCCGTAAAGCTCCGAGGTAGAGGCCTGATATATTCTGGTTTTTTTTGTTAAACCCAGCAAACGCACAGCTTCCAATATTCTCAACGTGCCAATACCATCCGCGTTGGCAACATATTCGGGAGTATCGAAACTAACTGCTACATGGCTCATGGCTGCGAGGTTGTATATTTCATCCGGCTGTACTTCCTGAATAATACGGGTAAGGTTTCGAAAATAAGACAGCCAATAGAGTCATTCTTTAATTGGTTAATTGAAAGAAATGATTTTCAAAAAGCAAGCAAGCTCATATCAACTAAGGGACTTATGGTTCACGTATTTGGCAAGATCACTGCTGCTTTTATTAGCCTAATATTTTCTATTGCCTAATTAGCTATTGATATTAATCCACCCACCGTCATAATTTATTATTTCAACTAATGTTAATTTGTTCTTTCAATAATTTTGACCACCCATCACATACTACTTTTTTTGAAAATAACTTGCGATACGCTTTAAATGCATTTCTTTTAATTTCTGAAATTTCATTAGGATTATTTGAAACCTTAACAAGCGTATCAGCTATTTCATTAATATTTTCATTTGACAAATGAAATCCTAATGAATATTTTGATGCCCATGTGCTAATTGAAGATTCTTTTGAGCCAGAAAAAAGAACGGCTTTGCCGTTTGCGATTGCACCAAAAAATTTAGACGGAACAGAAATCCCTGTCCACTCATCTTTCAAACTAATAAGCATAATATCCGGAGAAGATAATCTTTTTTCTAATTCATCATCTGTTTTAACAAACCCACCAAAGCCAATATTGGTATCATCTTTATTAATAGAACCTTTTAGTTTATTAAAACCATTACCAAAACCAGCAAAGCAAAAAGCCACAGAAACTTTTCTTTTTCGTAATTCTCGTGCTAACAACAAAAAATTATCAAATTCATGGGCATTACCAATAGTACCAGAATAAAGTAGTGTTAGTTTTGCATCACCAAATAATTCTTTTCTTGTTTCTTTGTGAGGTTCAACTATATCCTCAGGTTCAATGAAAGACCATGGAGGCAGAGTAACATTTAATGCTGAACTTTTATACTTCTTATATCTTTGTTTCATACAAGGCCCTATATCAACAATTACCTTAAGAAAACTATAACAAAACTTTGTAATTGGGAATATCAAAGACCCAAAAAACTTCCATAGATGGCCTCCAGATGCCATTATTGCCTCAGGATACAAATCAAAACCCCACATTAGTAACTTTGCATTTGGTTTAATAATCCTTAAAAATGGTAAAATAAAATAACCAAAGGGGGGATTAGTACCAATAATAATTGCATCAAATTTTCCAATAAAAGGCAATTTTATTATCCATGCAAGAACCAACCAAAATGAAGTAAATAAACGCTGAAAGTTCTTTTTTTGATTCAGAGACGGTGTATAAACACGTATGTATTTTACCCCCTTGTAAATTCCTTTTTTTGGTTTAAATATCTCTCTTTTATTTACATAAGAACGATTACTTAATAATGCCGTTACATCCCATCCCCTCAAAACCAATTCAAATGAAAGTTCTGAAATATGACGAGCAGTATTATGTTGGTCTGGCCAAAATACATGATTAATAATCAACACTTTGTTTCTCATAACAAAAGTAAACAGGGCTGATTATTACCTCAGCCCTGTATCATTTTTATTTATATTTGTTATTTACCTGTTCTTCAATCCACTTATATGTTTTTTCCATTCCTTTACGCAATGGAAAATTCGGTTCCCAACCCAGTTTTTCTTTTATTAAACGGTTATCAGAGTTACGACCACGGACGCCAAGCGGCCCTGGAATATGTCTAATAGACATATTTTTTCCGGCAATATCCATTGCCATTTGTGCAAGTTCATTAATAGAAACCATTTCTTCAGAACCAATATTAACCGGCTCAATAAATTCATCTTGCATCATTAAACGACGGACCCCTTCTAAACATTCATCAATGTAGAGGAACGAACGAGTTTGTTTCCCATCTCCCCACATTTCAATTACATCACCATCATTTGCCATGGCCACTTTCCTACAAAAAGCTGCAGGGGCTTTTTCTCTGCCGCCTTCCCAAGTTCCTTCGGGACCAAAAATATTATGAAACCGTGCTATCCGCACATCAATTCCCTTATTTCTATGATAAGCTAAATAAATGTGTTCACTAAATAATTTTTCCCAACCGTAATCGCTATCCGGTTTTGCAGGATAAGCCGAATCTTCAGACAACGTTGGGTTATTAGGATCTAACTGATTATACTCCGGATAAATACATGCAGAAGAAGAATAAAAAATCTTCTTAACATTGCGTTTCCACGCAGCATCAAGTACATTAAGATTAATCAGACCTGAATTATGCATAATATCAGCATCATTCTCGCCTGTAAAAACAAAACCTGCTCCTCCCATATCGGCAGCTAATTGATAAACTTCATCAAAGCCTCTATCTATTGCTCTTTGACAAACTGTAACATCCCTTAAATCACCAATGAGAAAATCATCGGCTACTGTAGGTGCAAATTCAGGATATTTTAAATCAACACCTCTCACCCAGTAACCTTCTTGTTTAAGTCTTTCGACTAAATGGCTGCCGATAAACCCTCCGGCACCACATACTAATGCTGTTTTCATGACGTAATTTTTTAATGATTAATTGTTTTGATTTATAGAAGAACATCCTTTGGAAAAGGCAGGTTCTTTCCTCTGAGAAGAATAAACTATTTTTTTAAAAATTCATATTGCAGTGTTCTATTTAAGCCTTCGGCTAACATAAAAGGTGCTTTAAATCCAGAAGAGTAGGCTTTGGTCGCATCAAATTGAGTTGTAGCACAAAACTTTTTTACCCGAACCGAACTTATTGCAAATTTTTTCCTGGTTATTTTTGATAAAACATCAAAACCATACCCACCTATCATCCCAAGCCAATAAGGTAATCTTGTGGAGGGGATATTTTTATTTAAACTTTTCTCTACCTGTTCGGCAAGTTCATTCATTGTAAGATCTGGTTTGTCAACATAATTGTAAATATTAAACCCTCGCTTATTATTATAAATATTATGTTGTATAAAAGCTACAATATTCCCAACATAAGCCATTGATTTTTTATTTGTACCTTTACCGACCATTCTGAAATTACCGGAAGCAATTTGCTTTAACAAGTTATATACATTACCCCTGTTATTTTCACCAAAAATTACCGTTGGTCTGATAATGGTTACCGATCTTGCAGCATCCTTTTTCTGCCATTCCTTAAGCACTTGCTCAGCTTGCCATTTACTCTTTCCATAATGATTAAAAGGATCTGGGGGATAATTCTCATCAGGATTAGGTTTATTTAAACCGTAGATAGCAACAGAACTTGTGAAAATAATATTTTTGATACTCTTATTAGACATTACCTCAAGAACATTTTTTGTTCCCCGTACATTAACATCGAAATATAACGAAACAGGATTGACATCATCCCTGTGTTCAGCAGCTAACAGAACAACTAAATCTGCATCAGTTAAATTATTTTCCAGTTCTTTTCTATCTCTTATATCACAAATTTCAGTAATTTCTGGATAATAATAACTTCTTCGTTTATCAATATTTATTAAAACAAACTCTTCTTGTAAAGATTGTAACAATCTTGATCCGACAAAACCAGACCCGCCAATAACAGTAATTTTCTTCTTCATGTTTACCTAATTACAAACCGTTTAAGTTTCGGTAATAACCTGTAAAGAGGGGGAACCTTAATCCCATTTTTTTTAAAAGCTCGAAGTACGTTTTTATTACCTATGAATATTCTTTTTAAAGATCCCGTGCTTTCCCCTCCATATCTCATTTTAACAATAGTTTCGTCCAAATAGTAAGTACTTATTTTGTATTTTTCAATAAAACGAAGCATTAATTCAAAGTCAGCTGACACATCAAATGAAGCATCAAACAAGCCATATTTTTCATACACTTCTTTTTTCACAAAAAAGGTTGGGTGCGAAGGATGCCATCCTTTTTTAAAACTTCCGGGCTTAAATTTTGAAGATTTCCAAACTCTGATTCCTTTGTTCGTATCATGTTGATCAACAAATTCTAAATTGCCAAAAACTGAATCAACTTTTTCATTTTCAAATATGGTTACAATTTTTTTAATTATCCGATTATCTGCATAATAATCATCTGAATTTAAAATACCAATTATATCTCCAGTTGCTAACCGAATGCCTTTATTCATAGCATCGTAAATCCCATTATCCGGTTCGGATATAATTTCAGCAACTCGACTGGGATTGGCCTTGATGATTTTCAGTGTATTATCACTCGATGCGCCGTCTACTATTATATGTTCAATATCTTCGTGGGTTTGATTGTATACAGATGCGACACAGTTGGCAATAGTATCAGTATTGTTGTATGTTACAGTGATAATTGAGATTTTCATTTTAATAAGTTTAGTATTTCTTGAAAATCCTTAAGTCTTTTCTCGTACTTAAAATTATTTTTAACATGCTGAATACCATCATTTATTAACTCCATATGGCTTTCTGTTGACAAAAGAACAGCTTGTATTCTTTGAACAATCTCCTTATAATTTAAGTTTTTGACTAAAATTCCATGCTCACCAACACCATCTTTTAATCCACCCTTTCCAGTATGCACAACAATATTTCCGGAAGCCAAAGCTTCTATAGCAGCAATCCCAAATCCTTCATAAGAAGATAATTGAGCATAAATCATACTTTTTTTTAAGACATTTATTTTATCCTTTTCGTTTATGGACCCTGTAAGGGTGATTAGCTTGCCTAAATTTTCTTTATTAATAATGTTCTGGACTAAATCAGATCCTGCACCTAAAGATCCAATTATTATCATTCTATACTCTTTGTCATACTGGTATAATTTTTTAAATAAATAAATGGCTTTATCAATACCTTTTCTAATAACGTTTTCTTCTCTAACCATCCATGCTATAGTACATAATATTTTTTCTTTTTTAGAAAGATTATTAAATACATACCTTTCAAAATCTATTACATGAAAAGAAATTGGAAATTTTTGAGGATTTAGAACCTTTTTAAAAAGTAAAATGTTTTTTCTATCAGCATTAGAAACAAGAATATTTTTATCTGAAAATAAAATGCACAATTTGAAAAATAATTTTTGTATTAAATAAGATTTAATACCAGCATAGTTATTATCTAAATAATCAATACCCCCAGTAAAAACTACTTTCTTTTTAAACAGTCTTGCAATCATAGCAGGAATCAAACCATATCTATAAAAATAAATAAAGGCAATATCATATTTCCAAAACAATAAATAATCTACTACTGAGTTGCTAAGTTTCACATTATATCCAAGTTCCCGAAGAATGCATATGTCTGTCTTATAAAACTGTTGAATCGAAAACATCTTTTTTGACTTGACACTTGAATAAAATAAGATAGTCTTATTCATTTTGTTATTTTGTAATTAAAGAACCCCTTTAGCCTTCCTTCCAATGAATAATAGAACAACTTTCTTTTATTTGTTGGAAGAATTGATAATAAAAATCTAGCAATTATCTGGACAATAAAGGGAATAATAAAATAGTATTTTTTTCTTAAAATTATTTCTTTCTTCATTAGCGCCCCATATCCTTTGCCATATTGTAAATATCTTGTTTTGGATGGGTTTTGTGAAGGAAACTCATGATAAACATATTCATTTGCAAAATACTTACCTCTATAACCTAAATTTAATAATGAACTTAAAAGGTCACTTTCTTCTCCAGATCCAAAAAAGCTACCTACACCCATTTGATTATCAAAAACAACATCTGACTTTTTTTTTAGGCTAATAAAAATACCAATACTGATAGATTTATCAAAATAATTATATGGCTTTAACATTGAATCTTTTTTAGCCATCGGAAAACGTTTGTTTTGTTTTTTATCTTTTACAGCACATGAGTAAATTTGAAATTCCGGGAAATTTAGAAAAAACGAATGTACCTTTTCAAGGGTATCGTATTCATATGTGCAATCATCATCTGGAAAACTTATAATTTGGCCTTTTGCTAATTTTATCCCAATATTTCTGTTAATACTCAACCCTTTATCAAAACTTCGAAAATAGATAATATTCAAAGACTTCCTATACGGTTCAATAATCCTATGCACACGATTATCTTTATTTTGGTCAATAATAATCACTTCAAAATCCTTATATGTTTGAAGTTTTAAACTATCTAATAGAGACTGTAATTCGATTGATCTGTTAATAGTTGGCACTACAAGAGAAAAATATAAATTATTGCGCATAAATAGGTTTCTTTTGTTCTAATAAAATAATTACTGCAAGAGCAGAGAAATAATACGTCTGTACTTGAGGGGCAAAAGACATACCTGCAAATAGAAAGGGTAATATTACATATAACACTTTACTTGTTTTTTTTAGAAAAAAACCATAAAGCAAAGAAAATAAAATAATTGCCAAGATACCTCCTTCAACGTAATAAGTTAAGACTAAATTATGTGTCCCTATGCCAAGATATTTAGGGCTGTTGCCATAGCCCACTCCAAAAAATAGCCGCATAAAATTACTTGTTCGAGTATAATTAACAACATCTTTTAATATCATAAATTTTGAAAGGAAGCTGGGGTCTTTAGAATAAAATGGTATTATAAAATTAATTAAAAATAACATTACAATAGCTAAAAGAAGTATAATTTTAATAAAGCTCTTATTTATTTTGAAAAACAAAAAAAGAAAAGCAAATACGATGGATGCAACGATTGCCGCACGGCTAAAGGTAAATAAAATAAATAAGAAAAAGACAACTAAATATATAAACCAAACTTTATTTATTTTATGCTCTTTTAATAGATATATTAATAGGCCATAAAACGTTAAAATAACCATGCCAACATGATTAGAATCCATAAACATAATGGAATTCCCTTTTAGTTCATAAAATTCATGAGAAACATTTAAATCTTTTAGGGCGAATATTGCAAGACTGATTTTTCCAAATAAACGAAAATAAAATTCGATAAAAAAAACAATAGAAAGAAAGAAGAAAGAAATATTTATACTTCTAATGAGACTTTTATACGACATGAAATACCCGATCCAATAAATTATTATGAAATAAAGTAAGCAGAGGAATGAAGTTGCGGACCTTCTTATTATATTAAACAAGAACAATTGAACTGTTACCAATAAAATAAATATTAAAAAATTTGCTAGTATCAAGTTATCTATTGGAAACTTTTTCTTTAAAGCTAAAATGAGAATAATTAATGTCCCAAATAAAAATGCAAAATAAACTGGGCTAAAACTTGTTAAACCAGCAAGATAAAATCCAGAACCAACCAAAAGGATTATAAAGGTTATATTAATTAGCTTTTTCACCATTTTGTTTAATCAAGATCAAGTATAATTTATGATAGTGTTCTGCAATTTTATAAATATCAAATTTTTTCAGCGTTTTCTCCTTTGCTTGGATCGAGAATTTTTCACATAAATTGTTGCTTTTTAAAAGTATAATAATTCTATCAGCTATTGCATAATAATCTCCCTTATTTACAATAAATCCATTTTTCCCATTATCAATTATATCTTCAACACCAGAAACATTAGTCGCCACACATGGAATACCATAACCCATAGCCTCTAAAAGAGAATTAGACATTCCCTCACTCCTTGAAGGCAATACAAATACATTTGTATCTTTATAAAAACCCAATATATTTTTTTGCTTACCCCTAAAAAAAACATTATGCTCAAGACCGTTAGTTTTTATGAGGCTTTCATATTGTGCTTTATCTCCCTCCCCAATTATTTCCAATCTTGCATCCGAAATTTCTTTATTAACATAAATCATAGCTCTAAGCAAGATATCAAGTCCTTTTATTGGTCCATGTGAAAAATTGCCAATAAATAATATTTTTTTGTTATTTTTAAAATACTTCTGACCAACATCATCAATATTGACATAAATTCCATTTGGAATCAAATGCACATGATCATGATTGGCCCCTTGTTTTAAGAGATCTTTTCTTATCATTGTTGAAACTGCAATAAAATGTGCATATTTTAAAATGAAGGTTTTGAAAAATTTTGGCAGAAATAATGCCTTAAGAAATTGAAAACCATTTAATGTTGCTTCTTTTATTATTATCGGTTTTCCATATTTCTTGGCTAAATAGGTAGGGATAAGAGATAACCAGGAAGTTTGGTGGACATGAATTAAATCTGCATCTTTTATTTGCTTTCTTAAGTTTAAATATAAAACCCATAAAAAGGAATATTCGCTAACTAAAAAGTATACTTTTTTGACTATTTTTTCTAAAATATGGTTTTTTAAAGCAAAGCTAGGCCCAACATAATGACTTAATCTATTTATGCTTACATTATTTATTTCTACCTTTAATTTCTGCTTTCCATCAAAATTTGAAGTGATTAAAACCAAATGCACATCTTTATCCTTAGTCAAAGATGCCAACAACAATCTAGCCTGATTTTCGTTTCCTCCGATATGAGGATAATAAAACCTAGTAATGTGAACAACTTTCATAATTTATCTTCAGGTATCACAGCCAACGCTTTCTAAAAACAAACAATGGACTATCCAATCGCACCAGAAAATTTTTGATTGTTTTCTCTCCCATTTTTTTTAAAAGGAAAATTACACTAGGAATTATCATTTTGAAGAACAACATTCTATCCTTTATTTCTATCAATTGTTGAGGGAAGTAATATATTGCCAATAAAATTGGGTATGAAAATTTTATTCTGCATTTTAATTTCCACAAAAATCTTTTTCTCCAGTCAATTTTAACTTCTAATTCTTTTAAAACAGAATCTATCCACTGAAGATTATTCAAGGATTGATTAATATCATATTTTCTACTAATATTTGAATCCGTTTCATTCCACTGCCCTACCAAATCATCTGTAACAATAACATTACCATTTAGGGCTATCCTCAAAATTGAATCAATATCTGTGGATTGAATCGGAAGTGAATAAAAATTGTTTTTAATAGCCTCTTTTCTATCATAAAGTGTTGTAAGATGGGAAAATTGATATTTAGTAAAAATTCCGAATACAAAATCTAATCCGGAGATAATCTTAAAAGGTTCCTTAATATTGTGTCTTATCTCTATTTCACCTTTTTTAGTAACCATTTTTTTACATGCCACCACCATAACAGGTAAATCATTATGTAATAATTGAATTCTACTAATTGCAGTCGAAATAAATGTGTTATCTATAAATAAATCGTCTCCATCTAAGTTAATCGCATAATCTCCTGATGCATATTCATATAAAGCTTTTCTATAGTTATTTATTCTTCCTATATTTTGTCTATTACAAAAATATTTAACCCTCGGATCTTGCTCGGAAATTTTTGATGCTATTATTCCTGTATTATCAATTGAACTATCATCAGCAATAATTATCTCCAAATTAGAGTAATCTTGTGAACTAGCACTTATGATAGTGCGACATATGCTATCTTGTTGGTTATAAGTTGGAATAATGATAGAAACAAGCGGATACACAGTCATTTAGATTAATTAATTTTGAAAATATTCTCTATTTCATTCTCCATTAATTTCTCCAATTCTATTTGTTTTTTCTTATACTCTTTGAAGTGAGGTATCACATCTTCATAATTTTCTAAACAAGAATTAATTTTATAAATGATCTGACTAATATTGTGTTCAGGATAGTCTAGTTTATAATCATCGGGGATCGGAACATCCTCAAAATAAAACGCAGACCCTTTTTTATTAGTTATGACACAACAATCTAAAATTGCACATTCCCGTGGTAACCTATCTTTACCAGGATGATAACCAAAGTCAATATAAACTTTTGATTTTGCTATTAGTTCTAAAACATCTTCATAACTCATGTTTTCAATCGGTTGAAAATTTATGTTGGGTGCTGATTCTATAATTCTATTAGTTACTTCTATACCTTTTTTGGGATTATAAAGAACAATATTCTCCTTTCTATTTCTATTAATTTTATGTGACATTGTAATCACTTTATTGTTAGAATAATCAGATAGTCGTGCAACATTAAAAATATCACTCCCCTTTAAGAACTCTTCAGCATATTTTGATTGGGCTAAATGCAAACTAATCTGGCTTCTATTTTTCTTACTTTTGAGTGAGAAATATTTATTAAAACCAAATAATCGCGAAATTTTTGATTTAGTATTTGATATTGATTTTAAATAATTATCGACACTTAACCACCAAATTCCCTTTTGTATCCTCTTAAACGCTGGCAAATAATACGTTCTCATTTCGGGAACAATCAGAATATTATTTGGGTCATCTTCAATCTCTTTTACATACTCTGGTGAATATATTTTGTAATGTTCATGAACAGGATTCCCTATATAATCTGTTGGATAATAAAACATGAAAACATTTTTACCCATGCTCTTCAACTTAAAATATAGTTGATGGAGACACTCTGGTCCGCCTGTTGCATAATTTGGTGAAGAAAGGATGTAAACTTTTGTACTTGTTGTTACTTTAAACATTTTTTGAAATTTTTAATGCATTTGCGATTATTTGGTGCATATCATAATATTTGTATTCAGCAAGTCGGCCTCCAAAAATAACATTTGGGAGATTGTCTGATAATTGCTGATATTTCGCTAAAATCGACTGATTTTTCAAATCATTAATCGGATAATAAGGCTCATTATCTTTAGAGAATTCATGGGGATACTCACGAGTTATAATCGTTGTAGGCTGTGTCCCAAATTCAAAATGCTTGTACTCCACTATTCTAGTATAAGGAATTTCCTTATCTGTGAAGTTCATCCCGGCAACCCCCTGAAAATTATCCATTTCCAATTGCTCAGTTTGAAAATATAGACTGCGGTATTCTAATTTACCTAATTGAAAATCAAAGAACTCATCTATTTTTCCAGTGAAAAGAATTTTATGTGCAATTATTTCAAAATAATTTCTACTTTCAAAAAAATCTGCGTTCGTTCTAACTTCAATTTTTCCAAGTAATTTATTAATTAAGTTGGTATAACCCCCAATTGGAATACCTTGATAAGGATGATTAAAATAATTATTATTAAATGTAAATCTAAATGGTAAACGACGTATAATAAACGCAGGGATCTCTGTCGCCGAACGACCCCATTGTTTTTCCGTATAACCTTTAATCAGTTTTTCATAAAGATCTTTCCCTCCTAAAGCTAATGCTTGCTCTTCCAAATTTCTAGGTTCTTTTATATGGTGAAATGCTAATTTTTGCTCATTTATTTTTTCTCTTGCTTCCTGCGGTGTTTTTACACCCCACAATTGATAAAAAGTATTCATATTAAAAGGAAGATTATATAATTTTCCTTTATAGTTTGCAATTGGAGAATATACAAAATGATTAAATTTAACAAATTGATTTACATAATCCCAAACATCTTTATTATCTGTATGAAAAATATGGGGTCCGTATTTATGTACATTTATCCCATCAATATTTTCAGTATATAAATTCCCAGCTATATTGGGCCTTTTATCTATTACCAAGCATTTTTTTCCTTTTTTAGTTACTTCATGCGCGAAAACAGACCCGAATAAACCGGCCCCAACAACTAAATAATCATATTTTAATTCCATAATTTAAATTTTTTACAATAATAGAACATATATGATGTTACAAAAAATTCAGTTGTCACTGTCATTAGCGTGACATTAAGTATTGTAAATCCTATACTGATCCATATTATTAATGCTTGCAAAATATAAATTACTCCTGATGTAATTATTACTTTACTAAATATTTTATGATAGCCAAAAGGTATAAGTAATTGAATACCAAACATATTACTCATTGCAATCACTGGAACTGTAATTGCTAAAATATCTAAGACAATTACAGAATTTAACATTCCTTTTCCTCCCAACAAAAGAACAATTTGCTTAGAGAAAACCAGCGCCAAAAAGAAAATTACCACATTAATAGCTAATGAATAATTGAAAATCCGTCTAACAAAATTTAAGTTTTTGTCCTTACTTACCTTTGGAAATAAGGTCTGTCCTAATATTCCTTGAGGTACTTTTAAAACATTGGTTACTTTCTCAGCTAAATCGTAATATGCCACCTCACTCATACCTAAAAATGCCCCCATAATAACCTTGTTTGTGGTTACATACAGTCGAATAGAAACATTAGAAAGAAAAATTGGGACAGAATTAACGAATAATTTTTTTACAAATTTATAAGAAGGTATAATAAGTTTTATTCGATGCTTAATAAACAATATATATAAGGAAGTGATTCCAGCTAAAAGGGCCCCTAAGCCATTAATGATGGGGATCAAAAGATAGTCCTCTTCGGAATGAATAAAAACAAAAATCAAAACCAAAAAAGTAATTCTACTTACTAGCGTGATATAGGTTATGTATTTCATCTGTTCTATTCCCTGAAAATACCATACAGGGAAAATTATGTCATAAATACATATCCAGAGCGTTAAATAAAATAATAGCTCATATCCCTTTGCTTTTGGAATAAAATAAAGTATTGTAGATAGGATAATCAAGGAACCTAAAAAAAGTAAGCTTTTGATAATAAAAACGCTACTAACTATTTTACTCAGCCTTTCTTTATCATTTCTATAAACACTAACTTCTTTTGTGCCCGAAATGTTAAACCCAAAACCTATTAAAATAACAAGATATCCAATAACAGCCTGGGCAAAAACCACAAGACCATATGTTTCTTTGCCAACGACCCTTATAAGATATGGATAGGTTATTAATGGGATAATTAAATTAAAGATTTGTAATATAGACAAATAAGAAAAATTTTGAACTAGTATTTTATGGCGTTCAACTCTTTCTCTTAATATTTTAATAAACTTCACCTAATTATATTTCTCTATATTAATTAAAGACGGCCACTAATTTGTTCTTTGGGAAGCACTCCTTTCACATCAAAAATTATTGTGCCGTTTTCTTTCTCTCTTGATAAATTTATTTTACCGAATTGCTCGTGTGCCACTGCCAGAATAACAGCCCCATACCCATTTCCTTTCGGGTATTCAGATAGAATATCAATACCATATTCGTGTTGTACTTCTTCAGGAGAAGCCCACGGATCGTAAACATCCACTTCCATACCATAGCTTTTCAGCTCATGGAAAATATCAATGGCACGAGTATTTCGGATATCGGGGCAATTCTCTTTAAAAGTAATCCCCAGCATAAGCGCTTTATTGTCTTTCACGGGCAAGCCGGATTTTAACATGAGTTTTACCACCTCATTGGCAACATAACTTCCCATGGAATCGTTAAGTCTTCTCCCTGCCAGGATAATTTCGGGATGGTAGCCCACTTCCTGCGCTTTTTGAGCCAGATAGTAGGGGTCAATACCGATGCAATGACCACCCACCAAGCCCGGTCGGAAAGGAAGAAAATTCCATTTAGTACCGGCAGCTTCCAGAACTTCTAACGTATCTAT
>VAPK010090101.1_pt1 | contig 14103 bp, 10 predicted proteins | sample 3395031 | NCBI WGS metagenome assembly VAPK01 (sample SAMN08290443, study PRJNA428436) | hydrothermal vent metagenome | isolation source: Deep-sea hydrothermal vent chimney 1 | place: Pacific Ocean: Juan De Fuca Ridge | reverse complement strand
TTTAGAATAATAGCGATAAAAATTCCATCCTAATAAATAAATAAAAGTTCTTATCATCCAAAACGGAACATTCAACCACCAACTTTTACCCATTAATATTTTGTCATAATGCTCACTATGAATATTATATAAATCTGGATTCATCCAAACATAATAATAATGTCCATTAGCAGCCATTAAAATTAAAAACGCTAAAATAAATAAAGACCCTGGTAATAAATAAGCCGTAATTCCTTCCATGACTCTAAACAGCACAATAGACCAACCTGCCTGAGAAGCATATTGAATAGCATAAAAGACTAAAGTTCCTAAAGCTAACATGAAAAAGAAGAACATGGCTATAAATACAGCAGTGTATGGGCGATTTTGCATTGAATGTAATGCGTGTGTATAATGTGCATCTTCAGTATTTTTATTTTGCGATGCCTTTTCAGGAGTTTGAGTAGCAGAACCATTTTCATCTGTAGTTTCATGTTGTATCATTTCTTTTACTTGATCAACATTACTTGGCGTAGTTAAAAACCCATAACCAATACCTAATGCACCCAAAACCATAAATATGATTGCACTAATTTTTAATTTATTTGAAAAAGTATACATATTCTATTTTCTTTCTTTTAGTAACTATATTTTACTTTAATGCGTCTTCTCTTAATTTTTGAACGTACTGCACTATTTGCCAACGTTCAGTATTTGTTAATTGTGATGCATGGGAGCCCATCATATTTCTTCCATACATAATTACATGGTAAATACTTCCTTCTGTAATTTCTCTGTCTTTATAATTAGGTACTCCTAAAAACTTTTCACGCTTAACTAAAATTCCTTGCCCGTCTCCTTTATCTCCATGGCAAATTGCACAATAAATTGTGTACATTGTTTTTCCATTTTTTAAATTTTTATCATTTACTTCAAGCGGTGATTTTAAAATTTCTTTTGCCAACTCATATCCTTCATTAGTATTTGGTATTTCATAAGGAACTTCTCCTCTAAAAATGGTTCCTTCAACAGGTTTTTGAGCTTCAATTCCGTTTTTAAAGAAAGGGTTTGTTGCATAAGCTTCGTAACCAACAGGTCTGTACATATCAACACCTGCCATATATTGTAACTTTGGTTTACGATTATTACTACAAGAAGTTATGCTAATAACTATTAACAATACTGCTATTAAATTAAGTATTCGTTTCATTATTTTGCTAAGCTTTTAATTTTATTTCTTTAGCTCCATTATTTTTAAGGAACTCTTCTAATTTTTCAACATTATCTTCAGTAGAAACCTCAACCATAAAATGGTCATCGGTTGTTCTAACATCTGGATTTTCAGCTTTTTTAAATGGCCATAATTTACTACGCATATAAAAAGTAATTACCATTAAATGTGCTGCAAAAAACACCGTCAACTCAAACATTATTGGTACAAAAGCTGGCATATTTTCGCGAAAACTAAAACTTGGTTTGCCACCAATGTTTTGAGGCCAATCTACAACCATCATATAATTCATCATCCAAATTGCAAATAATAAACCAATAACTCCATAAATAAATGAAGTAATAGCAATTCGCGTATTTTTTAACCCTACTGCTTTCTCTAATCCATGTACTGGAAAAGGTGTAAATACCTCTTCAATATCATAATTTGCAGCTTTTAATTCTTTAACGGCTTTTAAAAGCACGTCATCATCATCAAAAATGGCTTGTACAGTTTTACTATTCATGATTTTCTTCTCTTAATTTTTTATAATTATCTCCTGAAGATTTTAAAATACTTTTTAATTCAGCTTGGGCAATAACTGGGAAAGTCCTAGCGTATAATAAAAATAGTACAAAGAAAAACCCAAGGGTTCCAATAAAAATTGCTATATCAACAAAAGTTGGTGAAAACATTGTCCAAGATGATGGCAAATGCCCACGACTTAAGTCTATTACAATAATGTCGAATCGTTCAAACCACATCCCAACATGTATAACCATTGCTATAAAGAATGACCAAATATAACTAGTTCTTAATTTTTTAAACCATAGCGTTTGTGGCAATATAAAGTTACAAGTTATTAATATCCAAAAAGCCCACCAGTACGGTCCCGTAGCAGCTCCTATTGACATATACGTATAATCTTCATAGCTACTTCCAGAATACCAACCAATAAAAAACTCTGTAATATAAGCTACAGATACAATACCACCTGTTAGCAAAATTACTTTATTCATATTTTCGATATGAGTTGTAGTAATATAATCTTCAAGGTTTGATACTTTCCTCATAATAATCAATAAAGTCTGTACCATTGCAAATCCAGAGAAAATTGCTCCAGCTACAAAATATGGAGGAAATATGGTACTATGCCAACCTGGAATTACCGAAGTAGCAAAATCCATAGATACAATAGTATGTACAGAAAGTACTAAAGGTGTAGCTAAACCAGCTAATACTAAAGAAACTTCTTCAAAACGTTGCCAATCTTTTAATCTACCAGACCAACCAAAACTTAAAATTCCATATATTTTCTTTTGAAATGGTCTAATTGCTCTATCTCTTAACATTGCAAAATCTGGTAATAAACCAGTGTACCAAAACACTAAGGATACCGATAAATAGGTTGAAATTGCAAAAACATCCCATAATAACGGTGAATTAAAGTTTACCCATAAAGAGCCTAAAGCATTTGGTAGTGGTAATACATAAAATGCATTCCAAACTCTACCCATATGTATTATTGGAAATAATCCTGCTTGAAAAACAGCAAAAATTGTCATAGCTTCTGCAGAACGGTTGATACCCATTCTCCATTTTTGTCGGAATAATAATAATACGGCTGAAATTAACGTACCTGCATGACCAATACCTACCCACCAAACAAAATTGGTAATATCCCAAGCCCAGTTTATACGGTTATTTAATCCCCAAACTCCAATACCTGTTCCAATGGTATAAAGAATGGCTCCAATTCCATATAAAAATGCTACTAATGCTATTGTAAATGCGATCCACCATTTTTTGTTAGCTTTCCCTTCAACAGGTTTTGCCACGTCAACGGAAATATCGTGGTAACTTTTATTACCCAAAATTAATGGTTCTCTAATAGGTGCTTCGTAATGAGACATAATTTAATATCTATCTTAATTTTTATTTATGATTCTTCTGTATTTCTAACTTTTAAATGATACATAACATTTGGTTTTGTGCCTACTTCTGCTAATAAATGAAAAGTTCTATCATCTTTAATTAAATGTATTACTTCACTTTCTTTATCATTTACATCACCAAACACCATAGATCCTGTTGGACAAGCACTTGAACAAGCTGTTTGAAATTCTTCATCTTTAACTAGTCGTCCTTCTTTTTTAGCTGTTAAAATACTTAATTGCGTTTTTTGTATACACATAGAGCATTTTTCCATAACTCCTCTTGAACGAATTACAACATCTGGATTTAATACCATTCTTCCTAAGTCATTGTTCATATTGAAGTCAAATTCACTGTTTTCAGCATATTTAAACCAATTGAATCTACGTACTTTATAAGGACAGTTATTTGCACAATATCTTGTACCTATACATCTGTTATAAATCATTTGGTTTTGACCTTGACGACCATGAGATGTTGCAGCAACTGGACAAACAGTTTCACAAGGTGCGTGATTACAATGTTGACACATTACTGGCTGAAAAGCTACTTGAGGATTTTCTTGAGGAACCATCATTTCATTAAACATTTCACCTGATCCAAAAATCCCTTCTTCTTTGGCAACTTCATTGGTCATATCAGAGGTGTAATATCTATCAATACGTAACCAGTACATATCTCTACTTACTCTAATTTCATGTTTACCAACCACTGGTACGTTATTCTCTGCATGACAGGCAACAATACAAGCTGCGCAACCCGTACAAGTCGCTAAATCAATAGATAAATTAAAATGAGGCCCAATAGTATCGTCAAATTTCTCCCATAAATCAACTCGCTCCGCAGGAACTTCTTCATGATTTAAAGAATATTCAGGAGTTTTATTCCAATCTTCTTTTGGTTTATTGATAAAATCATCTAAAGTAGTTTCTTTAATAATTTCATCACGTCCCATAATGGTGTGTTGTAATTGTACACAAGCAAACTCATGCTCGCCTTCTGTTTTTTCAATTTCAACCTTTTGAAAAGGATTAAATTCTTGCATTAAAGAAAATGCATTTAAACCTACCATCATTTCTTTTTGCATGCCTGAAGTTCTTCCATAACCAACAGCCATACCAACACTTCCTTTTGCTTGACCTGGTTGTATAAATACCGGAACATTTTTTATAGTTACATCACCAACTTTTATGTTTGCTCTACTTCCATTTAAGGCTCCATCACTTACATTCCAATTTTCAAAATTTAATGCTTTAGCATCTTCTGCTGAAATGGTTAAGTAATTATCCCAAGAAGTTCTTGAGATTGGATCTGGTAATTCTTGTAACCAAGGATTATTTGCTTGTTTACCATCTCCTAAAGTTGTTTTAACGTAAACGTTTAATTCAAAATCAGAAGGATTAACAACTGCTAATAAACTAGATGCTGCTTTATTAACATCAATAGTATTCTCAGAAACTTCAACTTTAGATTCTACTTTAAAAACACCATCTCCAAGTGCTTTATTCCAAGAAGATCCGTTTAAAATTGAAGTAGTCCAATTTTCTCTTATATAATCATAATACGAAATATTTGAATCCATCCAAGTTAATAATGATTCTTCAAATTGGCGTGTATTAAATAAAGGCCGAATTGTTGGTTGCATTAAAGCATATTGCCCTGTTTGAAAGGTTGAATCTCCCCAAGACTCTAAATAATGTGGAGTAATGGCTATAATATTTGTATTTAATGCTGTTTCTGTATTACTTGAATCAAAAGTTACCGAAAGTTTAACTTTTTTAAGTCCTGTATTAAATTCTTTTGCATTTGGTAAAGTATAAGAAGGATTTACATTGTACATTAATAATGCACCTATTTTGCCTTTATTCATTTCTTTTACCAAATTAGCAACTGCTTTATCATCACCTGCTTTTACAAAACGAGGAGAAGTAGCATCCATTATTTCAGATTGTAATGCTTTATTAATTGCCATTGCAATTAATTGAGCTTCTTTATTTTGAATACCTGTAACAACTACCGCATTTTTACCTGCTTTTTTAAGTTGTTCCGCAGCTATTTTAACTGCTTTATCTACAGCTATTTCTTTTGATTTCACATTATTACCAGTAACTGCATTATATAAATTTAATAATGCATAAACTTGATTTGATGGTTTAACAGGAATTCGTTTATCTGCATTTGCTCCTGTCAAAGACATATTAGACTCAAACTGAATCAATTTTGACATTTTACCATTTACAGGTTTTCTACCTTTTGCATAAGCTGCACTATAATGACCGCCTTGCCAATCTCCTAAAAAATCAGCTCCAACAGAAACAATAACTTCTGCGTTTTCAAATTTATAATCTGGTAAAGCTCTAACGCCATAAACTTCTTGAAAAGCATCTAACGCAGCACTTTCAGAAAGTGCATCATAAACAACATAAGATACATTTCCATAAACTTTAGTAAAATCTTCAATAACTTTATTTGAAGATGGGCTTGCTGTAGTTCCAGAAAGCACCACTATTTTTTTGTCAGTATCTTTTAAACCTTTTAAAGTTTCAATTACTTTTTTATCTATAGATTTCCAATCAGATTCTTTAGTTTCTATTAATGGATTACGCAATCTATTATTATCATATAAAGATAAAACAGATGCCTGAACTCTTGCAGAAGTAGTTCCCCAATTTCCAGCCATTTTATTTGGCTCAATTTTAATTGGACGACCTTCGCGTACTTTAACTAATATATTTGCAAAATCAGTTCCATCTACCATAGTAGAAGCATAATAATTTGCAACACCAGGAATAATATTATCTGGCTTTACAACATAAGGTATTGATTTTATAACGGGTCCTTCACAAGCAGCTAAAGTTACTGCTGCTGTTGAAAACCCAACATATTTCAAAAAATCTCGTCTGGTGGTTGATGGTTTTGATAAATTTTCTTTATCTCCTAAAAACGCATCCGTTGGAAGTTCTTCTGCAAATTCCTTTTGTTGTAAACTTTCAACAATAGGACTGTCGGCTTTCAATTCCTCAACGTTTCTCCAGTATTTTTTATTTGATGCCATTGTTTATATATGAATTTCTATATGTTTTATTAATAGTGACATTTACCACATTCTTGTCCGCCCATTTGAGCTTCCGTAACTTTTTCTAAGCCATATTTTTTAGAAAGTTGTTCATGGATATTTTTATAATACCCATTATCCTTCATATTTACTTCGGTAGTTTTATGACAGTTTATACACCAACCCATAGTTAATTTAGAAAACTGTTTTACTTCATCCATAGTTTCAACTGGTCCATGACATTTTTGACAAGCAACACCAGCAACAGTTACATGTTGTGAGTGGTTAAAATAGGCAAAATCTGGTAAATTATGAATTCGAACCCATTTAATAGGTTTTTGTTTATAATCCTTTTTGTACTGTAAATTTTCTTTATCCCAACCTATAGCGTCGTACATTTTTTGAATTTCACCATCTAATTCAACCTTAGTATATCCACCAAACAATTCTCCATTGTATTCAGAAATAGATTTATGGCAATTCATACAAACATTTACAGAAGGAATACCTGATGTTTTACTGTGTTTTGCTGAAGAGTGACAATATTGACAATCAATTTTATTAGCTCCTGCGTGTACGGCATGTGAAAAATGTATTGGCTGTATTGGCTGATACCCTTCATTAACATCTACTTGTAAAAACCAAGCAAATACTAAATAAGCACTTCCTAATAACACAAAAATTAATGCTAAAAGTCGTAAAAAAGGATTTTTAAACAATGTAACCAACATACTTGGTTCTTCTTTTCCTTCAGAAGTTTTTTTAGTAGTAGAAGCAACTATTAAAGATAAAAGCAAGAATGCCAATATGGTTAAAGTTAAAGAAACCTTTACACTAACCATTGGTTTATCAAATCGAGGATCTGATTTTGAAACTGCTACTTGAGCTGCAACTGGTTTTACATCGCCAACATTTAAGTATTTAACAACATCTTCAATATCTTGATCAGATAATTGAGGAAATGCCATCATAGGCATTCCTTTATATTCTTCAAATATTGCTTTAGCATCTGCATCGCCACTTGCCCTTAAAGCATTATTATCTTTAATCCAAAGTTTTAGCCATTCTAACGAACGTATTTCACCAATTTTAAATAATGGTGGACCAATTAATTTTTTATTTAATTTATGACAAGCAGCACAATTGGCTTTAAATATTTTTTTACCACGTGCAACTGCAGGATTACCCTTTTGAACTGTTGAAGCTGTTACTTTAGGTTTCCCTTTGGTATATTCCAAAATATCCACAATATCTTGATCTGATAATTGAGGAAACGGAGTCATTGGCATTCCTTTAAACTCTTCAAATATTGCTTTGGCATCGGCATCACCACTCGCTCTTAAAGTATTATTATCTTTTATCCAAAGTTTTAACCACGCTAACGACCGTATTTCTGTAACGTTGGATAAAGCAGGGCCAATCAGTTTTTTATCTAACCTATGGCAAGCTGCACAATTTGCATTGAACAATTTTTTACCGTTAGGATAATCTCCTTGTTGGGCAAAACTTAATAAACTTGTAAAAATTAAAACGAAAGAAAGCTTAGTCAATTTATTGATTTTAAGGTGTTTAATCACACTTTTCATACTTAAAAATTATTTTCTAATCTGTTTGGTATAATTTTTTCTTATAAATATAATGACATATGTCATTTTTAAAGATTTGACAAAAATAAGATTAAATACGAAAACAGAAAATGTTAGGGTAATGTTAAGTGTAATTTATAATCGTTCTAAATAGTGTTTTTACAATTCATTTTAAAGAGGATTATTTTACATTTGAAAAAAATTAAGATTATGAGTTTAAATTATAAAAAAATACTACTATTTATATTACTAACAGTTTTTACAAGCATTACATACATCTATTCGCAAACTGAAAAAGAAAAAATAAATACTTTAATTACTCAAAAAAGAAGTTTTAATAAAAACAATAAAGTATCAACAGTTTATAAAATTCAATTATTTAATGGAGTTGAAAAAAAGGCCTATGCTAAAAAAAATCAGTTTCAATCTATATTTCCTATGTACAAGGTGAAAATAATTTATATTGCTCCTGAATGGAAAACCCAAGTTGGAAATTTTGCTACCCGCTTGGAGGCGGATAGAATTTTAAATATAATTCAACAGAAATTTATAGGTGCTTTTGTTTTAAAAGATAAAATTTAGATTCAATAAAAAAGTCGAGCAATGCTCGACTTTTTTATTGAATTAATTTCTTTTAAGTTTCTTTTTAACTTCAACTTCTTGATAAGCTTCAATTACATCACCAACTTCAATATTATTGTAGTTTTTAATTTGAATTCCACAATCATATCCTTTTGCAACTTCTTTAGCGTCATCTTTAAAACGCTTTAAAGAGGTTAATTCACCTGAATGAATTACAACATCTTCTCTAATTATTCTAATTTTAGAATTTCTAAATATCTTACCAGAAGTTACCATACAACCAGCAATATTACCAACTTTAGAAATTTTATACACTTCTCTAATTTCAACATTACCTGTAACTTCTTCTTTTATTTCTGCGGACAACATTCCTTCCATAGCATCACGCAAGTCATCAATTGCATCATAAATAATGGAATAGGTTCTGATATCTATTTCTTCATTTTCGGCTATAGACCTTGCATTTCCTGAAGGTCTAACATTAAATCCAATAATAATTGCATCAGAAGCCGTTGCTAATAAAACATCAGATTCTGTAATTGCACCAACTCCTTTATGAATAATATTTACTTGAATTTCATCTGTGGAAAGTTTTTGGAAAGAATCGGTTAAAGCTTCAACTGAACCATCAACATCACCTTTTAAAATAATATTTAATTCTTTAAAGTCTCCTAATGCTATTCTTCTTCCTATTTCATCTAAAGTTACATGGCGTTGTGTACGAACCGATTGTTCACGTTGTAATTGAGCTCGTTTTGTTGCAATTTGTTTTGCTTCTTTTTCATCTTCAAAAATATGAAACTTATCTCCTGCTTGAGGTGCACCATCTAAACCTAATATAGATACTGGTGTTGATGGACCTGCTTCACTCATATTATTTCCCCGCTCATCAAACATAGCTTTAACTTTACCACTATGTTTACCTGCTAACATATAATCTCCAATTTTAAGCGTTCCTTCTTGAACCAAAATAGTGGAAACATATCCACGCCCTTTATCTAATAATGCTTCTACAACGGTACCTAAAGCATGTTTATTTGGATTTGCTTTTAAATCTAGCATTTCAGCTTCTAACAATACTTTTTCTAAAAGATCTTCAACTCCTTGTCCTGTTTTAGCTGATATTTCTTGAGATTGAATTTTACCTCCCCAATCTTCCACCAATAAATTCATAGCAGAAAGTTGCTCTTTAATTTTATCTGCATTAGCATTAGGTTTGTCCATCTTATTGATGGCAAAAACCATTGGAACTCCTGCTGCTTGTGAGTGACTAATTGCTTCTTTTGTTTGTGGCATTACATCATCATCTGCTGCAATTACGACAATTACCAAATCAGTAACTTGTGCTCCACGAGCACGCATTGCGGTAAAAGCTTCGTGACCTGGAGTATCTAAAAATGCTATTTGTTGACCATTTTTTAATTGAACTCCATAAGCACCAATATGTTGTGTAATTCCACCTGATTCACCAGCAATTACATTTTCATGACGAATATAATCTAATAATGAAGTTTTACCGTGATCTACATGTCCCATAACGGTAACAATTGGAGCTCTTGGTAATAAATCTTCTTCTTTATCTACATCTTCATGTATGGCTTCTTCAACCTCAGCACCAATAAAGTTTACTTTAAATTCAAATTCTTCGGCAACAATAGTAAGTGTTTCAGCGTCTAAACGTTGATTCATTGTAACCATCATACCTAAAGTCATACAAGCTGAAATAACATTAGTAACCGGAATATTCATCATAGTTGCCAATTCACTAACCGTTACAAACTCAGTAAGCTTTAAAATTTTACTTTCAGCAGCTTGTATTTCAATGTCTATTTCGGATTGTTGTCTATGTAAATCTCTTTTATCTCTTCTGTGTTTTGCTCCTTTACCTTTTTTAGATTTTCCTTGAAGTTTTTCTAAGGTTTCTCTAACTTGTTTTTGAACTTCTGCCTCGGTTGGTTCTGCTTTAACAATTGGTTTTCTATGTGATCGTTGATTACCTCTTTGATTACCTCTATTTTGATTTTTTCCTGTTGTAGGTTTTCTAAAATTTGAAGTAGGTGCTTTTTTAATTCTTTTTCTTTTCTTTTTGTTAGCTTCGTTAGTAGCTTTTTTACCTGTAGTTTCTACTTTTTTCTTTTTAGGTCGCTCAAACTGCTTTAAATCAATAGTTTGACCAGTCATTTTTGGACCAGATAATTTTTTATAATGAGTAGCTATGGCTTGAGGTTCAGAAAGCGTTTCCTCTTTTGTATCAATTTTTATTTCTTTTTTACTTTCTTCTTTTTCAGCTATAGTTTTAGATTCTTTTGCTTCAGGTTTCTTCTCTTTTATTTCTTTAGCAACTGTTTTCTTTTTAATTTCAGTAACTACCTCTGGTTTTTTTATTTCTTCTTTATTTGTAGTAACTTCTTTAACAGATTTACTTTTAACTTCAGAAACTTTCTTTTCAGAAACTACTTCAATTTCTTTAGTCTTAATTTCTTCTTTTATAGGTTCTACTGTTTCAACTTTAATTTTTTCTTTAGGTTGTTCCTTTTCAACTTCTTCTTTTGACTGAATAACTGGAGCTTCTTTATGATGTTTTGGCTCAATATCAATTTTTCCAACCGTTTTTACTTCTAATTTTTCGGCCTTACCTTTAATAACAATCCTTTTTGCTTCTTCTGCTTCACGTTTTAAACGTTGTTTTTCTTCAGCAACAATCCTTAGTTCTTCCTTTTCTTTTCGTTTTTCTTCACTAACTTCCTTTGAGGCTGCTTTTTTGGATCGATCCGTTTGAAAACCATCTAATAATATTTGATATTCTTCATCAGATATTTTAGTTGTAGGACGTGCTTCAACTTCAAACCCGTGGGTTTCTAAATGTTCCACGGCTCTATCCAACGAAATATTTAATTCTCGCAATACCTTATTCAGTCTCAATGTTTTGTTGTTAGCCATATAATTATTTTTAAGCCAATTATTTGTTGAATTTAAAAACTAATCTTCAAATTCTTCTTTTAATATTTTTTGAACTTCCAAAATAGTTTCTTCTTCAAGATCTGTTCTACTTACAAGTTCTTCAACACTTTTATCTAATACGCCTTTGGCTGTGTCAATTCCTATGTTACTAAATTCTTTAATAATCCAACCTTCTATTTCATCAGAAAATTCAGATAATTCAACATCATCTTCCATTTCAATTCCCTCTCGTTGAACATCAATATCAAACCCTGTTAATTGAGACGCTAATCTAATATTAACTCCATTTTTCCCAATGGCTTTAGATACTTCTTCTGGCATTAAAAACACTTCTACTCTTCCTTTTTTGCCATCGGCTCTATCTTCTTCTTCATGAATAACCATTGAGGCTACTTTTGCAGGACTTAAAGATCGTGCTATAAACAATTCTGTATTTTTTGTGTAATTAAGTACATCAATGTTTTCATTACCTAATTCTCTAACAATACCGTGTATTCTAGATCCTTTCATACCAACACATGCTCCAACAGGATCAATTCTATCATCATATGAATCAACGGCTACTTTTGCTTTTTCACCTGGTATTCTAGCTACTTTTTCAATAGTAATTAAACCATCAAATACTTCTGGTATTTCTTGCTCAAATAGTTTTTCCAGAAATTCAGGTGCTGTTCTTGACAATATAATTACGGGTTTATTACTACGTAATTCTACCGATTTAATGATTCCACGAACTGAATCTCCTTTTCTAAAATAATCAGATCGTATTTGTTCGCTTTTTGGCAAGATAATTTCAGTACCATCATCATCTAATAAAATAATTGCATTATGACGAATGTGATGTACTTCTGCACTATAAATATCTCCTTCTAATTCTTTAAAATGTTTAAAGGTGTTAGTGCTATCGTGTTCATATATTTTTGAGATTAAGTTTTGACGTAAAGCCAAAATAGCTCTTCTTCCTAAATCCATTAACTTAACTTCTTCAGAAACATCTTCTCCAATTTCAAAATCAGGTTCAATTTTTTGGGCTTCGGATAGTTCTATTTCTTCGTTAGGATCTTCAACTTCACCATCTGCAACAACAATACGATTTCTCCATATTTCTAAATCTCCTTTATCTGGATTTATAATAATATCAAAATTGTCATCAGATCCAAATTTTCTTTTTAAAGCTGCTCTAAACACTTCTTCAAGTATTGCCATAAGCGTAACTCTATCAATATTTTTATCTCCTTTAAACTCAGAAAATGATTCAATTAATGCTAAATTTTCCATGCATTCATTTTATTAAAATAATAATTTCACTTTTGCCTCTAAAATATCTTTAAAAGATATTGTTTTATTTTTTAACACTGTTATTTTACCTTTTCCAACAGGTTTTGGTTCTCTTGCTTTCCATTCTAATTCAATGAAATCTTCATTTACATTGTTCAGATTTCCTTCAACTTTTGAATTATCGATTAATTTAACCTGTAAGGTACGATTTATATTTTTTTTATATTGCCGTTTTACAACTAATGGTTTTGCTATATCTGGCGAGGTTACTTCTAACGAAAAATCTTCTTCTTCTCGATCTAAATTATGTTCAATAGCTCTACTAATTCTAATACATTCTTCAAGAGAAATTCCGTTATCTCCATCCACTTCAACTAAAATTTTATTGTCTGGTAAAAAATTTAACGCTATCAAAAATAAACTTGAATTTTCTTCAAGAGCCTCATTTAACAAGTTTTTAACTTTAGCTTTATCCATTTTTCTCTATAGAAAGAGGGGACTTACCGTCCCCTCCTTTCCACTTTAATCTCTTTAATTTCGGTGCAAATATAGTAACATTTTTTTAATTGATAAAAAATCATTCTTTTTTTTAATTTAAAATTGCTATTTTTACCATGTATGCAATAATCTAACCACAATTTTATGAAAAGTATTTTAGTCCCTGTCGATTTTTCTGAACAAGCAAAATATGCCGCAAAAGTAGCTACGGATATTGCAAAAATTTCTAACGCAAAAATTTACTTATTGCATATGCTTGAACTTCCAACTGGTGTTATTGATCCTTCTAGTTATGGTTCATCAAGTAATGCCCCAACTGCTTTGTTATTTTTAAAAAGGGCTCACGAAAAATTTGAAGAATTTAAAAAACTCTCTTTTTTTAAAGGCTTAGAAGTAGAAGATTCTGTTCAATTTCATAAAGCTTTTGACGGAATTATAGAAGAAAGCGAAAAGAAAAAAGTAGATTTAATTGTAATGGGTTCCAAAGGAACTTCAGGATTAGAAGAAATGCTTGTAGGCTCTAATACTGAAAAAGTAGTACGGAATTCTAAAATTCCTGTTTTAGTTATTAAAAATGAAATTGACCATTTTAAAATTGAGAATGTTGTATTTGCATCTAATTTTGAGAGAAAAAACAAGGCGTCTTTTCAAAAAATATTAGATTTTGTATCTCTGTTTAATGCAAGAATTCACTTGTTAAAAATTAATACTATTAGTAATTTCGAGACTACAAAGGAATCGAGCGACGCCATAAGAAATTTTATAAATAATTATGACTTAGGAGATTACACCTTAAATATTTATAATGATTCCTCTGTTGAAGCTGGTATTATTAATTTCTCTAGTGTTATTGATGCTGATGTAATTTTAATAAATACAAGTGGTCGAAAAGGATTATCCTATTTATTTACTGGTAGTATTGGAAAAGATATATCTAACCATGCAGAATTACCTGTTATTACATTTAAAGTATAAAAAAAGCTCCAATAAATTGAAGCTTTTTTGTTGACCCACAAGGA
>VAPK010322416.1_pt1 | contig 14105 bp, 14 predicted proteins | sample 3395031 | NCBI WGS metagenome assembly VAPK01 (sample SAMN08290443, study PRJNA428436) | hydrothermal vent metagenome | isolation source: Deep-sea hydrothermal vent chimney 1 | place: Pacific Ocean: Juan De Fuca Ridge | reverse complement strand
GTCACCAACCGCGATCGGCGAACTTGATCGAGTCGTCCATGCCGATTCCGGTCATGGGTGCGCCAAGACCGCGAGAAACACGGGCAAGCACCTCAGCGTCGCGGAAGTTGGTGGTTGCCTCGACAATGGCCCGAGCTCGTGGTGCTGGATCATCACTCTTGAAGATGCCAGATCCAACAAAGACCGACTCGGCGCCAAGCTGCATGGCCATCGCCGCGTCGGCCGGTGTGGCAATGCCTCCGGCACAGAACAAGGGAACAGGCAGCTTGCCAGTCTCCGCGATTTCCTGAACAAGCGGGAGCGGGGCTTGCAGTTTCTTGGCCCATTCGAACAGCTCGGCATTGTCGGCCAGGGTGATAGCCCGGATGTCGCCGGTAATGGAACGCAAATGACGGACCGCCTCGATGATGTTGCCGGTTCCTGCTTCGCCCTTGGAACGAATCATGCAAGCACCCTCCGAGATACGTCGCAGAGCCTCTCCAAGATTGGTCGCTCCGCAGACGAAGGGAACCTTGAAGGCAAACTTGTCAACATGGTGGGTCTCATCCGCTGGGGAGAGAACCTCAGACTCATCCACATAGTCCACGCCAAGATATTCAAGAATCTGAGCTTCGACAAAGTGACCGATTCGGACCTTGGCCATAACCGGAATGGTGCAGACCTCCTGGATGCCGACAATCATCTCTGGGTCAGACATTCGCGAGATGCCACCGTCACGGCGGATGTCGGCGGGGACCCGCTCGAGGGCCATGACGGCCACTGCTCCGGCATCTTCGGCAATCTTGGCTTGCTCAGCATTGACGACATCCATGATGACGCCACCCTTGAGCATTTCGGCCAAGCCACGCTTGACGCGAACAGTTGCGGTTTGGTTGGTATTGTTTGAGTTCTCAGCCATGGCCGCACTCTAGAAGTGGCCTGCAACCAGACGGACCAAAACAGGCCAATTTTTTTGGGTGTGACCTTGGCCCGTTTGGCCGGCCGATTCGGACCGTCGACCCGGGCCGCTAGGAAGCCGGAACGGTGGTTGCTCCACCGTCGGGCAGCAGTACCCAGGTTCGCCCTGGCGTCAGCTTGACCACTTCGCCGTCCTCGTCCAGAAGCACCGGCTTAGCATCGGCGGCTTCGCGCGACCAGGTTCCCAAAATGATATGCCCATCAGTCAAGACGAAGAGCCGTCCCGAGCCAACGGTCTGGACCTCAGGTGAGGTGGCATCCGCGGGGCTAACGGTGTAGATCGTCTCCATGATGACCACATTCTCTGGCGCCAACTGATCACCACTACTGGTGGTGTGAGGTCTGCCATCTTGGGTGCGTAACCAACCGGCACGAGCGCTGTCCCAGGTGTGGGTCACGATTGGACTGTTGCCCTTATAGGCAATGGTGACAGCATCGCTGATGGCGGTGGCGCTTGCGGACAACTCCTCGTTAGCCGAACGGTATTCGAACCAGGCCGTTGGGGGCTCATCGGAGTCACTCAGGGCAAAAAGGTCAGCAGCATTCACGTACAGATTGTGCGGAGCAGGCCGGGAGCTGTCTCGGAAATACTCGGTGCGGCTGCTGGCCGTCACCCCCTGGATTGGCAGGTTTCGCAATCCAGCCAATACATAGTCATTACCGCCTGAGGAGGCGTAAAGCGGGCGATCCAGGCCACGCAAGATATCAAAATCTGATGTTCGACTGGAACGAACGGGCCCTAGCGGCGCCGGACTCCTTGAGTGGAAAGCCGCCGCAAACCGGGTAACACCTTCGGCTCGCATCTCGAAAACGATGTCGGCTTCATCCAGACCAGTCTGGGGACGAGCGTTGGGGTGATTGTCAATCTTGACCACCAGCGCTGGGCGCTCCAGCTCGGCCGCATCACTGACCGGTAAGCCAGTCAGCGGGGCCACCGGCCCAGAAGCAGCCGGGGCTGCCGTCGTTGTTGACTCGTTGTCCTCAGGAACCTCGGTGGTTGTTGAGTCCTGAGCCGTTGTCGCCTCGGTCGTTGTTTGCTCGACCTCAACAGAGCCACTATTGGAACAGGCGCCAGCAACCATAGCCAGGACAATCAAGGACAAAAGCGCTGACCCAAGACGTCCAAGTCGCGACGTCAAGTGCACACTGGATCGGTCCCGATGCCCAGCCTGAGTGGTTGGCAAAAGCAGCTCGCTCATTTATAACTCCAGAAGGTTGTCGATTCGCCACTGAAGGGGCGAATGGGAAACGGCTGCCTCTGTCGTCAGAGGCGGCGCAACCCAGAGATGGTCATTCCCAGCCGTCGCCAAAGCTGGTGAAAAGGATTCAGAAATCTTCACTAGAGCCGAAGAAAGGCCTGGTGGATAGCGAGTCACACCGACGGCGTCTCGATCAGCAGCGAAACCGCCGTCTGGTTCGATGACACGGCGCATGGCCCAGGCTCCAACCGGGGAGGCGAGTCCGGCCAAAGGTCCGTCAAGAAATAGGGCCCCAAAGGTGCCAGCGGCAGCGGTGGCAAGCTCGGCCTCATCGTTCTTGATTGGAACGAGGAGCTCGGCAACGACGCCTTCCAATTCCATACGCCCGAGGGCATCCAGGAGACCCGATGTCACCAGGATTGATGCTCCATCAGGGCCATCGACCGACACGGCATTCTTTGAGGGATCTTGCACGACGTGGAGGCTCGGCTCTTCAATACCGATGGACAGCGACAGCCCTTCAACCAAGCTGCATAGGCCGGGATCGTCACAAACGCTGGCATCACTGATGCCAAGCTGATTCACAACTCGACCCGAGGCGCCTCTTGCCCAAAGAAAGGTTAGGCCGAAGCCAACCAGCAAGGCCAACGGAATGGCGATCCACCAGCTCAAACCGACCAGGACGAACAGAACCAGGAGTGGCAGGAGGATGAGCAGGCTGGCAGCTCCGCCAAGATAGACAAGCGTGGTCCGAAAGGCATTGTTAGCTACGAGCACGGTTCTCCTGAATCAGGGGGCAAACGGCGGCGGGCGTCCGATATTGGTGCGGGCGACGCGATACTCAACGAACGCGCTCATTCCGAGCACGAACTCTAGCCCGAGCTGGGGGTTACAAGGCGGTCACCCAACGAGCCACCGTACCTAATTGCTTCCCCCACCAGTTCGGGTCTGCGTCAAGCATCAACAGCCTCTCACAACATGACTCGCTGGTAGTGGCTGAGGTAGGCGGTCGCAAGGCGATCCATGGAGAACTGATCAGCCCGGGCATAGCCCCGTTCCACCACGGCATCCACCCCCACTCCACCTTCTAGGACCTGCAGGATTGACTTGGCCAGCGCGGCGGCGTCACCGGTTGGAAACAGTTCGGCATCGCGCCCGTCATCGGATGTGAGGCGGTACGCCTCCAGGTCTGAGGCCACTACGGGGACGCCAGCGGCCATCCCTTCGAGCAGCACAACCCCAAAGCTTTCCCCACCGAGCGATGGGACACAAAAGACATCTGCGGCTGCCAGCCGTGAGGCCTTTTCCGTGTCGGTCATTGACCCCAGCCAGACCAGGCGTGGATCATCTTGGTGAGCTTGACGCAAGGCCGCGGTTTCGGGGCCTTCACCACCAATCCAGATGGTTACGTCTCGTGGCAACAGCTTGGAAGCCTCCAACAAGATGGACAGTCCCTTGCGTGGCTCATGCCTGGCCAAGAAGAAGACGGTCGGGCCTTGCCTTGGTGTCGGCACGGCATTCTGGAAACGGCTGACTTCAATCCCGTTGAAGAGAATCTCATAGCTCCCGCCGAGGTGTCGTTTTGCCATGCCCGCGGCCTCAGCCGAAACCGCGACCTTGGAGTCCAAGCGAGCCGTAAGCCGGCGAAGCAGGGGACGCATTCGGCGATACGCGGTCACTTCCCCGCTGGCATGAAACGTCCCGATGAGAGGCATTGGTTTCACAGTGAGCGCGGTCAAGGTCGGTCCTGGGGCCAACGGTTCGTGAAGATGCAGGACATCGAATCGTTCATCCCAGATTGCGCTGAGCACACGGAGCTGGGCCGATAAGTCCGGGGCCAACGGTGCCATCGATCCGTTCTGGGCGTAAGGAATAGAGTTTCCGAGTGGGGTGACGAACGGCTCGGGTGGCGGTCCATCACAAGGGGCGAGGACCTGGGTTGGGACGCCCTGGGCGCGTAATGATCGAGCAAGGCCAAGGACCTGAGCCTGGACTCCTCCCCAGACCCCAAGGCTGTAGGGGCAAATCAATCCAACGCGCACGGCCGCAGCCTAGCTCGCGGCGACTATTGGTTCGATTCGGCTGTATTGGGCAGCTGGTCCTGCCAGATCGGTTGCAAAACATGCCACTGACCCGGCGCTTGGCCAATCAGCTGCTCCAAAGCGTTGGTCACTTCCTGCGTTGTCTGGCGGAGTGCTTGTCGAAGAGGCAGGTCCGGGTCAACGGTGATCGGAGGATCAATCTGGCAGACCCGCTTGTTGTCGCGGAAATAGACCGCCGTCGGCAAGATGACCGAACCGGTTCGCCGGGCAAGCAAAGCCGGCCCAACCGGCAGAGAAGCTTGCTGGCCAAAGAACTCGACGCTCGTACCAGTACCGCCAATATCCCGGTCAGCCAGGAGGCAGACAACGTGATTGTCCTTCACCGCCCGCAGCAGGTGGCCAAAGGTGTCGGGCCCCAGCGGAATGATCGTGACGTTGAGTGCTTCACGGAGCCTCTTGAACCAGTCAAAGACGTCCTCTGGCTCCAGCTGTTCCACCACGGCGCTAACGGGTATCTCCGCCACTCGGCCCAGCCAGGCTGCGGCCCATTCCCATCCCCCCAGGTGTGGAATGACCATGATTGGCCCAAGACCGGACTCTCGAGCCCGTACCAAATGCTCATAGCCGATGACTTCGAAGCCATCATCAATCTTTTCGGGCGTCAGAGTCGGTAGGCGAAACGATTCGGCCCAGTACCGGCCGTAGGAACCAAATGAGGCCTGAGCCAGGGCTTGGAGCTCAGTTTGGCTTGCTTGTGGCCTCACCCGAGCCAGGTTGGTTCGAAGTCCATCGGCTAGGGCTGGACGGAGCTTGGCCAACAGATAACCCACACCCGTGCTAAGCGGCACCAGAAGCCGAAAGGGGATAGCGTTCGCCACCAACGAGCCTGCCCGAATGATCCGCAGCGGCCGACTTCGCCGGCGTTGCCTTGGCGAGCGGGTTGGTTTCTGCACTGTCGGGCTGGCCAAGGAGGGCTTACCCCTTCAGCCGAGTTCGCCGCTGAGCACGAGCCCGTTGGGTCAGTGAGCCGCCCCTCGCCTTGCGGCGTCGGCTCAGGCTTCGTGGTGGAACCAGAGGTGGTTTCTGACTGGCTTGGCGCCAAACCTTGACGAAGCGGAAAATGGCGGTGGCAATGGTGAGCACCAGCATCAGCCACAGGACGGGCTCGAACAGTGAAGAGATGGCGAGGCCTACTCCAAGGGCGATGAAGCGCTCCGCCCGTTCCATCAGACCGCCCTTAGCGTCATAGCCAAGCGATTCGGCCTTGGCTCGCATGTAGGAGATCATCATCGCTGCGATCAATAGGGCAATGGGAAGCATGGCTTTGCGTGGAGTGTCACCTTCGAGGAAGTAGAAGGCTGCGCCGGCAAAGATCAGCCCATCGCTCAAGCGGTCCGAAACCGAGTCGAGGAAAGCACCCCGGGGCCCGGCTGTTCCGCCAGCCTTCGCGACCGCTCCATCTAGGGCGTCCGGTATGCCCGTCAGGGCCAACAAGATGAAGGCGGTGAAGAAATGGCCAGTACCGATTGCCGCGCCACAGGCGGCCGACATGACCACGCCGGCTCCGGTGATGAAGTCGGGAGAGACCCCCAGTTTTTGGAGGGCGGCACCAACGGGTGCGACGATCTTGTCGAATGGGCCACGAAGACTTCCGTCGAACATGGCGGACATGGTAACCCATCAGCTTCCCGCTATGGCTACCTTGAGAGGTATGACTCGCTTCGCTCAACTTTCCCCTCGTGACACTGCCATCACCTTGCGGTCCCTGGGCCGGCGGGTCAACCAAGCCGTTGCCCCAGTAATCAGTTCCGCAGAACTCCAGTCCAAGGCCGACGCAGCTGGCCCCGGCGGAGACTCATTGAGTGGCCTGATCGACACCCTGACTCGCACCCAAGCTTTCTTACTCAATGAGCTAGCGAAGAGTCTTGATCATCAGGACCCGATGATCGCCCGAGCGGTCATTGATCCCGACCAGCTTCACTTCGTTGAGGATCGGCCGGTGCCGCTGTCGGTCGGCCTCGAGTCATTGGCCACCGATTCTGAGCAGGCCGGTCGGCGGGTGCAGGACGCAACAGGAGCCGACCTTGGTCGGGTTGTTTCGGTTGTCGGGGGCACATCAATGACTCCGTTGGAGATCGCCCAACAGGCTGCTCGGACCGGCATCGCAACCCTCAAGAAGATCGAGGATCAGGTCACCTGGCTGAAACAAACCAGCCGCTAGAGAACCCAGCTACACGCCCGAGCCAGCTGCTGGCAAGAACCTGCGGTCCACCAACCTTCAGACGTCGAGGTTTGACCAGTCTTCTGGGTTGTCTTCTACCAGGGCGTCAACAACGCTGCCGTCAACTCCGTCGACCATGACGAGGGCTCGCTTGCTTGGCGGCTCTTCGGCCGAATACAGCAGCACCCGCCAGGTTGGTCGGCTGAGCAGGCCACGCCAGCCCATCTGGGCTGAGGCGTGACCGACGGGGAAACCGATCTCATTGATGGATGCCACCAGAGCGTCACGTTCGTCAATTGCGAGGTTCTTACCAGAAATAATGCTGTAGACCCCGAGGATTGTTAGCCCGATTGCGGCACCAATCAATCCCTTGTTGATGAGAATGCCTTCGCCTCGAACCAGATAGAGGGCGAGGAGTCCCGCGGCGCAGACCAGGTAGATATAGCCGGGGATGCGTCGGCGACTGTTGTTCGGAAATTCGTACTCATCCTGATCGGCCAGAGCCGGTTGCAAGTCATCAGGGAGCTCATCAACAATGTCGTCAGCTTCGGGCACCAAGAGACGCTACCGCGAACTTGATGGAGTTGGCGACCCCAGAAAACGAGCCGGAACTAGGAAGGCCAGTTGTCACGGAGGCGTTGCCAAGAATCGACCAGGGTCATTGGCAGAACTCTGACTTCGGCAATGGTGGTCATGAAGTTAGTGTCGGCATTCCATCGCGGAACGATGTGGACATGCAGATGCTCGGGTTGTGAGCCACCGCCGGCCTCTCCCAGGTTCAACCCGACATTGATGCCGTGAGGGTGAAAGGCGTCGGTGACGGCTTGGGTTCCTGCCCTCACCGACTCCCACAGTTCGGCGTGTATTTCCGGATCAAGATCCAAGATCGACTCAACCGGCTTGGTCGGCAGGATCATCAGATGGCCATTGGTGTAGGGGAACACATTGAGCAGGGCGAAGGTCTTTTGGCCACGCCAGACAATATAGGTTTCGCTATCGGGCAAGCCGCTTTGTTCGATGGTCTCAAACAAGGTCTTGCCCTCAACCTGAGGCAAGCTGGCGTGCGGCAAGCCGTCGGCCCCCATCAAGGGCCAGTGCGTCATCTTCCAGCCCGCCCGGATTCGCTCCATCATGCTCGAGACTCTGCCATTGGTTTCGCTAGGCCTTGCTCTCAACATCAGCCGCCAACTTGGCCATGAAGTCATCGAGGGGAACATCGCGATCAACCTCTCCCCCACGCGGGTTCACCCCAAGGGTGCCGCCAGCTACATCGTCGGCCCCGACCACCAGGATGTAGGGAACCTTCTGCTGCTTGGCGTTACGGATCCTCTTGCCAAGCGGATCATTGGCCTCGACCAGATCGACCCGGAAACCCGAGGCCTTCAGCTTGGCGTAGACCTCATCGGCATAGGCCTGGTGGTCTTCGGCCACCGGCAAGATAGTGGCCTGAATCGGCGCCAGCCAGGCCGGGAAGTTGCCAGCGAAGTGCTCGATCAATACGCCGAAGAAACGCTCGATCGAGCCAAACAATGCCCGGTGCAACATGATTGGCTGCTTGCGCGAACCGTCAGCGGCCACATACTCCAGCTCGAAACGCTCCGGCAGATTGAAGTCAGCTTGAATGGTTGACAGCTGCCATGACCGGCCAATGGCATCACGCACATCAATGTCGATCTTGGGGCCATAAAAGGCTGCGTCGCCTTCCTTCACCTCATAGGGAACGCCGAACTTGTCCAATGCATCCTTGAGGGCCTTGGTCGCCAGGTCCCAGACCTCATCGGAACCAACGGATTTCTTGGGGTCACGGGTGGAGAGGTTGAAGGTGAAGTCTTCGAAGGTAAAAGCTTTGAGTACCGAAACAACGAACTCCAGCAGGCTCTCGATTTCTTCGGCCAGCTGTTCTTCGCTGCAATAGATGTGGGAGTCGTCCTGGGTGAACCCGCGGATTCGCATCAGGCCATGCAGGGTTCCCGCTCGCTCATAGCGGTAAACGGTTCCAAGCTCAAACAGTCGCAGCGGCAATTCACGATAGGACCGCTGACCCCGCCGGAAAATCAGGCAATGGATGGGGCAGTTCATCGGCTTGGGATAGTAGGTGCCGTTGTCCATCTCCATCGGCGGATACATGCCGTCGGCATAGAAATCGAGGTGACCGCTGGTCTCAAACAGTTTGCCGCTGGCCAGGTTGGGGGTAACCACAAACTCATACCCACCGTTGAGGTGGCGTTCCCGGGAGTAGTCCTCCATGATCTTGCGAATGGCTGCGCCCTTGGGGTGCCATACCGCCAGACCACCACCAAGTTCGGACGGGAACGAGAGTAGGTCCAGCTCGTTGGCTAGCTTACGGTGGTCCCGCTTTTCGGCCTCTTCTAGGCGAACCAGGTGAGCGGCCAACTGCTTCTTGTCGGCCCAGGCGGTGCCATAGATGCGTTGCAGCATCGGCCGATCAACATCGCCTCGCCAATAGGCGCCAGCAACCTTCATCAGCTTGAAATGCCCAAGATGGCCGGTGTGTGGAACATGAGGACCGACACACATGTCGACAAAATCGTCAGTGTTTCGATAGAAGCTGATGATCGCTTCGGCCGTTCCGTCTCCGCTGTCGCCATCATCAGCCATCTCGCTGGCGAGTTCTGAAGCCTTCTCTCCTGAGGCAACCATCTGGATGATCTCGCTCTTGTAGAGATGATCGCTCATCAACTCCAGGGCGGCTGCCGGGGCAAGTTCGGATCGGACAAAGGGTTGTCGGGCCTTGATGATCTCACGCATCTTGGCGTCGATCTTGTCCAGGTCATCTTCGTGAAAGGTTGCGCCATCGGCCAGGGCAAAGTCGTAGTAGAACCCGTCTTCGATTGGGGGGCCAATGGCGAAGGTCGATCCCGGCCACAACTCAAGGACGGCCTGAGCCAAGACGTGGGCGGTGGAATGTCGGATGGTGTGCAGGCCACGTTCGGAGTCCGGCACAACAATCTCAACCTGTTGGCCATCAACCAGGACAGTGTCAAGATCGGTCTCGGACCCATCGACCAAGCCAATGAGCGCATCCTTGCCCAAGCGTCGGCTGATGCCAGTGGCCAGGTCAGCGATCGTTGACGCCTCAGGTAGAGAGCGTTCGGAGCCGTCGGGAAGAATTACTGCGATATCAGACACAGGCCAGAGTCTACGGGAACGAACACCAAGGTTGAATCGAGTTTGCAGCTTTCGCCAGCTCAGCCCCTGTCACCGGGTTCAAGCCGCCAAAACTAATGGGCTAGCTGATCGCCACCAGAGGTCGAGATCCAAGTACAGCACTGGACGACTTTCGCTGGATCGTCGGACCTTCGTCCTCACCAACAGCTGGCTTGCCGCCATCGCCAACATCACGGGTTGTGGTTTGAGCTGCGTTGAGTGGCCTGGTTTCCAGCGGCCGGCCCTGCATGTCAGCTCCAGCAATATCAGAAATTGGTGCTTCGACCTCGATCTCCACCACCTTCTTGGCCCCGGCGTAGGTGTCTTCATATTCTTGGCCGCAAAGAGTCTGAATCTCGAACATGACCTCATCAATGACTTCTCGATAGACCGCTCGGTCGCCAATACGATTCTGATAGCGGGCAACATCGATTGGCTTGCCAACATTAATATTGACGGTCCGGAAGAAGTTTGGCTTGGCCGAATCTGGAGGCTGGATGTCCACCGTCCCGATCAGGCCAACGGGAATGATTGGCGACCCGGTCTCGATAGCCAACCTGGCCGCACCGGTGTGTCCCTTGTGCAACTTGCCGCTTCGGCTCCGGGTGCCTTCGGGGTAGATCCCAAACAGCCCACCCAGGTTGAGGACATGGCGTGCCGCGTCCAGAGCTGCAGTGGCATGATCACCACCGCGCCGATCAATGGGAATCATGCCCAGGGCAGGAAAAAGCTTGGCCGTCTTCCAATCATCCAGATACTCGGCCTTACCAACATAGCGAATGCCGCGTGGCAGAACCGCTGGCAGGATGAAGGAGTCAATGGCAGCCATGTGATTGGGACAAAGTACGGCCGCCCCATCGTCTGGGATGTTTTCCAGCCCCGTGACCTCCATGCGCCACAAGAACTTGAGCACGGGCCGACCAACGGCAAGCGCTACTGGTTGCCATGATCCAATATTGTCAGGGAGGTCGGCCACGCTCGGACCTTAGTGCACCGCTGTGCCCCGTGCATTTCTGGGCATAGCGGTGTGCAGCTGATCCCCTTCAGCCAGCAACCTCAACACCGAGGAGGGCGGCAGCTAGACCAACGCCCTTGCCGCCAGCCACAGCCTCATCGATGAGGGTGATCGCACTCGGCGTGTCAAGGTCATTGTCCAGAGCGGCACGAACTTCTTCTAACGCTCCGGTCTGATCGGACGCGTTGGCCGACGAAGCCACCCACTTGTTCAGTCGCTCAACGGCATTGGGCAGGATCTGTTCATCCCACTCCCAGGCCGTCCGGTAGTGGTTAGCCACAATGGCCAGTCGGATGGCGCGAACATCGAAGGTTTTGCGAAGGTCGCTGACGAATACCAAGTTGCCCAAGGACTTGGACATCTTCTCCCCGTCCATACGAACCATGGCCTGGTGCATCCAGATGCCAACAAATGGCTTGCCCGTTGCTGCTTCGGTTTGGGCTGCTTCACATTCGTGATGAGGAAAGATCAGATCGCTACCGCCACCGTGGATATCAATGGTGTCCCCCAGTTCTCGCATCGCCAGGGCAGAGCACTCGATATGCCAACCGGGCCGACCAGCGCCCCACAACGCATCCCAGCACGGCTCGTCGTCGCTGGAGGACTGCCACAGAACAAAGTCCAGCTGGTTGCGCTTGTTCGGATCGTTGATGTTGCCGCCCCGCTCATTGGCGTAGGTCAGCATGGTCTCCTGGTCATAGCCAGAGATCTGGCCAAAGTCCTCCTTGGTGGTTATATCGAAGTAGACAGCACCACCTGACTCATAGGCATGACCCTTTTCCAACAAGACCGAGATCAAGCTACGAATCTCGGCCATGGCTGAGGTGGCACGGGGCTCAGACCAGCTCGGGATCATGCCCAAGGCAACCATGTCATCGTCAAAACGGGCGACCTCGGCGGCGGCCAGATCCAGATAGTGCATGCCCAATTCTCGGGCCTTCTTGAGCAGGTCATCATCAACATCGGTGACATTGCGGACACAGCGAGTCTCATAGCCGAGATCTCGCAAGCGTCGCTGCAAAATGTCATAGCCCATATACACCGCAGCATGGCCGAGGTGGGTGGCGTCATATGGGGTGATGCCACAGGTATAGAGGGTGACGATCGGACCAGGTTCCATCGGAACAATGGCTTGTCTCCGAGTGTCGTAGAGGCGGACGGGACACGTGTCGGGAGTACTCACGGATCGCAGGGTAGCGAGGTCTTGGCCGGTCAAGAAATCCGATCTGCTTCAGCATTGGCTTGGACTGGTCCTCCACCAGCCCAATCAGGGGAGGAAGGACTTCAGTGGACATGAGCGCGACCGCGTGCAACTCTCCCTGAATCCAAGGAACTCCAAAGCAGCCAGCAGTGCCTACGGTCGGTCCCCTCTTAGAGGACCAACTCCCTTATAGTCAGCACCCTCATGGGAATTGTTCAAGACAAGAAGTTTCTAATCACTGGCGTCCTTACCGACTCCTCCATTGCCTTTGGCGTGGCCAAGGTTGCTCAGGAGGAAGGTGCGGAGATCATCCTGACGGGTTTTGGTCGTGGACTGCGATTGACCGAGCGGGTGGCCAAGAAGCTGGACACCATGCCCGAGGTGCTCGAATTGGACATTTCCAATGCCGAGCATCGCAAGGATCTGACTGAACATCTTCGCTCGACCTGGGGTCACGTTGATGGCGCGCTGCATTCCATTGGCTTTGCTCCGCAGAGCTGCATCGGCGGGGACTTCTTTGCCGCCGAGTGGGAAGATGTCGCCACCGCTATTGAGGTTTCCACCTACTCTTACCGCTCCCTGGCCGACATCGTCGTGCCCCTCATGCCCGAGGGCTCCTCCATCCTGGGGCTTACCTTTGACGCCACCAAGGCCTGGCCCGCCTACAACTGGATGGGTGTTGCCAAAGCTGGCCTTGAATCGCTGAACCGCTATCTGGCTCGTGAACTCGGACCGAAGGGCATTCGCAGCAATCTGGTTGCCGCCGGTCCGATCAAGTCCATTGCCGCAAAATCAATCGATGGTTTCAATGTCTATGAAGATGCTTGGGAGGAGCGATCACCCTTGGGTTGGGACATTAAGGACACCAGCGGAGTGGCCAAGAGCTGTGTTGCCCTGATGTCAGACTTCTTTCCACAAACCACAGGACAGATCATCCATGTGGACGGCGGCTGCTCAGCCGTCGGAGCATAGATACCTCAACCAGCAGTATCTGCACGAAATCTTCACCCAGAGCCCAAGCACTCCACACACTTGATTCCTACTCTCCCCTACCGACGGGTAACAGTATTGATGGGTAACAGTATTGTTGTGAGCAGTGACGCCGCAAGCACGGCGTCGGAAGAGCATTCATGGGTAAGCGAATCCTGATCATCGAAGATGAAGTCGACCTAGCCGAACTCATCGCGTCGCGCTTGCGTAGCGAAGGATTCGTTGTCGACATTTGCGGTGACGGTAAGTCTGGCGTCGAGCGCAGCTTTACCACCGAGCCCGACCTGGTGATCCTTGACTTGATGTTGCCCGAATTAGATGGCCTGGAAGTCTGTCGGCAGATCCAGCAGCATCGCCGCACCCCAGTGGTGATGGTGACAGCCAAGGACGACGAGAGCGATGTTTTGATCGGCCTCGGTGTCGGCGCTGACGACTACATCACCAAGCCCTTCAGCCCCCGTGAGCTTGCCGCCCGGGTTCACGCCGTCCTGCGACGCACCGGCGAGCAACAGGCCGAGCGCGATATTTTTGAGAATGGCGACGTGAGGCTGGACAAGTCGTCCCGAACCGCTTCCAAGCAGGGCGAACTCGTGCATCTCACCGCAACCGAGTTTGACCTCACCCTCACCCTGATGACGGCTAACGGTGCTGTGCTCAGTCGTGAGCAGCTGCTCCATCAAGTCTGGGACTATCGGGACGGCTCTGGTGCTCGAACTGTTGACAGTCATGTTCGAGCCGTGCGTTCCAAGCTCGGCGACGACCTGATCCGCACGGTGCACGGGGTTGGCTACGCCGTTCGAACCGGAATAGCGTCAACGGCTGAACAATCACCCCTATGACCGGGCACGACTGTGCCTAGCCAGGATCGATACACCAGCGCTACCGATCGAGTCGATCGGCTCACCGGGCTTTTTGATCGAGCTCTTCCTTTCGGTTCGGCTCGCCCTTTGGACCGCATCCAGTCGATCAAGCTCAAGCTGAGCATCCTGATTCTGGCCGGGATCGGCATCACGATGACCAGCCTGACCGTCAGCTTCTGGCTGAACGTTCGAACCCGCTACGGCCTTGTCATCAGTGTGGTTGTTGCTCTGGCTCTGGTGCAAATACTTGCCCGTGGCATCACGGCGCCTCTTCGGGAAATGTCCAGGGCAGCCGATGCCATGGCCGATGGCGACCTGGACCAGCTGGTTCGAGTGACCGGCAACGATGAGGTTGGCCAGCTGGCACAGTCATTCAACGGAATGGCAGTACGAATCGCAGAACTGGAGCGACAGCGCCGCGACATGATTGCCAACGTCAGCCACGAACTTCG
>VAPK010317623.1_pt1 | contig 14114 bp, 9 predicted proteins | sample 3395031 | NCBI WGS metagenome assembly VAPK01 (sample SAMN08290443, study PRJNA428436) | hydrothermal vent metagenome | isolation source: Deep-sea hydrothermal vent chimney 1 | place: Pacific Ocean: Juan De Fuca Ridge | reverse complement strand
TGTTCTTCAAAACGCTCGCGTTGATCAATAGGATCGTTTAATTCGGAATAAGCATTTGCCAATTCTTTACCATTTACCATCAATTCAAAACGTTCAGTAAGTGCTGGATTTGAACGATGTTCTTTTGTAAGTGGACTCATTTCTTTAGGGTAATCGATAATAAAGGTTGGTTGAATATAAGTGTGTTCACATTTTTCACCAAACAATTCATCAATCATTTTGCCAATTCCCATAGTTTCATCAACTTCAATACCAACTTTTTGGCAAACATCTCTTAATTCTGTTTCATTCATTCCTGCAACATCAAAACCTGTATGTGTTTTAATGGCTTCTAAAATTGGAACTTTTTGAAATGGAGCTTTAAAACTCACCTTGTTTTCACCAATTTGAACTTCAGTAGTATTATTAGAATCTAGAGCAACTTTTTCTAGCAGTTCTTCCGTCATTTTCATCATCCAGTTATAGTCTTTATAAGCTACGTATAACTCCATAACGGTAAACTCTGGGTTGTGAGTTCTGTCCATTCCTTCATTTCTAAAATCTTTTGAAAATTCATAAACGGCATCAAAACCACCAACAATTAATCGTTTTAAATATAATTCGTTAGCAATTCGTAAATACAACGGGATATCTAAAGCATTGTGATGTGAAATAAATGGTTTTGCAGCTGCTCCACCAGGAATTGGTTGCAATATTGGAGTTTCAACTTCTAAATAACCACGACTATTAAAAAACTCGCGCATGGAGTTTGTTATTTTAGTTCGTTTAATAAACGTTTCTTTTACGTGGTCGTTTACAATTAAATCTACATAGCGTTGTCTGTATCTTTGTTCAGGATCTGAAAAAGCATCATGCACATTGCCTTCTGCATCTTTTTTAACTACAGGTAATGGGCGTAAACTTTTAGATAATAAAGTTAATTCTTTAAGATTAATAGAAATTTCACCTACTTTGGTTTTAAAAATTGCTCCTTTAACCCCAATAATATCTCCCATATCTAATAATTTTTTAAATACAGAATTGTACATAGTTTTATCATCGGTTTTGCAAAGTTCATCTCTATTAATATAAATTTGCATTCTTCCACTTGCATCTTTTAATTCCGCAAACGATGCTTTTCCCATAATTCTTCTGCTCATCATTCTTCCAGCCAAAATAACTTCCTTGCCTTCAAATTGCTTGAAATTATTAAGGATTTCCTTTACAGATGCAGTGGTTTTAAATTCTTTTGCAGGATAAGGATTGATTCCTAATTCACGTAATTTTTGAAGCGATTCTCTTCTAATTATTTCTAGTGCGGATAATTGCATGTTGACTTTTTTTAAATTTCTCTTATTTTGAAGTGAGCAAAGATACAATCAATTTAAAAAAATAGATAATTTCTAAACAAAAAGTATTAATCATATTGATTTTAAGAAAATTTTGTATCTTCGTTATCTGCTTTAAAAAGCAGATTAGTTGTGTTGTTTGACGATTTAATCGTCATGGTTTTATTAAAACCGATGGAAAGCTTCCCGAAAATCGGGACGCTTTTTTTTTTGGAAAAAATTTAAAAGGTGAAAAAAGCATTTTTATATTCCCAGAAAATAGAAATATAAAAACCAGTAAAAATTATAGCAGCTATAAATTTTAGAAAGGTTGAGGTTAAAAAACCAATAAATGAACCAAAAGCGGCTTTTAATGCTTTGCCAGAGTTACTACTGTCTTTTATCATTTCACCTAAAAAAGCACCAATAAAAGGGCCAATTATAATTCCTAAAGGACCTAAAAAAATCATTCCCAGTATAAGTCCAATCATTGTTCCAACAACTCCATAACGCGTACCTCCAAATTTTTTAGTACCCAAAGCAGGTATAAAATAATCTATAAGCCAAATTAGAATGGCAATACCTAAAGTTATTCCTAAAAAAGTATAATTTATTGGAACAGGTTTTGATAAACTAAGTATTAGTAAACCAAACCAACTGGTTAAAGGTCCAGGAAGTATAGGTAAAAATGAACCAACAATGCCTAATAGTGTAACTAAAAAACCAAGAATTAATAAAAATATATCCATAAGCGAATATAAGTTTCCGTTTTATAATGAGCAAAATTTTATGCGTTTTTTAAATTATCAACTAAAAAATTAGTTAAAACTAAATATTTAGTTATATTTGTATTATTAAACTAAAAAATTAGTTATAAAATGAATATTCAATTAACAAAAGCAGAAGAGCAGTTTATGCAAGTTTTATGGGAATTAAAAGAAGCTTCGGTTAAAGAAATTATAGCACAATTGCCAAGTCCTAAACCTGCATATAATACAGTATCTACAATAATAAGAATTTTAGAAACTAAAAATATTGTAGCTCATAAAGTAAAAGGTAGAGGTTATATTTATTATCCATTAATTCCTAAGTCAGATTATAGTAATCAAAGTTTACACAAAATTGTAGATGGCTATTTTGGTGGTTCTTTTAAAAGTATGGTGTCTTTTTTTGTAAATGAAAATAAGGTTGATTTAAAAGAACTAGATGTAATTATGAAGATAATTAATGATAAAAAAACAAATAGATGATTAATTATAGTATTCAAGTAGTACTTTTTCAAGTACTTTTTTTAGCGGTTTACGATTTATTTTTACATAAAGAAACTTTTTTTAAATGGAATCGGTTTTATTTATTAGCAACACCTTTTTTAGCATTTATTATTCCATTAATTAAAATAGAAAGTGTTCAAAAAAATATAGCAGAAGAATATATAACGTATTTACCTGAAGTAGTTCTCAATCCGCAGACTGTTATTGAGCAAACGATGAATTCAAATAATACTTTTAACTATATTTCAATTATTTTTTTTACAGGTATAGTAGTTTTTACAATCTTATTTTTGATTAAATTATTTAAAATAATTAGACTTATACAATCCAATAAGGTTATTAATAAAGAGACCTATTCTTTAGTTATTTTAAAAGATAAAAAAGTAGCATTCTCATTTTTTAACTATATTTTTATAAATGAAAAACTACTTAGAAATAACGATTTACAAATAATCCAGCACGAATTAATTCATTGTAAACAAAAACATACCATTGATTTATTGGTTTTTGAAATTCTTAAAATAGTGCAATGGTTTAATCCTTTAATTTATCTATTTCAGCAAAGAATTACCGTTTTGCACGAGTATCTTTCAGATGAAGGAGTAATCCAAAAATCTAATATTTCAATCTATTTTAACAAATTGCTTTCTGAAACTTTTAACGTAGAAAATATCACTTTTATAAATCAATTTTATAAACATTCATTAATTAAAAAACGTATTGTTATGATTACAAAAAACAAATCTCAAAAAATTAAACAGTTAAAGTATTTATTAATTGTTCCGTTATTATTTACAATGCTGATATTCAGTTCGTTTCAAAATAAATCTATAGAAAGAACAATAAACAATAATTTAAACCTTACAGATTCTATTATTCCTAAAAATGGTATCCCATTTGCATTAATTAAAAAAGTTCCAATTTATCCTGGTTGTGAGGGAACAGAAACAGAGTTAAGAAAGTGTTTACAAGAAAGTATTTCTAATTATATAAATAAAAATTTTAATGCTGATTTAGCTAATCATTTAAATTTACAACCAGGTGTAAAACGAGTTTTTGTGATGTTTAACATAAATAAAGAAGGTGAAATTGATAATATTCGTACAAGAGCTGAGCATAAAAAAATTGAAGAAGAAGCGTATAGAGTTATTAAATCACTTCCTAAAATGATTCCTGGTAAATATAAAGGAGAAGTTGTAAATATAAAATATAGTTTGCCAATTGCCGTTATGGTAGGAAAAAATTCAGAAAAAGAAAATTTTATTATGGATAAAGAAATTGTCATTAATAAAACTTCTAAACAAAAGTTCAATAAGAATAAATCTGTTCCTTTTGCAGTAATTGATAAAGTGCCAATTTATCCTAATTGTACTGGTAACCAAGCCTCTTTAAGAAAATGTTTACAAGATAATATTACTCAATTTGTTAGTACTAACTTTAATTCTAAATTAGCTAAAGGTCTAGGATTGTCATCTGGTGTAAAACGAATATTTGTATTGTTTACCATAAATAAAGAAGGAAATATTACAGGTGTTAGAGCAAGAGCACCACATATAAAATTACAAGAAGAAGCAATTAGAGTTATAAAACTACTTCCAAAAATGATTCCGGGAAAACAAGATGGAAAAAGTGTTAATGTAAAATATAGTTTGCCAATTGCTTTTAATGTAGCAGATAAAAGTCAAAAACAAAAAAAGGGAACTTTAAAAAGTATAGCTACCGAAAATCAGCCAATTTATGTTTTAGAAGGTAAAGAAATTTCTAAGGAAGAATTAAACAGAATAGATACTAATGAAATTAAGAGTATTAATGTTTTAAAAGGAGAATCTGCTATTAAAAAATATGGTGAAAAAGGTAAGAATGGAGTAGTAGAAATAACTATGAAAAAAAAGATGTAGTTTAATTTTCAACTTATAAGTTTAAAATTATATGAAAAGGATTATATTAAAAAAAATCGAGAGATTCTCTCGGTTTTTTTATCGTTGTAGAACTGCTTAAAATATTGTATTTTCACTTGTGGAAATACAAATTTATGTTAAAAAATATTTTTACAGCGGTATTCTGTTTAGTCCTTATTACATCGTGTGATTTTTTTACTGAAACTGCTAAAAAAAACTCGATACCAAAAATTGATACCATTGTTGATTTTAATTCGGTAGATGCTTTTCCTTTATTTCCTAGTTGTAAAGATATTCCTTCTAGAAAAAAGCAACAAATTTGCTTTCAATTAGAAATGTCACGATATATTTATGCAACATTAAATGAGTTTAAACTAACGTCAAATGAAGTAATTAACGATACTATTTTAGTTAAACTAAAAGTGAATTTGTTGGGAAAAACTAGTCTTTCAAGTTTGAAAATATCTAAAAAAACTAAAGATTTATTACCCAAATTTGATAGTTTATTGAAAGTTAGTATTGCTAAATTACCAACATTATCTCCAGCCATAAAACGTAATATGCCTGTTACAACAGAATTTACTTTACCAATAATTCTAAAGAATTAAATTATTCATTTAACATTTTCCAAAGTGTATCTTTTAACTCTGTTAAGCCTTGTTGTGCTACCGAAGATATAAAAAGTGATTTAATTCCTTTTGGAAGTTCTTTTTTAATTTCTATTTTTAATTCATCATCTAATAAATCAGATTTTGAAATTGCCAATAATCGTTCCTTATCTAATAATTCTGGGTTGTGTAGTTTAAGTTCATTCAGTAAAATAGCATACTCTTTTTTAATATCATCTGAATCCGCAGGAATTAAAAATAACAAGGTTGAATTTCGTTCAATATGGCGTAAAAATCGGTGACCTAAACCTTTACCATCTGCAGCTCCTTCAATAATTCCTGGAATATCTGCAATTACAAACGTTTGAAAATCGCGATATTCAACAATTCCTAAATTAGGTTTTAAGGTGGTAAAAGCATAATCTGCTATTTTTGGTTTAGCAGATGTTAAAACAGATAATAATGTTGATTTACCAGCGTTTGGAAATCCTACTAAACCAACGTCAGCCAATACTTTCAATTCTAACTGAAACCATCCTTCTTTACTCTCAATACCTGGTTGTGCATAACGAGGAGTTTGATTAGTAGCCGATCTAAAATTCCAGTTACCTAATCCTCCCATACCGCCTTCTAATAAAATTTGTTCTGTGTTTTCAGCGGTTATTTCGAAAAGTATTTCTTGAGTTTCTCCATTTCTTACAATAGTACCTAACGGAACATCAACATACACATCTTTTCCATCTTTTCCAGAACTTCGTTGTTTACCTCCATGACCTCCATGCTCTGCTCTAAAATGTTTTTTATATTTTAAAGGATAAAGTGTCCACATATTTTTATTTCCTCTAACAATAATATGGCCACCACGTCCACCATCCCCACCATCAGGTCCACCTTTGGTAATGTATTTTTCACGATGTAAATGAACAGATCCACCACCACCATTACCGCTACTTGCAAAAATTTTAATATAATCTACAAAATTTCCTTCTGTCATTAATTATAGTTTATCAATTATTTTAAAAATGCGTTTTGAAATTTCTTCAATAGATCCAACTCCGTTAACACCAAAGTATTTGTGCTGCATTAGGTAAAATTCTTTTAATATTTCAGTTTTAGCATGGTATTCATTAAATCGGTAACGAATTTTTTCTTCGTTTGCGTCATCAGGTCTTTCACTAGTTTTACCGCGTTTTAAAATACGTTGTACAAGTTTTTCTTCTGGAACTTCAAGAGCAATCATACCGCTTACTGTTTCTCCTTTTTCTAATAAAAATTTATCTAAAGCAATTGCTTGTGATGTTGTTCTTGGATAGCCATCAAAAATAAAACCTTTTGCATTTGGGGTTTCGTTAACTTTTTCTTCTAACATGTTAATGGTAACTTTATCTGGAACAAAATTTCCTTCATCTATATACGACTTAGCTAATTTTCCTAACGGCGTGTTATTTCTAATATTATACCTAAAAACATCTCCTGTAGAAATATGCAGTAAACCATATTTCGATTTTAAAAACTCAGCTTGAGTACCTTTTCCAGCTCCAGGAGGACCAAAAAGAACAATATTTTTCATAGTAGGTTTTTTGGTAAGCTGATAAATGCTTGGTAAATTTCTTCCTAAACCATCATAATCTAGACCGTAACCCACAATAAATTTGTCTGGAATAGGAATTCCGATGTAATTTATAGATAAATCTTTTTTAAATACATCAGGTTTAAAAAATAGCGTAGCAATTTTAAGTTTTTTTAATTTTTTGGTGTTAAATATTTTATACAATTCTTCAAGGGTATTACCTGTGTCTATGATATCTTCAAGGATAACAACAGTTCTATCTTCTAAATTTTCATTAATTCCAACTAATTGTTTTATTTTGCCTGAAGAATTAGTTCCTTGATAAGAAGCTAATTTAACAAAGGACACTTCACAATTGCCTTTATATTGGCGAACAAAATCTGCCATAAACATAAAAGAACCGTTTAAAATCCCTATAAATAAAGGAATTTCATTTTTACAATCCTTATAAACTTGATCTACTAAAACCTGAACGGCTTCATTTATTTTATCTTGTGAAATGTATTTTTTAAAGTATTTGTCGTGAAGTTTTATTATGCTCATTTTTTTGCTTTGTCACAAAGTTAATAATCCAAATATAATATTAGCTTTTTTTTAAAATTTCTTTATAAAAATTAAAATTTAAAAACCGTTTTGCTGCATCAAAACGGTTTTTAAAATAATGTAATTTATATAAATTTTATTTTTTCTTTTTTTCTAACCATTTTACGGTATCGTACATAATAGGTGATGCAATATATAATGAAGAATAGGTACCAACTACAATACCAACAATTAAAGCAAACATAAATCCTTTAATAGAATCTCCACCAAATAAGAAAATGGCTATTAATACCACTAAAGTAGTTAATGAAGTATTTAAGGTTCTACCTAATGTAGAACTTAAGGCTTTGTCGATTAGTTCGTTAAATTTCCAAGAAGTATGAGTTCCTGTAAATTCACGGATTCTATCGAAAATAATTACGGTATCATTTATAGAGTAACCAAGTACCGTTAAAATTGCCGCAATAAAGGATTGTCCTATTTCCATATCAAAAGGTAAATAATGATATCCTAATGAGAAAACACCTATTACAATAGTAACATCATGGAATAAGGCGACTACTGCACCAAAACTATATTGCCATTTTTTAAACCTAAACAATATGTATAAGAAAATAACTAATAACGATCCTAAAATTGCCCAACCTGCGGCTGTTTTAATATCATCTGCAATAGTTGGCTCAACCTTAATTGAACTTAAAATTCCTACAGTTTTATGTCCTCCATAACCAGGTTTAAACTCTTCTAAAGTTATATTTTTTGGAATATAATTTTGTAAGCCTTTATATAATAATCCTTGAACTTCACCATCAATTTGATTACCTTCTTGATCAATTTTATATTTTGTAGTTACTTTTAGCTGGCTAGATTCTCCATAAGTTTTTACTTCAGGGGCACTTCCAAATACGGTTTTTAAGGATTCCGCAACATCCGTAGGATTTGTTGGTTTATCAAATTTAACTACATAAGACCTACCTCCAACAAAATCTACTCCATAATTTAAACCTTTTGTAGTTATAGATGCAATTGATATAATAATTAAAGTACCTGAAACTACATAGGCAATTTTACGTTGTTTTAAAAATCTAATATTAATATTAGTAAACCAGTTTTTAGTGATATTAGTATTGAATGTAAACTTTTTACCTTTGTTAGCATACCAATCAACAACTAATCTAGTAATAAACACTGCTGTAAATAGTGAAGTAACAATACCTACCATTAATGTATAAGCAAATCCTTTAACAGGACCTGTACCAAATACATATAATATTACACCAGTTAACATGGTGGTAATGTTGGCATCTACAATGGCAGATAATGCTCCTTTAAAACTAAATCCATGATTAATTGCAGCTTTTAAACCTTTGCCTTGCCTTAATTCTTCTTTAATACGTTCAAAAATTATAACGTTTGCATCAACTGACATACCAATGGTTAATATAATACCAGCAATACCAGGTAATGTTAATACGGCTCCAAAAGCAGTTAATATTCCAAATATAAATAGCAAGTTTACTGCTAGAGCTACATCAGCAAATGCACCTGCTTTACCGTAGTAAAAAATCATCCAAGCTAAAATTAATAATAAAGCTAAAAAGAAAGAACTCATACTACTATTAATTGCTTTTTGACCCAAAGATGGTCCAACAATTTCAGATTGAATTATATGAGCTGCAGCTGGTAGTTTACCTGCTTTTAAAACGTTTGCAATATCTTGTGCTTCTTCAACAGTCATACTTCCACCTGAAATAGAAGTTCTACCATTGGTGATTGCTGTATTAACAGATGGTGCAGTATATACATAATCATCTAAAACAACGGCAACAAATTTACCAATATTGTCGGTTGTCATTTTAGCCCATTGTCTAGTGCCTAAGGCATTCATGGTCATACTAACTTCTGGCTTACTAGTTTGTCCGTATTCTTGGCTAGCATCTATAATTACATCTCCTTCAATTGGAGCTATATCTTCTCTGTTCGATTTTATACCGTATAAATAAATTAATTGAACATTTTCATTTGTACCAGTAGCCTTAGTTGAAAAAGGTTTATAATCCCATAAAAATTTAACATATTTTAAATTGTTAGGTAATAAGGTTCTGACACTTTTTAAAGCTAGATATTTATTAACTATTGCAGTATCAGCCACTTTTGCAGTACCAATTACTGAAGAAACTTGATTTTGATTTTGAGGAATGCTCGGTGAAAATACAGAAAATAGGTTTTTCGGATTTTTTGTTGCTAAAGAATCTGAAACTTCCCCTAATAAATCTTTTAAATCATTTTTATTAGTAGTAGCAGTAGTATCTGCTTTGGTTTCTTCTTTTAAGATGTTTTCTACAACCGTATTTGCTTTAATGAAGAAATTAGCAGTTTCTTGGTTAGTATAAACTTCCCAAAATTGTAATTTAGCTGTACTTTGTAATAATCTTTTAACACGATCAATATCTTTTGCTCCAGGTAATTCAATTAAAATTCTACCAGATTTACCAATACGTTGAATATTTGGTTGTGTAACCCCAAACTTATCTATTCTACTTCGTAATACTTCAAAAGCAGTATTTACTGAACCAGTTACTTCATCTGCAATAATTGGTTTTACTTGAGCATCGGTTAATTTAAAGTTTATTTTTTCACGAAGCGATTTATTTCCAAAAATACTAGGATCACTTAATTTAACAGTACCATTACTAAGGGTTTCAAATTCATTATAAAATAAATCTAAAAAAGTTTTATCACTATTTTTTTGGGCTATGGTTGCTTTAGCTAAAGCCTCATTAAATACAGGATTTTTTGAGTTATTTGATAATCCAATTAAAATATCTTTAACAGATACTTGTAAAATGGCATTAATACCGCCTTTAAGGTCAAGCCCCAAGTTTAACTCTTTGTCTTTAATATCATTATAGCTAAATTTTGCAAAGCCTAAATTAATTACCGGTTTGTTGGCAACAGAATCTAGATAATGTTGTTCAAATTCTGCTATTTTTCTTCCATTATCAGATCTAGATTCTGCAAATATTTTTGCTTTTTTCTCAACACCATGTGTAAACCAAGTAAACGATAATTGATAGATACTTACTAATCCAAAAAGAATAGCGAATAACTTTATAAGTCCTTTATTTTGCATGTTACTTTTTTTAAATAAAATTCTATTGTAATAAACGTGCAAATATATAATTTCAATCACGATTTAACAATTCTTTTTTAGTTTTTATAGGTATTAAGTATAACGAGTTAATTAATAGGAAAATTAATTACTCAAATTTGTATCTTTGCATTTAAATTTTTTAGAATATGAAAATGTTAACAGACATAGATATTGCACAGGGAAAAGAGCTTCTACATATTAAAGAAATTGCTTCTAAATTAAATATAAAGGAAGATGATTTAGAAATGTATGGTAAATACAAAGCCAAGTTACCTTTAAATTTAATTGATGATAAAAAAGTTAAAAACAACAACTTAGTATTAGTAACTGCTATTACGCCAACTCCAACAGGCGAAGGAAAAACAACAGTTTCTATTGGATTAACGGAAGGGCTAAATAGAATTGGTAAGCAAGCTACAGTAGTTTTACGCGAACCTTCTTTAGGACCTGTTTTTGGCATAAAAGGCGGTGCTGCTGGTGGTGGATATTCTCAAGTTGTTCCTATGGAAGATATAAATCTTCATTTTACAGGCGATTTTAATGCTATTGAAAAAGCCAATAATTTGCTATCTGCATTGATTGATAATAATTTGCAAAGTAAATGTTGTAGTTTCAACATGGATCCAAGAACTATTTTATGGAAACGAGTTATTGATATGAATGATCGTTCATTGCGTAATATAATAATAGGATTAGGAGGAACCGCAAATGGAATTCCTAGGGAAGATGGTTTTAATATTACCCCAGCTTCTGAAGTAATGGCAATTTTATGTATGGCTACTGACTTTGCAGATTTAAAAAAACGCTTAGGTGATATTTTTATTGGTTTTACTTTTGATAAAAAACCAATTTTTGCTCGTGATTTAAAAGCTCAGGATGCTATGGCAATTTTGTTAAAAGATGCTATAAAGCCAAATTTAGTACAGACTTTAGAAGAAAACCCGGCAATAATACATGGTGGACCTTTTGCCAATATTGCACAAGGAACAAATTCAATTATTGCTACAAAAATGGGGTTGTCATTATCTAATTATGTGGTTACGGAAGCTGGTTTTGGTGCAGATTTAGGTGCGGAAAAATTTCTAGATATTAAATGTGTAGCGGCAGATTTAAATCCGAAAGCAGTAGTTTTAGTGGCTACTATTAGAGCTTTACGTCACCATGGTGGTGCTAAAAAAGAGGAATACAATACGCCAAACATTGAATTTGTAAAAGATGGCTTTTGTAATTTAGAAAAACATATTGAAAACATTAGAAAATTTAATATAGAACCTGTTGTTGCAATAAATACCTTTATAAACGATACTTATGAAGAAATAAATTATATTATTGATAAATGTAAAGAACTAGGAGTTCATGCAGTAGTATCAGAAGGTTGGGCAAAAGGAGGAAAAGGAACAGAAAAATTGGCAGAAACTGTTGTGTCAATTGTGGAATCTCATAAAACACATTTTACACCTATTTATAATTGGGATGAACCAGTTAAAACTAAAATTGAAAAAATAGCCAAAGAAATTTACGGGGCTGTAGGAGTGGATTATGATAAAAAAGCAAAATTAAATTTAAGGCGTATTGAAAGGTTAGGCTTCAACAATTTTGCAGTATGTATGGCAAAAACGCAGAAATCTTTTTCAGATAATGAAACTTTAGTAGGAAGACCTAAAGATTTTATTGTTACTGTTCGTGAAATTGAAATAGCGGCTGGAGCAGAATTTATAATTCCTATATTAGGTAGAATGATGCGTATGCCTGGTTTACCAGGTAAACCAGCTTCTGAAAAAATGGAAATAGATGATAATGGAGTAATTTCAGGATTATCTTAATTTTTTAAGGCAGTATCTCACAAACTGTTTAAATATTTAAAAACTCCTTTGAAATTTAATTTCAAAGGAGTTTTTAGTTTAGGTAAAATAACTCGTTGTGCATTTTGACTCTTTAAACTTACTATTACGTCAGCTCGAGTAATTTTTGATAAAAAATTGTATCAAGAGCAGTTGTTTTTAAATAAAAAACCTATTCTCAATACTAATTTTAAGCCTAAAAAGGCTAAAATTCCCTCGAATTGACGAAATTTTATCATAATGCACAACGGGTTAAAATAATTTAATCTAATAATCCATTTGTTTTTTTAACAGCTGCTGCACTTTCGTGAAGTTTTGTTTTTTCAGCTTCCGTTAATTTTAACTCTACAATTTTTTCAATACCATTTTTTCCTAAAATACAAGGAACACCTATTGAAATATCATTTAATCCATATTCACCTTCTAATAAAGCAGAACAAGGGAACATTTTTTTAGAATCTAAAGCAATTGCTTTTACTAATTCAGAAACTGCAGAACCAGGAGCATACCAAGCACTTGTACCTAACATTTTTGTTAAAGTAGCACCTCCAACTTTAGTATCTTCTACAACTTGTTGTATGCGTTCTTTAGATAAAAACGTAGAAACTGGTAAACTATTTCTAACTGCAAAACTAGATAATGGTATCATCCCTTTATCACTATGACCTCCAATTACCATTCCATCAACATCCGATGTTGGGCAACCTAAAGCTTCAGCTAATCTATATTTAAAACGAGCACTGTCTAAAGCTCCACCCATACCAATAATTCTGTTTTTTGGTAATCCAGTAGTTTTATGAGCTAAATATGCCATAGTATCCATTGGGTTACTTACTATAATTAAGATAACATTTGGAGAATGTTTGATTAAATTTTCAGTTACAGATTTTACAATACCTGCGTTAATACCAATTAATTCTTCACGTGTCATTCCTGGTTTTCTAGGAATACCACTAGTTACTACAGCGATATCACTATTTGCTGTTTTAGAATAATCATTAGTGGATCCTGTAATTTTAGTATCAAAACCCATTAATGATGATGTTTGCATCAAATCCATTGCTTTACCTTCAGCGTAATTTTCTTTGATATCAATAATTACAACTTCAGAAGCGAAATTTTTAACGGCAATGTACTGAGCACAACTTGCGCCTACAGCACCTGCACCTACTATTGTTACTTTCATTTTGTATTAATTTATAATGATGTTTATTTAATTTTAAATGTGTTACTCAAAATTACAATATTTATAGGTAATTGAATGCAATATTTATAACAAAAAAAGGATTACTTAAAGTAATCCTTTTTAAACATTGTATGCTGTTAATTTTTTATCTAAAACTAAATGCAATTCCTGCAGAAACAGTGTTGTATTCTTTTAAAGTGTAATCACCATAAATTTTAAAGAATCCTAGATTAAACCGAGCTCCTAAAGTGCCTCTAAATCCATTTGAATTAAAATCCATATTAATGGGGTTTGTAACTGAATCTTCTACAGTACTTATTACATTTCCATTTGAGTCTTTTAAGTCATAACTTAATTTATAGATTCCATTTATTTTTAAAGTAGAAGATCCATTATCATAACCAACAGCACCAAACAAGGTAACAATTGGAAAATCTAAAGACGCAATTGCTTGAATTGTAAATGCATTTAATTTAAATGCAGCTTCTTGGTTGCTACCAGAAAGGGTACTTACATTTTGTATGTTATATGTTGATTTCATGGTTGTATAACCTGCAAATAATGCCACATTTAGTGGAAGTTTGTCTAATGGTCCAAAGTATTGCATTAAATCGTGTTTTATGCCAACTCCAAACATATTTCCATCAACGTCATTTGTATTAATTTTTGGTAAAAATCTAACACTAATATCTGTGCTAAAAGGCATTCCAACACTAGCTTGAATCATTGGAGATGG
>VAPK010712911.1_pt1 | contig 14132 bp, 12 predicted proteins | sample 3395031 | NCBI WGS metagenome assembly VAPK01 (sample SAMN08290443, study PRJNA428436) | hydrothermal vent metagenome | isolation source: Deep-sea hydrothermal vent chimney 1 | place: Pacific Ocean: Juan De Fuca Ridge | reverse complement strand
GCACTGGCCTCGATGCGGATCCAGCGAACCTTCCAATCACCATTGGCCCAAGGAACCAAGCCAAGCTGCTCCAACTGTTCCTGCTCGGCCCATTCGCTGACTTCACGACCATGGCCCTTGATCAGCACACTCCAGCCGGTGTGCCGATCGGCGTCCCAGCCATCAATCTCAAAGGAGATAGGCCGATCGGCCACCGCCGCGTTCAGCTTCTGCCCGGCCAGCGTACGAAACACCACCGAGCCCTCATGCCAGCGATAGTTCACGGGCAACGCGATCGGATGATTGTCGGCCACATAGACGATGCGCCCAATCAGGGTCCGCTCCAATAGAGCCTCACATTCGACACGAGAAATTGTCGTCATACCAAGATCGTTCGGCTGGGAATCGGAAGAATCTGACACGAGCTGGCTCCTGGATCAGGTTGTGGTGGTTCGACGCCCCATCACCATACTGACCGAGGACGTTCCTATCCGCCGGACCCTTAGAGAAGTCTCTCCAGCCGGCGAAACCCGATAATGCGGCCTATGGAGACAGCACCGGCTTCACGAATCAGCCGTCCAATGGACGCGTCGCCGTCGGTCACCACGGCGTTGGCATCCAAACCGACCTCTCGGGCCACCAGTTCGGACCGGCGAGCGTGATAGGGATCGGTTACCACAATCACGTTGCGGAGATCCCCCATCTCAGCGCCGGCACCATCCAGGGCGGCATCGCTTGACGCGGTGTCGTTTCGCAGGAACCGGGCCACCGCCGCCAAGGACTCATAGGTGGAGGTTCCCTGTACTTCTAGCTTGAGATCCTCATCGGGAATACCTGCTACCACCCGAAGATAGTCATAACTTGCCTTGGCCTCCGTCGTCACATCACCCTCCTGGCTCCCACCGGTGACCACCACAAGTTGGACCTGCGAAGACCCGTACAGCTCTGCCGCCAGGTCGAGGCGACCACGCAACACGGGCGATGGTTCACCGTTGTATTGGGCGGCACCAAGAACAATGGCCGTGGTTGCCCCGCCCTTCTCCGAGGACCGCGAAGCAACCCAGACATCCAACAGGTTGGCCGTTAGGTAGAGGAAGACCAAAGCAACAAAGAGGCCAAACCACTTGGAACGAACACGACTACCAGCCATGCCCCAAGTTACAGTCGAGCCCGAGCGGCAACTAGTCGGCCGATCACCAGCTGACGATCAAGTTCGGCCATGGGCTCGAACAAGGGAAGACCAAAACGAACACCGGTAAGAGCCAGACGAACCGGCAGTTGGGTCTTGGTACCCAGTTCCTCGCCAACCCCAAAGACCACCTTCTCCAACGCCTCGGGAGTCCAGTCACAAGTGGCTAAGCGCTCGATAACCAGATCAAGGACCTCGGGAACCCCATCCTTACCCATCACCTTTCGCCAGTCCTTCTCACTCGGCTCCGGAGCATCACCGACGACCCACGTCAAGAGACTGGGAATCTCGTCCAGCCGCTTGATCCGGCCCTGGACAAACTCGGCCAGACGACCATACATGGCTGGGTCAATGTCACCAGCAAAAGGAGTGGAGCGCCCGATGAAGTCTTCGAGGCTCAAGGCGCGTATGTACTCGCTGTTGAAGTGCTCCAGCTTTTTGATGTCGAAGAAGGCCGGAGCCTTGTTAATGTCGGACAGTTCAAACTGAGCGATGAACTCCTCAATGGGCAGAATCTCGGCATCGTCCTTGGCGCTCCAACCCAGGGTGAGGAGGTAGTTGCGCATGGCTTCGGACAAGAAGCCCTTCTCGACATAGTCACCGACCGAAACGTCATCACGACGTTTGGACAGCTTCTGCCGCTTCTCGTTCACAATGAGCGGCAAGTGGGCAAAGGTCGGCTGGTCTGTTGCTCCCAAAGCTGCTCGCAGCAGTAGAACGCGGGGCACGGTGTTGACGAGGTCCTCGCCACGAACGACATGGGTGATGCCCATATCCAAGTCGTCGTACGCGTTGGCCACATGGAACATGGGCACGCCCGAGGAACGAACAATGACAAAGTCCTCGAGCTCGGAGTTCTGGAACTCCACCCGGCCACGAATGAGATCGTCCCAGGCGGTGACACCCTCATCGGGCGTCCGGAAACGAATAACAACACCCTCACCCGGTTTCACATTACGATCTCGGCAGAACCCGTCGTAACCGGGCTTGCCGCCACGGGCCTCGGCCCGGGCCTTGGAAGCCTCTTGGGAACAGTCACAGCGATAGGCCAGACCCTTATCCAGGAAGGACTGGGCGGCGGCCCGATACTGGTCAAACCGATCGGACTGGCGATACTCCTCATCCCAATCAATGCCAAGCCAGCTCAGGCTGTCATGGATGGCGTCAATGAGTTCGGGCCGACTGCGATCAGCGTCGGTGTCTTCAATACGCAAGATCATCACGCCGCCGGTGTGGCGGGCATAGAGCCAGTTGAACAGGGCCGAGCGGGCACTGCCTACGTGTAGATAGCCGGTAGGCGCCGGTGAGAACCGAACACGGACGGGGGAAGTAGTTTCAGCCACCACCAGAGCGTAGTAGCGGGACCATCGTTCGCGATTAGGATTTCACCGGCATCAAATCCCAAGAGGTGCACCGACCAATGAGATTGCTTGCTGTTCGCCGAGGTAGGAGGCAAATCAAACAAATCAGCGGACGTCCCTATCCGCAAACTCCCTAGGTGCTGTTCGAAGGCCTAAACGGTCAGGTTCCGGTGCCAGTCGACACCGTAAGAAACGGCGATCTGATCGTGACCCTGCCGCAAGGCGTCCTCGGTGACCAGATCCACCACTTCCCGGCGTTCGAAGTAGTGGTGGTTGGACTTGATCTGGGAGAATATTTCTTCTCGGAGTTCCACTAGATCACCGGCCGGATCCTCATCCAAAAAGCCATAGACGGTGAAGGCGGCGGTTAGATCATGCACCACGGGGCCCCGCCCAAAAAGCGCCGAGCGCCGCATGGCAATGGCACAGCACCCGGCAACGGCATCATCTCGGCTTACATCGCCAAGATGCAGACGGTCATCAAAGAGAGGCAGGAGTCGAAAGACGTACCCCTGATCGGGACCCTGGGTACCAAGATTGGTGCCGCTAGGTTGTCCAACCCCGATTTCTCCGGCCCGATTGGCCTTCCAGGAGCCCGGCCTTCGAGGAGGTGAGGAGTATTTACGAACTTTTTCTGTCGGATCTATCGGTACAAATTTAGGAGCAGCCACAAGATGAGACTAGCGTGCCTGGCATGGGTCTCGATTCTGCCATCTACCGTATTGTCCTTCTTCTCCACGTTGTCACCGCCATCGTTGGTTTCGGTGGCCTGATAGCGCATGGGGCCTACAACGCCAAGGCCTTCGCTTCCAAGGCGGGTGAGGCCGCCATATTGTTCAAAAACACCCGGTCCATCACCAACATTGCCCACTACGCCATCTACGCCCTTCTGGCTCTGGGGATTATTCTCATCTCACTGAGTGACGGCCATATCAGCATGGGGGCCATGTGGGTGAGTGCCTCGTTCGTGGTCTGGTTTTTGATGGTCGGTGCCGCCCACGGCTTGGTCAAGCCAGCAATGATCAAGATGCAGGAACGCTCCGAGGCCATGGATCCCGAAGCCAACCTCAAAGATGATGCCGAGATCACCACCCTGGCCAAGAAACTGGCCATGGGTGAAGCCGGCACCCAGCTTCTGCTACTGATCGCCCTCGTCCTGATGATCTGGCAGCCCGGCAACTAGGACCCGACGTTCTCCGGGGTACCTACCCGGCGTGGCCCAGCACCTTCTAGGAGTGGAGAAGGGCGTAGATGACGCTGTCGGCCAAGGCTTGCCAGCTGGCCTCGATAATGTTCTCTGATACCCCGATAGTGGTCCAACGACTTTCACCGTCGCTGGCGTCGATGAGGACTCGGGTGACCGCTCCTGTTCCCTTGCTGGTATCCAGGATACGGACCTTGTAATCGGCCAGCCGCACCTTGGACAGAACCGGATAGCGATTACCGATAGCCGATCGCAGTGCGGCATCCAGCGCATTGACGGGGCCGTTCCCTTCGCCAATTGCCATGATCCGTTCGCCGTCGACCACGAGTTTGACCACCGCTTCGGTGTCCACCCCGTCGAAGTGACCAAGGGGGTTTTCTGCCGGATGGACCTTCTCCCCCGGTCGATGCTCGACACTGACTCGGAAGGACTCAAGAGCAAAGAAGGGATTACGCCAGCCGGTTGCCCGGCGCATCAAGAGCTCCAGCGAAGCCCCGGAAGCCTCAAAGTGGTATCCGGCGTGCTCCAGGTCTTTCAGCTGATCCAGGACCATTCCCATCTGGGCACCATCGAGTTCAAGGCCTAACTCCTTGGCCTTCATATCAACGGTAGAGCGACCGGCAAGATCAGAAATCAGGGTTCGGGTGGCGTTGCCGACCAGGGTTGGGTCCACATGTTCATAGGCATCAGGACGACGAGCCAAGGCCGAGGTGTGCAGCCCCGCTTTGTGGGCGAATGCCGATTTGCCAACATAAGGCAAGGCACCATTGGGAGGCAGGTTGACGGTTTCGGCGATATGGCGACTGACCGACGTAAGCTCGACAATCCGACCGGGAGGAAGCGTCTCGATCCCCATCTTGAGGGTGAGGTTGGGTACGAAGGTGGTGAGGTCACAGTTGCCGGTTCGCTCGCCGTAGCCGTTGATTGTTCCCTGCACATGGGTGGCTCCGGCAATCACACCCGCCACCGCGTTGGCCACCGCACAACCCGTGTCGTTCTGGGTATGCATGCCGACGGTGATATCGGGGAACATGTCAACCACCACCCGAGTGGCGGCTTCGATCTCGTGAGGGAGAGAACCCCCGTTGGTATCGCACAAAACCAGTACTTCCGCCCCGGCGATAGCGGCCGCCTCGGCCGCCCGGAGGGCGAACTCGGGGTTGTGCTTGTAGCCGTCAAAGAAGTGTTCGAGATCAACGAAGACCCTCCTGCCCGCTTCAACCAGGTATGCCACCGAGTCCGAGATCATGGCCACCCCCTCCTCCAGAGTGGTACGGAGGGCTTCCAAAACGTGATAGTCCCAGCTCTTGGCCACGATGCAGCAGATGGGCGTGCTGGCCGACAAGAGATTGGCCAAGGTCGGGTCTTCATCGACCTTGCCCTTTGGTCGACGGGTGGAACCAAAGGCCACCAGCTTGGAAACACCAAGCTCAAGTTCACCCTCGGCAGCTCGCCGAAAGAACTCATCGTCACGGGGATTAGATCCAGGCCAGCCACCCTCGATGTAGTGGACACCGAGCAGATCCAACTGCCGGGCAATCTTCAGTTTGTCGTCAGCGGTAACCGAGATACCTTCGAATTGAGTCCCATCTCGAAGGGTGGTGTCAAAGATTTCGACCGACTCGGGCCATGATGAGTCTCGGCGTCCAACACGACTGATCTCGCTCACGGCTAAGCCTCCACAAAATCGCACCAATGACGGTATTCGGGAATCTTTCCTCGGACCGCCTTACCGAACACTTCGGCGATAGCTGTGGTCATCGGGCCCGGACAAGGCAAGGGCCTACCGTCCACGGAGTTCACCGAGCCAACCTCCGCCGCGGTACCAACCACAAAGACTTCCTCGGCGATATAGAGATCACTTCGAGAGATGTCACCCACCACGACCTCGTAGCCAAGATCATTGGCGATGGTGATGATGGCACTCTGCGTAATACCCTCCAATGCCCCGGAGGAAAGCGGCGGGGTGATCAGCTTGCCGCCGCGGGCAACAAAAATATTCTCGCCCGTGCACTCACTCACATTGCCGGCACGGTTCAACATGATGGCCTCGTCATAGCCTGCACGGATGGCATCCATCTTCGCCAGGGTGGAGTTGGCGTAGTTGCCGGTGGTCTTGGATGCCGGAGGCATGATGTTGTGATCGTGGCGTTGCCAGGAAGAGATGGTCATCTTGACACCCTTGGTCAAAGCATCCTCACCCAAGTAAGCACCCCAAGGCCAACAGGCAATGGAAACATCACTGGTGCAGTCGGTAGTGGCCAGACCCATTTCCCCGTACCCGTAGTACACCAGGGGGCGGATGTAGCATCCATCTAGTCCAGTGGAACGAACCGTTTCACGGGTGGCCTCCATCAGCTCATCAACGGTGTATGGCATGTCCATCATCAAGATCTTGGCCGAGTTGAACAACCGCTCGATGTGCTCGCGTAACCGGAAAATTGCCGGACCATCGCTGGTCTCGTAGGCCCGAATACCTTCGAATACTCCCGTGCCATAGTGGAGGGTGTGGGTGAGCACATGAATGGTGGCGTCTTCCCAAGCGACAAGCTCGCCGTTCATCCAGATTTTCGGTGTTGGTGTAATTGCCATGGCACTTCCTTCGTAGAGCTTTGCGGGCAGGAGCGACTCGCTCGGCAAATAGCAAGCAATCGCATTGGTCGGCACGCCTATCGGCGCACCTCCTCAGAGTTTCGCGGCGACAGCATCACCGATTTCGCTGGTTGAACCGGTCATATCCACGCACTTGTCACAGGCCGCCTCGATCCGAGCGGCAGCGTCGTCTTCGCCGAGGTACTTCAACATGTGGGCAGCAGACAAGATGGCAGCAATGGGATTAGCTTTTTGCTGGCCAGCGATGTCGGGCGCCGAACCATGAACGGGCTCGAACATTGAGGGGCCTTTGGAATCGCCGTCCAGCCCGCCAGGGTTGAGGTTGGCCGAAGAAGCCAAGCCAATTCCGCCGCTCACGGCGCCACCAAGATCGGTCAAGATGTCACCAAACAGGTTGTCGGTCACGATCACGTCGTAGCGCTGAGGATCCTGCACGAAATATATGCAGGCGGCATCAATGTGGTTGTAGTCGGTGGTGACTCCCGGGTACTCCGCTGCCACCTCGTTGAAGGTTCGCTGCCAGAGATCGCCGGAGAAGGTGAGCACGTTGGTCTTGTGTACGAGGGTCAAGTGATTGTTGCGCTCGGTGGCCAGCTCAAAGGCGAAGCGTATGCAACGCTCAGCCCCACGACGGGTATTGACCGAGCCTTGGGTGGCAACTTCATGAGGTGTCCCCTTGCGAAGGAATCCACCCTCGCCCGCATAGGTTCCCTCGGTGTTCTCTCGAATCACCACGAAATCGTGGCCGTCGGGTCCCGCAAGTTTGAAGGGACGCAAGTTGATGTAAAGGTCCAGTTCGAAGCGCATCTTCAGGAGCAAACCCCGCTCGATCACTCCGGGAGGAACGCCGGGGGCGCCAACCGCTCCGACATAGATGGCATCAAGGTTGCGCCACTCGTCCAGGGTTTCATCCGGGAGAACCGTCCCATCCTCCAAATAGCGAGCTCCACCGAGGTGATAGTGGGTCAGGTCCAGTTCAACACCGGCCGCCTCAACTACCTTCAACCCCTCCGCGACCACCTCAGGACCGATCCCATCCCCTCCGACTATTCCAACCGAATAACTCACAGTTTCTCTACCACTTTCGCTTGGACTCTCATCAAGACTCTCATGCAGCACACGCCGCTTTTGCTGCCCAGTCAGCCAACGTCGCTCACCATATCTCTCAACTGATCTCTCAAGTGGTCCTCGATTTCATCCGATGCACTATCCAACTGATGGCCTGAGGCGAGGTAAAGCGGCATGAGTGATACCACATTTGATTTCGACATCCAGACTGTGCCCGACTCATGGAAGGACGCGGAAGGCGAAGCTCCCGAAATGGACACCAGGGCGCCGCGTTCACGGCGGACCGTGTCCGTTCCGGCGGCCATCGATCGTATCGATGTAATGACCGCGGTCATTGCTGCCCTGTCGGTGTCTACCGCCACCGGCGTCACCTGGTTTCTCTTTGAGACCCGGGGGGTCCCCGAGTCTCCCCTCTTAGCCCTCTTCGTTGGGCTCTTCATTGCACTCGCCGTACGTTTAGGAGGAGGCAAGGGTGACCCCGACATTCGTGCCACCATCTCCTTCATCTTCTACCTCGCCACGGTTCTCATCACTGCCTATTTGATTGAGCGACACGACTTCCAGATCACCTATCGAGAGACCCCCAACGTCTCCCAGACAGAGTACTGGATCGTCCGGGATCGGCTCTCTCAGCCACTCGTCGTGCTCGGTTGGGCTGCTGGCCTCGTGCTATCCACCCAGGTGAGCTACATCACTCGCCGCCGTCGCTAGAACCAGGAGAACTCGTTTCGGGCGATGCAGCCTCCGGCAGAGCCCCAAGTCAGATGACCTCAAGTAGGGTGATCCGATGGCCCAGTCATACGAGCTTTCCCAAGAGGCATTTGATCGTCTTAAGTCCGAGTACGACGATCTGACCACCCGCGGTCGAATCGAGATCGCCAAGAAAATCGAGACTGCCCGTGAACTTGGTGATCTCTCCGAAAACGGCGACTACCACGCCGCCAAGGAAGAGCAGGGCAAAATGGAGGGCCGAATCGTCCACCTGGGTGCTCTCTGTGAGGGCGCGATCATCGTCGAGAGTGCCGACAGCCACGACGAGGTGAAAACCGGCTGCGTGGTTTCCATCCGCTATGAGGGCGATGACGACATCGAGAAGTACCTGATCGGCTCCATCGAAGAGCGCCGCGAGGGTGTCACGGTCATGTCACCGGGATCCCCCCTTGGCCAAGCACTTATGGGTGCCGCCATCAACGACACCGTCGATTTTCAGGCTCCAGGCGGGATCCTCAAAGTTACCGTGGTGGCCATCGAGGCCTGAGGGGCTACAGCCTCCGTGGTCGACAGCCTGGGCTAGACCGGCGGGCCAGCGGGCCGGAACAAACCGATGATGGCTCGAAGGACCATGCCCACCCAGACTCGGATGTACTCGACTGCTCGGTAGTAGAAGGGGAAAGCCAGCAATACCAACACGGTGGAACTCACCAGCCCAACCATGATGGTAATAGCCATGGGTTGCCAGAATGGATCGCTTATCGCCAGGGGTAAAAGCCCAGCAACGGTGGTGATGGTGGTGGCGATGAGTGGCCGGAAGCGCCGCTTCAACGCAAGACCAATGGCCTCGGCGGGAGTGGCACCGTCGCGACGCGCCTGATTGGCGGCATCGGTCAACAAGATGGTGTTGTTCACCACCACACCAATCAATCCAATGAGCCCGATCATGACCAGGAAACTCAGTGGGTTGTCGGTATAGCTCAAGCCAGCACCGACCCCCAAGAAGCTGAAGGGAATAGCGATAACGATCAGGAGTGGCTGGATCAGCGAGCGGAACTGCACCATGAGCAGGATCACCATCGCCGCCAGGGCGACGACCAAGGCTCGAATGATCGAGTTGAACCCCTCGGTGTTCTCCGATTCCAGGCCAAAGTCAAAGACCAAGGCGTTGGCACCCAGTCCCCGTTCGGTCAAGAGCGAGGGCGGATACAGCCTTTCCACCAGCTCCTGACCCGCAGCCAGGAGGGCGCTCACGTCTTCGCCATCAAAGCGGCCCCGTATCACGATCTCACGAGCGCCATCTGCCCGAAATACTTGGCCGTTGGTAGACACCACCGTCTCGACGATCTTGGCGGTCTCACCATTGCTTCGGGTCACCGTGGCCCCTTCTAACGCTGCAGCCATCTCGAGAGCCAAGACCTCACCGGCCTCAACCTGGTCATCACTCACCCGGATCTGCACCGAGAACGGAAACTTGCTTACCGGAGGTCCCTGGTTCAGTTGGGATACTCCAATCTCCGCCCCGTCGATGTCGCTCAGATGTTCGCTGAGTCGGTCCACCAACTCGGGAGACTTGGTTGATCGATCCGAGAAAGGTACCAGGTCAACAAAGACCAGGGCACTACGACTGGATGAATAGATGTACTGGGCGCCAAGCAAGTTTTCGCCGAGTGCCGCCACCGTTTCGGCGTCAATGGTGGCAGCGATCTGTTCGGCATCAGCGATCTCTAGGCCATCAGCGAAGTCGATCTCCATCTGCAGAATATTCGAGTCCTTGCCCGGAGGAAAGACATTGAAGCCGAGTGATCCGAACAGGGAAAAGCCAATGGCAATGGGAATGAGCGAAAGGGCCACACCGGCCAAACTCAGGATGAAGCCCTTGACCCGGTGCCCTTCAAGCAGTGAGGCAAGCCGTTGGAGGGCGCTGGCGGTCTTGTCTTCCAGTCTCATGATCGGACTGTTGGATGGTTTGCCCTTCAGAAGAAAGGCGCCAGCAAGGGCCGATATCAGACCAATGGAGAGGACAAAAGAGGTCAGCAGCGTAATGATGACTGTGATGGGCATAACCCGAATGAACTTGCCGATGATGCCGGTGACAAAGAGCAGGGGCATGAAGACCAGGACGGTCGTCAAGGTTCCGGCCAATGACGCTCGTCCCACCCGGTTGATGGCCACGCTGACCACCTCCTGCGGGTTATCCGATTCATGACGATTGGCATCGATCGACTCGGCGATCACCACGGCATCATCAACCAACAGCCCAATGGTCAAGATGAGGGCAAATAGGGTGACGGTATTGAGCGAATAGCCGAAGATCCACAAGGCCAGGAAGGCCGCAGAAACCACGGTGATCATGAAGGCCGAGGTCACCAAGGCTGCCCGCCAGCCGATGAGCAAGAGGCTCACGAAGGCCACCGCCACCAATCCGGTCAGCAGGTTGTTCTGCAATGACCTGAGCTGGGCCTTGATATCAACCGCGAAGTCGGCGGTGATGAATACATCATCAAAGTCTCCGGTGGCCAGCTGATCCCGAACCGATTCGGAGAAGGTAATCGTGTCCAGGCCGGTGTCGCCCCGCACTAGGCCAATGATGATCGAGGGACGAAACTCCGACTCTCCCTCACCAAAGGTTCGAGAGAAGGAGGTTTGTCGGATGACTTCTTCTCCACTACTGGGATCGGTGCCCGCAGTGAGAAGCTCTTGGATCTCAACCCGTTCAATGTCGGGGTTCTTCTCCAGATGGGTAACTACTTCCCGGGCCCGCGCTTCGAGAGTGGCTGGGTCGGCGGTGCCGGCAGTGGTGTCGGCGGCCACCACCGATACCAGGATGTCGTAGGTTTCGAGGTATTTGATGGCCTCGGTGGCCCGGTATTGAACCTGGGCTTCGGCCGGGGTCGCCGCCGGTCCGGCCGCCGCCAAGGCAGCAGCACCCTGGGTCGAGGTGTACCCGTCCTCGAACTCGGCCAGCATGAAGAAGCCGTTGCTGCGAGTGAAGGTGGCAAGCGACTTGAGCCCCTCAACCTGGAGCAGGGCCAGACTCAGCGGCTCGGAGACCTCGGCGTCGACAACCTCGGCGTTGTCACCAAAGTAGACACCCTCAACCACCACCATAGGAACGTCAATGGCCGGAAAGCCCTCGCGTGCCAGCCCCCGACTGAAGGCAAACCCGCCGGCGACCAACAAGAGGGCCCAGAGAACCAGCGTGATCTTCCAACGCTTGGCGGCGGCAACGGCAAACGCGGTAAGGAACGGTTGACGTCGTTTCGATTCCGGCACCAGGGAAACCTAGCGTCCGCTAGCCCATGACCGTGGTCATCTCGTCTGCAATTTGAGACACCTGGTGCCCGTAGCGTTGACCTGGATCGCTGGAGGTTCGCTCAATCGGGCCACTGACACTCACAACGGCCACAACGGAGCCTGTCGAATCCGTCACCGGTGCGCTCACCGACGCCACCCCCGGTTCTCGCTCGGCTACCGAGGCAATCCAACTCGGTGTCGCGGTAACTGACCTATCGCCTGGAGCATCGTCGGGTGGTCTACCTCCGCTCTGTCGAAACACCGCCCCCGCCGATCCTCGTTCCAGCGTGAGGCGGGCACCAACGGCCACGATGGTCCGTAGACCGTGGGCCGATTCGGCCGTCGCCAGGCAGACCCGTTCTTCCCCGTCGCGGACATAGAGCTGACTACTCTCACCGGTGAGGTCGCGGAGTCTGTCCAGGTAGGGCTGCACCCGGGTGGCTAGATCACCGGCTCCGGGCACCGATTGCCCCAGGACCCAAAGGCGATAGCCAAGAACAAATCGCCCTCCGTCAACCCGCCGCAACAGGCCTTGGCCCTCCATGGCGGTGGCCAAACGATGGGCCGTTGCCCGGTTGATCCCAGTCTTTGCGACCAGTTCTGCCAGTGATGCTGGCTCAAATTCCACCGCGTCAAGAATCGCTACCAGCTTGTCGAGAACCCCTACACCCGACTTGTGAAGCGCGCTTGAAGTCCCTATGCTTGAGTCCACCACCTGAGACTACCGTCTCACTATCTGAGATACAAGTGATTTGTTCCTTACCTAGTGAGCACCCAACGAGAGACTTCTTAAGGAGTTCACCGTGACCGAACCGCGCACCCTGGCCCATAAGCTCTGGGACCGCCACATCGTGACCAGGGGCGAGGCAGGCGAACCCGACCTGCTCTACATCGACCTCCATCTAGTACACGAGGTCACCTCACCCCAAGCCTTTGATGGCCTACGCCTGGCGGGACGCACCGTCCGTCGGCCCGAACTGACCGTGGCCACCGAGGATCACAATGTTCCAACCGAGAACATCGATCAGCCGATTGCTGACCCGATCAGTGCCAAACAGATCGATACCCTGCGGGCCAACGCCGCCCAATTTGGTATCACCAATCATGAGATGGGAACACCCGATCAGGGCATCGTCCATGTCATTGGCCCCGAACAGGGTTTGACCCAGCCGGGCATGACGGTGGTGTGCGGCGATTCACACACCGCAACCCACGGAGCCTTTGGTGCCCTAGCCTTCGGCATCGGTACCAGTGAGGTCGAGCACGTCCTGGCCACCCAAACCCTGCCCCAGGTCCGACCCAAAACTATGTCCATCACCGTAGATGGTGTCTTGCCCGAAGGCTCTACGGCCAAGGATGTGGTGCTGGCCATCATCGGCAAGATCGGGACCGGTGGCGGGATCGGCTACCTGGTCGAGTTCCGCGGCCAAGTCATCCGAAGCCTGTCCATGGAAGGTCGGATGACGGTCTGCAATATGACCATCGAGGCCGGAGCCAAGGCCGGCATGATCGCCCCCGACCAGACCACCTTCGATTATCTCAAGGGGCGCGATAAGGCGCCTACCGGCGAGCTCTGGGAAGCCGCCGTGGCCGACTGGAAATCCCTGCCCTCCGATGAGGGTGCAACCTTTGATGTCGAGGTTGTGCTTGATGGCTCAACCATTACTCCGCAGCTCACCTGGGGAACCAATCCCGGCCAGGTCGCTTCGGTCAGCAGCGTGGTGCCCGACCCGGCCAGCTTCGCCGAGGCCAGCAGTCAGGACGCCGCCACCCGAGCCCTGGACTACATGGGCCTGACCGCGGGTACTCCATTCAGCGAGATCAAGGTCGACACCGTGTTCATTGGGTCCTGTACTAATAGTCGTATCGAAGACCTGCGAGCCGCAGCCGCGGTGGCCAAGGGCCGCAAGGTGGCCAAGGGCATGCGAACCCTGGTTGTTCCCGGATCTTTCCGGGTGAAGAAGCAGGCCGAGGCAGAGGGCCTGCACACCATCTTCACCGAGGCCGGGTTCGACTGGCGAGAGCCGGGCTGTTCCATGTGCTTGGCCATGAATCCCGACAAGCTAACCGTCGGTGAACGCTCGGCCTCCACCAGCAACCGCAACTTCGAAGGTCGGCAAGGGCGTGGCGGCCGCACTCACCTGGTCTCCCCCGAAGTCGCCGCTGCCACCGCCATCACCGGATACTTCACCGCCCCCTCCGACCTTTCCTGAGTCAGCCAGTCCGACCAGCTAACGAAAACCGAGATCATCATGGATGCCGTACATATTGTCACCGGGACCGCCGTCCCCCTCGATCGATCCGATGTCGACACCGATCAGATCATTCCCTCGGACTGGCTCAAGCAAGTGGAGCGGACCGGCTTCGAAAAGGGCCTATTCTCCGAGTGGCGTGACGACCGAGACTTTGTCCTGAACGACGAGCGGTATTCCAAGGCCTCGATCTTGATCGCAGGTGAGAACTTCGGTGTCGGCTCATCCCGAGAACACGCCGTGTGGGCCATCCAGCAGTACGGATTCCAGGCCGTGGTCGCACCCCGTTTCGGCGATATCTTCCGCAACAACTCCACCAAGAATGGCCTGATTCCGGTCGTCGTCTCTCACGAGGTCGGTGAACAGCTTCTGAGGGCGGTCGAGAACGACCCCACCCTGGAACTCACCATCGATGTTGAGCGGCGGACCTTGGAGGCACCCGCCATCGGGCTGGAGGT
>VAPK010804912.1_pt1 | contig 14138 bp, 14 predicted proteins | sample 3395031 | NCBI WGS metagenome assembly VAPK01 (sample SAMN08290443, study PRJNA428436) | hydrothermal vent metagenome | isolation source: Deep-sea hydrothermal vent chimney 1 | place: Pacific Ocean: Juan De Fuca Ridge | reverse complement strand
CGTTTAAGCAATAGTTTTATTTAAGTTAATTTGTTTACGCCACTCAATATAACCAAATATTGCAAGTATTAAAAATACAGCATATTGAATCCCGGTAAAACCAAATCCTTTTACAAAGTACAAAGGTATAGAAACTAAGTTACCGGCAATCCACAAAATCCAGCTTTCCAATTTTTTATTTGCCATTAACCACATAGCAGCAAAGAAAACTCCTGTTGTAAAAGTATCTAAAAATGGAGTAATTAGTCTAAACTCTACTATATTTCCGGCTGTCATATGTTGCCATGCATAAGCAACACTTTCGCTATAGCCAAGGTTATTTGGCATAACATTATAATGTCGGTAAACAACAATTACAAAAATGGAAGTAAATATAAATATACCGACAGCTTTGTACTTATCAAGCGTTGTTGTACGGCTTATAGAAATATGATCGTCCTTATCGTCAACAACTTTAAGCCATATATACCAGCCATAAACACTCATTAAAGTATAATAAATATTTATTATTAAATCACCGTACAACGCCCATTGCGAAAGTAAAAATACATAAATGGCAGTACTAATTATTCCCGTTGGAAAAACTAGGATATTCTCTTTTCGTGCATAAAATACGCTAACAATACCAAATAAAGCAGCTAAAAATTCGAGTACTATATTAATTAATGTAGCAGATTTATATGGCTCAAGAAAGAAATTAATAAAATCGCTCATATATTGCTATTACTATATTTTTGCAAATCGGCGTTTATTATTTTAAGTATAAAAACTGAGTGTGGCAGATTAAATGATTCATGTATTTCCATGGTTAGCACTTCCATAACATCAAAATATTCACCAAAAACCTGAGTACTCATACCATTAGTAACTACCGAAATGCTTTTGTGCTGATTTAACCTGTCGATAAAATCTTTTATTGGAGGAATAAATTCATCTTTTAAGGGATAATAGCTGATATCAACTGATGTATTCATAGGAATATTATTAAAAATAAAATTTCAAAGGTACATAATTTTAAAATTACTATTTTAGCGAAAATTTTTATAAAAACTAACAATTTATCATGACAAAGCGATTTATAATAACTGTAGGTATAATGGGGGTATTAAGCATTATAATGGGGGCGTTTGGAGCACACATTATTAGTGGAAAAATCTCTGAAAAATATATGGATATTTATAATACCGGTACTGATTACCTGATGTTTCACGCATTAGCGTTACTTGCTCTAACTTTTATGAACAGGTATATTTCGCGCGCATATTTAAACACAATTTATTATTTTTTTGTGATAGGAGTTGTACTTTTTTCAGGATCTTTGTTAGTAATTTCACTAAGTGAATTAACCGGTATGGGTATTGGCTCATTAGGAATATTAACACCAATTGGCGGATTGCTATTAATTATTGGATGGATCATATTAATCTTTGCCGGAGCATCCTACTCACATAAAAAAGGAAGCAAATAGTTACCAAAAGTTTTATTACTTGATGTAGTAGCAGCGTTCTTGCCATTACCGGTTATCGCATATCAACAACTTCAACACCGGGATAAAGAGCAGCATTAAAAGTAAATGTGTTAGGCAACATTTTTATATTTGCCTGAAGATTGATAATATGATAAGTAAATACATTGCCATTAACATCATAAACAGAGAAACTTTCAAGACTTAATTTATTTACATTTACAACAACGCTCATTTTTTCGAAGTTTTTCTTGTCGTTAGGTTTCAAGCATATTTTCTTCAAATTTGAGTTTTTATATTCTTTACCGGTACTAAATTTAGCCTTATAGCTGTCATTATATTCAGTAAGAATTTTTGTTGGCGAAATACTTCCCTCACTATCATCAACATCACTAATCATAACTTCATCAGAATCTGACAAATACGTCCATGTTGTTTTGCCATCAGAAATTATTACCTGCCCTTCCATCTCAATTCTGTAATTGTCGCCTTCAACATAAATAACCCCGGTTTTTTTCTCATCAATGTTAATATCGGCATTCACCATAGTATATGATAAATTAGCTTTAAAATTTTTATACGATGATGTATGGTCAATTACTTTTTGCAGAAGTTTCTCAGCATTTTTATCGTCCTGTGCAAATGCTATTCCGGTGTATAAAATTGCAATAAATATTATTAACTTTTTCATATTTTTTATTTTATTAGATTCATATTATACTATATATAGCTATAACAATTTTAAGATTTTTCAGTTTGTATCAGCTACTCGTTATAGTTCTTATCTTTAGAGTTTAAGTCTTTCAAAAACTGTTCCAAAGCCATTTCGCTACCAACTTTAACTTCGCGGGCTTTACTGCCTTCAAAAGCACCAACAATTCCGGCGGCTTCTAACTGGTCAATTATTCTGCCTGCTCTATTATATCCCAATTTTAACTTTCGCTGAAGTAGAGATGTTGAGCCTTGCTGAGTTTGCACTATTATCAAAGCGGCATCTTCAAAAAGTTCATCTCTTTCTTTGGGGTTATAATCTGTTTTTTTCTCAGCTTCTTCATCTTTAAACTCCGGTAAATGCAGAGCATCAGGATAGGCACGTTGGGCGCCGATATAAGCAGTAACTCTTTCTACTTCAGGGGTATCAATAAATGCACATTGCAGGCGTATCAGTTCGCTTCCTGTTGAAAAAAGCATATCACCTCTACCCACCAACTGATCGGCACCACCGGTGTCAAGTATTGTTCTCGAATCGATTTTTGATATTACCCTAAATGCAATTCGTGCAGGGAAGTTTGCTTTAATTGTTCCGGTAATAATATTTACAGAAGGTCGTTGAGTTGCAATAATTAGATGAATACCGATTGCACGCGCCAACTGTGCCAAACGAGTAATGGGAGTCTCAACTTCTTTACCGGCAGTCATAATTAAATCAGCAAATTCATCAATAACTAACACAAGATAAGGCAGATAACGATGACCGTGTAAAGGATTTAATTTTCGAGAAACAAACTTTTTGTTATATTCTTTTATGTTTCTAACCTGTGCATCTTTAAGCAATTCGTAACGATTGTCCATCTCAATGCTAAGTGAGTTTAATGTTCGTACAACCTTACGAGTATCAGTAATAATTGCCTCTTCCGAATCGGGTAACTTTGCAAGATAATGTCGCTCAATGCGTGAATACAAATTGAGTTCTACTTTTTTAGGATCTACAAGTATGAATTTTAGCTCTGCGGGGTGCTTTTTATAAAGCAAAGAGGCGATAACGGCATTTAGTCCAACAGACTTACCCTGACCTGTTGCTCCTGCCATTAATAAGTGCGGCATTTTAGCGAGGTCGGCAACAAAACTTTCATTAGAAATTGTTTTACCGATACCAAAAGGGAGGTCAAAATTATTATTCCTAAAATTATCGGATGTCAATATTGATTTCATTGAGACAATATTAGCATTTTGGTTTGGAACTTCGATACCAACGGTTCCTTTACCGGGGATTGGTGCAATAATCCTTATACCTATTGCCGAAAGGCTAAGTGCAATATCATCTTCAAGATTTTTTATTTTTGCAATACGAATACCGGGAGCCGGAACAACTTCATAAAGGGTAACAGTAGGGCCAATAGTTGCTTTTATTTTTACGATTCCAATTGAATACTGTTTTAATGTTTCAACAATTCTATTTTTGTTAATTTCAAGTTCCTCTTTTGAAACAAGAATATTTCCTTCGCTGTAATCTTCCAGCAAATCAAAAGGCGGGAGTTTATAATCGGCAAGCTCCAATGTTGGGTCAAACTCGGTTTCAACACCAAAATGCTCACCCGGCTTAGGCGTATCCGGAACATCACCAACTTCTTTCGGCTTCTCTACTTCAAGTTCCAGATCGTTATTGTTATTTTCTGTTGATTGTTTGTTGCGATGCTCAATTTCAACAGATTTGTCAACTTCTATTTTGAAGTTACCACTTCCGGTATCAGGTGTAACAATATCAAAATCATCATCGTTATCATCAACATAAGATTCAACAGTGTTGTAAAGATCGCCCTTTGATTTATCTTTACGTAAAATATTATTTTTATCAGTTGGTATTGATTTAGTCTTTCTGTTACGTAAAAACTTAAAATCGATAAGTGAGAATATTACAGGTATAAAAATAACAAGTAATATCAGTCCTGCCTTACCTAAATATGCTAATAACCAGATATTTAACCTATATCCCATAATGCCTCCGAATAGATTCTCGGGATGATGTGAAAATATTAGATTACAAAAAATTGGTATCCATAAAAATGAAATTATTAGCAACTCAAACCAACGCCACAGTTTAAACATTCTAACATTTACAAGAAGTTTTAAGCCGAGTGCTACAAAGAATAATGAAATAAAATAAGATCCAATGCCTATACCGTCAAATATTAAATACTTGGCGATAAATGAACCCAGCCGACCTGTCCAGTTAGTAACAGTTTCTGTATGATCTTTAAATTGACTTGCCGTATTAGAAATTATATTACCGGTATCGGCAGCAAACCAATTAATAATAAATGTAGTAATTGCAAGAAATAAATAAATACCAATTATCAGAAACAGAAAGCCAAGGCTGCGACGAAACCTGATATCGGAAAATAGTGATTTTGATTTGGCAGACTTTGTAGTTTTCCTTTTTACTTTTTTTGTTTTTTTAACTTTTTGTTTTACAGCCGGATTAGCTTTACCAACCTTAGCAGCAGGTGGCTTAACCTTTAATTTATTTGATTTCTGAGCCATTTAATATTTTTATTTATGCAAAAGTAACAAATTGGAGGACTATTTCACATATGATTTAGAAAAACAAAATTTACTGATGCATCCTTAGATTTAATCAAATTATTCATCTTTAGTACGTAATCTGCATTTACATCTTATCTTTGCCTTTTATGATACATAGCTCAATGGATAATCTTAGTAATAAATTAATGTCCGACTTACTTTCGTTTGATGGCGACATCTTTACAGATAAAAAGACTCGTTTAATGTATGCTACTGATGCATCAGCATACAGGGAGCTACCTCTATCTGTTGTTTACCCTAGAACAAAATCCGATATTGTTAAACTAATAAATTTTGCAGCTGAAAACGGAACTTCAATTATACCGCGGACTGCAGGTACATCGCTTGCCGGACAAGTAGTTGGAAGTGGCATTATTGCAGATGTGTCGAAATATATGACACAAATACTTGAAGTTAATGAGGAAGAACATTGGGTAAAAGTTGAACCAGGTGTGATATTAGACGAACTCAACTTAAAACTTAAAGCTCACGGATTATTTTTTGGTCCCGAGACATCAACGTCAAACAGATGCATGATTGGCGGAATGGTAGGCAACAATGCATGTGGCTCACATTCACTTATTTACGGCAGCACGCGCGACCATACCTTGGAGATAGAAACCATCCTTAGCGATGGTACCGAAACCATCTTTAAACCACTTACTGACTATGAGTTTCAAAATAAATTACAGGGTAATACACTTGAAAGCAACATATATAAAAATATTTATAAACTACTTACAGATAAAAAAAACCAAACAGAAATAATAAAAGAGTTTCCGAGTGAGAACTTGAAGAGACGAAATACAGGATATGCACTGGATTTACTTCTAAAGATGAAACCAATTATCGCACAAGGAAATAGCTTTAATCTATCACTATTATTGGCAGGATCTGAAGGTACACTAGCTTTTACAACTGCTATTAAATTAAATCTTGTACCACTGCCACCGGCTCACAAAGCTCTTGTGTGCATTCATCTTTACAGTGTTGCAGAAGCGCTTAAAGCAAATCTTATAGCATTAAAATTTAAACCTGTTGCTGTTGAACTCATGGATAACACCATCCTTGAGTTAACGAAAAAAAATATTCATCAGGACAAAAACAGATTTTTTATAAAGGGGAATCCGGGTGCCATATTAATTGTTGAATTTGCTGAAAATGATAAAACAACCATTGTCCAAAAGTCTGTCGAAATAGAAGCTGCGATGAAAGATGCCGGATTTGGCTACCACTTCCCGGTTGTAACAGACAACGACATTAAAAAAGTGTGGGAACTTCGAAAAGCCGGACTTGGCATATTAGTAAATATGGTTGGCGATGCCAAACCGGTTTCCGTAATCGAAGATACGGCTGTTAATCCCGAGCTCCTCCCCGACTACATTAGCGATTTCAACAAAATTCTTGAAAAATATAATAAAGAATGTGTTTACTACGGGCACATATCAACCGGAGAGCTTCATCTTCGTCCTATACTCAACCTTAAAGATACAAACGATGTGAAACTTTTTCATACTTTGGCAGAAGAAACCGCAATACTGGTAAAAAAATATAAGGGATCTCTAAGCGGCGAACATGGGGACGGACGTTTAAGAGGTGAGTTTATCCCAATTATGGTCGGCAAGCATAATTATAATTTGTTTAAACAGTTAAAACAAAACTGGGATCCAAATAACATTTTTAATCCTAATAAAATTGTTGATACACCAAAAATGAATACTTTCTTGCGCTATCAACCGGGTAAAAAAACAAGAGAAATAAATACAATTTTTGATTTTTCAGGCGAATTGGGGATAATGCGTGCCGCAGAAAAATGTAATGGAACAGGTGCTTGCCGCAAGACCGAAATTACAGGTGGAACAATGTGCCCGAGTTACATGGCAAGCCGTAACGAAAGTCAATCAACAAGGGCAAGAGCAAATATTCTGCGCGAATTTTTAACAAACTCACCCAAAGATAACCCCTTTAATCACTGTGAGTTACATGAAGTAATGGACTTGTGTCTATCATGTAAAGCTTGTAAATCGGAATGTCCATCAAGTGTGGACATAACAAAGCTAAAAGCCGAATTTCTACAACATTATTACGACGCAAATCATATTCCTTTAAGGACACTACTAATTGCAAACATTGCAAAGATTAATAAATTAGGAAGTTATATGCCTGCATTTTACAACTTCATAAATCAAAACAGCATACTTTCAAGATTAATAGCAAAATTAATAGGATTTAGTACAAAACGCAGATTTCCAAAACTAAGCAAAACCACACTTGATAATTGGTATGCCAAAGAAAAAGCCGCATTAAGCACAGCGTCACATGTTAATGGCAAAATATATTTATTTAATGATGAATTTACACGATTTAATGATACCGATATCGGAATTAAAGCGATATTGCTGCTGTCGAAACTTGGGTACGAAGTAGTAATACCAAATCATGCAGAAAGTGCACGCACATATTTATCAAAGGGCTTAGTTAAAAGAGCGAAGAAAATTGCAAACAAAAATATTAGTTTACTCAAGGATGTAATAACCCATAAGAGTCCGCTTGTAGGCATCGAACCGTCGGCGATACTAACATTTAGAGATGAATATACTGAACTTGCTGACAAAAATTTATTACAAGACGCAAACAAACTCGCTAAAAATACGTTTTTAATTGACGAATTTTTAATGAGAGAAATGAAAAGTGGCAAAATAACCAAAGATCAATTTACTGATAGTAAGCAGGTTATTAAGTTTCATGGGCATTGCCATCAGAAATCATTGGCAAGTACCTCGTCAACAATGTATATATTAAATTTCCCAAGAAATTATACAGCAAAAGAAATACCATCAGGTTGCTGTGGCATGGCAGGATCGTTTGGATTTGAAAAAGAACATTACGAATTATCGATGCAAGTAGGTGAGTTAGTACTGTTTCCGGCTGTTAGAGATGCTGGCAATGATACAATAATAGCAGCACCGGGCACATCATGCCGCCATCAAATTAAGGATGGCACAAAAAGAAATGCATTACATCCCATAGAAATACTTTACAATGCTTTGGTGGTATAATAAATATTTATACTTTTGCACCCCAATTTAAAAACTGGTCCAGTAGCTCAGCTGGATAGAGCAGCAGCCTTCTAAGCTGCGGGTCACAGGTTCGAGTCCTGTCTGGATCACAAAAGCCCCTACTTCAAGGGGCTTTTTTTATGTAATAAATGTGTAATTACCTTGACGTAAAGTTATATGGAATATTAAATGATTGGACTAAACCAAAAAGAGTATTATTCAAAAATTGATTTCATCAAAATAAACTTTATTTGCGTTTTGTAAAGTTTAATATGATAAAATAAAAATAATATCGTATATTTGCGATTTACTATATAAATATATTATTTTTGCAGTCGGAAACAGAACTATAGTGAATATGGAATATAATTACGAGATCAGGCTAACGGTACAACTTACACAGCCACTCGAGTACCCAATAAGATTGTTGACATCAAAACATCTTTATAATCAATCGCATTGTTTTGCAGGAGTTTTTTTGAAAATATTGCATATATCAACAGAATTGGCAGAAGGCAAAAAAACTATTTACCTATTTTTTAAAATATTTTTTTTACAAAAACTATCGCTTATTTTTTACAGTTTAAATAATTATTATGTTTAACTGGTTACAACACATGTCCAATTATTTGGTATTTGATGCTTTAGCTATAAGTGAGAAAAGTCACTTTGCTCAAGCTTTAAATTTCTTCATATATGATAGTTTTAAAATATTAATCCTCCTAATTGTTGTTATTTTTTTTATGGGAATCATTAATTCCTATTTCCCTATAGATAAGGTGAAGAATTATCTTTCACAAAAGAAACTTTATGGGTTTGAATATTTTATGGCATCATTATTCGGAACAGTTACACCATTTTGTTCTTGCTCATCGGTACCTTTGTTTATTGGTTTTGTTAGCGGTGGAATTCCATTAGGGGTAACTTTCGCTTTTTTAATAACCTCGCCATTGGTTAACGAAGTTGCAGTTGGTTTATTTATAGGGCTCTTCGGAGTTAAAACAACAATAATTTATGTTATTAGCGGTATCATTTTGGGGACTATTTCAGGTATGATATTACAAACTTTTAAGTTGGAGAGATATTTAAGTCCTTGGGTTAAAGAAATTTTAGCAAATGCGCAAAAAGAACAAGAATCATTTATTCAAGAAAAGCAAAGTCTTAGTAAAAGATTACCTATAATATTGAATGAAGTACTAAAAATATTAAGAGGAATTTTACCATATCTGCTTATAGGTATTGCTGTTGGAGGATTGATGCACGGGTATATACCAGAAGGTTTTTTTGCAAAATATATGAGTAAGGATAACTTATTTGCTGTACCAATTTCAACTATTTTGGCAGTTCCCATGTATTCTAACGCATCAGGTATCTTGCCCGTAATACAAGTTTTAGTTACCAAAGGAATACCACTCGGAACAGCTATTGCTTTTATGATGGCTGTTGTAGGATTATCGCTACCCGAAGCAATGCTATTAAAAAAAGTTATGACATGGAAGCTAATTGCTGTATTTTTTGGAACGGTAACAATCTGTATTATTATTTCAGGATATATTTTCAATTTGATTTTTTAAAACGATAAGAATATTAATATTTATAAAAAGTAATAACACTTAAAAACTATGGAAATAAAAATTTTAGGCACAGGTTGTCCAAATTGTATTACTCTTGAAAAAAGAGTGAGAAAAGTGATAGAAGAAAATTCTATTGAAGCCAATATCACCTTGGTAAAAGACATTATTGATATAATGGCTTATAAAATTATGTCAACACCTGCTTTGGTAGTAGATGAAGAAGTTGTTGTAAAAGGCAGAGTTCCGAAAAATGATGAAATATTAAGAATTTTAAAAAATAAAAATTTTTAAAAATGAAACATATTATTCTTAATACAGCAGTTTTTATAGGAATGATTGTATTTGTATCTGCATGTACTAATACAAATACACAAAAAGCCAATTTTGAAACTAATGACAGTATCATTAATAATATTAACACAATTGATACAAACACAATCTTTGTTTATTATTTCCACGGTAGTATTCGTTGTAACACTTGCATCTCTGTTGATGAAAATACACATGAATATTTAAAACAATTATTCGCAAAAAAAATGAAAGACGGAGAAATAATTTTTAAATCAATAAATATAGATAAAGGTGGAAGTCCTGAATTAATAAAAAAATATGAGATTTACGGACAAACACTTTTGTTTATCAAAAACCACAAAGTTATTGATGAAACCGATGATGCATTTCAATATATTACCGTAAATCCTGAAAAATGGAAAAAAATTATTGAAGATAAAATTAATGACTTGCTAAATTAATTATGGAATTTCTTCAACACATATTAGACAACACCAATTTACCCTTGCTCTCAGCTTTTGTTTTAGGATTAATGACAGCCATTAGCCCCTGCCCTTTAGCTACAAATATAACAGCTATGGCATTTATAAGCAAGGATATAGAAAATAAGCGGAAAGTTTTTTTCAATGGAGTAATATACACTCTTGGTCGTTCAATTTCTTATACGCTAATTGGTTTGCTCTTTTATTTTGGTGCAAGCAAATTTATAATTGGAGGTTTTTTTCAAAAATATGGAGAGCGAGCGTTGGGACCGATTTTAATTTTGATAGGATTATTTATGCTTAATGTTATCAAAATAAAATTTCCCGGACTTAGTAAACTCAATGATAAGATGGAGAAAAAGGGTGTTTCCGGATTTTGGGGAGTTCTACTTTTAGGAATTGTATTTGCTTTAGGATTTTGTCCATATAGTGGAGTTTTATATTTTGGGATGTTAATTCCAATGACCATTTCTTCAGTATCGGGGTTGTACTTGCCGATTATTTTTGCTGTAGGCACCGGTTTACCCGTAATCATCTTTGCTTGGTTTTTGGCATTTACCGTTGGTGGAATTGGGAATATTTATAACAAAATAAAGGTTTTTGAAAAATGGTTCAGATTAATAGTTGCAATTATTTTCTTACTCGTGGGAATTTATTATTTACAATATCTATTTATTTAAAATTAGAATAATGAAATTTATAACAGTATCATTAGTGCTGGCGATGATTTTTGGAATATCGCAGACAAGTACTACACAGACAAATAAAAATGTGATAAAACAAACAAAAGTTACATTTATCGAATTAGGTTCGGTCAGATGTATCCCTTGCAAAAAAATGGAAGTTGTTTTAGATAGCATTCGTGAAAAATATCCTAAAGATGCTAAGGTAATTTTTTATGATGTATGGACAGATGCAGGAAAACCCTATGGCGAAAAATACGGCATCAAATCAATTCCTACACAAGTATTTTTAGATGATAACGACCAAGAATATTATAGACATGTTGGATATTTTCCTGAGAAAGATGTAATAAAAATATTGAAACAAAAAGGAGTTAAAGAATAAAATGCAAAAAGTTTAGCAGAATTTATTATAATTTGTCGTTGCAAAAAAACGCCAAATAATGAGTTATCTTGTAGGTACTAATTAGCAAACTTGAAAACATATTGGAATACAAAACTTAGATTTTCCAACAATAACCATTAACGGAAAAATAGTTGCCAAGGGCTATAAACCGGATAATAAACAAAAATTGAAAATTTAATAAGATGATAACAATAATAATACTTACCATAATTTTAACCATAATTTCCTTTCTATTCAACAGTAAAAAAACGATAAAAGGTATTAAAAAAGGTTTAATGATGTTTGTAAAAATCCTTCCTACCCTACTCTCTGTAATTATTTTGGTTAGTGTGGTCTTATACTTCACATCCAACGAATTTCTTATCAAATATCTTGGGAAAGATGCAGGTATAGGAGCTTATGCCTTTGCTGCAGTTATTGGAGCAGTTTCAATTATACCCGGATTTATTGCCTATCCATTGGCAGGAATTTTAGTCAAAACGGGTGTCAGTTATGCGGTTATATCGGTTTTTATAACTACACTAAAAATGGTTGGCATATTAACTATTCCGCTTGAAGCAAAATTTTTCGGATACAGAATCAGCATTTTGCGAAATAGCTTAGCTTTTTTGGGTGCTATCGCAGTTGGAAGTATTATGGCTTTAATTTATAATTGGTTTTAAATGAAAAAACAAGGAAAATACAAGTTTGACTTTGCCTTAATTATCGCATTTGTGATATTTGCAATATATTCATTTTTTACCGGATATGCTCCTGGAATAGAGATTGTAAATAATAACTTTTGGAATTTCTTAAAAGAAATGATACTTGCATTACCTGTGATGTTTATTTTGGTAGGACTTTTTGATGTTTGGGTATCAAAAGAAAAAGTTCAAAAACATATTGGCAAATCATCAGGACTAAAAGGTGTTTTACTTGTGATGTTATTGGCTTTTATGCAAGCAGGTCCCATTTATGCAGCTTTTCCGGTAGCTTATATACTTTGGAAAAAAGGAACTTCACCAACCAATATCTTTATTTATATAAGCTCGGCTTCAATAGTAAAAATACCAATGTTGACTTTTGAAATAGGATTTCTAGGTCTAAAATTTTCATTACTGAGAATATTTATATCTATACCTGTTTTTATAGTTTTAAGTATGATAATGGGAAAATATTTTGAAAAAAATAAGTGTAGAATAAATGATGTATAAATTATTAAAAAAATGATAAACGCTAAAGAATGGCTCAAAATCAGACAAAAATTTCACAGATACAAAAGCCTAACAATGCCAAATGGCTTCCGAGTAGCCAAGGCAGCAATGAAAAAATTGGGTATAGAACGCACCGGCAATAGTTTTCTGAATGCAGTAGTAGAGCTGATATATAATAATTGTGCCACATGCTTTGCAGACTGTGTACAAGTAATAACCGGTTATATTTTTGGTAAAGGCAATATCGAAAAATCATATAAATGCAAATTGGGTTTAACACTAATCGATAAGCAAACCAAGCGTGCCGAAAGAGTTATGCCAAAAGCTGAGACTATGATACTAACAAAAAACTTCTTTTTTCTTGCAGGTTAAAAAAAATTTAATACTTTTGCAAGTAATTACTTACTTACTTATATATATGATATGATAAAAAAGATATTAATTCTGGTGCTCTTATTTCCGGTTTTAGTAAAAGCCCAAGAAGAACAAAGTATGCAAATGCTTTTTGATTCACTAAAAACTCATCCAAAGTCTATTGCAGATGATTTACTAATGGAAAAAGCTTTGGCAGGTAAAAAAATAGCCAATGGAAATTTGTTTCCAAAAATCGATTTATTTGGAACTTATGATTATTCTTCAAGTCCATCCGGAATGCTACCTATTGCACCAAATGAATTATTGGCGATGGTTAAGGATAAAAGTGTTGCACAACCTTTTAGCCAAAATATATTGCGTGCAGGTGCTTCAATCTCAATGCCGATTTTTGTAAAATCTATTTATACAATGGCTTCAAAGGCTGAAACGATGTATCGTTCAGCAGGAGCAATGAAGTACATTAATCTACTTAAAAATGAAGCTATAATTGTAAGTTTAAATGCAAACTTAAAGTATATGAACTCAATGATAGATGCACTTAACAAGAAAAAGCAATCAGTACTTAAAACGCAAGAAATTATAACAATAAAAGTTAACAATCAGCGTACACCAAAAAGTGCCTTGCTTAAAATTAACAATGCTTTAATTCAAATAGACTTGGCAATAGCCGATATTCATTTAAAAAAAACGGAGGTAAGTACAGAATTACAAGATTTAACGGGCATGTATATTGACAAAAGTATTAAAATGACACAAATAGGAACTTACGCTGATAGTGGATTGGCGGCATTGAATCCTATGCGTTATAAAATAGATGCAGAGCGATTAGGAGTAAGGGCAGAAAAGGAAAAACTGTATCCAATATTAGTAGCTCGCGGAAATTATAACCATAGTATGGCTTCTGCTTATAACAATGGAGGTAATATAAATAAAGATTATACAACATTAGGACTGGTTTTAAAAGTACCTCTTTTCGATAAAAGGCAATATGCAAAAATCTCCAAATCAAACTTAGAAGTAGATGAGTTAGAAAATAATTTAGCTCAAAAAGAGTTAGAGCTATCTTCACAAGCCAAACAATTACAAATTAACCTTCAAATAATTGAAAATACAATAACTCTTTATAAACAGAGCATAAAGGATAAAGAGAGATTACTAAAAGTGGCAAAAACAGCATATAAAAGCGACAGAATGACTATTGAAGATTACCTTAAATACGAAGATGATTATGTTTTGGAGCAATCCAAATATAATAAAGCTATTGCCGAAAAATGGCAAACATTAATGAAGCTTGCAGTAATATATGG
>VAPK010449503.1_pt1 | contig 14139 bp, 15 predicted proteins | sample 3395031 | NCBI WGS metagenome assembly VAPK01 (sample SAMN08290443, study PRJNA428436) | hydrothermal vent metagenome | isolation source: Deep-sea hydrothermal vent chimney 1 | place: Pacific Ocean: Juan De Fuca Ridge | reverse complement strand
TCTGGTTATTCGCCCCATTCTTCTGCCGATATTGTTCCATCATTGACATCAGATCATTCAAGCTGTTGATATGACGTTCAAGCTGCTTAAAGAGATAACGGTAATGCATATTGGGAATAATTACATTATGCTCAATATCATTAACCAGATTATTGATAAATTTAAGGTGTTGGATATTTTGATGAGCCAGGGTTTTCTTGCGAAGATTATAGCCAATCCGGTTGGCATATTTGCAGAAGAAAAATTTATCGTCTTCGGTCAGCTCAGCGACGGGAATAATCTCGAAAACACCAGTAATCAGCGCCTTATTAGACTCCGACTCCATATTTGCTTCAAGAGGGACGGTGGCATAAATAGGGATTAAATACGACTGCCCGCTAATGTAAGGCCGAACATCGGGCCGGACATACTGCCCCCCCGCCGGGGGCACAGCATATACTCCATGACTTGTGTCACAGACCAGTTCCAACCGCCGCTCATCATTTAAAAGATAGAGCCTGGTATCAACCTCAAAGAACTCCCTCGGTACCGCCACGCATATTCTTAAAAAATCGGCCAGGGAATCAAACTCCTGGGCCAGATCAAAAAAGGTCTTCAGGGCGTCATTCTTTCGGGGGCTGAAATTATAGCTTATATAATCCCCTCGTTTTTCCCTGGTACGCTGGAGAATATTGCCTAAATCAACGTCTTCGGTCTTTTTGTCCATATAAATCGCCTAAGGCTGCCGTGGAATGAGTAAAACCTCATCATGCCCCGCCTTTTCAGAGAGCAGCACCTCGACGTGGTCTTCGACGCTCTCTAAAAGTTCATAACCGGCATAATTCGGCTGAATCGGCAGTTCACGGCCGCATTGCCGGTCAACAAGAACGGCAAGCTGGATGGAGTGAGGCCGGCCAAAATCCATGATGGCATCAAGAGCAGCGCGAATGGTACGGCCGGTGAAAAGGACATCATCAATAAGGATAACGTCATACTTCTCCACTTTAAAATCAATATTTGTCTCCTTCACCATGGGGCTTTGGGCGGCGAGACTCCAGTCATCCCGATAGAGAGAAATATCCAGACTACCCACGGGAATATCAACCCCCTCATGCTCAAATATCTTTTTTTTAACCCGTTCGGCAAGAAAGACGCCGCCGGTATGAATCCCCACTAAGGCCAGCTCCTCAACCCTGTTATTACGTTCAATAATCTGCAGAACTAAGCGGGCCAGGGAACGCTCCATATCCCGGCCCGACATAATCTGCTGTCTTTTTGAGGTCATTTACCACCTCCCTGTCGTGACTGCCAGAAATAATCAATGCCCCTGGCGCAGACGAGATTCACCGCCTCCGGATAAGCCGCACACTCAGCGGCAAAGACCTTGAAGGCAATATCATCCGGGCTGTCTCCGACCTTTATAGGCACGCATTTTTGCACTACGATGGGACCTTCATCATAATATTGATTGGCAAAATGAACGGTACAGCCACTTACCCTGACCCCGCGCTCATAAACCGCCCGATGCACCCGCATTCCATAAAAACCGGGGCCGCAGAAGGAGGGAATGAGGGACGGATGGATATTCAAAACCGCCCTGGCCAGTTCTGGCGGCGGGCTGTAGAGCTTTAAATAACCAGCGAGAAGCACCAGATCCACATCGTAAGCGGCCAGAGCCAGGTTAACTGCCTCATCATCAGGGGCGTAAAGGGCCGGATAACCGTATTTTTCCGCCTTGCGCAAACCAAGAACATCCGGGGCATTGGCAATCACCACCTCAATACTGCCCCGCATCCCGCCCTGGGCGATCTGCTCATGAAAATTATCAAGGGTACGGCCGGTACCGGATAACAATACCGCGAGTTTCATCACTGATTAAGCTCCGGGTGGTTATCAATATCTATCTTGTTGAGCCACTCGCTGATGGCCGTGTCGTAATGACTGGTGAGATCAAACACCTTACAGGCCAGCCGGAATCTGGTTTTTAGAGTGGTATTACCAGTCGCCTTCATCTCGGCAATGACCTGGGGATAATCGACCGGATCAACTATCACCGTTACATCATGATAGTTCTTGGCCGCCGCCCGCAGCATGGTGGGGCCGCCAATATCAATATTTTCAATGGCATTGGTTAGAGTACAGGACGAATCAGCCACAGCCTTGTCAAAGGCGTACAGATTAACCGCGATGAGATCAATGGGCTGCAGATCATACTGGCGCATCTGGGCCTGGTGCTCCGGGTTATCACGTTGAGCCAGAATACCGCCGTGTACTTTAGGATGAAGCGTCTTGACCCGGCCATCAAGCATCTCTGGAAAGCCGGTAAAATCAGCCACATCCCTGACTTCAATACCATGCTCACGCATTTTCTTTGCCGTACCGCCAGTAGAGAGAATTTCCACCCCCAGCTCCTTGAGCTGCCGGGCAAAATCCTCGATACCGGATTTATCGGTGAGACTGATTATGGCTCTGCTTATCTTGTTCATAGTTTTCTCCTTAAAATCATTTCAACAACTAATCTGTTAAATAATTATTTTGTGAATAGATCAAAAATATAGGCTGCCTCTGATCGCCGTCTTCGTTAATCCTTACGAATAAATTTTTTAATTAACCGCCGATCCCGCTTGCCAGGCCTTTTGGGCGGTGGGGCCGGAACAGCGGCCCGCAACAGACGCCTTTGCTCGCGCAGTTCCTGACGAGCGGCCGCACTTTCTTCCCTTTCTTCATAGAGTAGACAGGCCTCCCGGGCCGGACGACGTTTATCATTCAGGGCGTTTACCACTACCACAAACTCATAGCCGCCCTTCTGAATCCGCAATTCGTCACCAAGACAGACAATGCGGGCCGGTTTTATCCGCTGACCGTTAACATGCACCTTGCCGCCGCTGACCGCCGCCATGGCCAGAGATCTGGTCTTAAAGAAACGGGCCGCCCACAACCATTTATCAATCCGTACCTTCAAGACCGCCTCTATTCCCGCCTGTTCATATATCCCGGGCCCAGCGTCGCAGTTCCTTAACGAGACGTTCAGGATCCGGGGCGTTATTAAGCATCATATTTTTGAACACTTCATAATACCGAATTTTGATAAAGTCAAACTGGCAGCCGATACCACCGCTGTTGGAATGAATCAGACGGCAGGTAAATTCCACCTGTCCCAGGAGGATGAGACTGAAATAATCATCCCGCTGCAGGGGAGGCACCTTATCAAGCTCAATAAAGGCCCCGGCAAAACTTATATTTCTGGTCTGGCCCCGCAGTACAAGACTATGGCGCAGGTTGTTGATCTTGACTTTAAAGTTCAAGGGCAGACGCAGGTGTTTTCTTCTTTCCTTTCTGTTTTTCATGGTCAATTCCCCTGTTCTCTCTTTACATTACGGAATATTGACACCATTCCAACTATTATGGTAACCTGAAAAAGCAGCGTTCGGTGGGAAATCATAAAGTACCAAGGAGACATCCATGAGTAATGAAGAAGAATTTATCAAAGGTGTTGACAAACTCATCCCCCGGCCGGATATCGCCCTGGAGGTTATGACCCTGGCCAATGAAACCGAATGCCCCATCCAGTCGTTATCAGAAAAGATCAAGCAGGATCCCAGCCTGATGGCCAATATGTTAAAGATGGCTAATTCCGCCTATTTTGGCCACATGCAAGAAATAAACTCCATCACCGACATAATTGTCCGGCTGGGAGTAGATACCATCAAAATGCTGGCCATCACCTCGGCCTCCGCCGGACTGCTTAAATCACCGCAGGAGGCCTATAATATAGAACCGGGTGCCCTTTGGCGCCACTCATACGCCACCGCCCTGCTGGCCTCCATAATTGGCCGTTACGGCCACTGCCCGTCCTTATCTTCCCTCTACACCTCCGCCCTGCTTCATGACATCGGCAAAATAATCCTCAACCGCCACCTGCAGACCGCCTGCCTCAATCGTGGAGAAGAATTTAAGGGCGGCGATATTATCCAGTTTGAACAAACCATGCTCCACACCAATCATGCCAAAGTCGCCGCCCTTTTACTGCGCCGCTGGCAGCTGCCGGAGGATATTATCGCCCCGGTGGCCTATCACCACGAGACAAATCCCAAGCTGGATAAGGCCTTAAACTGCCAGATTGTCTATCTCGCCAATTATCTCACCGAGAGTATCGGCATCCAGGCCATGGAGCCTGACAACTATTTCTACCGCATAGAAGAGACGGATACGGATATGCCGCAAATATCATATTTCAATGACAATATAGAGCCCATCATTACTGAATTCTTTGAAAAATTCAATGAATCCAGCACCCTGGAATTTAATTAAGTAACTTCTCCAAAAGTGTGGGTAATCCTCTTCGTAGGTTGGGTTGAATGTTTTTAGCAACCTTAACATTATATCATAAGCCTGTTTAGTGTTTCACAAAAACGGCTCAACACCAACTTACATTCATCACCACTTTTGGAGAAGTTACATAATTAAGAACCCTGCTAAACGGTGATATCACCCTCCTTACCGCATCTTTCACAGCAAACCACATTATCCCTCTCGCTGGCCTTCCAGGGTACCCTGATTATTAATTTTTTGTAATCCTTTTTAGAACAGTTCTCACAGAGGCATACCTCAGAATCATCCTTCAAAATCCACTTATACATTCCCGCTCCGCCTTTAACCATTTCACTTCACCTTAATAAGCAACAGGGAAACGGCCTGGCGGCCGTCTCCCTGTCAACTACCTGTTTTTATAATCCAAGTTCTGTTTACTTTATGCCAAGCTCTTTCTCCTTCTCGGCCACCGCCAACCTGGTTTTGATAACCGTATCGGAAATCAGGCTCATAGAGTCAATGCCACATTCCACGAGAAAGGTGGCAAACTCTGGGAAATCACTGGGCGCCTGCCCGCAGATTCCAATCTTGCGGCCCCGGCGCTTGGCGGTATCAATAACCATCTTTACCATGGTTTTCACCGCTTCATTACGCTCATCATAGATATGGGCAACAAGATCAGAGTCACGATCAAGACCCAAGGTCAACTGGGTAAGATCGTTGGTGCCGATGGAAAAACCGTCAAAGACATCACAGAAGGCATCAGCCGAGATGACGTTACTGGGGATCTCGCACATGACATAGACCTCGAGATTATTCTCTCCCTGCACCAGTCCAAACTCCCGCATCACCTCAATAACCTTACGCCCCTCTTCCGGGGTACGGCAGAATGGTACCATCAATTTAATATTGTTAAGACCCATCTCATTTCTGACCTTCAACAGGGCCTTGCACTCCAGCTCAAAGGCCGGCTTGTAAGCAGGGTCATAATAACGGGAGGCCCCGCGCCAGCCGATCATGGGGTTACTCTCTACTGGCTCATAGAATTTTCCGCCAATGAGATTAGCGTACTCATTACTTTTAAAATCGGAGAGGCGGACAATCACGTCCTTGGGATAGAACCCGGCCCCGATCCGGCCCACACCTTCGGCCAGCTTATCAATAAAGAACTGCTTTTTGTCTCCAGGGTAGGCAGTGGTCTTCTCCTCAATAATTTTCACCACCTCAGCGGCTTCGGCATTACCCTTGGCGGCCTTGTCCTTTAAGTCATCAAACTTATAAAGAGCCAGGGGATGAATGCCGATATGGGAGTTAATAATAAACTCCTCACGGGCCAGACCAACGCCGTCATTGGGAATCTGCCCCTCGGTAAAGGCCTTCTCCGGAATGCCGGAGTTCAACATAATTTTAGTGCGGGTAGCGGGGATCTTATCGAGATCAACCCGGTCAATACGATATTTTAGAATTCCCTCATAGATATTACCGGTCTCGCCCTCGGCGCAGGACACAGTAACCTCCTTGCCATCGACAATTTTCTTACTGCCGTCAACCGTACCGATAACGCAGGGTATTCCCAACTCCCGGGAAATAATAGCCGCGTGACAGGTGCGGCCGCCGCGGTTGGTAACAATGGCCCCGGCGATCTTCATAATCGGCTCCCAATCGGGATCGGTCATGTCAGTAACCAGCACCTGCCCCTCCCTGAAGTCATGAATATCGGCGACACTCTCAATAACATTGGTAACGCCCTGACCGATTTTGGCGCCAACGGCCTGGCCAACAGCAATTGTCTTGCCATGCTCCTCCATAACATAGGTTTCCATGACCTTCTTGGAGGCCTGGGAATGGACGGTCTCCGGCCGGGCCTGCACGATGAAAAGTTTGCCGGTGCCAACCTTTTCGCCGTCACCATCCTTGGCCCATTCAATATCCATCCCCTTACCGTAATGATCTTCAATGATACAGGCCCATTCTGCGAGCTGCAGAATCTCATCATCATTAATCACATAGCGGCCGCGCTCATCAGCAGTGGTGGGAATATTCTGCACCGGCTCCTCAGCGTTGGGATCATCATTATAGATCATCTTGATCTCTTTGCTGCCCAGCCGCTTGCCGACAATGGGCCGTTTCCCCTGCTTCAGGGTAGGTTTAAAAATATAAAATTCATCGGGATTAACCGCCCCCTGAACTACATTTTCCCCCAGCCCCCAGGCCCCGGTGAGAAAAGCGGCATCCTTGAATCCACTCTCAGTATCAATGGAAAACATAACCCCGGAAGAGGCTGAATCACTGCGCACCATCTTCTGAATGGTAATAGAGAGATAGACGTCAAACTGACCAAAGCCCTTGTCATGACGATAGGAAATAGCCCGGTTGGTAAAGAGGCTGGCAAAACACCTCCGGCAGTTATGGATCAGAGCGTCCATACCGTGAATATTGAGATAGGTTTCCTGCTGACCGGCAAAAGAGGCATCCGGCAGATCTTCAGCCGTGGCTGAGGAACGAACCGCCACGTCAACATTCTTGCCGTATTCCTCCTCCATCTTGGCGTACCCCTCGGCAATAACCTGGCGCAGATCATCGGGAAATTCGGCAGTCTCGATAATATGCCGCACCTTGGCACCCCGCTCCTGGAGATTTCTCATGTCAGAGGTATCAAGGCCGGCCAGGGCATCTTTAATGGCCTGCTCCACCCCGGCAGCCTTCAAGAGATAGCGGTAGGCATAGGCGGTAATAGCAAAGCCATGAGGAACCGCCACTCCCTTGGCAGTGAGATGCTGATACATCTCACCAAGGGAGGCATTTTTGCCACCCACCATGGGTACATCTTCTATACCGATTTCATCAAACCAAAGAATTAAAGCCTCATCATGTTTTATAGTCATCTACCTCTCCTCTTTTAGAACTTTTTATTCAGAGATTTTTATGAAAGTCACCCACTGGGCACCATCAATCCCGGCAACGACCTTCATGTTTAAAGTTTTTACCTTTTCGTTCTTTTCATTATATCCAGCCGACGAATATAACTGTTTCTACCTAAAAGTAATCTACCATAATAATTTTAAACCATCTTAAAATGTTATATATATAATATTGTTGCTTTTCCGGCAACCTTCTTTCCCGAAATAAAAAAAAAACACACTTTTTCTACCGGGGTTATTTTGTTCTTGCAATATTTATGGCATTATAAGGTATAGTGCCGATTATAGTTTATAAAATGTTTGTTCAGCGTGATGTCTAAAAGCAGCAATAACCACTGAAATTCGTAACTATTCAGGCAGAGCTCTGAAATTACCCTTAGTTCTATGGCGTAACCATCCAGGCAATCACCCGATATAGTTATTACTTAACTTACAGAAAAAGGATATGCCGAAATGGGAGACCTTGGACATACTGACGATTTATTCAGATTATACTTTACCGCCAAGAATCACGCAGAAAGAGACTATTTCGCCCTGCTGAAAGAACTGGTAGCTCTGCGCAACCAGCATCCGCCTAAGAGCCAGGCCCATATCTATATTCAAAACAAGATTAACCGCGTCTATGACCTGATTTTAGACGAAATAGCCACCAACCAGGGCCAGCCGCTGCACCGGATAAAATTCGGAACCTCCGGCTGGCGGGGGATTATAGGCAAGGATTTGTTTATTAAATCCGTCCAGCAGGTCACCATGGCCATTGTCGATATGTATCTTGAGGCGGCGGACTCACCTGCCCTGAGGGCTAACCTGGGGGTCATGGATATAGACGAGGCCCGGAAACGCGGTGTTGTCTTAGGATTTGACAACCGTTTCGGCAATGAGGTATTCGCTAAAGCCATCAGCGCTGTCCTCACCGGCAGCGGTTTCACCATCCATTACGCGGCCGAGGCTACCACCGGCATCCTCTCGGCCGCCGTCCTTGAACTCAAAGCAGCCTGTTCTATCAATCTCACCCCGAGCCATAACCCGCTGGATTATGGCGGCTTTAAATTCAACGCCGCCGACGGCGGCCCGGCCCAGCCCGTCATTACCGACTATATCACCCGGCAAGCCAATAAGTTGATCAAACAGGGGAGCGTACCCCGCGCCACGGCAGATAATGACCTCCAACACCCCTGCAACGCCATGGGCCACTGGCAGTCCTTAGTCCGGAAGGGTAAAGCCTCCCACAATCTCGACTACGATGCAATACTGAAGCGCCTTAACGGCCGGGCTGACATCGCGGTAACAGTGGACTGCGTACACGGCTCTTCCAAATCCAGCATTAAAGATTTTTTTCTTAACTATCAGCCTGAGTCCCTCACCTTTTTTCGGACGTCAGCCGACCCCACTTTTGGCGGCATCGCGCCGGAACCTACCGCCGCCAATATAGCCAGAGTCAAAAGCACCCTGGCGCAGCGTCAAGAGCCTTTAAAACTGGGAGTAATCATGGATCCGGATGCCGACCGTATTCGTTTTACCGACGGCACAACAGAAATAGACATGAACCATTTTGGAGCCATGGGTTATCATTTCCTGCACGAGGAAAAGGGCCTGAAGGGAATGGTGGCTAAAACCGTCGCCACCAGCAATTTTGTCAACGCCATCGCCAAGTCCTTTCATGAAGAAATTTTTGAGCCCCGGGTAGGATTTAAAGAGTTCAAACCGGTCATCAACAAGGCCCTGGTCTGTTTTGAGGAATCAGACGGCATGACCGTCCGCGGCCACACCCCGGAAAAAGATGCCTATATCGGCCTGTTATTGGCCCTCGACCTGATATTAAGCACCAATAAAAACCTCGGCGCTTACCTATCTGAACTTCAGGAAAAATATGGTTATTATTTCCCGGCCAAAGACAGCGTCTCAGTAAGCCAAAAGGGAGACGTCCTTTTAGATACCCTGGCTCAGCTCAACAAATATCAACCCGGCACCTCACTAAAGGTAGGCGACAAAAAACACCTTATTGAACGGATAATTAATATTGACGGCCACAAGATAATTTTAGACGACGGCAGCTGGCTGATGATCAGGCCTTCAGGTACTGAGCCTAAGGTAAGGTTCTACGTGGAGGCGAGAAGCGCGGCGGCCACCGAGGATTTATTTACCTGTGCTAGAGACCTCCTCGCCGAAATCGGCCTGGCATAAAATTTTACAACCGCAGCATAAGGAGTAAAAATGAGAGATAAGGTTCAATCCGCCCTTAACAAAATACGGCCCACATTACAGAATGACGGCGGCGATGTAGCCCTTATTGATGTCTCAAATGACGGGATTGTAAAGGTGCAGCTCACTGGAGCCTGCGATGGTTGCCCAATGTCCCAGGCCACTCTCAAAAACGGCATCGAAAAATTCTTAAAATCTGAGGTGCCCGGGGTCAAGAGGGTGGAGACGGCCTGACAGAACTAAGGACTTGTGACGAAATAAACTTTACAATATTGCGTAGGATTTTTTGTCATAATCAAGGCGTACAAACGGGAGCATAATTGAACTATGTAACCGTTTGTGCAACGCAGAGGACGGCAAAAAAGACAAGCAGGATGTAAAGATTATTGAGGAACAAGCCCTAAGCTCACTTATGATATTTACTGCCGGCCAGAATAGTAAAGGCCCGGTAGAGCTGCTCCAAAAAAAGCAGGCGGGCCATCTCGTGAGTGAAGGTCATACGGGAGAGGGAAATAGTCAACTCGGCCCGTCTCCTCACCTCAGCAGACAACCCCAGAGGGCCGCCGATGACAAAGGCGATCAACTGCTTCCCCATATCCCGCCAGCGCCCTATATCAAGCGCTAACCCTTCAGAACTTAACTGGCGGCCGCCAGGATCTAAAACAACCAGCAAAGCTCCCCTGGACGCCAGGGATATTATTTTTTCGCCCTCTTCCCGCAGCCGGGCATTATCCGGCAGTCTGCCGCGTTTTTCCTTGACGACCTTAATAGACAAGGGGCAATATGGCCGCAGACGCCGCTGATAATCATCAATACCAGCGGCAAGATAATCCTGCTTAGTTTTACCTACTACCAACAATTCAATCTTCATCCCCCTCCCCGGCTATGAGTTCACTTAATTTTAGCCGAAAATCTTCATAGCTGATATTTTTTGGAATACCGGGGCAGGAGTGTTTTATGGTCTCAAAATTGGCCGGGTCACTCATAATAGAGGGATGCAGAGGCCATTGCCGACAGCGCCAGGGTTTACCGGGATGAATGGTACAGCCTTCATTATAGAAGATACAATGGCCGTCAACGGTTTTCATCTGCACCACCCGCCCGCTTTGCCGCAGATACCTCTTCATGACCTCGGCAAGCGGCATTTTAAGATAGTCCACCAAACGTTTCAGGTCATTTTCGTCTAAAGAAACTGTGGTTTCACCGTGGCAGCAAAAACCACATTCCCGGCAGCGAAAAATATTTTCATTTTCTACCATTCTTGTCCTCTTATCGGTAACGACTCTACCCGCACGGGCATAAAAAAGGGTGTAACTGCTCAGGCCAACCCCGGCTCATCATTAAATAAGGCGATATCGATACCATATTTTTCCGCAGCCTGCCGCCATTTTAAATCATCAGGCGTATTAAATAATATATCCACATCGCCGGGCAGCACCAGCCAGCCCTGCGTGCTCAATTCATTTTCGAGCTGCCCAGGCCCCCAACCGGCATAACCAAGAATAAACAGAAAGGACTCCGGCCCATGCCCCGCCGCGATATCCGCCAATATCCGCCCATCGCTGGTTATACGGGTCTGGGCGGTCACAATCAGGCAATTATCCAGATTATAGTCAGAACTATACAGGAAAAAGGCCCGTTCCATCTCAACCGGGCCGCCGATATAAACCGGCGGCCAGTCCCTCTTCACTTTTTCATCTATTTGGGCCAGACGCAAAACCTCGGAGAAGGATATCTGAGCAGGCTGATTAACAGCCACACCCATGGTTCCTTCCCCGCTATGGACGCATATATAAACCACCTGACGGCTGAAACGCGGATCAGGCATCTGCCGTGTGGCAATGAGAAAACTGCCCTGCAATGATTGCATTTGCATTTTTTACCGGTAAAATCAAATATAATCAAGCCTAAATCTCAGCCGACGCAAGTATTTTTACCCACTATTCCTAAAATAGAAATTGCCACCCCGATATTTTTCCGCTGCCAGACTATTTTTTTGCATTTCCAATTTCATTTTATGCTAAAGTAATTATTATAAGTAAAACTATATTATAAGTAAAACTATTCAGCATGATGTCTAAGAACAGCAGTAACCACCAGATTGTAACTTATAAAATTTGGGTGAGCAGACAAAATTTTCCTGTTCACAAAATGAATTTTAAATTTAACAAAAAGAGAAAAAAATGTCCCTCGATGTAGTCAAAGAATTAGACAGAGTATTGGCCTCCGACCAGCATGATCCCTTTCAGGTATTAGGCTTTCACATAATTGATTCAGATAAGCCAACGGCCGTAATCCGTACCTTTCAACCTCTGGCAGAATCAGTCCGGCTCGTAATCGGTGAACGAAAGATCGACATGTACAAGATGCGGGATGAGGGACTCTTTGAGGCCATCGTTGACGATTTCAGCCTGCCGCTTACCTACTACTATGAAATCACCCTCTACAATCAAACCGTCAAGACCATCCACGACCCATACACTACCCTGCCGCTGTTAAAGGACTTTGACCAGTACCTCTTTAACAATGGTACTCATTACAACCTTTATGACAAGATGGGGGCTCACCCAAGGGTCATAAACGGGCAAAGTGGGATTCTGTTCCGGGTCTGGGCTCCGGCGGCGAGAAGGGTCAGCGTTATTGGTGATTTTAATTTCTGGGACGGCCGCATTCACCAGATGCGGGCTGTTGACTCATCGGGAATATGGGAGCTGTTCATCCCCGATCTGACGACAGGAGAATTATATAAATTTGAGATTCGGGCCCAGGACATGGCCATCCTGGAGAAACTGGATCCCCTTCATTTTCAGGCCGAAGTCAGACCAAAGAGTGCCGCCATCATTGCCGATCTCAGCGGCTTTGAGTGGCACGATGAGGAGTGGCTCAAAAAGCGTGATGCCGCCACGAGCTATCATGCCCCCATGTCAACCTATGAGGTTCATTTGGGTTCCTGGCGTCGTGACCCCGCCGACCCGGAGCGTTTTCTCACCTACCGGGAACTGGCCGCATCCCTGATCCCCTATGTCAAGGATATGGGCTTTACCCACATTGAATTAATGCCGATTATGGAACATCCCTTAGATGAGTCCTGGGGCTATCAGGTGACAGGGTATTATGCCGCCACCAGCCGCTTCGGCAGCCCGCATGACTTTATGTATTTTGTCGATCAATGCCATAAAAACGGCATTGGCCTGATCCTTGACTGGGTACCGTCCCATTTCCCCACCGATGGGCACGGCTTAGGCAAATTCGACGGCACCTCCCTCTATGAGCATCAGGACGCGCGGCAGGGCTTTCATCCGGAATGGGGCACCTATATCTTTAATTACGGCCGTCGGGAGGTCATAAGTTTTCTGATTTCCAACGCCATGTTCTGGCTGGATAAATTCCACCTTGACGGTCTGCGGGTAGATGCCGTGGCCTCCATGCTCTATCTTGATTACGCCCGCCAAGACGGCCAGTGGATTCCCAACCAGCGGGGCGGCAAGGAGAACTTAGACGCCATTGAGTTCATGAAGCATCTTAACAGTGTTGTCTATAAACGCTTCCCCGGTGTCAGCATGATTGCCGAGGAGTCCACCAGTTTCTTTGGGGTCTCCAAGCCAACGGATGCCGGGGGCCTGGGCTTTGGCTACAAATGGAATATGGGCTGGATGAATGACACCCTTAACTATTTCAGCCGTGATCCGCTGTATCGCAAATATCACCACAATGCCCTGACCTTCTCCCTGCTCTACGCCTTCTCGGAGAATTTCATTATTCCACTCTCTCACGATGAGGTAGTGCATGGCAAGCGTTCTCTGCTGGCCAAGATGCCGGGGGACGAATGGCAGCAATTTGCCAATCTCCGCCTGCTTTTTTTCTATCTCTGGACCCACCCCGGCAAAAAACTGCTCTTCATGGGTGGCGAATTCGGCCAGTTGTCGGAGTGGTATTGCAAAAAAAGCCTCGACTGGCACCTTTTGGAAGAGAGGCCCAGGCATCAGCAGGTTCAAGACTTTGTTAAGAAAATAAATCACTTATATGTCAACAGTCCGGCCCTCTGGCAGGAAGATCATACCAATGACGGTTTTCAGTGGCTGGACTTCAAGGATGTCAACAACAGCATTATCGCCTATGCCCGCAAGGCCGCAAACCCCGACGACCACCTGATATGTCTCCTGAACTTCACCCCCGAGGTTCATCATGACTACAAACTGGGCGTGCTTTCCAATGTACCGTACCGTGAAATATTATCCTCTGACGACAAACGATTTGGAGGCAGTAATATCGACAATTCAGATCTTAAAATACCAGTCAACGAGCCCTATGGTGAAGCCCCCATGCATATCAAGGTCTCAGTGCCGCCTTTAAGCGGAATTATTTTCAGGCCGGAGACCACAGCAGCCAACAAATAACATGAAAGATGGACGTGCCGCTTGTTGTCTCAGCATAAACACGGCGGCACCCCAAAACCCGGAAACAAATATAAAAACACCAATCAGCCATGACCGACGAAACAACCCAGCCGCACGGAGAAAAATTGCGCAAAGCCATTAAATGGATCAGCGAAACCCAGCTTGAGCACCCGGAGATAAAACGCCGGGAAGTCATTCAACAGGCCCAAATTCGTTTTAATCTCTCGCCCAGGGATTGTGAGTTCCTGAATAAAAACTTCCGCGGCGAAGAATAATTCTCGCTATCCCCGCTTAAAACAACCCAACCTGCCCCGCCACCAGCAGAGGAG
>VAPK010770674.1_pt1 | contig 14157 bp, 14 predicted proteins | sample 3395031 | NCBI WGS metagenome assembly VAPK01 (sample SAMN08290443, study PRJNA428436) | hydrothermal vent metagenome | isolation source: Deep-sea hydrothermal vent chimney 1 | place: Pacific Ocean: Juan De Fuca Ridge | reverse complement strand
TTTGTGTTTTTGTGTTAGATACAATTTACCAGTAAATTTTTTGACGTATATACCACTCTATTAAATTAACTAAATAAGTTATAAGTTACAAAGGTAAAATATGAAGACTCAGCAGTCATTAAAAGTATCCTTACACGGTATGAACAGCCGAATGCAGGTGATGATGGCATCTTATTTAGAGTTAAATTGCAATCGCATTGCGAATGTTGTTGATGACGCTGAGGCGGAAGCAGAAATTGTTGATGTTGATTTATCAGGTTCTACAAATATTTTAGAAGAAAGATTAGCACAACAACCTTCTAAACCCATTATAGTTCTTTCCTTGTATGATGATTCTTCAAATTTAAAAGGGATTGTTTATGTTAAGAAACCCGTTAAGGATGATGAATTAATAAAAGCAATAAATAAAGTAAAAAATGGAAATGCTTTAGAAGTAGCAGATAAAAATAGTGATGGTTCTATGCCTGAATTAGTAGAGTTACTCAAGCAAAATAGGCAAGAAAAATTAAAACAGATTGAGAAAAGTAAGAATAAACCTTCGGTCAATAATGTTGTAGAAACTGAAAAAAAATGTATTGGTTCCAATAATAATCCAGGAAAAACAAAAAATAAAAATCAACCGCTTACAGAAAAAGATGCCGAGGTGCTGAGAGAAACTAAGGACATAGTTTCTATTAATTCAACACGGCCTAGACCAGAAATAGATAAGTTTTTAAGAGAGTTTAACTATTCTATCCAAAAAAAGGATCCTAACAAGAAAAGGGATAAAAAAATAAACTTACATCCTTCAATTAATAATAGAAGAAATACAGTTAGATATGTATTTCAGGCGATTACCGGATGTTTGAAAAAAAATTCGTTACTTGGGGGGCTTAACTCCAGTTTACCTGTCATTGTGGAAGCTATTAGCAGCAAGGGTGCACTTATAAAAGTGGAAAAAACACTTAGACTAAGTAGGAAAGTAATCTTGGAAATTGAACTCGATTCTAAATATGTTTTCACTATTCCGGCGAAGGTTATAAGGCAAAATAGTAATACTACTTATGGATTGGCTTTTCTGGATTATCAGCATAAACTAACTGAATATTTGATTGGTTCTGGTCGCTCATTTAATATCAAGTAAGTATGGATGGATGTAACTTCTTAAAATTCATTTTCTATTGATGATGAAGTACCAATATCTTTTGTCTCAGCAGCAGCTCCCCGTGTTTTATTTTTGGCAATTTCACTTGTCTTTCTTGTATTGTTATCACTGCTGAAAAGTCCGGTTATTTTTTCCCATAAAGTTTGATCTAGGTCGCGTGGAGGAATATCAAGCGTAGTTTCTTCAGTTTTACTGACGATTTTGTTTTTTGTAGGTCTAAAATCACCTTGTATGCTAGAAAGTATGTCTCCGTTAAAAAACAGAGAAAGCCTTTTTTGTTTTCTGGGCTCGCCATCTAGTTGTTCGGAATATAGGTAATCCCAGCGTTCCTGGTGAAAAACATCAACCAACATTGATGATCCCATGATATATAAAACTTGACGCTTAGTCATTTTCGGCTTGAGTTGGTCGACCATTTTTTGATTTATAATGTTTCCTTGTTGAATATCCAAGGTGTAGACACCAGGTAGATTATTCCAGGACGTTGAGCAAGCAGTTAATGCTAAACTTAAAATTACAAATAGAAGGCGGTAGGTTTTTTTCATAATTCTCTTTTAGGAATGGGAATTGAATAAGTTGTGCATTATCGCACAGATTTTTTGTTTGTCTTCGCCCGTGTAGCAACAGGCGCATAGCAGGCTACGTAACTGTTGCTACACGGGCGAAGACGGGCAAAAAAGCAAGTGAGAATGCACAACTTATTCAATTCTCATTCCTTAGTTTAAGTGTATGTGGAAAATCATACCGTAAGTTTACGTATAATCCTATAAAAGGATCAGCGAGTTGCAATAAAAAAAGTTACAATTGATTGGTATTTTGTTGTTTTAGGTGATTTGACGGAATAAAGTTAACAAGATTGCACAGGATTTTTGTTTCTGACCGAACTATCTCAAGAGGCGCATAGCGATTTTATGCAACGATTGAGATTGTTTGGTTAGGGATAAAAAGACAAGCGAGGTTGGTAACTTTATTTAGTCAAACCACCTTATCCTTAGAAAATTTATTATTCATGGGATAATGATTTGTTTTAAAATTGTGGATAATTTGAGTTTATTGGGGTTTCACGTAGATTCATTTGTTTACTAGGAGCGTGGCTGTTGGAAAGTAGTGATTTAAGAGATGCAGGACTCAAGGTAACATTACCACGAGTAAAGATTTTAGAAATTTTGGAAAACCAGACGAAAGTTAAGCATTTATCTGCTGAAAAAGTTTATAAAATTTTATTGAGTGAAGGTGAAGAAATTGGACTGGCAACTGTTTACCGTGTACTAACACAGTTTGAGACAGCAGGGCTTGTCATACGTCATCATTTTGAGGGTGGAAATTCAGTTTTTGAATTAAGTGAAGGAAGCCACCATGATCATATTGTTTGTGTCAAATGTGGCAAGGTTGATGAATTTACAGATAAAGTGATAGAGGTGCGTCAAACTGATATAGCCGCTAAATTAGGCTACGAATTAACAGATCATAGTTTATATTTGTATGGTTGTTGCTCTCAATGTAAAGAAAAAAAATAGCAAAGAATGTTTAAACCCCTTAGTTTATTTCTTGGTATCCGCTATACGCGCGCGAAACGACGAACCCAATTTATTTCTTTTATCACGCTAACATCCGTTTTAGGCATTGCTTTAGGTGTGACTGCTTTAATTGCGGTACTTTCTGTTATGAATGGATTTCAGACTGAATTACGAGAGCGTATTTTAGGAATGACCTCTCACACCACAATCACCGGACTTAATGGACAATTAAAAAATTGGCAGCAATTAGAACAAAAAGTTGTTAATTATGCTCATGTAAAAGGTTCCGCACCCTTTGTTAGTGGGCAGGTGATGATTAGTGCGGAAAGACGCGTAAGTGGAACTTTGTTACGTGGCATTATTCCTGCTCTTGAGCCTAAAGTATCTGAAGTTGGTAACAAAATGATAGTCGGTAAATTATCGGATCTTGTTTCAGGAAAATTTGGCATTATTTTAGGTGCTGAACTAGCCAGTCACTTAGGCGCAATGGTTGGTGATAAAGTGACAATCATTAGCCCACAAGTTAATTCAACGCCAGCTGGTATTTTACCTAGATTGAAACGCTTCACAGTGGTTGGTATTTTTAAAGTAGGTATGTATGAATATGATCGTAATATGGCAATTACAGATGCTGGTGATGCAGCAAAATTATTTCAATTAGGGCACGCCGTTAGTGGGTTGCGATTAAAATTGGACGATTTATTTAATGCACCAAAAATAACGCAATCAATGGCAAGCGATCTTCAATACGAATATAGGGTCAGTGATTGGACGAGAGCGCATGGTAATTTTTTTAAAGCGATTAAAACTGAAAAACGAGTAATGTTTATTATTCTATTATTAATCGTTGCGGTCGCAGCTTTTAATATTGTTTCAACGTTGGTGATGGTCGTCACGGATAAACGTGGCGATATTGCAATATTAAAAACCCAGGGCTTGACGAATGGCTCCGTGATGGGAATATTTATTATTTTAGGCGGAATTATAGGGGTTGTCGGGACGGCATTAGGTATTTTGGGAGGGGTGTTGTTGGCGTTGAATATTGAAACCATTATTCCTGCAATAGAAAATTTTTTCGGTGTTCAGTTTATGGCTGCTGATGTTTATTATATAAGTGATGTACCTTCTGAATTGGTTTGGAGTGATGTTTATACCATTGCTGGGGTTGCTTTGGTTTTAGCACTACTAGCTACGTTGTATCCAGCCTGGCAGGCTTCAAGAGTCAATCCTGCTGAGGTTCTACGATATGAATAATTCAATTATTTTGCAATGCCAGCAATTAACCATGCGCTATCAACAAGGTGATTTAGATGTTGAAGTTTTAAAAGGGGTCGATTTATCTATTGTTGCCAGCGAACGGGTTGCAATCATGGGCGCTTCCGGTTCGGGAAAAAGTACATTGTTGCATTTATTGGGTGGATTGGAAAAACCTACACAGGGACGTGTGATTTTAGATGGTGAAAATCTTAATAAAATTAGTGCCACTAAACTAAGTAAATTAAGAAATCGGTCGCTGGGATTTATTTATCAATTTCATCATTTACTGGGCGAATTTACTATTTTAGAAAATGTTGCAATGCCCGTTCTAATTGCAGGTCAATCCGTTAAACAAGCAAAAATTCAAGCTACAGAATTATTAGACAGAGTAGGATTAGGGCACAGAGTTAAACATAAACCTGGTGAATTATCAGGCGGAGAAAGGCAACGTGCAGCCGTTGCCAGAGCATTAATTAACAGACCTAAATGTGTTTTGGCAGATGAGCCGACTGGAAATCTGGATAGTAAAACGGCAGAACAAATTTATCAGTTAATGTTGGAATTAAATCAGGAATTGCAAGTGTGTTTTTTGGTAGTTACTCATGATTCTGATTTAGCAAGAAGAATGGATCGTGTTTTACATATGGAAGATGGTTTGATTGTTTAGCGTAGTGATATTTTTGATTTTAAAAGTCTGGAGGGGCTTTTTTGGCTGCGAAGTTTTTTAATTTACCGCAGTCCACCTAAAGATCATTTATTCCTAAGGTTCCACTTCTTTGTAACGTGATGCCGCCAGAATAGCTGAATACCAAAATATCCAATCGCTGAAGATATAATAGCCAAAATCAGGCAACCAAATAAAAACGGCCCACCGATGACTCCAAGACTGGACATGATATTGTCTACAGTAAATTCAAAATCAACGGCTGGAGAATCTTCACCCAGTAGCCATAAACCAAAAATGTAGGCAAAATAAAACATCGGCGGCATGGTTAAAGGGTTGGTCAGCCAAACTAAAGCAACAGAAATAGGTAGGTTGGCTCCAAAATAAAAAGCTGCCATAGCAGCAATGACCATTTGTCCTGGTGTTGGAATCCAGGCGGCAAATAGACCAATCGCAAAAGCTAGAGCAACAGAACGGCGGTTTAAGTGCCACAAATTGGGTTCATGTAACCTGTCGCCTAAAAACTGAAGACTTTTTTGTTGTTTTAGTTTTTCAGGATCAGGCATGAATTTTTTAATTATTTTTTTTGGCATGATGCTGTCTTTTCTTGTTGAGAATTAAGCCTAAGTTTATCAGTTTTAGCTTAATAAATGTGTATATTAATTGTTAGTTATTATCAATAGTTTGGATGCTATTTTCTACGCTTTCATTTGCTGCCGGCATTATTGTTGTTCAACAATTTTCAAATTTACCCAGTAATCTATGGCTGATCTTTCTTTTACTTTTATTACTAGGCTTAGCATTTTTTCGGTATTGGAAAGTCTTCTTTTTTATCTTGGGAGTGTCATGGGCAATCATTTTTGCAAGTTTACGACTGGCTGATGGGTTGCCTGAGCCTTTGCAAGGACAAAAAATTAAGCTTGAAGGTAAAGTTATCGGATTGCCTCAGCATGATGAAAGAAGAGTTAGATTTGATTTTGTTGTTTCAAAATCAAAGATGGCTATACTAGATAAAATTAGATTAAGCTGGTTTTTTCCTAAACAAGAAATAAAAGCGGGGCAATACTGGCGATTTACAGTTAAGTTAAAAAAGCCGCATGGACGTTTGAATTCAGGTGGTTTTGATTATGAACGATGGCTATTTGTCAATAATATCGGGGCTACTGGATATGTGAGGAATAAACCTCTGCCAGTAAAAATAGCAAGCATTCCCTGGTGGCAAAGTACGACCGTTATTCGTCAAGAAATTTCAGACAAATTAGATGTTTTTCTTGAAGGCAATAAAAGTCTAGGCGTTATTAAAGCACTTGCCATTGGTGAACGACAGGGGATAGATCAAGATCAATGGGTGGTATTTAAAGACACGGGGACTGTTCATTTACTGGCAATTTCAGGCTTGCATATAGGGCTTGTTTCTGGATTGGTTTATCTGTTGGTATTTAATGCCTGTGTCTGGTTTTCGGTCGCTTCTCCTCAAAAAATGGCAGCTGTTGGAGCAATCGTCGTGGCTCTTTTTTATTCGGCACTTGCTGGTTTTTCATTGCCTACACAAAGATCATTAGTGATGTTATCTATTGCTATGTTGGCTATCAGTTGGCAAAGAAATAATACCGCAGTTAATACTATCGCATTCACTTTGTTTGCTGTGCTTGTGTTTGATCCTTTAGCTGTTTTATCTGCTGGTTTTTGGTTGTCTTTTTTTGCAGTGGCTATGATTGTTTTTAGTTTGGCAGGTCGATTAAGGAAACCTGCTTATTGGTTATCAGCAATTAAGATTCATTGGGTAACAGCGTTAGGATTAACACCTTTTTTGGTTTATTTTTTTCAGCAAATATCCATTATTTCTCCTTTGGCAAATCTGTTTACAGTGCCGCTTATTAGTTTTGTTGTGGTTCCATTATGTCTGTTGGCTGTTATCACTTTGTTTTTTTTGCCGGAGTTAGCTGACAAATTATTCTATCTGCTCAGTCAGATACTACAAAATTTAGAGATGATATTGACAGAATTGTCGATGTTGCCTTATGCAGTGATTAATATAGCACCTGCTCCTTTTTATGTGATTCCTTTTGCCGTGTTGGGTGTTTTTATTATCTTATCTCCAAGAGGTTTTCCTGCGCGTTGGCTGGGGGGCGTTATGTTATTGCCTTTATTTTGGGCGGATGATCGTCAATCCCCTGGCTTAGGAGAAATGTCGTTGACAGTCTTTGATGTAGGACAGGGACTGTCAGCCATGGTTGAAACAAACCAGCATGTTTTAGTCTTTGATACGGGAGCGAAATATTCCAGCCAATACGATATGGGCTCTGCTGTCGTCATTCCATACCTTAAAGCTAAGGGTATTACGTCAGTTGATACTTTACTGGTTAGTCATGGCGATAACGATCATATCGGTGGGGCTAAATCAATTGTTGAGCAAACTCAGGTTAAAGAAATTCTCACCAGCGTTTCCTCTTTGTTAGCAAAACAGACTTCTGTGCAATGTAAGGCAGGTCAGCAATGGACATGGGATCAGGTGAAATTCGAAATTTTGTCACCTGCCGAAGGATTGTTTAAAGGTGATAACAATAATTCTTGTGTACTTAAAGTGAGTTCTAGTCATGGCTCGGCTTTGTTAACAGGAGATATTGAAGAACCAGCGGAAGAATGGCTAATCAACAATATGGCAACTAAATTAGGCAGTGATGTATTGATTGCGCCACATCACGGCAGTAAAACATCTTCAACCTTAGCCTTTTTAAAACAGGTTAAACCGAAAATTATTTTAATTCCAGCGGGTTATAAAAATCGATTTTCTTTTCCACATCAAGAAGTGTTAGATAAATATAGGCAATTGCAAATACCTTGGATGAATACAGCAGATAAGGGAGCGTTGGAGGTTAAATTTGAAAATGGTTTATTCAATATTAAGTCAGCACGAGAGGAACAAGGCAAATATTGGAACAAATAAATTAACCTAGTACTTTACTAAGGAATTAAAGAGGACTAAAATAGTCCACATTGAAGTCGAGGACGAAATGTTAAAGCTTAGTAAATTAACTGATTACGCAACGGTTATTTTGAGTTATATGGCTAAAGAGCATAATCAAATGCATGCTACTCAAGAAATATCAGAACAGACGGGTATTGCTCAACCAACGGTTAGCAAGATTCTCAAGCTATTGGTTAAAGCAAAGATATTATCGTCAACACGAGGGGCAAAAGGGGGATATTTATTGGCGAGAGTGCCAGAGAAAATCTCCGTGGCAACAGTTATTTGTGCATTAGAAGGCCCTATTGCATTAACAGAATGCAGTGCTTCGCATAAACATTGTGAACAGGCTTCTGGCTGTGATATACATGGGAATTGGGGGCTGATTAACCAGAAGATTTTTAATGCTTTGGAGTCGGTTACTTTGGCAGATATGATATTACCTGCAAAACAGCCAGAAGAAATATTGATCCCCGTTAATAGTTTATTTAGATAGAGTATAAATATGTCAACAAGTGCGGAAGAAATTGAAACCCTGATAGCCCAGGATTACAAACAAGGGTTTGTGACGGAGTTGGAGGTGGAAACGTTTCCACCCGGGTTGAATGAAGACGTTATCATTAAATTGTCAAAAATTAAAAATGAACCTGATTTTATGCTGGATTACCGGCTAAAAGCGTTTCGGCACTGGCAAACCATGAAATCGCCTGATTGGGCGCAATTAAATATTGAGCCCATTGATTATCAGGCAATTAGTTACTATTCTGCGCCTAAAAAGAAAGGAGATGGCCCCCAAAGTCTGGATGAAGTTGATCCTGAACTATTGGAAACATACAAAAAACTGGGTATCCCATTAGATGAGCAAGAGCGATTAGCCGGCGTTGCTGTTGATGCCGTTTTTGACAGTGTTTCTGTTGCAACGACTTTTAAAGGCAAATTAAAAGATGCAGGGGTAATTTTTTGCCCTATTTCGGAAGCGTTACAAGAATACCCTGAATTAGTAAAACAATATCTTGGAACAGTTGTTCCTGAGGGAGACAATTTTTTTGCAGCGTTAAATGCTGCTGTTTTTACCGATGGGTCTTTTGTTTACATTCCAAAAGGTGTGCGTTGCCCGATGGAATTATCAACTTATTTCAGGATTAATGCAGCTAATACAGGACAGTTTGAACGTACTTTGATTATTGCTGATGAAGGCAGCCATGTTAGTTATCTGGAAGGTTGTTCAGCACCCATGCGTGATGAGAACCAGTTACATGCAGCTGTGGTTGAATTAGTCATCTTAGACAATGCGGAAATTAAATATTCAACGGTTCAGAACTGGTATCCCGGTGATGAAAATGGCGTGGGTGGTATTTATAACTTTGTGACTAAACGGGCTGAATGCAGGGGACATAACTCCAAAGTTTCCTGGACTCAAGTTGAAACGGGTTCCGCGATTACCTGGAAATATCCCAGTTGTGTGTTACTTGGCGATAATTCAGTGGGCGAATTTTATTCGGTAGCTCTGACTAATAATTATCAACAGGCCGATACGGGTACAAAGATGATTCATCTTGGAAAAAATACCCGAAGTACCATTATTTCGAAAGGAATTTCTGCCGGTAAAGCACAAAATACATACCGGGGATTGGTTAAGATCGGAAAAAATGCTAAAAATGCGCGAAATTATACGCAATGCGATTCGTTGCTAGTGGGTGATAAATGTGGCGCACATACTTTTCCATATATTGAAGTTAAACAACCCTCCGCACAAGTTGAACATGAAGCGACCACCTCAAAAATAAGTGAAGATCAGTTGTTCTTCTGCCAACAACGAGGACTTTCAGCCGAAGATGCTGTCTCTATGATTGTGAATGGTTTTTGTAAAGAAGTATTTAAAGAATTGCCGATGGAATTTGCTGTTGAAGCACAAGCGTTATTGGGAATTAGTTTGGAAGGGTCTTCCGTTGGATAATCAGTCGGACAAATTTAGTTCGATAATAAAGAAATAAAATCAGGAAACAAAAATGCTCAATATAGAAAACCTACATGTCAGTGTCGGGGATAAACCAATTCTTAAAGGCTTAACCCTACAGATAAATGCTGGGGAAGTTCACGCCATTATGGGGCCAAATGGTGCAGGAAAAAGCACTTTATCTCATGTGTTGTCTGGTAAGCCGGGCTATAACGTGACGGAAGGAACAGTGACTTATAAAGGCGAAAATTTGCTGGATATGCCTGCTGAAATAAGAGCGCGAGAAGGTGTATTTTTAGCGTTTCAATATCCGGTAGAAATACCAGGGGTCAGTAATATTTATTTATTAAAAGCAGCCTTAAATTCGGTACGTAAACATAATGGACTAGATGAAGTAGATGCGATGGATTTTCTGACTCTAGTGAAAGACAAAGTGAAATTGTTGCAAATGGATGAGAAGTTTTTGTACCGGGCAGTGAACGAGGGTTTTTCCGGTGGTGAAAAAAAACGTAATGAAATATTACAAGCGGCAGTGCTTGAGCCTACTCTCTGTGTATTGGATGAAACGGACTCAGGATTAGATATTGATGCAATGAAAATAGTTGCGGACGGTGTTAATTCTTTACGTTCTGATGAGCGTTCATTTTTGATGATTACGCATTATCAACGTTTACTGGATTATATCAAACCCGATTTTGTACATGTTTTAGCTGATGGACAGATTGTTAAGTCAGGCGGGGCAGAGTTAGCCTTGGAGCTGGAAGCGAAAGGTTATCAATGGATTGAAGGGCAGGCGGCATGATGGACGGGTTGCAACAGAATTATCAAAACCTGACTGACTCGTTACCTGGGCAGTCATTACCTTGGCTTAATGCTTTAAGATCAGAGGCATTTGAATACTTTTCTGACAAAGGCTTTCCCTCATTAAGAGATGAAGACTGGCGTTATACCAATGTATCAGCGATAGAAAAAAAATTATTTACTCCCCAATTGGATATTGCCACGGCCGAAGTTGATCAGGACTGGCTGGAAAAATATCAACTTGAAGATGTCTTTACGGTGGTTTTAGTGAATGGACGTTTTTCACAAGCCCTTTTCAAATTAGATAATCTGCCAACGGGGGTGACAATAGGTTGCTTGACAGAAGTATTGGAACAGCAACCCGATTTAGTCGAAAAATATTTGAATAAAGTTGTTAGTCACAAAGAACATGGTTTTGTAGCTTTCAATACAGCCTGGTTTAGTGATGGATTGTTTGTTCATGTGCCGAGCAATCAAGTGTTGGAAAAACCTATTCAGTTACTTCATTTAGTGACTCAAGCCGATTGTTTAACCGCCACTCGAAATATTCTGGTTGCTGATGAAATGGCTAAGGTACAAGTGGTTGAAACCTTTGTAGGTATTAATGATGCCTATTTATCTGCTGCTGTTACTGAAGTTTTTGTTGGGAAAAATGCTGATTTAACGTTGTATAAAGTACAGAATGAGGGTGAAAAGGCTTATCATTTTGGTGGTACTTATATAAAACAAGACAGAGACAGTCGGTTTAATCATCACAACTTCGCTTTTGGTGGATTGCTTGCCAGAACTGATATTCATACCGATTTAGATATTGCCTCAGAGTGTGATTTAAATGGATTGTATCTGGGCGAGAAAAAACAGCACATTGATAATCATACGCGTATTCATCATAAACAACCCCATGCAATCAGTCGTGAGCTATATAAGGGCGTTTTAAATCAACGTGCAAGAGGTGTGTTTCAAGGCCGAGTGATTGTTGCAGAAGATGCGCAAAAGACAGATTCAGTGATGAATAATCGTAATTTATTGTTATCCAATGATGCAGAAGCTGATACGAAACCACAATTGGAAATTTTTGCAGATGATGTTAAGTGTGCACATGGTGTAACGGTAGGACAATTAGATGAGCAGTCCATTTTTTATCTAAAGTCACGCAGTATTGATGAAGGAACAGCAAGAAATATACTGACTTTTGCTTTTGCTAATGAAATGGTCGATAAAGTGCCGTTTGAAAGGTTAAGGACTTTTTTATTAGATCAGATTTTAATGCGTTTTCCCCAAGAAGGGATGGATAAATCCTGGTAAAAACTACAGCATATCTTTTACGTCAACACTGATATTCTCTAATTGAGATAGTGTGATTTTATCTCCGGCTCGTAAAGTCGTTTTTTCTGCATAACTATCCTGTTGTGGCTGGCGGTAAACTTCGATACAGGAGTCATTTACATTGAGCAGCCAGTATTCGGGGATATTATGCAAAGCATATAAACGAAGCTTGGTAATCTGGTCAAATTTTAGAGAGCTATCCGCAATTTCGATTAGTAGAAAAACATCCTTTGCGATGGGGTGTTTTTCATAATAAAAGTCTGAGTTAGGGCGCAACAACATAAAGTCGGGTTGAGGCTCTGATATATCTCCTAATTGTAAGGGGTCTTGGGCAGCAATAATCGCAGACGATTGAATAAGGCTGGAAAATAAATTTATCAGACGTTTTAAGTGACTTGCATGAGGAGATCCAATAGGTGCCATTTCTATAATTTCTCCATTAATTAGCTCAAGATGACTATCAGGTGGAAAAATGCCAGCTTCTCCCATTTTTTGCCATTCAGTAACATTAGTTATGTGTCTTTTGTAAAAATTATCAGAAGAGGTAGGCATTGTAATAATGAAATTAAACTAAAGTAAGTTGAAATATAATACGCTCCGCATAGTAACGCAACTTTTCGAAAAATATATAGAACATGACAACATTTCCCATAGAAAAAATCCGTGCTGATTTTCCTATTTTAAAGCAACAAATTCGTAACAAACCGTTAGTTTATCTGGATAACGCTGCAACCTGTCAAAAGCCACAAGCTGTGATTGATAGCATTTCTCATTTATACAGTCATGAATATGCCAATGTCCATCGAGGCGTTCATACGCTCAGTGTAAGAGCAACCGACCGTTATGAAGGTGCTAGAGAAAAGGTAAAGAGCTTTATCAATGCAAATAGTACAAAAGAAATTATTTTCGTTAAAGGAACCACCGAAGCGATAAACCTGATTGCACAGACTTTTGGTAAAGCTAATATAAAAAAGGATGATGAAATTTTAATCACTGCAATGGAGCATCATTCTAATATTGTACCTTGGCAAATGCTGTGTGAAGAAACAGGGGCGATATTAAAAGTTGCTCCCATTAATTTGCAGGGTGAGTTGATATACGATGAGTTTGAAAAATTATTGAGTGATAAAACAAAGCTTGTCTCTGTTGTACACATGTCAAATGCATTAGGTACTGTTAATCCTGTTGAAAAAATAATTGCAGCCGCGAAAGCTAAAAACATTCCTGTATTACTGGATGGTGCTCAGGCAATTCCCCATCTGGCGGTTGATGTGCAAAAACTGGATTGTGATTTTTATGCTTTCTCGGGACATAAACTTTACGCTCCGTCAGGAATTGGCGTGCTTTACGGAAAACAAGCTTTATTAGAAGCCATGCCTCCTTACCAAGGAGGAGGGGATATGATTCGTAAAGTGACTTTTGAAGAAACAGAATACAACTCGCTTCCGTATAAATTTGAGGCAGGTACGCCAAGTATTGCTGATGTTGTCGGTTTAGGTGCTGCGATAGATTATTTGACTGAAATAGGTATGGACAAAATTGCAGCTTATGAAGCTGAATTGTTGAGTTATGCAACAGAAAAAGCCAAACAAATAAAGGGCTTAAAAATTATTGGTGAGGCAAAGGAAAAAGGTGCAATATTGTCATTTGTATTAGATAAAATTCATCCGCATGATATAGGCACTATGTTGGATAGTTTGGGAATTGCAATAAGGGCAGGGCACCATTGTGCTATGCCTGTCATGGACTTTTTTCAAGTGCCAGCAACGGCAAGAGCTTCTTTTGCTATGTACAATACAAAGCAAGAAATTGATTATTTAATGGATGGAATAGAACAACTGATAGAGGTATTTGGTTAATGTTTGATGAATTAAGAGAGCTTTACCAAGAAGTGATATTTGATCACAATAGAAATCCCCGTAATTTCAGAGTTATGGAAAATGCAGATAGGGAAGTGGAAGGCTTTAATCCTCTTTGCGGTGATCGACTAACCTTGTTTTTAAAACTGGATGGCGATGAAATTACTGATGTCAGCTTCCAAGGTTCAGGCTGTGCTATTTCTACCGCCTCGGTTTCGTTAATGACTGAAATTATTAAAGGAAAGACAGAAGCCGAAGCCGATGCATTGTTTAAGAAATTTCATGAGATGACGACTGGTAAAGATGAAAATATAGATCTGGAAGCGATAGGGAAACTTGCAGTATTGGCAGGCGTAAGAGAATATCCTGCACGAGTTAAATGTGCGACTTTAGCTTGGCATACTTTAGATGCTGCATTGAAGAATGCAGAGAAATCTATTTCTACAGAATAGTAAGCTATGCCTAAGGTAGTTCGCAAAAAATAAACCGCCTTGTATAGTTAAACTAAAGTTTCCCAATTATTTTCGCCCTGACGTATAAGAGAAACCAATTAAATTGGGGTTTGCTACATTTAGAGCAACGCGGGTTAAAATAAAAACCTCTGTATACATGGCAGGTTCTGTCATTTTAAAAACTGGGAAACTTCAGTAGTTAAATATCCCAT
>VAPK010499395.1_pt1 | contig 14170 bp, 12 predicted proteins | sample 3395031 | NCBI WGS metagenome assembly VAPK01 (sample SAMN08290443, study PRJNA428436) | hydrothermal vent metagenome | isolation source: Deep-sea hydrothermal vent chimney 1 | place: Pacific Ocean: Juan De Fuca Ridge | reverse complement strand
ACGTGTGGTTTTCAGACATGGTTTTTTCAGGATAAAGGGGTAAGAATGGTTGATTGGTTAAATATAAAGACCATCCTGCTCGATATGGACGGTACTTTGCTGGATTTGAATTTTGATAATTATTTCTGGCAACAGCATGTGCCAATTCGTTATGCAGAAAAACATGCTATGGGATTGGATGCAGCAAAAAAAATACTAGTACCGTTGTTTCGGAAAATTGAAGGAACGATGGATTGGTATTGTGTGGATTATTGGACGCGTGAATTAGGGTTGGATATCGAGTTATTAAAACAGGAAGTGGATCATTTGATTGCGGTACATCCTCACGTGATTGATTTTTTGATCGCGGCTAAATCTCGCGATAAACGACTGCTGATGGTGACAAACGCACATGGTAAAAGCCTGCGAATTAAAATGAAGCGTACCGAGCTAGGTAAACATTTCGATGAAATAATTTGTGCGCATGATTTTGATTTACCAAAAGAGAATGTGAAATTTTGGGATAAGCTTCAAGCGCGTGAGCCGTTTGATAAAACGGCAACGTTGTTAATAGATGACAATTTATCCGTTCTGCGCTCCGCAAAGGATTACGGAATTCAATATTTATTGGCCGTGAATAACCCGGATAGCAAACAACCTTGCCGAAACGTAAAAGAATTTCAAGCAATAAACCATTTTAGAGATTTGCTGCCAGTATTGTAACTAACCGCTGTAACCAACTGATTTATGGTCAGGTTAAGCAACTATTTACACATATAAGTGAAATCTTATATAGATTCTCAAACAAATATCCTATAAAATTAGTCAACAATTAGCGGCTCTAAACATCCCAAAACATTGTATTAGGACCATTGTATGAGGATCACCACTATGCAAGTAGAAGTAAACGGCAAATCCATTCAGCTCAGTGAGGCGGGTTGGTTAGAAAACCTTGATGAGTGGAGCGAAGAGTTAGCCATCGAAATAGCCAACAATGAACAAATTGCTGACTTAAACGATGAACATTGGGACATTATTAATATGGCGCGGGAATATTTCCATGAAAACGGTGTGGTTGCAGAGCCGCGCGCATTTTCAAAAATAATGAAAAAGAAATTCGGACCACAACGCAGCGATCAAAAATATATATATTCCTTGTTTCCTACCGGATTGATTAAGTGCGCCAATAAGGTAGCGGGTCTGCCCAGGCCAAAAGGGTGTAGCTGAAAATTGCTGTAGTACGTCAGTCGCTGCAGTTGCAGCTTGGCTTCAACTTGTGACTAATTATTTGATGCGTTAGGTAAAAGTTGGATCATCGCATTAGCGGCATTGGAACGTGTTCTGTCTGCGTGATACACCACACCCAACGTACGTTGAAAATTCAATCCTGTCACATTAATACGCTGGTAGTCTTTTTTATCTAACATAGATACCGGTAATATGCTCCAACCCAGCCCAATATTGACCATCATTTTGATGGTTTCCAGATAGTTGGTCGAAAGACTGACATTGAGTGAAATCCCCAAAGGTGTAAACACTCGCTCCAATACCTCGCGCGTATAGGTACCACGTGCTGGCAAAATAGCAGAATAGGGTGACAGTGTTTCGGCGCAGACTTTCTTATTGGTTGCCAGGGGATGGTTTTTACCGACCACGACACATAATGGATCCCGCCACACGGGTACCATCACCAGCCTGTCAATGGGATCTAAAGGTAATGTCACAATGCCTAATTCAAGATCACCCTGAACGACCGCATTGCAAGCTTGTTCAGAGTCCATAAATCGTAAATCAAGTTCCACTTCTGCATGATTACGGGTAAAAGTACGCAATACAGGTGGTAATCGATGCAAACCGATATGGTGACTGGTGCCTACGCTTAATCGGCCTTCAATTTTACCGGATAATTTGCAAACGGCTCGTTTGCTGTCTTCCAGTTCGATGATGACACGTTGTGCGCGTGGTTGTAATATTTTGCCTGCTTCGGTGAGCGCAATTTTTCTGCTTATACGATCAAAGAGTTTTGTGTCCAGTTCGCATTCCAGCGCCGCAATGCGTTTGCTGACGGCTGGTTGTGTTAAAAAAAGCTGTTCAGCCGCCGCAGAAAATGAACCGCTTTTTGCGACCGCGAGAAATGCATATAATGCGTTAGTATCCACGTTTTGGTTCCTCTCAGTCCTCTCAGCCCAGTACTCCGCCAAGTGAGGAGTTTATTATATTATTCCTATTGGGAATAGTCTATATGAAAAATATGAATTTGTGTTATGGGTTATGCCGCCGTAATATCAAACTCAAGCAGCATCAATTTACAAGCAGATGGCATTCTTAGGTAGCGAGGACGAGCACATGGCAGGAAAAACACTTTACGACAAATTATGGGATGCACACACAGTGCGAACTGATGAAGATGGTACGACCCTTCTTTACATAGATCGGCATTTAGTGCACGAGGTGACGTCACCGCAGGCGTTTGAAGGCATGCGTAATGCGGGGCGCCAGCTTTGGCGTGCCAATGCCAATCTTGCAACGGCTGATCACAACGTACCGACGACAGATCGAGCTAAAGGCATATCTGATGCCATTTCACGTTTGCAGGTTGAAACACTTGATCAAAATTGTAAAGATTTTGGTATTACTGAATTCGATATGGATGATCCGCGTCAAGGCATTGTGCATGTGATTGGTCCTGAACAGGGGGCAACCTTGCCTGGAATGACATTAGTGTGTGGTGATTCGCATACGTCAACGCATGGCGCATTAGGTGCGTTAGCATTTGGAATAGGGACATCGGAAGTGGAGCATGTGTTTGCCACACAATGCTTGATTCAGAAAAAATCTAAAAACATGTTGGTGCGTGTAGAGGGTCAAATAGGTGCTGGTGTTACCGCAAAAGACATCGTACTGGTGATTATCGGCAAAATAGGGACTGCCGGTGGTACCGGCTATGCGATTGAATTTGCTGGTGAGGCTATTCGTGAATTATCCATCGAAGGTCGAATGACGGTCTGTAATATGGCGATAGAGGCGGGAGCGCGTGCCGGCATTATTGCTGTGGATGATAAGACGATTGAATATGTGCAGGGCAGGCCGTATTCTCCCGCAGGTGAATTTTGGAACACAGCGGTGTCTGCATGGGCGGATTTGCACAGTGATAACGATGCGAAATTCGATCATATAGTTCAACTCAACGCCAAAGATATTGTGCCGCAGGTGACCTGGGGTACCTCACCGGAAATGGTCGTACCCGTTGATGCAAACGTGCCAGATCCGGCAAATGAGCGCGACCCGGTTAAGCGTGAAGGTATGCAATCCGCGTTACAATATATGGATTTGCAGGCGAATAAACCGATATGTGAAATTAACATCGATAAAGTATTTATTGGTTCTTGTACAAATTCGCGAATCGAAGATATTCGTGCGGCCGCGCGCATTGCCAAAGGACGAAGCGTGGCAAATAATGTCAAATTAGCCATGGTGGTACCGGGTTCGGGTTTAATTAAGCGTCAGGCGGAAGAAGAAGGTCTGGATAAAATTTTAATTGAGGCGGGTTTTGAATGGCGTGAGCCAGGCTGCTCAATGTGCCTGGCAATGAATGCAGACCGGCTTGAGCCGGGTGAACGATGCGCATCGACGTCGAATCGCAACTTTGAAGGTCGCCAGGGCCAGGGTGGACGAACTCATCTGCTGAGTCCGGCAATGGCCGCTGCCGCTGCGGTAGCAGGACATTTTATTGACGTTAGAGATTTTAACCTAAATTAAGCGACAGGCGTGTGGTCGTAGTACATGTATAATAAGGTGGATGTTATGAAAAAATTTGAAAAATTTAGTGGTATCGTTGCACCATTGGATCGTTCTAATGTGGATACCGATGCGATTATTCCCAAACAATTTTTAAAATCAATAAAACGCTCTGGTTTTGGTCCAAATTTATTTGATGCGTGGCGTTACCTGGATATTGGCGAACCGGGAATGGATAACAGCCAACGCCCGATTAATCCCGATTTTGTTTTGAATGAGGCTCGATATAAGAACGCATCTATTTTGTTGGCACGAAAAAATTTTGGTTGCGGATCAAGTCGTGAACATGCGCCCTGGGCATTACAGGATTTCGGTATTCGTGCGATAATCGCCTCCAGTTTTGCGGATATTTTTTATAATAACTGCTTTAAAAATGGATTACTGCCCATCGTGTTGGAAGATAAGGATATCGATAATTTATTTAACGAGGTGCATGCATCGCCAGGTTATTGTTTGCATATTGATCTTGCATCACAAGCGATAAAGACACCCGGTGGTGATGTGATTTCATTTGATGTAGACGCTTTTCGCAAGCATTGTCTATTAAATGGATTAGATGACATCGGATTAACATTGCAATACGTCAATCAAATTAAAGCATATGAACAGAGGCGACAACAGCAAACACCGTGGTTATTTTAGCGTTTAAATAAAAAGCAGGGTTAGAGAGAGTAAGTAAAAAAGTAGGGATTAGAGTAAAAAAAGCAGCGTTAACAAAAAATGGAGCTAAATAAGGTGTGACTAAGAAAATATTGGTATTATCAGGCGACGGTATTGGGCCGGAGATTGTCGCTGAAGCAATTAAAGTAATTGCACGGTTACAGGCTGATTTTTCTTTGGATGTTGAGCTGCAAGAGGCCTTAATTGGCGGTTGTGCCTATGATGCGACAGGGCATCCGCTGCCAGATGAAACGTTGCAGTTAGCCAAAGAGGCTGACGCCATTTTACTGGGCGCAGTAGGCGGGTATCAGTGGGAATCATTGGATATCGCTGTGCGGCCTGAAAAAGGATTGCTGGGATTGCGTTCAGGCCTGGAATTGTTCTCAAATTTACGGCCTGCCATTTTATATCCGCAACTTGCGAGTGCATCCACACTAAAAGCAGACGTCGTGTCTGGTTTGGATATTATGATTGTACGTGAGCTGACGGGTGGCATTTATTTTGGGCAGCCGCGCGGTATCAGAACTTTGGAAAATGGTGAGCGACAGGGATTTAATACGCTGGTTTACAGTGAGTCAGAAATCAGGCGTATTGCGCATTCTGCATTTGAGATTGCAATTAAGCGCGATAAACGGGTTTGTTCCGTCGATAAAGCAAATGTATTGGAGTGTACGGAATTATGGCGCGATGTTGTGACTACTGTTGCTAAAGAGTATCCAGAGATTGAGTTAACACATATGTACGTGGATAATGCCGCAATGCAATTGGTAAAAGCACCGAAACAATTTGATGTCGTGGTGACGACGAATATGTTTGGCGACATACTTTCGGATTGTGCGGCGATGTTAACTGGTTCGATTGGTATGTTGCCCTCTGCGTCATTAGATTCAAATGGAAAAGGTTTGTATGAACCCATACATGGTTCTGCCCCGGATTTAGCAGGTAAAAATGAGGCGAATCCCCTGGCGACGATATTGTCGGTCTCAATGATGTTACGTTATTCACTGGGTGAAACCAAGATGGCAGATCGAATCGATGACGCGGTGAACAAGGTGCTGGATGAGGGTATTCGAACCTATGATATTTTTACAGAGAATTTAAAGAAGGTATCGACCAGTCAAATGGGTGACGCCGTCGTAGCAGCGTTATAGTTATAATTGTTGCATACTTTTTCCGTACTTTTTGTTTTGCAAATGTTTTGCAAAAAAGAATAATCTCAAAAAAATTAAATTAGTTTAAGGAAGGATGAAGGAATATGAGTAACACTGATGAATAAGACCTATGATGTCGCAGTAGTGGGCGCAACAGGCGCAGTGGGTGAAACCATGATATCTATTTTACAGGAACGAAAATTTCCTGTTGGCAGACTTTACCCGTTGGCGAGTAGCCGATCTGCAGGTGGTAGGGTGGAATTCAATGGTAGTTATGTTACCGTTCAGAATTTGGCCGATTTTGATTTCTCCAAAGTACAAATTGGATTGTTTTCTGCGGGCGGGGATGTTTCTGCTGAATATGCACCCAAGGCGGCTGCTGCAGGTTGTGTGGTGATCGATAATACATCGCATTTTCGCTATGATGACGATATACCCTTGATTGTACCTGAAGTAAATCCACACACGATTGGACAATATAAGAACAGGGGCATCATCGCTAACCCGAATTGCTCCACAATACAGATGCTAGTGGCATTAAAGCCTATTTATGATGCTGTTGGCATCGAACGGATCAATGTGGCCACATATCAAGCAGTCTCTGGGACAGGAAAAGAGGCCATAAAAGAGCTTGCAGGGCAGACTGCAGCCCTTTTAAATACCAAGGAAATCAAGACCCATGTTTACCCAAAACAGATAGCTTTCAATATCTTACCGCAGATTGATGTGTTTTTGGATAATGGCTATACAAAAGAAGAAATGAAAATGGTCTGGGAAACTAAAAAAATATTTGAAGATGCCGATATACTCGTTAATCCTACTGCAGTGCGTGTACCCGTATTCTATGGGCACGCTGAAGCGCTTCACATCGAAACACGTGAAAAGTTGACGGCAGAGGCGGCGAAGACGCTATTGACGGACGCTCCAGGTATAAAAATACTGGATAAAAGAGAACCTGGCGGTTATCCAACACCTGTAACCGAAGGGGCTGGAAGTGACCCCGTCTACGTTGGGCGAATCAGAGATGATATATCGCATCCACGCGGATTAAATCTTTGGGTGGTTGCGGATAATGTGCGCAAAGGGGCTGCGTTAAACAGCGTACAAATCGCTGAAATTTTGGTAAAAGAGTGTCTATAAGCTATAGTTACCATTTATAAGTCAACTAGAGATGGAACTTAAGCTTTAACTCATTGTTTAATAAGGTGGAATTGGCATATTTGTGGGTGATATCTCACCAACGAGAGTTCCACCAATACGAGAGTTTCACCAATATAACAGACGGATGGAGTGAACATGGTTAAAAGATTGGCCCTGATTTTGGTCGCATTATCTTGGATTTCACCATTTAGTGTTTATGCGTTAGGGCTTGGTAGCATTGATATGCGATCCACTCTTAATCAGCGTTTAGATGCACGAATAGAATTAATGCGTGTCAGGGGTGACGAGCTAAATGGTTTGGAAGTTTCTTTGGCGCCAGCAGATATTTTTCGACGTGCAGGCATTGATCGGCCAAGCTTTTTAACGCAAATCAAATTTGAACTGGTTACACCTGCATCTGATGGAACACCCTATATTCACCTGTCTTCTTCAAAGCCAATTACTGAGCCTTTTTTGAATTTCCTCATCGAAGTGAATTGGTCAAATGGACGATTATTGCGTGAATTCACCGTATTGGTGGATCCCCCCGTTTTAGCTGATGAACGCGAGCAAAAGTCAATTCAGGCGCCGGTCAGCGCACCTGCGCCAGTAGAGCAGCAGCGTACACCAGCACGCACAGCGCGTGCCGTACCACCACAGCAACAACGCACAACACGTAGCGTGCCACCCAGGGTATCAACGCCAGAGCCGGAATTTCTGGAAACCGCTTCAGGTGATGCTGAGTATGGCCCCGTGAAACGTGGTGATACGCTTTGGGACATTGCGAATAAAATGCGCACTGATAGCTCAGTTTCTGTACCTCAAATGATGATAGCGTTACTGGAAAGTAACCCAAGAGCATTTTTTGACAATAATATTAATAATTTAAAAATGGGGCATGTGTTGCGATTGAGTGACGCCGACTCTGCAATATCAATTAGTTCAGGTGAAGCTGCTCGCATGGCAAGTTTGCAGTGGGATGAATGGAAAGAAGCGAAAGGTTTAACCTTGGGATCCACGCCATCAAGAACACGCACCGCCTCAAACCAGGTGGAGCGTGACGCTCGCGTCAAATTGGTTAGTCCTGGTGAAGGGGAGGAGGACGGTACGGGTACACCGCGTTCGGTGGCAGCGGGTAGTTCGGTTGCTCGCTTGAATGAGGAACTGTCTTTATCGCAAGAAGCGTTGGATGCGACCCGACAAGAAACGAAAGAAATAAGCAGCCGACTGGATTCTCTGAAAGGGCAAATGGAAACAATGAAACGACTGGTTAATTTAAAAGATAATCAGCTTGTTGCGTTACAAAACCAGTTGAAAGAGGCAGGAGAAACGCCTGAATTAAAGGATTCAGCTGAATCGCAAGTGCTAGCAGAAGAGTTATCCTCGGCGGAATCTGAACTTACCGCCGAACAGCTAGCCACTGAAATTGGTGAAATTAGTACAGATGAGCAATCTGAAATGGAAGCGATCCTTTCCGGCGAAGGTGGCGAATCGCAAGTTATTAGTGCTGAACAACTTGCGGCTGAAGAAGCGGCCGCGCAAGCCGATCGATCAGCAGAAGCGGCTGCTGGCAGTGGTATCGCCGCATCCCTGATGGCGCTTCCCGGCAAAATAATGGGCGACTTTAAATTGCTTGGTGGTGTCGTTGTTGTGTTTCTGGTCCTGGGCGGGTTTGCTTGGTTGGTAGTACGGCGCCGTAACCTGCGACAATTTCAGGAAAGCATCTTAACGGGACAAAGTTCAATTGGTGACATTGAAGCAATCTCTGAATCACCCAGTGAAGATGCATCCTTTATGAGTGATTTTGCTGTAAGTAGTATGGAAGGTGTTCAAACCGACGTTAGCGAAGTTGACCCGATTTCCGAAGCCGATGTTTATTTGGCCTATGGTCGTTATAAACAAGCTGAAGAGTTAATCAGCAGTGCGATTCAAAGCGATCCAGAGAGGGCCGATCTCAAGTTAAAGTCACTTGAGATTCATTACGCAGCCAAGGATGAGGAAGCATTCGAATTACAGGCAGAGATGCATAAAGACGCTTTGAGAGAGACAGAACACTGGGCCAGAGTAACCGAAATGGGTCGGGAATTGTGTCCTGAGAACGCGATGTTCTTTGCGGATACCGGTAGCAGTGCGTTGGAAACATCAATGGATGACGCTGTTGACGTGGGTAGCGTTGATTTTGGTGACGGTGAATTTGCCAGTAATGAGTTCGCAGATCTCGGTGTAGATAACCTAGGTACACATGACAATGCTTCGGCCGAGCAGGTGGTTGATAATTTCGATTTGGGTGATGTGGATGACACAGATAAGACACAGATTGTTGGGAAGCCTGAACCGGAAATAGAAGAGAACTCGCTTGATTTTGATCTTGGTGATTTTGATACAGGCGGTGGTGCTTCTGGCGGAACAGAGCAAATGGACGTGATTTCTGAGATGTCCGAAGAAGAAAGTTCTCTAGAAGATAATTCATTTGATTTTGATCTGGGTTCATTTGAGACAGACGATTTGACCGCTGCTGCAGATGATGACGAACGTATTGCAAGTACCGCAGAATCAGCAGGCGATAATTCGCTGGATTTCGATCTTTCATTGGATGATTCCCCCGTTAGTGCCGGAGAGGAAGAAGAGGTCAGTATGGAAATTACCGAAGACGATATGGATGCTGAGTTGGATGACAGCTTGTTTGCAGACGTCGATGAAGTAGGAACAAAACTGGATCTGGCAAAAGCCTATATTGACATGGGCGATTCTGATGGAGCCAAAAGTATTCTTGATGAAGTATTAGAAGAAGGCGATGATTCACAAAAGAATGAAGCTGAGGGTTTGATGGCGCAAATGGCCTGAGAGTGTATATCTAGGTTATAACTGGGTTTATAATTAAGGCGGCCATTTGTGTCGCCTTTTTTTTTGCACAAGGATGTGCTTATGTCTCAAGAGCACAAGGACGTGCGAAGAGACTTTGCACAAGGATGTGCTTATGTCTCGAGAGCACATGGATGTGCGAAGAGACGTCTCGAATTCAACTCAAAACCCAAAACCCAAAACCAAAAACTCAAAACAAACCATGCACCCAGTCATACGATTTATATCACTAATACTATTTAGCCTTCTTCTCTCTCGAAGTTCAGTGCCGATATTAATCACCGGGTTTAGTCTTATTATCGCTTTTTACGTCATCACCTCGTTAAATTATTTGTATGATGCAAAAACAATGTTATCAAGAATGCGCTGGTTTTTTCTCTCTATTATCATAATGTATTTCTGGTTTACACCAGGCGATGCATTGTTTGGTATTCAATCTGCGTGGTTGCCGACAATTGACGGTATTGAGTTGGGCTTAACCCGTGTATTTGCTTTGGTGGTAATTATTTTGGCAGTAAATTTGTTTTTGAAAACAACTGCAAAAAGAGACATGATGTCAGCATTAATTTGGCTAACTTATCCATTGAGCGTTTTTGGTGATTTTCAGCAACGTTTTGCAGTGCGCATGACATTGACACTGGAAGCTGTTGCGCAAGTTCAGGCGCTTTGTCATTCTTTGAATAAAGAACGACAAAAAACGAAAAATCCAATCACTAGAATAAGTGCAATTGTTGCCAATGTTTACCAACAGGTTCTGGCGAAAGCCGAGGATTCAGCTTGTGAGGTAATAGAGATTCCAGAACCTACGTCTCCGCCGTTATATCAGTGGATTTATTTGCCCTGTCTCGTGGTTGCTTTACTAGGAAATCCTTTGTTTGTTTAATCTGGATATTTGCAGTGTTTAGCTTATTAAATATGAAAAAACTTTGTTATGATTTGTTATGAAAAGTTATGAGAATTGCATTAGGTGTTGAGTATGATGGTTCTCGCTTTTGTGGTTGGCAGCATCAAGAAGGTGTACGTACAGTACAGGACTGTGTCGAGCAGGCCATTTCAGCAGTAGCCGATCATTCTGTGAAAGTGACTTGTGCAGGGCGTACCGATACCGGTGTACATGCGTTACAACAGGTCATTCATTTTGATAGTGAAGTTATACGCGAAAATAAATCCTGGGTGTTTGGCTCAAATACAAATTTGCCTGGGGATGTTGCGGTTGTTTGGGCAAGGCCAGTGGCGGACGATTTTAACGCACGCTTTTCGGCGATTAGACGTCGATATCGCTATGTGATTTTTAATCGACAAATTCGACCGACATTTTTGGCAAAAAGGGTATGTTGGGATTATCGATCTTTGGATGTTCAGCTCATGAGGCAAGCAGCACAAACTCTGCTGGGTGAACATAATTTTAACTCATATCGAGCCCAGGCCTGTCAGGCAAAAAGTCCAATTAGAACCCTATATGAATTACAGATTCAGAAAAAGGATGACCTTGTCATTATTGATGTCGAAGCCAATGCTTTTTTACAGCACATGATCCGAAATATCGCGGGTGTTTTAATGGCGATTGGTGCGGGTGAAAAGCAGGTCGATTGGGCTAAACAGGTCTTGGATGCTGAGGATAGAACAGCAGGGGGCATCACGGCATCGCCAAATGGGTTATACTTTACCGATGTGATATATCCGGAAACTTTTGATCTACCACGGCTTTCTGAAACACGGATGGTTTGGTAAGTTAACACCCCCACAGAAATACATGTTATTATGCGAACCCGCGTTAAAATTTGTGGTATTACAAAAGCTGAAGATGCTGCACAAGCTGCTCGATTGGGTGCAGACGCTATCGGAATGGTGTTTTATGACGCCAGTCCAAGACACGTCTCCATTGAACAGTCCCGCAAAATCGTTGCCGCGTTACCGCCGTTTTTAACGACGGTTGGGTTGTTTGTTAATGCAGCACAGTCGCAAATACAACGTTTATTAGAACAGGTTCCCATCGACTTACTTCAATTCCATGGCGATGAAACACCCGATGAATGTGAGGTGTATGGAAAACCGTACATCAAAGTGATTCACATGAAAGAAGGCGTCGATTTGCTTAATGCTGAAAAACAATATTGTAATGCGAACGGATTATTGCTCGATACTTTTATACCAGGAGAACCAGGTGGTACAGGCGAGAGATTTGACTGGAAGATGGTGCCGGATGAAATGGAAAAACCCATTATATTAGCAGGTGGACTGACACCGACCAACGTGGCCACTGCAGTTCAAAAAATCAGGCCATATGGTGTTGATGTGAGTAGCGGGGTTGAGTCTAGCAAAGGGATTAAAGATATCGTTAAAATAGCTAATTTCATTAACGCTGTGCAACGGGCAGCGAATCAAGAATAACGTACAGGGAGATGAGTGTGAGCAAAGAGCAGTATTCGTTACCAGACGAGCAGGGTCACTTTGGACCTTATGGTGGCGTGTTTGTGGCGGAAACGCTTATGCAGGCTTTGCAGGAACTGCGAGAAGCTTATCAGCAGTATTTAAAAGACGACGAATTTATTAAAGAGCTCGATGAGGATTTAAGAAATTATGTTGGTCGACCTTCACCTCTTTATCTGGCGCAACGATGGACTGACCACGTTGGCGGTGCCAAAATTTATTTGAAACGCGAAGACCTGAACCATACTGGCGCACATAAAGTAAATAATACTGTTGGTCAAGCCTTGCTTGCCAAACGTATGGGTAAGACCCGTATCATTGCTGAAACCGGTGCAGGCCAACACGGTGTTGCAAGTGCAACCGTTGCTGCTCGTTTGGGGCTGGAATGCATTGTATATATGGGTGCTGAAGATATTAAACGCCAGGCGCTTAATGTTTACCGGATGAAGTTGTTAGGTGCTGAGGTTGTCCCAGTCGAGTCAGGATCTAAAACCCTGAAAGACGCAATGAATGAAGCCATGCGAGATTGGGTAACCAATATAGATGATACTTTTTATATCATCGGCACGGTTGCGGGTCCGCATCCTTATCCGGTCATGGTCAGGGATTTTCAGGCGATTATAGGCCGGGAAGTGCGCCAACAGATTCAGAAAAAAGAACAACGTTTACCGGATGCCCTTGTCGCCTGTGTCGGTGGCGGCTCCAATGCAATTGGCCTGTTTTACCCGTTTATAGATGATGCGTCTGTCAGGATGATTGGTGTAGAAGCCGCTGGCGATGGCATTGAAACCGGGCGCCATGCCGCACCGCTGTGCGCCGGCGAACCAGGCGTATTACACGGTAACCGAACTTATCTGATGGAAGATAAAGCCGGACAAATAATTGAAACGCATTCTATTTCAGCGGGTTTGGATTATCCTGGAGTAGGACCAGAACACGCCTGGTTAAAGGACACAAAACGAGCCGAATATGTTTCAATCACAGACGATGAAGCGCTGCATGCTTTTCATGAATTGACCCGCATTGAGGGTATTATTCCTGCGCTTGAATCAAGTCATGCGCTCGCGTACGCAGCAAAGCAGGCGAAGCAGATGAGCAAAGATGAAATCGTGGTAGTAAACTTGTCAGGGCGTGGTGATAAGGATATTCATACCGTCGCCGCATTAGATGGGATTACAGTATGAGTCGCATCGAAAACAAATTTAGTTTACTAAAAGACAATGCAAGTAAAGCGCTTATTCCCTATATCACCGCAGGTGATCCAAAACCACAATATACCGTGAATATGATGCACGCATTGGTTGAGGCAGGTGCAGACATTCTCGAGTTGGGCGTGCCTTTTTCCGACCCTATGGCAGACGGTCCTGTCATTCAACGTGCCTCTGAACGTGCATTGATGCATAAGGTGAGTTTGAATGATGTTTTTGATATGGTTAATTTATTTCGACAAAAAGATAATGACACACCTGTCATCTTAATGGGTTATCTCAATCCCATAGAAGTAATGGGATATGACAAGTTTGCAAAATCGGCTGCGGCAGCCGGAGTCGATGGCGTTATTACTGTGGACATCCCGCCTGAGGAGGGAAAGGAATACTTGCATGCGTTGTATCAACAAGACATTGCACCCATATTTCTGACCGCACCCACCAGCACAGATCAACGTATTCGAAAAATTTGTGAGGCGGGGCGAGGATTTATTTATTATGTTTCATTCAAGGGTATAACGGGTGCCGCTCGCCTGGATGTGTCATCGGTAGAAATAAATTTAAAACGCATTCGAGCTCAAACAACGTTGCCTGTGGTGGTTGGTTTTGGCATAAAAGACGCAGCTTCTGCTGCGCAAATCGCAAAAATCGCCGATGCGGTTGTCGTAGGAAGTGCCGTTATCAGCAAGGTTGAAGAAAACCTAAGTAATGAAAAATATAGTGAAGCAATGATATTGAATTCGATTTCCTCATTAGTGAAAGAAATGAAAACGGCAATGGACGGGTGCTAATGACTGTCCGTTAATAAATGTATATATTAAGATAGATGCTGTTATTACAATAAAACAAGATGATAAATAATTATGAGCTGGATTAAAAATCTTTTTCCCTCGAAGATTCGAACCGAGGGGGGGGGGACTAAAAAAACCGTACCCGAAGGTT
>VAPK011212823.1_pt1 | contig 14175 bp, 14 predicted proteins | sample 3395031 | NCBI WGS metagenome assembly VAPK01 (sample SAMN08290443, study PRJNA428436) | hydrothermal vent metagenome | isolation source: Deep-sea hydrothermal vent chimney 1 | place: Pacific Ocean: Juan De Fuca Ridge | reverse complement strand
GTTCACAAGGGATTGTTCAGGGTACCTATGAAACCTTTGTCGCTGTGGCGAACACCCATTTTAATGGCATGACAAAAAATAAGTGGATACTCACGGGGGGGTTGGGCGGTATGGGTGGGGCACAACCCTTAGCCGCAACCATGGCTGGTTTTTCCATGTTAGCGGTGGAAGTGGATGAAAGTCGTATCGATTTGCGGTTACAGACGGGTTATCTGGATGTGAAAGCGACAAATCTGGATGAGGCATTAAAAATCATCCGTGAGGCTTGTGATCAAGGGCGAAGCCTTAGCGTTGGTTTATTGGCCAATGCGGCAGACATCTTTGCTGAATTGGTCCAAAGGAAAATCATGCCTGATGTGGTCACTGATCAAACCAGTGCTCACGATCCACTCAACGGGTATTTACCGCAAGGTTGGACGCTAGAAAAAGCGACCTCAATACGCCAGCAAGATGAAGCCGCTGTGATCAAAGCGGCCAAACAATCCATGGCAGTACAAGTCACCGCCATGTTAGCGTTGCAGTCGATGGGCGCCGTGACGTTAGACTATGGTAATAATATTCGGCAAATGGCATGGGAGCAAGGGATTGAAAATGCCTTTGATTTCCCCAGTTTTGTGCCAGCGTATATTCGGCCCTTATTTTGCGAGGGAATTGGCCCTTTTCGTTGGGTCGCGTTATCAGGTGATCCTGAAGATATTTATAAAACAGATGAAAAAGTCAAAGCGCTTATTCCCGATAATCCACCACTGCATCGTTGGCTAAATATGGCCCGTGAGCGGATTCACTTTCAGGGCTTGCCGGCACGGATTTGTTGGGTTGGGCTAACAGATCGGGCACGTTTGGGTCTGGCTTTTAATGACATGGTGGCCAGTGGCGAGTTAACAGCACCCGTGGTCATAGGGCGAGATCATTTAGACGCCGGTTCGGTGGCCTCGCCCAACCGTGAAACCGAAGGCATGCTGGATGGATCGGATGCGGTGGCGGATTGGCCATTGTTAAATGCTTTATTGAATACCGCGAGTGGTGCCACCTGGGTGAGTATTCATCATGGTGGCGGGGTGGGAATGGGATTTAGTCAGCACGCCGGCTTAGTCATTGTTTGTGATGGCAGTCAAGCCGCCGCGAAACGGATTGCCCGGGTTTTGTGGAATGACCCGGCCAGTGGAGTGATGCGCCATGCGGATAGTGGTTATCAACGGGCTAAGTCATGCGCACGAGACAATGCATTGGATTTTCCTATGCTGGATGATAAATAAATGATGAATCATTTGATAATAAACCCAGGCCAACTCACCTTGGATGATTTATACCACGTACAAAACCAAGCGTTACCCATATCGCTTACGAGTGCATGTGAGGCAATGATCCATCAATCGGCAAAAGTGGTTGCTGAGCGGGTTAAACAAGGTCACACCGTGTATGGTATTAATACCGGATTTGGATTATTGGCCAATACCCGTATTGAACCCGAGGCGTTAGAAACATTACAACGCAGCATTGTGTTATCGCACGCGGCCGGTATTGGCGAGTTTATGACAGCGAATACCGTGCGATTATTAATGGTGTTAAAGGTCAATTCTTTGGCTCGGGGTTATTCCGGAGTCAGACTCTCCGTGATTCAAGCATTAATTACCTTAATCAATAAAGAAATATATCCATGTATTCCCATTAAGGGATCGGTAGGCGCCTCCGGTGATTTAGCGCCGTTGGCCCATATGAGTGCGGTATTATTAGGAGAGGGAGAAGCCTTTTATCAAGGCGAACGTATTTCGGCAACCATCGCTTTGCAATTAGCGGGCTTACAGCCCGTCGTATTAGCACCTAAAGAGGGATTGGCTTTATTAAATGGAACCCAAGCTTCAACCGCATTATCCTTACAAGGGTTGTTTGCTGCAGAAAATCTATTGGCCGCCGGCACCGTGATTGGCGCGATGACCATCGAGGCGGCAAAAGCATCACGCTCCCCTTTTGATGCGCGTATTCATGAGGTCAATGGTCATCAAGCACAAATCCATATGGCAGCGGCCTATCGGGCATTATTGGAGCACTCATTGATTGAACAAAGCCATTCCCATTGTGAAAAGGTACAAGATCCTTATTCTTTGCGTTGTCAACCGCAAGTGATGGGAGCCTGCTTAACACAGATTAGAAATTCAGCTGAAGTGATTTTAATCGAAGCAAATGCCGTATCGGATAATCCGCTAGTGTTTGCTGAGCAAGATGAGATTATCTCTGGCGGTAACTTTCATGCGGAAAGCATTGCCATGGCGGCAGATAATCTAGCTTTAGCTATCGCAGAAATTGGCGCTTTAGCAGAGCGCAGAATCGCTTTATTAATCGATAGTAAGCTGAGCGGTTTACCACCGTTTTTAGTGGATAACGGTGGTGTTAACTCGGGTTTCATGATCGCTCAAGTCACCGCCGCCGCGTTAGCCAGTGAAAATAAAACACTGGCCCATCCCGCCTCGGTTGATAGCTTACCGACGTCAGCCAATCAAGAAGATCATGTCTCCATGGCAACTTATGCCGCCAGGCGCTTAAAAGATATGTATGAGAACACGGTCGGTATTTTAGCGGTGGAATGGTTAGCCGCCAGTCAAGGCTTGGACTTTTTAGCGCCGCTTAAATCGTCGCATCGTTTGGAGCAGGCAAAAGCCTTATTACGTAGTCAAGTCACGTTTTATGATAAAGATCGGTATTTTTCGCCCGATATTGAAAAAGCCGTGGGACTGATAAAAAAACAAGTATTGAAACCATTAGTGAGTCAGGCAATACGCATAACAGAAAAATGATTGACGAAGAATCAACCCCTTGTTTAAGGATTTAGAACGAGCGGGGTATAAAATATTCCTACGTCTTCTATCACCTTTACTGCATAAACCATTTGAACTTATACGCTTGAGGCGCTAAATTTATAAGAGACAAGTTTTTCATTCTGGAAATCAATGAAATCACATACGAAACCAAGTCAATTAGACATTGCCAAAAATTGGTTGCCACGGTACACCGGTATGCCACTCGCGGGGTTTGGTGATCATATTTTGCTAACTAACTTTCAATATTACGTGACACAATTTGCGCAGCGATATGGATGTGATATTTATGGGGAAGATAAACCCATGCAAGCCGCGACGAATGCGTCGGGGGTAACGATCATCAATTTTGGTATTGGCTCCCCTAATGCCGCGACGATCATGGATTTATTAATCGCGATCAAACCGACGGGGGTGTTGTTTCTCGGCAAATGCGGTGGTTTAAAGCGATCCAGTGAAATTGGTCATTTTATCTTGCCGGTAGCTGCCATACGTGGAGAAGGAACCGGTGATGATTATTTTCCACCCGAAGTGCCGGCGTTGCCTTCGTTTAAATTACATAAATATGTTTCAGATAAAATTGTTGAGCATGGTTATGATTATCGCACAGGAGTGGTTTACACCACCAACCGACGGGTTTGGGAGCATGATGGCAAATTTTTAAGTCGTTTGAAACGGCTGCGCTGCATTGCCATTGATATGGAAACAGCGACGATATTTATCGTAGGACATCATAACCAAATTGCTCGCGGTGCCTTGTTACTCGTGTCGGATGTGCCGACCACGCCCGAAGGGATCAAGACAGATACATCAGATCAAAAAGTGACCCGAGAATGGGCGGATATGCATTTAAAAATTGGCATAGAAGCCATGACAGATGTGGGTGAAAAAGGGGATAAGATTAAGCATTTTCGCTATTAAGCGATGAGATGATTTGATGAAAAATTTTATTCAAGGTTTACCTAAAGCCGAGTTACACCTTCATATTGAGGGTTCACTTGAGCCTGAACTGATGTTTGCGATTGCCGAGCGTAATGCGATAACATTGCCTTTTGGCTCCATAAGCGAAGTGCGTCAGGCGTATAATTTCTCTGATTTACAATCATTTTTGGAGATTTATTATCAAGGCGCCAACGTATTGCTTCATGAGCAAGATTTTTATGACATGACTTTGGCCTATTTTGAGAAAGCTCGGCAAGATAATATTCGCCATGCAGAGATTTTCTTTGATCCGCAAACACACACGGATCGCGGCGTTCCCTTTCATACGATCATTACCGGCATTGCTCGAGCACAACGGGATGCTCAGCAACGGTGGGGCATCAGCGCTTTACTCATTATGTGTTTTTTACGACATCTGAGTGCGGAAGCCGCGATGCAAACTTTAGAGGCGGCCTTGCCTTACAAAAAGCAAATTATGGCAGTGGGGCTTGATTCATCCGAGCGTGATTCCCCCCCCCAAATTTTTGCAGAAGTCTTTCAACGAGCAACGGTGGAAGGTTTTTTGACGGTAGCCCATGCCGGAGAAGAAGGCCCTCCCGATTATATTTGGCAGGCGTTAAATCAGTTAAATGCGGTACGCATTGATCATGGTGTGCGTTGTTGGGAAGATCCGACCCTTGTCGCTCATTTGGCGAAAACGGCGATTCCATTAACGGTTTGTCCGCTATCTAATGTGAAATTACGAGTATTTAACGATCTTAAACAACACAACTTGAAAAAACTGCTTGAGGCAGGTTTGCGAGTCACCATCAATTCAGATGATCCAGCCTATTTTGGTGGATATATAAACGAAAACTATTTAGCAACCCAGCAAGCTTTAGATTTAACGAAAGACGAAATAATTGTCATTGCCAAAAATTCAATTCACGCGAGTTTTTTAGATAGCACACATAAACAGCAACTGCTCGGGGATATCGATCAGTATGTGAGAGATTTTGTGGATTAAATTTCCCAGCGAAAACTAACGTTAGGAATGAGTGACGTAATCATTTCTCCGGCTTTGTCTCGATAACGGCTCTAGGCGTTATTCTACCGCCTAAATCCCTTTAGTTGTCCTGCGTCACCTAAAATGCCTACTTTTACAGCTTGATGTATTTGACAGAGATAATCGATAGCCATATAGTAATGCCAATATACCATTGATAAGGCTCATCATGATACCGAGTAACAGAGCCCCCTAAATACGTTGCAACCCCATGGGCCATAGCTCCCAACCAAAAAGTATAAATATTAACCGACCCCAGCCGAAACGCCACCTATTTTATGTTAGCATACCTAGCCTACAAAAAACGATGGCCGCTGGCATTAAATTCTGAAATAGAGAGAGACAATGCTTGTTGATAAAATAAGAAACAGAGAAAGTGGAATTATTCTCTACGGAATTACCCCCCCTAAAAAAGGAACGAGTTTAGAGAAAATCAAAGAAATTTCTACCCGACAGATACAAAGACTCCAGTCGCTGAATATTGACGGTTTAATCCTCTATGATATCCAAGATGAAAAATCTCGAACATCCGAAGAACGCCCCTTCCCTTTCATGGAGACATTAGATTCATTCTCCTATAGTGAAGAATATTTGCATTCTTTGGCTATCCCAAAAATTATTTACCGATCTGTCGGAAAATATAGCCCATCAGAAATGTCCCAATTTATTACGAATGCATCATCAAAAAATAATTTGACGGTATTTGTTGGCGCTTCATCCAAGTCTCAAGCAGTAACATTGTCAATGAATGATGCTTACAAACTAAAAGCGGAAACAAATAATAATCTTCTTTTAGGTGGCGTCACCATTCCAGAACGACATCAAAGTAAGGGCGACGAACACCTTAGAGTCTTTAATAAAATATCCCAAGGCTGCAGTTTTTTTGTTTCACAAGGTGTTTACGATGTCAATGCGTCAAAGAATTTTTTGTCTGAATACTACTACTATGGACAGAAGCATAATACTCCACTGGTGCCAATACTGTTTACTTTAACTCCTTGTGGATCGCCTAAAACGCTTCAATTTATGAAATGGTTAGGCATTAGCGTTCCTAAATGGTTGGAAAATGAATTAATTCACTCAAATGATATTCTCCAAAAATCCGTTAATTTATCCGAACAAAACTGGCGAGAACTAAAAAGTTTTGCAGATGAAAAAGGAATTCCCATTGGATGTAATATTGAGAGTGTTGCCATTAGGAAAGTTGAAGTCGATGCCTCAATTGAATTGTTACACAGAGTTAGAGGGAGCGGGATAAACTAGCCCGGTATCCTCCAAGAATGACAACCTCTAGCTCGGTCGTCGAGTCGTCGGGGGGATTAAGCGCGGGATTAAAGGCTTAATTTAAAGGAGGCCACCGTAGCTATATATTACGATTATGACAACAAAATACTAAATTCGTAAGTTTAAATTGATGTCAGAGAAAAATAGACGGGGAGCGTGGATTAAGCAAAGCGAATCCACGAGGAACAAGCGTCGAAAACAAATGAATGCCCCCTCATTCAATACCACACACATCGTTCATTAAAGTGGACCCTAAAGTCAAGACAGTTATTCCAAAAAATAAGATATAAAGTTAACGATTGAAAATTCAATAAAGCTGTCGTTAATGAGTTCGTGGCCAGCCTGTGTGGCCACCTGAGGTGTAGTGGTTCAGACTTGATCTGACAGCTACCGGTTTTTCCGGAAGCGGTGTATTGTCAGGTTAAGATTACTTATTCGAGTTTGGCCGTGAGCAGGGAAATCTAGAGCCTATGTTTGAACCGCTTCTTCCGTAGCCTCATCAACTCTATTCTTGGGGTTAGGTTTTCTGCGGGGCTTATCCAGTAGAGCTTGTACTCCACCTTCGTCAACGGCATCTTTGTATCGGTAAAATGTAGTGAAGTGTCAGATTAAGTCGAAACTACTACAGTGCAGATGGCCTCTGATTTAATGCTTTTTTCGTCGAAACTATGTTATCAGATTCAGGCCATCTTTTTTTATTTCTGCACAATAAAAACTAAATATTATCGATTTAGTGCTGGGGACTTTACGCTTAAAAATGTGACTTTCTTAATCTCACTAAAGGTGAGATCTTAAAAACATGAAATTGTTGGTCATATGCTTTATACATAGTGTATTACTTGTTTTCTTCATGAGATTTTTGAAACTATAGGGTTACTTCTGTTTTTCCCATCGCAAACCGTTCAATGCTCACTCGCTGCACTGGCTTTTCATTTTTATCTCCACCCCCGTGAATATCTCCCATAAAAAACGTCCCACCCGGAATTACCACCATTTCCGGACCTTGACTACCGTCTTTCAACGCATCTCGAAAAGTTTGTATCGTCGGTGCTTGGCGTTTTGCGATCAATGGAAAGCGCAACGTCTGCTCGCCGGGTTTGAGTTTTTGCCACTGATCCAGGGTTTGATAGCCCTCGGCATTGATGACAAAATGATAATCTCCGGGTTCTAAGGCCATACCGGCTCGATATTTCGGACTGATGTTCATGATGCGGATTTATGCCCCTGCGGGTTCGGTCTGCACGGTTAAATAACTCGAACCAATCCTTCCCTTGTTAAATTCAGGCACAAAATAAAAATCCCCGACCAACGAAGAGCCTTCCCATGGGGTTTGCTTATTATTCATCGCTCAACGCACCTCGCGGCGAACTTTACGAAACATGTGACCAATTTCTAATTTGGGTTGTTTCATATATCGCAATAAGAGATGGGTATAGGTGCCATTACGACCCGAACCATCGGCCGCCTACTGCCCGGTGACGTGGCATACGCAATCAGCGTTCCTACCGGCGCATCAATCTTAGCTAAACCCGAAACCGCACTGCGAAAACTCCGCGCATACGGATTATTTCGACAGGCATCGCGCCTTATCACAGAGGCGAACAGCCTAAAAAACAACCAAAATAACGATATTGCAAGTCAACCATTTATTCAGGCGGACAGATCAGAAGCTTTGGGGAAAAATAATTGAAAGCCTTGTCAACGTTGAAGTCTTGGGTTCAGGATAATCACGACGATCTACGGCCTGATGAGTGATGCCCGACATAAAACATTAAAAATGTATCGATTCATTATTCCAATAAAATCCGCTATGATGTCAGTTTTATGACGATGGTATAATGGATCACCATGACGGATTATGACAGCCCTTGGAAAGAGACCATCGAATTTTTCTTTGAGGATTTTTTAGCCTTTTTTTATCCCCAAGCCCATGAGGCGATTGATTGGCACAAAGGCTATGAGTTTCTTGATAAAGAACTTGAAAAAGTGGTTCGCGATGCTGAACTCGGTCGTCGTTTGGTGGACAAACTGGTTCGAGTTTAGCGTCAAGATGGGGAACAGGAATTGGTATTGATTCATGTGGAAGTTCAAGGTCAACATGATGCTGACTTTGCGGAACGCATGTATGTTTATAATTATCGAGTGTTTGATCGGTACCGGCGAAAGGTCGCCAGTTTTGCTCTGCTTGCCGATGACCGTGCAAACTGGCGCCCGAACCACTATGGTTATGATTTATGGGGCAGTTGTAGCAGTCTGGCATTCCCCACCGTTAAACTGCTGGATTATGAGCCACGTTGGCAAGAGTTAACCCAGGCACATAATCCGTTTGCCATCGTGGTGATGGCGCATTTACGTGCCAGGAGCACCGCCAAAGACCTTGAACATTGATTAGGCTGGAAAGTGCGCTTAGTCAAAATGTTATATGACAAGGGTTATGCGCGAGAGACAATTTTAGCCTTATTTCGATTTATCGATTGGGTGATTGAGTTACCCGAAACAAAAAATACCGAATTTTGGCAAACATTAACCGCGTATGAGCAGGAGAAAAAAATGCCTTATATCACGAGTGTTGAACGTATTGGCATACAAAAAGGCATTGAACAAGGGATGTTAAAAGGGGAAAGCAAATTATTAACCAAACTGTTAACCCAACGCTTTGGTCTTTTGCCCGCATGGAGCTTACAAAAAATTGAACAGGCCAGTTCCGAGGAGCTTGAGCAATGGGGGATGACGTTGTTAGACGCGGATACGTTAGAGGATGTTTTTAAATAATGCCAGTAGGTGATTGATTTTTTATCAAACTTGACTCATTTGTCACGGAAAATGCCAAAGCGCCAAAACTTTATCAGTGATAGAATTTATGACTGAGGAGGTACAGGTATACTGTTGTCAGTCCATGGTGAAAGCTCCATAAAACTCATTTATATTCGACGAGACCGATCATTGCACTCGTTAAATTCACTTGAAATATTGCCCTCAGCCTGCTACAAGTTAAGCTATGGCGGAACAGTTTCACGTTAGATTCTGTCATGGTTTTGGCCAGGAGGAGATGACCTATGCTGGAACATCGCTGGACAATGCGTACACTGATAAGTGTTAACGTGGTATTGTGTTATGAACCGCTCGGTTTAGTTCGTGGAGAAAGTCGCGATCTTAGCCTCAATGGTATGTTTGTTGATACCGGACGCGTCATTTTACAAAACAGCCAACCAGTTATTATTTCATTTTCTGTGCAAGGTGTCACCGCAAATGCCATTCAAACGAATGGTCAAATTGTACACACCTCAGAACGTGGCGCTGGACTGGAGTTCGTTGGCATTTCTAAGAAGTTTACGCAAGTTTTGGAAGAAGTACTCAGTCACTACTCAGAGGACGATTTTTATAAACGTTTACCTGATCAACATTCAATCGCTTAGTTGCGAGTCAACCCCACAAGCCGCGACCCTCGTACTCGAATAGCATTCGATCGACTCGCGGCTTTCATCACCTCCAGCTTCGCCATTAATTCGCTGACTTAAGACAACGGCTGTCGCCCTAAAAATGCGCGTGACAGCGTACCGCTATCCACGTACTCCAACTCGCCGCCAATGGGCACACCATAAGCGATACGCGTGGTTTTAATGTGACGCAAGCGAACCATTTCCATAATGTAGCTCGCCGTGGTTTCGCCCTCGACGGTGGGATTCGTCGCTAAAATCACCTCTTCAATGCCTTGCTCATCCAAGCGCACCGCTAACTCATGCAACCCCAACTCTTTAGGCCCAATACCATCCAACGGTGACAAATGTCCCATCAGCACAAAATATAACCCGCGATAGCCCGCTCCCTGTTCAACAGACATCATGTCTGCTGGGTTTTCAACCACACACAGTAACTGGCGATCACGTTTTTGATTCGCACAAATCTCACAAATATCAGACTCGGTAAATGTACGACATAAACGACAATGACCGATACGCTCCATGGCCAGATTAAGCGTTTGAGCAAGGATTTTTGCTCCGCCTCGATTTCTTTCTAGCAGATGAAAAGCCATGCGCTGTGCTGTTTTCGGTCCAACCCCTGGCAAACAGCGTAAACTTTCCATCAATTGATTCAATAACGAATTCGACATACCCGCCAGGCCCATTGTAAAACACCCTAAAAAGGTAACTTAAACCCTTCCGGCATATTCATGCCACCCGTGACATCCGCCATTTTTTCTTTGGTTTGTTTTTCAACCTGTCGCACGGCGTCATTAATGGCGGCGGCAATTAAATCTTCGAGCATTTCTTTATCTTCGCCCATCAAGGTCGCATCAATCTGCACTCGACGCACATCATGTTTACCGGTCATCTGGATATTCACCATACCGCCACCCGACTGTCCCGTCACTTCTAAACTGGCGATCTCTGCTTGCGCTTTTTGCATATTTTCTTGCATTTGCTGCGCTTGTTTCATCAAATTACCTAAGCCACCTTTCACTTTCCTCTCCTTCTCTAAAATTTCATTAACCACAAATAATCGATGATAAGCCGTCGGCTATTTTTCTGTCAGACGTATGGATTTGGGATCAAGCTTCGCATCAAACATGGTTTTCATTGTTTTCACATTGGGATCCGCTTCGATCAATGCCACTGCGTTTTGCATCCGCTCAGCCTGTAATCGGGTACCCCGGTCGGCTGGCGTTTCCTGCTGAGGCTCACCCACTTTCAAGTTAATTTTTATGGGTGCTTGATAATATTCAGTCAATGCACCCTGCAAACGCTCAATTATCGTCTTGCTGGCCAATTGAACATGGGATTTTTGTAATATTAGCGTGATCTCATCCCTTTCACGACCCTGATAGGCACAATTCAACGCTAATTGTTTGACAATACCTGCAATCTTAAGCTGCTGTACCGTCTCTGCCCACGAAGCCTCACCCGGCTTGGCATTGGCCGCTAGGGTAACGCTTGTGGCGGGTGGCGATGAATCTTGACTCACTCCCGGCACGGGTGGCTCCGGACGTGATGACACTGTCGCCTGATTTGCAGGCAATGAACGCATCACATCAGGTAGCTGTTTTGCGGAGACAGAAAGGTTCGCGGTGGCTTGTTCAGCGCTTGCCGGCTGATCACTTAGCCCAGGGCAAAATGCCAGCATACGCAAGATAATCATTTCAAAACCACTTCGGGCATCTGACGCCAATGGTAAATCGCGACTGCCTAAGATCCCAATTTGATAATAAAACTGAATATCTTGTGGGCGAATGGTACTAGCCAGCTTGCTGATTTCTTGATCTTCCTCACCCATGGCGGCTGGCACGACTTGAGCAATAGCAAGTTGATGCAACAGCGCTAAAAACGCATCCAGCACCTGGACAAAATCCACCCCATGTTGTGCTAAATGATCCACCGCTTGAAGCACCGCTTGCCCGTTATTGTCAGCTAATGCCCGCAAAATATGTGAGACATGCCCCCGATCAATACTCCCCAACATGGCCCGAACTTGGGCTTCGTCAATCTCGCCTCCGCCGTAGGCAATGGCCTGGTCAAGTAAGCTCAACGCATCCCGCAGGCTGCCTTTAGCCGCCCGGCTGATTAACGGCAAGGCTTTCTGCTCAAACGGAAGCTGTTCTTGGATTAAGAGATGCGCCAAATGCGTACTAATTAAATCCACCGAAATGGTCGTAAGATTAAACTTCAAGCAGCGAGATAAAATGGTAATCGGTAAACGTTGCGGGTCGGTGGTGGCTAAAATAAATTTAACATGCGGCGGCGGTTCTTCCAGCGTTTTTAACAACGCGTTAAAGCTGTGATTGGATAACATATGCACTTCGTCGATCAAATAGACTTTGTAACGACCTTGAGAAGGCGCATATTGCACGTTTTCCAACAATTCTCGGGTATCTTCGACCTTAGTTCGCGACGCCGCATCCACTTCCATTAGATCGACAAAACGACCTTCATCAATACTCAGACAGGCCGCACATTCGCCACACGGCGTCGAGCTAACGCCTTGTTCACAATTGATTGATTTTGCCAGAATACGGCCCAAGGTGGTCTTTCCTACCCCTCGCGTTCCGGCAAATAAATAGGCATGATGGAGTCGATCATTGTCCAGCGCATTAATCAATGCTCTTAAGACATGTGCCTGACCCACCACATCACTAAATTTTCGAGGGCGCCATTTTCTGGCTAACACCAAGTAACTCATTCCCAGATCCTATCAAACGAGCCAGTCAACGATCAACTAAAACTACCAGCTCAGCGCGTATCCCAAACACTTTGACAAGCCACTAAAGCCACCTGCCATATTAATTTATGAGTGAGACTGACGAATGAAAAATCCCAAAGGTGTGGCCACTCGATATATGGAAAAACATGAAGTACGTCTTGACTTAATGATTAAGATGATAAGGCGGCGACCCACACCCGCCACACCTCGGCACCCGAGTCCACTATTACCGCTGCTCCCTTCCGGGCCTGACGGGGTTCACAGTCTATCGTCGCGAGGAGACCGATGTAAGTCACCATTGACTAAAATACCAACATTACCAGACGAACGCGATAAGTGGAGCGCATATTACCAAGGTTTATTTCCGATGACAAATGCTTGTGAGTTATTTTTATGGGCAAGGTCAACGGTCAGCCTAATAATCTACCCAACTGTCCCTAACATAAATGTAGATGCGCCAAAAAATAACCAAAAGTAGCCGCCGTAGATAATACTCAGTCGATACAAAACTCCAAACAAGACTTACCTCAAAATTTTACGTTTTCTCTCGTTTCAAAGCTTGCGAAGTCTCCAGTTTTCGCCCATCAGGCAGAGATTGATCATTACTTTTTGAATTTTTCCAATATTTTATCCAGCGTATTGACCTGCACGCCACTATCGAGCCTTTCCAGCTCAGCTTCGAGGACCTGACTCCGCTGGCGTATCCGTCCGGGCATAACATATCAGGCTTAACGTTTCATCCGCTTTCGGCTGATATTGACAAAAAATGAGCTGCCACCATTTTTCACCATTGTCGTTCATTTTTGCTTTTGACGACTGATGATAATTGCTCCAATTCTCTTTCTCTTTGTGCTTGTCTTTCGTTTTTGTACGTTACCGCCTTCACCCTAAAGTGGGTTTTCTCAGACAACAGCCCATTTATCATAATTATCAGCGATCAGCTTGGATCATACTTACATATGCAGAAAAACTCAACTAAACGCTGCATTATTAGGCGCAACAATGATCCACCATAGACCCTATTTAATACAGTTTGTCAATTATCAATATAACTTGAAGTCAACAATTTATTGAAAATAGTGTCGAAGTCCGTTTATTCATGCCATATGCATGAGACAGCTATGAAATCAAGAGAAAAAATATCAGCACAAGCAAAAATTTGACCCCCTTATTTAAACTCTATTCTGCACATGCTAACTTGTCAACTCACGCATTAAAACATCAGTGTCCCCTTTACTGCTTTGGAGTCAACCCAGCTTTTGCTTGATGGCAAGAACTGGGTTGGTGTTTAGAATTAGCTATTGAAGAATAACCCGAATACTGTAGTTACCAAAATCCATACTGGATTCAGCGTTTGACGCGACACGAATGTAGTGAATATTATCTTGACTCGCCTTAAAGCTCACACGATTATGGATATTATCATTTGCCGTTGGGGTACATTGCTTGATCACTTCAATACTATTTTCATCATTAACTGTTAACGAAATACCAATATCCGTTGCTCTAAAGTTACCTGTGCAACTCGTCCCTGGTGTTTGCACTAAACCAGTTTCAACATCAAACACCTCAACCACATAGGTTTGACTTGCTTTAGCCTCAAACCGATACCAATCCTGATCACTCCCTGATGGCATATTGGCTTTTACCGGATAACCCCAACCCAGTTTAGCTAATGTTTGAGCTTGGTCAGTGGCATCGTTAGGTTCAACTTCGTCGACGGGGAGATAAACAGTGACACCCGTGGTATCAAGTTTGCTATCGACTTCACCATCGTTGACGGTTAAACCAATGAGATACTACCCGAGCACAAATAAACTATACCTATCAATAAAAATCGTAGATAATGTACCCGATGAAATACGAGGCGCGAAAATTATCAACCGAAGAGCAAGC
>VAPK010788694.1_pt1 | contig 14179 bp, 15 predicted proteins | sample 3395031 | NCBI WGS metagenome assembly VAPK01 (sample SAMN08290443, study PRJNA428436) | hydrothermal vent metagenome | isolation source: Deep-sea hydrothermal vent chimney 1 | place: Pacific Ocean: Juan De Fuca Ridge | reverse complement strand
AATTTTTTATTTTCTTCATTTTCAATAAAATAAAAAATTTAAACAGATGAAGATTACAGAAGTAGATTTGTTTATCCCGTGTTTTATCGATCAGATATATCCCCAAACCGCTTTTAATATGGTTAAGGTTTTGGAAAAAGCTGGTGTTAAAGTTCACTATAATCCCAACCAAACCTGCTGCGGACAGATGGCTTTTAACAGCGGTTTTTGGGATGAAGCCAAGAAGCTGGGTGTCAAATTTTTAAATGATTTTTCTAATCATCGGCCAGTGGTTGGTCCTTCAGCTAGCTGCATTGGTTATGTCAGAAATTCGTATCAGGAATTATTTCATAATACGGCTTCTCATTTGGAATATAACGCATTGAAAGATAATATATTTGAGGTAACTGATTTTCTGGTAAATGTGCTCCAAAAAACTGATTTCGGATCTGTTTTCGAGCATAAAGTTACTTATCACGATTCGTGTGCTGCTTTAAGAGAATATCATTTGAAAGATGAGCCAAGAATATTGCTTAGAAATGTTAAAGGGTTGGAGCTGATTGAAATGGAAGAAACCCATACCTGTTGCGGTTTTGGCGGGACTTTTTCTGTGAAATTTGAACCCATTTCAACAGCTATGGCAGAACAAAAAGTACAGCATGCACTGGATACGGGCGCCGAATATATCGTCTCCACGGATTCATCCTGCCTGATGCATCAATACGGGTACATTCAAAAACACAAACTTCCTATTAAGGTGGCACACATTGTGGATGTGCTTGCTGCTGGTTTAGATTAATTTACAATGCTATGGACCTAAAAATCAAAGATCAATATTTTTTGGTAGGGGGTGCCGGAAGTGGTTTTGGAAAAGCAGTATCACTTTCTTTAGCAGCTGAAGGTGCAAAAGTGTTGGCTGTGAGCCGCACGTCTGAAAAACTGGAAATACTGCAAAAGGAATTTTCGAATCAAATAGACATACTTTCCGCTGACCTGGCACTCGATGAAACCCATCAGCAAATTGTAGATTATTATAAAGACAAAACGCTTTCGGGTATTTTTGTGAATGCCGGAGGACCGCCTGCTGGTGGTTTCAGCGAGATCAATATGCAGCAATGGGATGAAGGCTGGCGGACGATTGTTCGATGGAAAATAGCCCTGATTTACAAATTGTTGCCCGTGATGCAGAAAAAACATTATGGCCGGATACTATTTCTTGAGAGTATTTCTGTAAAACAGCCTGTTCCCAACCTGATACTAAGCAATGCATTGCGCGCAGCCATCATGGGTTTTGCTAAATCTTTATCGGCAGAAGTTGCATCACAAGGAATTACTGTTAATGTGATGGCTCCGGGATATCACGGTACCGCAGCCATGGATCGTCTTTTTAAAAAGAAAAGCGAACTGGAAGGAATTTCATTTGAGGGAGCCAAAAGCGCTTTTGAAAAAGAAATCCCCGTGGGGGCAATGGGAAGGCCTGAAGATCTGGCTTCTTTGTCAACATGGTTATTGTCTCCATATTCTCAACACGTTACAGGACAAACCATCTCACACAGTGGTGGACTGGTGAAAGGGATGTTCTAAAAAATCTTTTTCAGAAATTTTTTGGTGAAGTTATTTAAAGCCTAAAAATGGGGGTCAAAGAAATCAAAAAAATGAATAGGCTGGAACATTTGCAATACTAATAAAATCTGTCATTCTGATCAGGGCGAAGCGGAGGAAGAATTTCAAAAAATGTAGTAAAAGAGATACTTCACTTTGTTCAGCATGACAACGCGTTTATAAACCATAACAAGATATTATAGTGAGTTCATTCATAGACGAACTTTAACAGGCAGGCAATCTCATATTTAAACGGAGAGTGTCCTCTTCAATATCGCCTTATTAATCCTTCGGGCAATGAAAGGACCTTCATAAATAAAACCCGTATAAACCTGAATAAGATCAGCTCCGGCATCCAGCATTTTCAACGCATCATCAGGCGTAAAGATACCACCGACGCCAATCACAGGGAAGGCATTTTTAGATTTTTCTTTGAGATAACGAACCACTTCAAGGGCTCTTGTGCTCAGTGGTTTCCCGCTCAGTCCGCCGCGTCCGATGGATTCAATGGTGCTTTTAAGAGTCTTTAAATGGATGCGGGTGATAGTGGTATTCACGGCAATTACGCCGTCGATTTTTGTCCTGGCAATGATCTCAATTACATCATCCAGCTGGCCGAAATTCAAATCGGGGGAGACTTTGATTAAAATAGGTTTCCGTTGCGGTTTGGCATTGTTGATTTTCTGGAGTCTTGAAGCAATTTCCAACAAAGCTTCAGAGTCCTGCAATTCCTGCAGATTGCTGATGTTCGGACAGCTCACGTTGATGACGAAATAATTCACGTAATCGAACAGCTTTTCAAACAGTGTCACGTAATCTTCTACGGCAGTTTCGTTGGATGTCAGCGTATTTTTTCCCAGGTTTCCACCCACCACCATACCGGGTTTCCTGTTTTTTAACCGTTGGATTGCGGCTTCAACACCCTGGTTGTTAAATCCCATCCGGTTGATCAGCCCATTGTCGGCAGGAATGCGGAACAGCCTCTGTTTGGGATTCCCGGGCTGCCCTTTGGGCGTGATGGTTCCTACTTCCACAAACCCGAACCCCAAAATGTCCAGCTCTTTGTACAGCCGTGCTTCTTTATCAAAACCAGCTGCAACACCCACCGGATTTTTAAACTTCAGCCCCAGCAAATTTTTTTGCAGCGCAGGATGTTTTACAGTGGTAATTGATCTGACAAACGGAGCAATACCTGGAATGGCAAAACCGATCTTCAGCAATGAAGCAACTAAATAGTGAACCTGTTCAGGCTTCAGCCGGAACAACAACGGGCGTATGATAGATTTGTAGAACATTTTAGTTATTCAGCCGTTGGTTCGGCTTCGGCACCGGCATCTTTTGCTTCTTCTTTCTCTTCCTCCAAAAAGTCTAGCAGATTATTGCTTAAAAGTGCATTGTACCAGCTAAACACTTTTTTCATATCCGAAGTGTAAACCACATCTTTGTCGTAATCGGGAAGGACTTTTTCAAAAAGTACTTTTAGAGAGTTGGAATCCATGTTCTTGGCATTTTCCACCGGGGCGCCGTTCTGAATTTCATGCAGGTTTTTGAAAACCACATCCAAAGGAACATCTTCGTTGGCGGCGTAAATGCTGATTTCTTTGAGTGAGCTGATGCGCTCGTGAGGAAAGGCCGGACCTCTTTTCCCATCTATTAACGATTCCACCACCAGATTGCTTTTGGCTTCGCCGATCAACTTGTAGAGCCCTGGTTTTCCTGAGATTGACAATATTTTACTTAAATCCATGTTCTATATTTTTGTACAAAAATAATCTTTTCGCCGAAATCATACCTGACTCCCAAAACAAAAAAATTATACTTTTGTCGCTTTTTAGTTGAGAAGAGACATGAAATGAGTATGAATAAATTTAAACAGATGAAATTATTGAAATTTACGCTGACACTGATACTGGCCCTTACATTTTCTACCCAAACCACCTTTGCACGATCCAGAAAAGACAAAGGTCAGATTGCTTACAACCAGGGAAATTATGCGCTGGCGCTGAATATATGGTCGAAAGAGATTGCCAAATACGAGAAAAGAGACAAAGCTGCCAAGTGCCCGTATTATACCAAGGCGGGAGTAGCCGCACTGGAACTGGCAAAATACGACTTGGCACGAAAATACCTGGAAGGTGCCCGCTACACGGTCTCTGAAAATGCCACTACTTACAACGATTTAGCACAGATTTACCGGAGAATCGATAACCTTTCCGATGAGATAGACGCGCTTACCGCGTATGTGAAGAAATATCCCAATAACAAAGACATTGTGGCCAACCGCAACCGCTTGTTTATGACGGAAATTGAAGCTACAAACTGGCAGGATGCGCTGAACCTGTGGCCAAAACTTCCTGCAATCACACAAGGAAATATCGCTTACCGGTCGGGATTGCTCCAGGCTTATGTGGGGCTGAACAATGCCAACGTGGCCGACACACTGGCGGAAGCCCTGCTGAAAGTGCAGCCTAAAAATATTCCCGCGCTGGACTGGCTGGCAAAGAAGTATTTCTGGCTGGCAGAAAACTCCTACCGCGCTGAAAACAAAGCGTATACAGCCAAACAAACCCGCCAGCAATATGCCCATTTGCTGAAGGCTTACAAAGTAATTACCTATAATTTTGAACGTTCTTTAAAGTACTTTAAAATACTGTTTCCCTCGGAGCACACCGCCAAAAATGCTGTTTTTCTCGGTGATGTTTATGGACGCCTGAGCAACCCCAAAAAAGCCACCTATTATCAGAATTTGGCTAAGACATTGAAGTAGGGGGAGCGGGAAGTCAGAAGTCGGAGATTTTTGAATGAAAAATGTTTACCTGCCTTTGGCAGGAAGAATTAAAAATATTCAAAAGACTTTCTGTTTTTAGACAAAATGCGTGCGGACTTCCCCTTTAGGGGTTAGGTGGCGGGCAGGTAAAGAAATGAACTGAAAACCAGTTAGAGTATAGATTCCATCAATGATTTTTGAAGTTCGCAAATCTTGAATCGTTAATCCTTATTCTTAAATCAGATGGACGTTTCTTTGGAGACAGCAAAGAAATGAACAGGACAAGTAACTATAACAAAGAAATGTTGAAGAAGGTTTAGAGAAGCACTTTTCACTCTGAACTTTAGCCTTTAGCTCTGAATTTTGTGGCCTAAGCAAAAGATTGCATTTGCTGTAGCTTTTTGTAAAAGCCTTTTTTCGCCATCAGTTCACTATGGGTTCCTCGTTCGATAATTTTTCCTTTCTGAATAACCACAATCTCATCGGCATGCTGAATGGTGGAAAGCCGGTGGGCGATCACCAACGTGGTACGGTTGGTCATGATTTTTGAAAGGGCATCCTGAACAAGCTGTTCCGCTTCCGTATCCAGTGAAGAAGTAGCTTCATCAAGTATGAGAATATCCGGATTTGCCAGCACGGCACGGGCAATGCTGATGCGCTGGCGCTGGCCTCCCGAAAGCTTCATGCCGCGGTCGCCGATGTTGGTCTGATAACCTTCTTCCATATTCAGGATAAAATCGTGCGCATTGGCTATTTTGGCGGCTTCCATCACGGCTTCTTCACTTACGTCGGTCAAACCAAAGGCGATATTGTTGAACACTGAATCATTGAAAAGCACGCTTTCCTGGGAAACAATACCCATCAAACCACGGAGATCATTGATTTTATAATCCCTGATGTCTTTACCGTCCAGTAGAATTTGCCCTTTGGAAACATCATAAAATCGCGGCAACAAGTCAACGATGGTCGATTTTCCGCCTCCCGATTCGCCCACAATGGCAATGATCTTTCCTTTTGGGATGCTTAAATTAATATCCTTCAGTACCCAATCATTTTCATATTTGAAATGAACATGGTCAAAAAGAATCTCGTTGTTGAAGTCCTTCACGGCAAGGGCATCGGGTTTTTCTTCGATCACTTCCTGAGCATCCAGCACTTCGAAAATTCTTTCTGCAGAAGCAATGCCCTTTTGAATGCTGTAATAACTCTGGGTAATTGATTTTGATGGCGGAATGATCTGCGAGAAAACCACAATGTAAGTAATGAAATCGGCAGCCTGTATCTGCGGTTTTTTGGCCAGTACCATCTGGCCTCCAAACCAAAGTACAATCACGATCACCATTGAAGAAAGGAACTCACTCAAAGGGGAAGACGAATCGCGACGGCGGTAAACATTGTTCAGTTTTCTGCGATATTCATGGTTGTCGGCTCTAAATTTTTGATTAAAATAGGAGATGGCGTTGAAACCTTTGATGATTCGTAAACCGGAAACTGTTTCTTCGATTATGGACAGCAACATGGCAAACCGGTTCTGCACATCTTTCGATTTCCTTTTCAGGCTTTTGCCAATCCAGCCAATGATCAATCCGGTGATTGGCAAAACCAGTAACACAAAAAGTGTCAGCCTGAAGCTCATGCTGATCATGAAAGCGAGGTAGGCAACGATGGTAAGCGGATCGCGAAAGAGCATCTCAAGATAATTCATGATGGAAAATTCCACTTCCTGCACGTCGATGGTGACGCGGGAGATCAGGTCGCCTTTTTTGTTTTTGGAATAAAAAGAAAGTGGTAGTACCAGCAGTTTGGAATAAATTTCATCACGAATGCCCTGGATGGCGCCCGTACGCACCGAAGCCATAAAAAACATAGCCAAGAATCTTCCCAAGTTTCTCAATAAAAAGGATATCAGGATAATCGCACAGATAAAAACCAGCGCCTGAATTTTTCCGTGGTGGATGATAATCTGGCTGATGAAATAATTCAGGAAATCCAGCATGGAATGGGTATTCATGTGAAGCACAGGCTTCACGGCAACCAGTTTGTTAATGCCAAACAACAAATTCAGAAAAGGAATGAGCAGCGCAAAAGAGAACAACGAAAAGACAATGGTCAGGATGTTCGAAATGAAATTTAACAATGCGGAACTCCAGTAGGGCAGCGCATAAGCCAAGACCCGGTAAAACTTTTTCATTCTAAAATTTACTGTTTGAATTGTAGGCAAATATAACAAGATTCGGCGAGGAAACGGGCGTTGTCTTTTTGGAACTCAGGGGTTGACCGGTGAAAAAGCCATAAAGTGATAAATAAAAGTCATTTCATCAGGATTATTGCCTATTATCTCCTAAATTTGCGAATGCCATTGTGTCCTCCTGAAAGAAAAACCCAAGCGGACCGGCTTTAAAATTAGTTAACAATCATTATTGAAATGCTCCTTTGGCTAAAAAAGTAATTGTCTCTGTAATCAACGACCTGGCCACCGATCAACGGGTGAAAAAGGTTTGCAGTACGCTCAGCAACATGGGTTTTGAAATCCTGTTGGTGGGGCGCCTTTTGCGGAACAGTCCGGTCATGGATGAGAAGCCATACGAGGTGAGAAGGATGAAACTGCTTTTTACCAATGGCCCTTTTTTCTATCTGGAATATCAAATCCGGCTTTTTGTTTTATTACTTTTTTATCAGGCTGATGTGCTACTGTCCAACGATCTGGATACACTTTTGCCCAATTATCTTATTTCCAAATTGAAAAATCTGCCGTTGGTTTACGACAGCCACGAATATTTTACCGGTGTCCCGGAACTGGAATCGCATCCTTTCAAAAGAAAAATCTGGAAATGGATTGAAAAATCCATTTTCCCGCACCTGAGACATATTCTTACAGTGAGTGATTCCGTTGCAAAACTTTATGAATCTGAATATGGTGTGTTGCCAAAGGTTGTGAGGAACGTTCCCGAAAAGATGGATTTAAGTCAGGTGCCCGGGAGGAGATCGCTGGGATTGCCAGAAGACAAAAAGATTATCATTTTACAGGGCTCAGGCATTAACATTCAGCGAGGTTCCGAAGAGTTGGTGGAAGCCATGCAGTTTGTAACTGATGACATACTGTTGCTGATCGTGGGTGGCGGTGATGTGATTGAGATTTTGAAAGAGAAAACACACGATCTGAAGCTGGAAGAAAAAATCATTTTCAAACCACGGCTTCCTTATGAATTGCTGATGGAATATACTGCTGCTGCCGATCTGGGTGTTTCGCTGGACAAAGACACAAATATCAATTACCTGTACAGCCTTCCCAACAAGCTTTTTGATTATATTCATGCCGGAATTCCCGTTCTGGCGTCTGAACTGGTGGAAATAAAAAAGTTAATCGAAAAGTATCAGGTTGGAACCTTTATCCCAAGTCATGATCCGGAACAGATTGCAAAAAAGGTGGTTCAGATCTTTAACCAACCAGAAAAACTAAAACAATGGCGTAACAATACGAAAATTGCCCGTGAAGCGTTACATTGGAAACTGGAATCGGAAACCGTTCAAAAAGTTTTTCAGCAGTATGCCTGAACTTCATTTACATATCGTTTCGTTTGATATTCCGTTGCCCGCTGATTACGGAGGCGTTATCGATGTGTATTACAAAGCCCTGGAACTGGCGCAACAGGGTGTAAAAATCCATTTGCATTGCTTTGAATACGGTCGGGGCAGGGTGGATGCGCTAAAAAAAACTTTTTACAAAGTTTATTATTATAAAAGGAACATTTCAAAAACACACCTTTTCAAAAGCCTGCCGTACATTGTGAGCACGAGGACATCTGAAGCACTGGTGAACGATCTGCTGAAAGATAATTATCCCATTTTGATGGAAGGTTTGCACACAGCTATTTTATTAAAGGACAGAAGGTTGAAGAACAGAAAGGTTTTGGTTCGCACACACAATATTGAGCACGATTATTACCTGAATCTGTCGCGTGTGGAAAGCGATCCTTTTAAAAAATATTTCTTTTACAACGAATCCATCAAATTGGCGAGGTTTGAAAAAGTGCTTGCAAAAGCGGATCATGTACTTGCCATTTCGTCCAATGATCATCACTATTTCTCGAAGAAGTTTCGCAATGTGGAATTGCTGCCTGCCTTTCATCCGCATCAAAAGGTGGAAAGCCTTCCCGGAAAAGGAAGCTACGTTTTGTATCATGGGAAACTGTCGGTTCCTGAAAATGCCAATGCAGCCCGTTTTCTGCTGACTTCCGTATTTAAGGGCTTGAAGGTTCCGTTTGTAATCGCGGGTTTTAACCCACCCGTCAATCTTGTGAACCTGGTACACCAGTCGCCGCGTGCAAAACTCATTGCGACCCCCAGCGATGATGAACTTTCAGAATTGATACGGAATGCCCACATCAATATTGCGGTTACTTTTCAATCGACAGGATTGAAGCTAAAGCTTTTGAACAGCCTTTATAACGGACGCTTTTGCCTTGTGAACGATCAAATGCTCAGTGGCAGCAAACTGGATTCGCTTTGTGTGGTGGAAAATGACCCGGATAAAATGAAGCAGCGCATTTTAAGCCTTCTTTCTGAAGATTTTACAGAAGAGATGAAAACAGAAAGGGAAAAAATTCTGGGAGATTTCTATAACAATGTCGATTACGCCAAACAATTAATTAGCCTGATTTCCTGAGGAAAGGACGGTACCTTCGCCGCATTTTTCAATTCTACCGGGAAATTTCTGAATAAGGTTGTAATTGTGTGTTGCCATCAACACGGCAGTTCCGCTTTCGCAGATGTTGTTCAGGATGCGCATCACTTCGTTGGATGTAGCAGGATCCAGGTTTCCGGTTGGTTCATCGGCAAGAACTAGTTCAGGTTTGTTCAAAATGGCACGTCCAATGGCGACCCGCTGCTGCTCGCCGCCCGAAAGCTGATGGGGCATGGCATTCAGTTTGGCTACCAGTCCCACTTCCGACAACACTTCAAGAATCCGGTCAGAGATTGCCGCATTGTCTTTCCATCCGGTTGCTTTTAAAACGAATTTCAGGTTTTCCTGAATCGACCTGTCGCCCAGCAATTGGTAATCCTGAAAAACAATTCCAAGCTTTCGGCGGAGAAAAGGTATTTGTTTTTTCCTGATCGTTTTCAGGTCGTAACCACACACCGACGTCACTCTTCCGTTGGCAGGAATGCCTGCATAAATAGTCTGTAGCAGACTGGATTTTCCACTTCCTGTTTTGCCAATCAAATAGACAAATTCGCCACGTCCCAATTTCAGATTTACATTTGATAAAACCAGTTTATTCTTTTGAGAAATAGAAGCTTCCTTTAAAACGACTACTGAACCTTCATTCATGATGCTTGTTTTGAACAAAGATAGCAATTCTTTTCATTTAAGAAAAATGATATAATATACTGAATTATAGATAGACAAAAACTTATTTTTGAAATTTTTGCAAGAATAGTGAACCAAAAATGAACCCGGGCGTACCATTAAAAAATTATAAAAATGGATGAAGTTTCTGTCATATAAAACAGAATTGTTAAATTTGTAGTATAAAAAATAAAATTAGATTATGAGCGATGATGCTGTTATAGTTCTGGAAGGTGCTGAAGAGAATATGAAACATGCACTTCATCATCTGGAAATTGAACTTCAAAAAATCAGGGCAGGAAAGGCCAGCCCCGCGATGTTATCCGGTTTAAGGATTGATTATTATGGCGTTCAGACTCCCATTGAGCAGGCTTCAAGTATTAATACACCTGATCCGCATTCCATTGTCATTCAGCCTTTTGATAAGAGTATTATCCAGGATATCGAAAAGGCTATTATGGCAGCCAATCTTGGTTTTAATCCCACCAACGAAGGAACCTTGATCCGTATCAATGTTCCGCCGCTTACGGAAGAAAGGCGTATCGAACTGGTGAAACGGGCAAAACACATCAATGAAGAGAGCAAGGTAGGGATCAGAAATGCACGCCGTATTGCCAATGATGATGCCAAACAATTAGAAAAAGATGGGCTTGCTGAAGATGAAACAAAACGCCTTACCGATGAAATACAAAAAGTAACGGACCGTTACATCCAAAAAGCCGATGAGCTTTTCCTGGAAAAGGAAAAAGACATTATGACCGTCTGATCTTTGAATGATCGAGTCAGAATCGAAATCTTAAATATTGTAACAGAATATGTTTGAATGATCTAAACGTGGCAGAACGCCACGTTTTTTTAATTTTTATCCCTTAATTTTTTTCTTCGCCGTTTTTCAGAGATGCGTCTCCCAAATTTATAGGCGGCTTTAAAGACTGTTGTAAAGGCGGAAATGGACTGGAAGAAAGATGAAACTGCATTTTTCGTAATGTTGACCCAGTTCAGATGTTCCTCAACGTCTTTCAACCGATCCTGAAGAATGTGCTCTTGCTTTCTGTTTTGCTTTTCCAGAAACCCAATATATTTCTCAGCAGATTTTGCATCGGAGTATGTTCTTCCGGCAAAAAATTCCTTTTCATCCACGCTTGAGAAGTTCTTGATAAAAAACCTTCTCAATGGTGAAAAGATTAATACTTCTTTAAAAGCAAAAAGAAGTAGCGCCATAAAAAGATAAACCAGTGTAACGATAAGGAATGCGGTAGTGCGGCTTCCTATTTGTGCAACATACCAGTTTACAAAAGCTAACGAAAGGAAAAGCGTAACAAAAATAAAAGCTCCGAATAGCATCACGCTCAGTATCAGTTTGCCTGTTATTTCCGTGATCTTCTTTCGCGTAAGTACCTTGTTGTACTCAAGCTGCAAATCAAAATACTTTTTGACTTCGTCAATTGTAGTTTTTAATGAATCTTTGATGTCATGCTGTTCCATGCTTTCAGTTTTTAAGGGAAAATATCCCAAAGAGATACCGCTACATAGAGAATTCCTCCATGTAGTGAATCATAAACTATCCGGGATCGGAATTAGCTCTTTTTCAGCGGTTTCTTGACATCAGCGATAACCTGGTTACCTGTTTTTTTAACTTCATCGAGAATTTCAGAAACATTATCTTTCAAATCGTCAAAACGATCCAACAGGTCATCTGAAACTTCTTTTGTTTTTTCTGAAACTTTTTTACGGGTTTCTTCACCGGGTTCCGGGGCGTATAAAAGCCCAATAAGGCCGCCAATGGCTGCGCCTAAAACGATGCCTGAGAAAAAGGCAAATCCTGAATGTGAACAACGGTCACTCATGGCTTGATTCTTTTTGATTAATATTCAACAAATTAAATTCTTTATATCCAGAAAAAATTCTGATCTTATTTTCTTTAGAACAACTACGGGCTTTTCTGTAAAGATACAAAAATTTTCAATGAACCGGATGCGTGTTTTCTGCAAAAATCATGCCTTGGAGATTCTTTTTGAAAACGGTTAAGTTTTGTTAGGATTTTTATGCTATTATGAAAAAAACTTATAAATCGGATGGTTTTGTGATGAGAAATGCGGAAATTTGCATAATGATGCTTTTAAATGATGTCATAAAATTAAGGGCTGTGGAGCCGGATGATCTGGACTTTCTCTTTGACCTGGAGAATGATCCGAAACTATGGCATATTACCCAGACCTATGTTCCTTATTCGCGTTACGATTTTGAGCAATATGTTTTTTCAGTTGATAAGCAGGATATCGCTTCTGCAAAGCAAATAAGATTTGTTATTGAATATCTCGATGAATCGAAGGCTATTGGAACAATAGATATGTTTGATCTGGATTTGCAAAACAGGCGCGGTGGCGTTGGAATTGTACTGACAGAAACCTATAGGGGAAAGGGTCTTGCCAGTATAGCGCTTGAATTGTTGGTGGATTATGCCTTTAATCATTTAAATTTGCATCAGCTTTATTGTAATGTAGAAGAAGGCAATTTGAAAAGTTTGGAATTGTTTCAAAAACAGGGATTTGTTGTAGCAGGTTTAAAACAGGACTGGAACGTAAAAGGCGATGACTGGAAAGGTGAGTACTTGCTGCAATGCATTAACCATCGCGATCTTCGATAAAATAACAGTAGAACCGTAATTTTAATCAAAACTTAGGGAGTGTTATGGCTTATTACTATTCAAAATATTTACAGGGAAAGAAAAGGAAAAATCCTCTACAGAAGTGGACAATGCGCTTGTTACTGCTGTTTATCTTAGTTGCAGCGGGTGCGGGATACTTTTTGTATGGGATTATAAACCAGCCCAATGTTTGGACCCCCAAAGGAAAACCCGTGGGAATTAATGTTACTTCGGGGATGAATTTTAACGAACTGAAAGGCGACCTTTATTCCAGGGGCCTGATCATCCACAGGAAGAATTTTGAATGGTGGGCTGCTCAGAAAAAACTACCTAAGCTGATCAAACCAGGTCATTATGTCCTTTATAGTGGCTGGAGTAATAATCAACTGATTGATATGTTTCGGTCTGGCAGACAGAGTCCGGTCAGAGTGACATTCAACAATGTAAGAAATATAAGTGATTTGGCAGGTAAGATTGGCCAGCAAATTGAGCCGGATTCGGCTTCTCTTGTCAGCCTGTTGACCGATAGCAGTTACCTTGCCACAATGGGACTTAACAAGTACACGGTACCCATTATTTTTATCCCCAACACTTATCAGGTTTACTGGACGATTACTTCAAAGGAGTTTATTGCACGTATGTATCAGGAGTATCAGAAATTCTGGACTCCTGAAAGAAGGAAAAAGGCAAAAGAACAGGGCCTGAGCCCTGAACAAGTTGTGGTGTTGGCTTCTATTGTTGAAAAAGAAACCAACGATAACGCTGAAAAACCTGAAATTGCTTCGGTTTATATCAACCGTCTTAACTTGGGTTGGAGATTGCAGGCAGATCCTACGGTGATCTTTGCTTTAGAAGATTATTCCATTCATCGTGTGCTGAATGTTCAGAAAAAAGTGGATTCGCCTTATAATACATACAGATATAGGGGCCTGCCTCCAGGCCCTATTTGCATGCCTTCCATTTCATCGCTGGACGCCGTTTTAAATCCTGCACATACCGACTACATGTATTTTTGTGCAAAAGATGATATGTCAGGAACTCATGTCTTTTCCAAAAACGGTGTTCAGCACAGGCATAACGCTCAAAAATATCAGGAAGCTTTAGATAAGATGAGGGTTTATCGATAATCGGTAAACTCTGATTAGGAAGATTTATAATCTTAATTTAGAACAGCTTGGTGCCCCAATTAACAGGACTTTAGGCCATCTTGACTTTTTTCAGAAGGTGTTCCGCAAACTTCACAATCTTCTTCACCATGACTGTTAGATGAACAGCAGTCAGCATGTTCATCATGAGAGTGACCACATCCGCATCCACCGTGGGAAGCAAGGTCATGTTCGGTGGCAGACCTGATGGAGAGAATATTTCCAGAAATAAATAGATTCTTTCCTGCAAAAGGATGGTTGAAGTCCATGAGTACTTCTTCATCACTTATTTCCAGGATCACACCACGAAGTTGCCTGCCGTTTTGATCCATCATGTTGATAGTATTATTTACAAACAGCAAATCCTCGCGGAGTGTTCCCTGATCCATAAAGGCGTTTTTTGAAACGGGGACTTTCAGTTCTGAGAAAACAGGACCGAAAGCATTTTCAGGGACTATTTCAATGGAGAACTCGCCAATACCTTTTCCCAGAAGTCCGTTTTCAAAACCGCTGATTAGATGGTCTTTGCCCAATAGTATTTCTCTGGGAGACTGTTCTTCAGCCGATTCGACCATTTCCCCATTTAGGCTGCCCAAATATATTTTATAAGCCACACTGGCTACAGTATTATTTTCAACGATCATGATCTCTAAATTTTGAATGAAATTTTAAGCAAAAATACTATTATT
>VAPK011282043.1_pt1 | contig 14181 bp, 14 predicted proteins | sample 3395031 | NCBI WGS metagenome assembly VAPK01 (sample SAMN08290443, study PRJNA428436) | hydrothermal vent metagenome | isolation source: Deep-sea hydrothermal vent chimney 1 | place: Pacific Ocean: Juan De Fuca Ridge | reverse complement strand
TGTGTTGCCCAATATTCCTGATGCTTCTGTACCGGATGGAAAATCTGAAGATGATAACCTCGAAATTCGCAAATGGGGTGAACCTAAACAGTTTGATTTTGAGGTTAAAGATCACGTCGATCTTGGTGAAGCGTTAGGCCAGCTTGATTTTGACACTGGAAGTAAAATCGCAGGTTCACGTTTCGTCGTTATGCATGCAGGTATTGCCAACATGCATCGAGCTTTAACACAGTTTATGTTAGATCTTCATACAACAGAACATGGTTATAATGAAACCTATGTGCCATATATTGTGAATAGTGATAGCTTGCGTGGTACTGGCCAGTTACCTAAATTTGCAGATGACCTTTTTTCAGCTGGACACCAAACTGTGTTTAGTGCTCTTGATGTTTACGCGAGTAAACTCAATGAGGATGGGAGTATCCCAGAAGATGCAGAGTTGAAATTAAAACGAAATGATAAACAAATGTACCTTATTCCTACCGCTGAAGTACCTGTAACGAATATCGTACGCGATACTATTACCGAAGAAGCTGCAATGCCACTTAAGTTTGTTTGTCATACACCATGTTTTAGAAGCGAAGCTGGATCATACGGTCGTGATACCCGTGGTATGATTCGTCAACATCAATTTGAGAAGGTTGAATTAGTACAAGTTGTAACAGCAGAAAATTCTGAACAAGCTCACGAAGAACTGACTTCACATGCTGAAGCTGTCTTGCAAAAGTTAAACTTACCTTACCGTATGGTTAACTTATGTACCGGTGATATTGGATTCTCTGCACATAAAACCTATGATCTGGAAGTTTGGTTACCCGGGCAAAATAAATACCGCGAAATTTCATCGTGCAGTAATTTTGGTGATTTTCAAGCTCGCCGTTTAAAAGCACGCTGGCGTAATCCTGAAACAGGAAAGCCGGAACTTGTGCATACGGTTAATGGATCAGGTTTGGCAGTAGGGCGAACACTTGTTGCGATAATGGAAAATTATCAGGATGAGAAAGGGCGTATCCATATTCCTGACGTTTTACAGCCGTATATGGGTAACCGAAAAGTTATTGAATAATATTTGTGTAGGTTCGAATTTATTCGAATGCGGAATAATAGATACCGCAGTGATAGTTATTCACCTCAGCGTCCGAATGATACCCTCTAATCTAATTAAAATATGTGGGGCACTATGATTCGTACCTTCGAGTGTAGGTCAGAATTCATTCTGATAAGACTTCGATTTAACTACGCACCATCATTATCAGAAAAATCACAAAACCAATCACCGCGACCAATGGAACAACAAAGCCCATCCAGTCCTGGGTTGTACCTTTAGGTGAATTTTTCATGGCGTGACGCACACGCGGAAAAATAAAAACAAGCATGCCAATCATTAATGCCGCAGAGCCAATTGTTACCCAGTTCATTTTTGTACCTCGAATAATAAAAGTAAAAAAAAACCCCGCTATATAAAAAGCGGGGTTTTTATTGTTTCAGTTAAAACTGATTAATCGTCACCTAACGCACCCAGCAAATGTAACAATGCTGTGAACATGTTAAGCAGAGACAAGAACAAGCTTGCTGTTGCCATGATGTAATTAGTTTCGCCACCATGAATGATTGATGATGTTTCATACAAAATAAAACCACTCATAATCATAATTACTGCTGCACTAACGGTAAGAGATAACGCTGGAATACCCATAAAGATGTTCAATAAAGAAGCACCGATGATAACAAGCATGCCTACCATCAAGAAGCCACCCATGAAGCTAAAGTCTTTACGTGTAGTTAAAGCGTAACCGGATAAACCGAGGAAAATAACACCCGTTCCTCCTAAAGCCGTCATTACGATGCTTGGATTAACAGCCAGGTAGAAAGCCACCATGGGGCCGATACCAAAACCGAGTAAACCCGTGATAACGAAAATGACAGGAATACCCGTAGCAGAGTTAGCGGTACGAGGTAAAACAAACCAAAGCATGACGATGCCAGCAATAGTTGCAACCAGACCCATACCTTGAGATGCCTGCATTGATATACTGAGATAGGCCGCAAAGGCACTAAAAACAAGTGTCATAGACAATAATTGATATGTGCTGCGAATGACCTTATTGGTGGATAAAACCGACTCAATAGGACGTGACGCAACAGACTGATTTCCTAACATACAGATATTCCTCTTATAATTGAAATAATTCGCGTACAACGAATAGACACGAGCATACGCTATTAGTTCATAATATCAAGGCACTACATTCGAATTTCAAGGCCAATTATGACTGGAAAAGTAAGAATTCATCCTGTATGCTGCGCACCCTCAGATGAAGGAGAAATTCTAAAATCTGGAAATTTGGAGAGGTGACTGAGCTGGCCGAAAGTACCGGTCTTGAAAACCGGCGTAGGGCAACCTACCGTGGGTTCGAATCCCACCCTCTCCGCCAAATTACTAGTAAATTCAATAACTTACGGCATGTTATTGTTCTTACCCAACAAAGAGCCCATCATTATATAAGTAATGGGTTTTTTTATGCTTAATTGCTTTACCTAAATTATATCTGAAGTGACGGTGACTACATAAACAAGGAGGTTTGGTATTGCAGAAGCCTATATATACCTTAAAAACTAACTATATAATTATATCTCGTACCGAGAAGAACTAAGTTGTAAGTAAAGTACCCTCTAATGAATGCTTCTTCACTCATAATGATGCCAGGTTCAAATCCCAGTGTAGCCACCATTTTCGAAATCCGAACATTTTTCTCCTCTTAAAAAACTCCCAAAAAAGCCATGTGACCATTCTGTGACCAAAAGTGATTTTCATGAAATTTAGAATCTGAAAAAAGCCCTAAATTTGAATACAACACTGTTTTTCGAGATCTAATGTCCTGATTTGCAACCATCACTAATTTCATATCAAATAATGTCATATTTATCCGTTTAATTTGAAAACTAATGTGCTTCTTTGCTTACTGCTATATCGGCTATCAATTTGACGAGCACTCTCTCACTATGTTCAACTGGGCTTGTTTGATATAGTGGATTGAGATTTAAGAAGAATAAAGGGTATTTTGAACCTCGTCGTTTGTGTCTTGTATTAAGTATTTACAGCATTAATATAAAAACATATCACCGTTCCTCCCCCTAATGGTGCGATTTACTGGTAAACCCATATTTATCGTTGTGAAAACTATTTGTATAGTTTTGGTGTGCTTTTCGTTAATTTATAACCTATGAAATCACAAGAGTTGGAATCAATAATAATTATTAGTTATAAGGACATTTCGATATATTTAAAAGAATCCACTTGGAATCTAGAGGTAAAAAGATAACCATGATTTTAACTCCAGATAGTGTTTTATTTTTAAACTATAGATAGATTTCTAATTATGTTTTTTATAGAAAACCGTACACATTTTTTCCGTCCCTTTCGAGGCAAGTATCGTGAACAGGTGATGGAGTGCTTGAGAAACCTCTATGGGCGACTCTATGGTGAAGAAGCAGATTATTCCCGAGCATTCAATCAAGAACAATTGCTTGAGGTTTTTCAAGAAGCAATTGCTCGAGCTCCCGTGTTAGATGAAGATGATGAAAGTGAATATCTTGCACCGAGTAAAAGTGATCGTGAGCAAGCGCATTGGATTCGTAATCTTTTGTTGGAAAATGGTTGGCTAGAATCTCATGCCGATGAAACCACTTTACAAAGTACATATAGTTTTAGCCGAGTCGGTCGCATGTTTACTCAGCCAATGGTTGAAACAGCGGGCATAGGATTTCGTACTCGACATCGAAACACTCGTAATACACGTAATGCGCTGCAATCATTTATTAATCATGGTGATGTTTACGATTTACTGGATGCTTATGAAGCTTCCGCTCGTATTATTAGTGATTTTAGCGATATTATCGCTGAATTGGATGAACGTAAACGTCAGCTAGTAAAAGAAGTAGAAGCACATCAAGTTATTCAACAAGCGAGTGATGAATTTTTTGACTTCATGGAACAGCGCTTTATGCCTGATCTGGCAATACGCTTATCCACAGATAGTGTAGAAAAGCACAGAGAAGAAATACAACAACTGATTCGAAAAGCTCGGCGTAAACAAAATACCTTTAAAGCAAATGCCGAAGGTGAGTTGCGAAAAATGGCTCCAGAATTACGAACCGCTGATAATGCATCGGTATATATCAGAATTCTTGATGGAATCGAAGCGCGCATGTTAAGTGCCAGCGATATAATGTTACCCGCGCTTCGTTTGGCTCTCCACAGCTTTACTCGTCGCGCAGATATTATTATTCGCCAGCTTAGTTACAGTAGTTATGGTGAACAAGGAAGCTTGCCTGCATTATGTCAATCTTTAGCTGAAATGACGGAAGAAGTAAAAGAAATAAAATTACAGGCGATGGCAGAAGCGATGGCGGGTTTATCTGTTAGCTTTGTTGACCCTGCTGCAACACTTAAGTTAAACACCGCGGTTCGTAAACGAGTAGTTAATACCAACGTAGAAACTCAGGTAAAAGTCGATCGAGAATCACGAAAAAAATTCTTTATACAGCAGGTCTTAGAAAAAGCTTTTCAGGTTAACAATCAAGAACAAATAAATTATGTGGTTGATGCTCTACAAAAAGGCCACCGTATAAATAGTCAGTATTTACCTATAAACAATGCTAGAGAGTTGTTAATGGCAGCACATGCTATTGAAATTGCTTCTGCTGGTAATGGTTCATCTGAATTTTATTTTCAACTTAGTTGTGATAAAGAAACAACAGCGACCGAATATTATCAGCAAACAGATAACTTCATCATTGAGTTGATTGAAAAAGATATACAGGTTTAAAATGTTAACCAATATTATTGAACAACAACTAGAAAAAGAAAATATCAGTTTAAATGAGTTTCGCGAGTTGATTATTCGCTTATTGAATTACACAGTATTGTGTCGAGATGTAAGCCAAGTTGAACAACAGCTTTATGATCGTTACTTACGTATTTCAGATTTGATAAAAGAATATTTAAGTATGATGGATGTTCGGGTATTACATGATACTCGCTTTGAATACATTCGCTTATATCCACCATCGAGTCAGGTACCAGGAATGGAAGAAGCAGAAAATACCGCTTTTTCTGGTGGTTTACGTGCTCGTTTAAGTCAACAAGAAGTGGCGTTAATATTAATTTTACGTTTGCAATATGATAAAGCGTTAAGAGAAGCACAGGTAGATGACGAGGGTTATGTTACTGAATCTTTTGAGGCGATAAACATAGCTATGAAAAATATTATCGGCCGTTCATTACCTGACAAACCTACTGAACGTCGACAGCTCTTTAATCGCTGTAAAAAATTACGCTTAATTGATTATCGTCATGAAGATGATGTGTTGAAAGCAGAAGCATGGTTAAAAATTCATCCAATGATTGTTGGTTTTGTGAATGATGAGGCGTTACAAGCATTAGAGAGTGCACCAGTAATGCTTGGTAATAATGCACAAGAAGAAAAATTAGAAGAGACGGAATAGTATCGATGTTTTTAAAAAAGTTTATTTTTGTTAACTGGGGAAATATCCCGAATATTGAATTTGAAATGGGCCCCGTGAACCTGTTATCAGGAGGTAGTGGTTCAGGTAAAACCACGGTAGGTGATGCTATTCAAACCATTATGACGGCAGCTCATGAGAATTTATTTCAATATAATCCAGGGCAGGATGAAACAACACAAAGAGGTAAAGGTGGCAAACGTGTACGCACATTAGCTTCTTATGTATTAGGTTGTGATGATGGTAGTTATGCTCGACCTAATGATGCAACCGATGGTTATCTAGCGGCTGTATTCCATCCAACAAAAGGTGAAACTTCAGAACCTTTTACTGCTGTTATTGCAGTACGTGCATGGCTTGATCAAACAGTTAAGCAGGTGGTAGCTCGACAGGATGACTTGTTATTTTTAATTTTACCTGGGGAACAGCTTAACTTAGAACATTTTATTCGTGAAGATCCATCAGGTAAATATGTTACTCCTCTGGACAAATTGACTAACCACTTGATAGGGGAGTTTGGTAAAACTCATGTAGAAAAATATGATGCAAAACGTGCATATTTAAGACGTCTGTACGGAATTTTCCAAGGTCGCAAGGAGTCTGTTTCTGAACAAGAGGCGATGAATGCTGCAAAATCATTTTCACGTTTTATGGCTTATAAACCTGTAGCAAGTATTAATAAATTTGTTTCAGAAGAAATACTTGAAAAGAAGGATTTAGGTGAAGCCATACGTTCCATATCCGGTCAATTAAAAACTATTCATGCAATGGACAGAGATGCAGGTTTGTTAGTGCAATCCATTGAAACGTTACAACAAGCAGAGCAACATGCTGAATCATATATAGATAAATGGATTGAGTTTAATACGCTTGAATATACTTTGGCTTTACATACTCATAAAGAACAACAAAAAAAGTACTTAAAAGTAAAGGCTGAGCAGAGAGAGCTTGAATCAGAATTAAAAGAAAATGAAAGTTTAACGGTAAAGACTCAGCAACGTTTAGAACAAGAGCGTGAAGAGCTATTACAATTAGAGGCTTTGCGTCAAGGTATTAGTGCATTACAACAAAAAGATAGTCTTGAGCAACAATTAGAAAAAAATGAAAAGCAGTTAATAGCAGAAGGCCAGACGCTATTGCTGCAGGATTTAAACCTAGAAAAAAATTCCCAAAGAATTGGTTCGTTGAGCAATGAGTTGCAAACACAACAAATGCAAAAACTATTGCCACAATTTACGGATCTTGAAAGCCTTGCTCAGCTCAGTGATGTTATTCAATTTAGTCAAAAAAACAATACAGATATAAATGCATTACTACAAAAAGATTTAACGTCTGATTTGTCTAAATTAGAGCAGCATTTGGATTATGTACAACATGCACAAGACTTACATAATAAATGTTATCAATACTGGCATCAGGCAGAAGAAGGAAAAAGCCGTTTTGAACAGTTAAGTAGAGAAACGGACAGTGCAACAAGGCGCTACGAAAGACTGAAAGGCACAAAGGAACAAAAGAAAAAAGAAATTGAACGCTTGCAACAGAAAAAGGTGAATTATCCGGCTTTTGTCCAACGTGCGATTGAAGCGATTAAGCAATCTTCTCCAAAAGCTGATCCGCGTGTATTATGTGATCATGTAGAAGTAAAGGATGAACGCTGGCAAATGGCGATAGAAGGCTATTTAGGCGGAGCTCGTTTTTCTATTATTGTTGATGCTGCATTTGAAGCAGAAGCTATTCGGGTTATTCGTCAACTTCCTGGACGTGATAATCGTGCAAAAATCATCCAAGGTAAGAAAGCACAAAAAGACAGCGAAAATATTCATAAGAAAAAGAATTCTATTGTGCAAGTGCTTGAATTTTCTCACGCAACGGCAAAAAATTATTTAACCGCAAGTTATGGTTCTGTTTTGATGGTTGAATCTGAACAAGAATTAAAATCAACAGGGCGAGGCTTAACATGTGATGGTATGGCTGCAGGTGGTTATAGCATGTGGCGTTGTGATATAGCAGATGGTGAACTTGTATTTGGTGCTGCTGCCCGTGAACGCGCTTTAAAAGCAAAACAACAAGAATTACAAGATATTACTGAAGAGTGGCAGCAAGCAAATGATCAAATGCAACACTTCGCGCGAGTGCAAGATTATGTTCGAGACTTAGATAATCTAAATTACGCTGAAGCTTTATCAACGGTAATGGTTGTGCAGCGTGAAATTATAAAGATTGAAAAATTATTATCTCAGCTTGATTTATCTGATCATGAAGAATTAGAGAAAAAACTTATTGCTTTAAAAGAAAGGGAGAAAACTTCGCAGCAACAATTAAATGAACTTGCTGAGAGAAAAGGTGGTCTTAATAAAGATATTGAGAATGCGCAAATAAAACGTAAAAAACTTTCTAAACTTCAGGAAGAAACACTCGAGACTGTCGATAACTGTGAAAGTAACTTACATGAAATTGTTGCGGACTGGTCTGAGTTTGATGTTGATAAAAAATTAGAACAAGCTGAACTTGAAGTCAAAGATTTAAATAAAATAATCACGACTAATTATTATGAGGATGCAGAGCAACAGCTCAATAAGCTTGAACGAGATATAGGGAAAGCAATTGAACAGCACAACGGAGATTGTATGCCTGCTGATACGGTTTTCTATGAGAACAATGTAGCTCGTTATGATTCAAGTTTATTTCGTTCTATTTGTAAGGTGCATAGTCAATTAGACATTATTTATAATCGCTTAAAAAATAACATTCTAGTTGAAAAATACGATGAACTTGGAAAGTTAAAATCGAGTTTTAATAATGCATTTGTCACTCACCTTTGTCATACCATCCATCAAGCTGTCAGCAGTGGTAAACGACAAATTGAATTGTTGAATAAAGAATTACAGCATCATAAATTTGGTGCCGATCAGGAAAGCTTTCGTTTTGCGAGTGAATGGATGCCTGAGTATCGAGAATACGCTCGTTTTTTTGATGAAGTGATTAAACAACCTACATTGGCTGATGAGGTTGATTTGTTTGAGATGCCTTTATCAGAAAAATCAGAAAAAGTAAGAGATCATCTGTTAGAAATGTTATTAGACGAAGATGAGAATAAAGCACTTAAAGAACTAGAACGCATTTCCGACTACCGAAATTATCGACGTTATGAAATATACAAAGAAGTAGAAGGCAAAGAGCCTATTGCTCTTAGTGAATATGGCACAGGTAGTGGTGGTCAATTAGAAACACCAGCATATATCATTCGTTCAGCAGCAATCACATCAGCATTAAGATTTTCTGAAGGTGCTAACCACTTACGTATGGTACTTGTTGATGAAGCTTTTTCAAAAATGGATGAATCACGTTCACGTGAAGTTATAGATTACTTAACAAGAAGTCTTGGCTTACAACTTATCTTTATTATGCCTTCAAGCAAAAGTGGCCCTTTTATGGATTTGATCAGTAATGAATTTGTATTTGCGAAATGTCCAAGTGCAACTCCTCGAGGACAGTTGAATACGCGTGTTTGGGTTGATAGAAAGCAATGTAATACTGATAAAATAAAAATGCTTTGGGCAAATCACCGCAGGGTCGAGCAACATCAGGCTGAAATGGATTTTATGAAAGAGTTTGAAAATGCCTGAACAGCGTGATAAAGATTCATTGGTGAAACCACGATGGTTAGAAGAGCAACGTGATATTGAATCTTTATTGCATAATGTGTTGAGTAAGTTGGATAAAAAACAAGATGCTAAGCCTGGTTTTACTCTTAACCAAAAAATATTACCAGAACTGTTTGGAGAAGCTGAAGCGGCAGATTTAACCTGGAGCTTATTACAGAAACTTTTTGATGGTAACTCTCCGATATTTGTTTTTATAAAAGACAAAAAACTAAACCATCTTGATCCTATATATACCAACGGGCGTATAAGGTTTGTTTCGACATCTGAAAGCTTATTACGAAAATGGTTAAACAGACCTATAATGGAATCGGAATTAGAACAATGGAAACGTTTAGTAGAAGAAAATAAGGAGGAATTTATAGGCGATGCGAGTCGTTTAAGTGCTAGAAAAATATCAGCAAAAGGAAAGTCACCTAAAGAAATAATAAATGGTTTTATCGATGTTAAAAGATATTTAAATGATGAGTTAACATTAAGAAATTTAAGTGCTAGGTGTTTTTGGCAGGACTCTAAATTTCTCGATAATAGAGAAGAGTTAATAACTCAATTATATCCTCAGTTAAATATTAAAGTTCGACCTGTTTTAGTTAGTGTATATTTGCCAGATAATATAGAAGGCATATTATTTATTGAGAACCAGGATAGTTACACACAAGGTGTAATGGGTATACCGCAAACATTGAAAAAATATGCGCTTGTATATAGTGCAGGATTTAAGTTAAGCGCCCAAAGAATCAGAGAAAAAGAAGGTGTCTCTTTACACTTTCATGGCAGCAGTAATTCAATGATGAAAGATTTATTTACTAAAAATTGGTATGGCGATAATGAATCTAGCTGGCCAATCTATTTTTGGGGTGATCTGGATTATTCTGGTATGGATATATTAGGTAATTTAAAACGGCGATTCGAAAACATTGAAGCTTGGGAGGCGGGTTATGCTCCTATGCTTGAATTGCTACTTAATGGGAAAGGCCACACCCCTGAAGAAACGGGTAAACAAGAACAAAAAGACCAAGGTACAACAGGTTGCACTTATGCTGATGAGACGTTGCTTCCAGCATTAAGAAACTATGGTCGCTTTATTGATCAAGAATGGATATATAAATAAAGGTGGAAAGGTCAATAAAACCTTTCAGTTAAAGAATAAAGCTATAAATGTGCAATATCGGCCTACGTAAAACCTATTATGTTAATTTGGGTATTAAAAACCTTCATGTGTAACTTTAAATAAAATAGTACTGAGAGTGGCTCATACAATGAGCTACCTTAAATGTTAGACTTGAATAAAAAGGTAATATTTAAAAGGGATTAGTGTTATTTATGCGTATTCTACACACTTCTGATTGGCATCTTGGACGCCAATTTCATAATGTATCCTTAATAGACGATCAGCAATATATCTTGGATGAATTGATTCGTATTGCAAAAGAGAAAAAGGTCGGTGTGATTATTGTATCAGGTGATATCTATGATCGCTCAGTTCCACCTGCTAAAACTAAAAAGTATTCAATCGTGTAAATAAGTAATTAATATAAATTTAAAGTTTCACTGATGAAACTGTTTTTGGCATAAGTAAGTCAACCTTTGACAATTGAATATCATATGAACTAGAATTAGTTTAATAGGCCTTGCGGCCATAACCGTTAAAAAGGAAAAGGAGTCATGCAACTTGGCTCTTCCACGTTACATGTCTACGGACATGGCATGGGCGGTTATGCGTGAGAGGTCGATTCCTCCCTCAGTATTTATCTCATAACTAAAAAGTTAATAGCTTAAGGCCATCTGTTCAACTGTGGGAGAAAAAAATTAATACATCTACCAGTATTAATTCACTAATATTTTTAGATTGCGAAGCATCGTCTCTTGCTGATAATTCTTATCCAATCGATATAGCCTGGAATAATATGGATGGTTCAATTGAGTCATACCTTATAAATATTTATCGCTACCCTGATAGTTATGATGATTGGAGTAAAGATGCTCAATCACTGCATGGGATTACTAAACAATATTTGTCTGAGAAAGGAAAAGAACCAGAGTTTGTTGTTGAACAAATGGAGAAAAAACTCAAAGGTAAAAAAATATTAACAGATGCACCTGACTGGGATGGCTTTTGGGTTGGGCGACTGTATGAATCAGTGAATGTAGGATGTGAACTTGAGTTTGTAAATGCAGTTGAATTGTTTCATGACTTAGAATCTTATCATTATATTTATCGATCTCAAGCTAGAAAAATAGCTGGACATGCACACCGTGCAGGGAGCGACGTTAAATATTTACTTGAAATGTATCGTTTGTGTATAAAGCAAAATTGATTGCTTCATTAGAGAAAGGCAGAGAGTTTTATTATGAATAACAAAATGACTTTGGAAAGTTTAACGAATACGTTCTATGAAGAAGGTGAGTCTTGTAATTTTGGATGCCATCAAGATGAACTCGATAGTATGTGGATTAAAGTCACGGATTCAGCTGAATATAAAAGTGTTTTTGTGGTTGAAGATTGGATGTGGCTAGACATAGAAATGCAAGGTCAATAGCTCGCTATTATAAAAGCAAGTAATGTAGTACGTACAAGTAATCGAAAGTTTGACCTTGGTGACTGGGTACGTACTTCACCTATTATTCGTTTTTCAGATAATTGTGTTTGTGAAACATCGAATAGCTTTTACATATTAGTAGGAAGCGGCACTAGAAAAGAATCTGATGAGTCAATATTTTATTTCATAGGGTGAAAAATGTTAATTAGAAATGAAGTGGATACACATCTTAGAGCGTTTTTTGAAACTGGAACGGAAGGTATAATATGGTCTATATTTACTGAAGACCAAGGATACGATGGTTTATTTGGATTAAAGGATGGTGATGAGCTCACTGTTTATAGCTCAGATAAAAAAATAATAATTTGGAAAGGTATTATTCAACTTGAGTATGAACGATTATATGAACCTTATCCTGCAAATCCACAATATGGCCAGCAATTAATTTTTAATCGTTGGGTACATGGTTTCCAAGTAGGGTTGGAACCTGACGAATCCCCACGAAATAATGAATAAAACAGATGAAAAACAACAGCTTAGAAAATATACATTAATACTAGAATAAAAGCCTGTCATTGCGAGTGAATAAAATGACCGAAGCAATCTCATGATATCGAGGTATAAACATGAGATTGCCGCGTCAACACTGAAAAACACATGTTTTTAAGTGTTTCCTCGCAATGACCGGTAACTCAAATTTTCGTGGGGATCCCTCAGGGTTGGAACCTTATATATGGGCAAAATGGTTTTTTAGTGAGCTACCTGCCGCGATGACAAGAAATGAACCTAGTTAACGTGAAATTATGTATACAAAGTAAAGTGTTTTACATTTAGTCTACGTAATCAAAATATTCACTATAAATGAGATCAAAATGAAAGATAATGATTACGACTTGGAAGAGAACCGATATTTACCAAAAAAGATATCTCTAAGAATTGTAGCTTGGAAAGTGCAAGACATAAGAGATTTGTTAGAAGAAATCGACAAGCCTGGTTGGGAGGAAAAAATTAAATGTAGGCTATGAATTCCATAATTTTTTATAAGCATAAGTAATGGGTTAGTTATTCAGTCATTTACGTGGTATAGCTTTTTACCTCTATTTATACGAATTAAGTAACAGATATCTTCGTGATTTCTCTAAGTTTTAATTTTATCTATTATAAATATATAATAATATCAATTGGATACGATTGATTGTCTCACTTCCACTTGAAAATATACGCAACTAACGTATACTCAGTATAATGAAACTGGTCTTTTTTGAAACTCCTCTATTTACACGATTATTATCAGAATATTTAGACGATCAGGAATATAGGGCATTGCAGCTGGCCTTATTGGAAAACCCTCAAATGGGCGATTTAATGCCTGGTACGGGTGGTTTTCGTAAGGTTCGATGGAGAGATCCTAAACGAGGCAAAGGCAAGAGAGGCGGCCTTAGAGTGATTTATTATCACCTGACAGCTGACCACCAAATATGGTTTTTCACGCTTTATGATAAAGACGAAGCGACTGATTTAACCTCTGATGAAAAGAAGCAATTGAAACAGGCGATTCAGACGGAACTGGCAGCTAGGAGAAAAAGATAATGGCACGAAAAAATACAATTAAGAAACGTAAACTATTTGATGAGTTGATGGTTGGTGTTGAGTCCATGCAACATGAGCGTGAGGGTAAAATTACTCTGCGTACACATGAAGTTGATGAACTGCCGCCACTAAATATTAATGCTGACTTGATTCGTGAAACGCGTGAGCAGTTACATGTATCACGTGCTGTCTTTGCTCGTCGTATTCGAGTTTCTGTTCGCACACTTGAAAATTGGGAGCAGGGAAGAGCAAAACCAAATGCACAAGCAGCTGCATTAATTATGATGGTACGTCAGTTCCCTGATACGTTGGATAAACTCTCATCATTAAATAGCAAGCATGCAGCGGCATAATTTGTGACCAATTCGTGACCGACTCAAGAGTAAAAGAGGGGAGTTATGAGGAAGTCGAAATTTTACAAAATAAAAATACCATTTATAATCATGCTCTTAGCTCCTTACAGCTCCCCTACAGATGCACTGTTTCAGACCGTCATGGGTTCGAATCCCACCCTCTCCGCCATATTTGTAGTGAAATCAGTAACTTATATATATTGATTGAACTTACCCAGGAAAAAGCCCATTACTGTGAAGTGATGGGCTTTTTTGTTTCTCGAATTCTTGTAAAAATAATAACAGGGAATAATCTTGCAGTTACTACTGGTATTAGTGTTTAATTAATCTGCAATATCGATCTGACGCATACGGTAACTGACAGAGCGTTGGCTTAAAACATTGCACGTATGAAAAAAATAATTATTAAATGACTTTTCAAGGAGTAGAAAATGTCCGCAAAGAAAAAATCATCAAAAAAACATAAGCAAGAGAATAAAGATCTTCCACTCTGTGGCTTACCTAATGTCC
>VAPK010911571.1_pt1 | contig 14183 bp, 12 predicted proteins | sample 3395031 | NCBI WGS metagenome assembly VAPK01 (sample SAMN08290443, study PRJNA428436) | hydrothermal vent metagenome | isolation source: Deep-sea hydrothermal vent chimney 1 | place: Pacific Ocean: Juan De Fuca Ridge | reverse complement strand
TACCTGCATTACAATGGTTTCATGGCTACAAAAATGGAGGATTTTGGAAGCTCTCAAAATTATTTTGTTATTGCCTTTAGCTTGTTGCTAACGGTGGGATTGTTTTACGGAATAAAGAGGAATTCCGCTGTGGATAGTAAAGGCACAAGTGGACACTTGCACCGGTTTAGACTGCGCCATTGAAACGTACGTGGTTAGCGGAGCCAACAAAAAACATTCTGCCAATATAAAATCGTATTGCCTTATTTTCCCTGTCGTTTTGTCATAAATTGCGGGAGAGGTAAAATTTTTCCCTTACAGCCATTAGAATTTTCATAGAATATTACTAATCAGTATTTTACGTGTCTGCTCATTTGACTTTTGCCGCCGGAAACATCCGGAGGACTCCCTTGGAGAGCGGTTGTCGTTATCCATACCGGATTTTGGCATAATCATTGACTTCAATAAGCCAACTGAAAAAATTACAATAAAGAAATTTAAAAAATTAATCATAAGGAGGAAAAATAAATGGGAAAAATAATTGGAATAGACCTGGGAACTACAAACTCATGTGTAGCCGTAATGGAAGGGAATGAACCGGTGGTTATCCCTAACAGCGAAGGACACCGTACCACACCCTCGATTGTGGCGTTTACGGATAATGGTGAACGGAAAATAGGAGATCCTGCTAAACGTCAGGCCATTACAAATCCTAAAAAGACTGTTGCATCCATCAAGCGTTTCATGGGAAATTCCTATAACGATGTTGGCACCGAAATTAAACGGATGGCTTATGACGTGGTAAAAGGCGACAACAACACCCCAAGGGTGAAAATAGATGACCGTCTTTATACCCCGCAGGAAATTTCGGCTATGGTACTTCAGAAAATGAAGAAAACAGCGGAAGATTATCTCGGGCAGACAGTTACGGAAGCGGTCATCACCGTTCCGGCTTATTTTAACGATTCGCAACGCCAGGCTACCAAAGAAGCCGGTGAGATTGCCGGACTACAAGTACGACGTATCATAAACGAACCTACAGCCGCTTCGCTGGCTTATGGTCTGGACAAGAAAAAACAGGATGAAACCATTGCTGTGTTTGACCTTGGTGGTGGTACTTTTGATATTTCGATTCTGGAGCTTGGAGATGGTGTTTTTGAAGTGAAATCCACCAACGGAAATACACACCTCGGTGGTGATGACTTTGACGGCATGATTATCAACTGGCTGGCCGAGGAGTTTAAGAACGATGAAGGTATTGATTTGCGTAAAGACCCTATGGCTTTGCAACGGCTGAAAGAGGCTGCTGAAAAGGCAAAAATCGAGCTCTCCAGTTCTACGGAAACAGAAATCAACCTGCCTTACATTATGCCCGTGGATGGCGTTCCCAAACATCTGGTTCGCAAACTTTCAAGAGCCAAATTTGAGCAACTGACAGACAGTCTTATCAAAGCTACTATAGAGCCTTGCAAACTGGCACTAAAAGATGCCAGCCTGAATACTTCCGATATAGATGAAGTTATTTTGGTGGGTGGTTCGACCCGTATTCCGGCCATTCAGAAAATTGTAAAAGACTTCTTTGGAAAAGAACCTTCCAAAGGGGTGAACCCCGATGAAGTGGTGGCTGTCGGTGCTGCTATTCAGGGCGGCGTACTCACCGGAGAGGTAAAAGATGTGTTGTTGCTTGACGTAACGCCACTTTCGCTCGGTATTGAAACCCTCGGTGGTGTGATGACCAAATTGATTGAAGCCAACACAACCATTCCGACCAAAAAATCGGAGACTTTTTCTACAGCAGCTGACAACCAGCCCTCGGTAGAAATTCACGTGTTGCAGGGCGAACGTCCCATGGCTAACCAAAACAAAAGTATCGGCAGGTTTCATCTTGACGGAATTCCACCGGCTCCACGCGGTGTACCGCAAGTCGAAGTTGTTTTTGATATTGACAGTAGCGGTATTTTGAATGTATCGGCCAAAGACAAGGCTACCGGTAAATCACAAAATATCCGTATCGAAGCTTCTTCAGGATTATCGGACGAAGAAATCAAAAAGATGAAAGCAGAAGCAGAAGCTAATGCCGAAGATGACAAAAAAGCCAAAGATCGGATTGACAAGCTGAATGCTGCCGACGCACTGGTTTTCCAGACGGAAAAACAGTTGAAAGAGTATGGTGACAAGCTGCCGGCTGATAAAAAATCAGAAATTGAGAGTGGTTTGGAAGCTTTACGTAATGCTCACAAATCACAGGATATTTCTGCCATCGATGCCGCTATGGAAAAACTGAATGCCTCCTGGCAAAAAGCCAGTGAGGACATGTATAAAAATGCACAAGGTGCTGCTCCCGACGGACAGACTCCGCCAAATGCCGGTGGTGATACCGATGCTCCCGGTGCTCCCGGAGATAGTAGTAACGGTGGCGACGATGAAGTTACCGATGTGGATTTTGAAGAAGTTGACGATAAGTAATTATCCTTAAAAAGGATGAAAAAGGCTGCCCGCTAAAGCGAGCAGCCTTTTTTTATGGATCACAAGGGATTTAAAATTGATGGCGAGGAGGCTTCTCTCTGTTGAAAAAAAAAATTCTGAAACTTTTTATTGACTTATTATTGGCTTTTGTCCTAACTTTGCATCAAAATCAAAACATAAAATCTAATGAAAAAGATACTTGTTGCCGGATTATTTCTGGCCTTTGCTTTTCAGGGAGCCTTTGGGCAAAATGTGAATAAGGTAGTTGTGGATCCAATGTTGCATAGTAATGTGCTGGTGGGACCCTGTACCCGTAACGGACTGGAACATGGCATCTTCAGCCGGTATTTCAACGAGGAATATAATAACTATCATCCCGATACAACAGTTGTCAAAGCGATAGCAAAAAAGATAAATAAAACCACCATCACCATTGTTTTTGGAAGCTGGTGCGGCGACAGCAGGATGCAGGTTGGTCGTTTTTATAAAGTACTGGATGATGCCGCTTTTGACGGTAGTCGCGTGAAAAACATCGCTGTTTTGCGCTCAATAAAAGCTGGTGATACGGATATCTCCGGGTTACACATCCGGCGAGTTCCAACCTTTATTATCTATTATCAGGGTAAAGAAATCGGGCGTATCGTGGAGTCTCCCCGTGTAAGCCTCGAAGCTGACCTTGCCTCTATTGTCAACAAGATAAAATAATGAAGATTTTTTCGTCAATAAAAGAGACGATTTCCTATCTTGAACAACAAAAAATTGCGGAAAAGAGTATCGGTTTTGTTCCCACCATGGGAGCATTGCACGCAGGTCATTTGGCGCTTATGCGCCGGGCAAAAAAAGAAAATGACCTGCTGGTAGTGAGTATTTTCGTAAATCCTGTTCAGTTTAACAACGCTGATGATTTAAAAAAATACCCGCGTACTCCCGAAGAGGACACCAAAAAACTGGAAAGTGTGCATTGCGATGTGCTTTTTGCCCCGAATGCAGAGGAGATGTATCCCGAAACGGTCACCAAGCAATACGACTTTGGCCGGCTGGATAAGGTGATGGAAGGGGCATTCCGGCCCGGGCATTTCAACGGGGTGGCCATTGTGGTAAAGAAGCTATTTGACATAATCCGTCCGGATCGTTCCTATTTTGGTGAAAAAGATTTCCAACAGCTGGCCATTATTAAAAAGATGGTGGCGATAGAAAAAATCCCGGTAAAGGTAGTCCCCTGCCCTATTGTTCGTGAATCTGATGGCCTGGCTATGAGTTCACGCAACCGTCTGCTCAGTACCGAAGAGCGGAAAGTTGCACCGTTCATATACAAAACACTGCAAGAGGCGAGGCGACGTCGTCACCACTTATGTGCCCATCCGTTGAAGCAGATGATTATCAACATTTTTAAAAGTAACGAGCAATTCAAGCTGGAGTATTTTGATATTGTAAATGATGAAACCCTGCAACCCATCGACGGATGGAATGACAAAATCGGGACGGTGGCCTTTGTAGCCGTTTGGCTGGGAAGGGTACGGCTCATCGATAACATACGGATTATTTAATACTTTTGCAAAAAATTTGTGGCTTAATTATATTGTAAAATGACTATCGAAGTCCTGAAATCGAAGATTCATCGTGCTACTGTAACTGAAGCAAATCTGAATTATATCGGCAGCATCACCATTGACGAGGCTTTGATGGATGCTGCCAACCTCATCGAAAATGAAAGGGTTAGCATTTATAATATTACCAATGGCAGCCGACTTGATACTTATGTTATCAAAGGAGAACGCCGGTCGGGAGTGATTTGTTTGAATGGTGCCGCCGCACATAAAGTAGCCGTGGATGACCTGATTATCATCGTCTCCTACGCTGCCATGGATATTGAGGAGGCAAAAAAATTTAAGCCACATATCATTTTTCCTGATAAAAACAATTTTTTAAAATAAGGCGGTAAAAAGTGCAGCGCAGACAGGCAATTTCTGTTTTGAAATATCTTCTTTTTCTGGTCTTCGGGCTGGCTCTATTGTGGTTGAGTTTCCGGAAACTGGATATGAATGAGGTGTGGACTGATATCCGTGATGCCCATTACTCCTGGTTGTTTTTTTCACTTTTTCTGGTGTTGATTTCACATGTTTTACGGGCTGCCCGCTGGAACCTGCTCATTGGTGGATTGAACTACAAAACCCGGCTCACCACTACTTTTTATTCCGTTATGATTGGCTATCTCGCCAATACTGCCGTGCCACGTATGGGTGAATTTGTCCGGTGCGGCGTCTTGTCAAAAAAAGAAAATATACCTTTTAATGCCTTGTTCGGGACGGTTATCGTTGAGCGCATTTTTGATCTGATCGTATTGGCCTTGCTGATTTTCTCTGTAATAGTTTTTCAAATCAGGCTACTAAATGATTTTTTACATGAATTTCTCAGGCCTTTTTTCAAAGCCGTTTTTGTTAACATCTGGGATATCAGCCTTTTTACCGTGCTGCTATTGTTTGTTTTGGCCGGGATTTTTATTCTACTTAAAAGGAACAAACACCGGTTTAACAACCATCCTTCTTATCTGAAGATGAAGGTTTTCTTCAAAGGAGTGCTGGAAGGTATTAAAACAGTGAAAACCATGAAAAGTAAATGGTTGTTCATCATTTATACTTTTCTTATCTGGTTATTTTATGCGCTGATGGTTTATGTTCCCGTTATGATGTTTCCGGAAACATCTTCTTTGAATTTTGTGGATGGCCTCACCCTGCTCGCCATGGGAAGCCTTGGAATTGTGGCCCCGGTTCCGGGAGGTATTGGCGCTTACCATTTTATCATTAAAACCATTCTTGTAGAACTTTATCACATCAACGCCGATGTGGCTATCTCTTTTGCCACCATAACACATGCCGGGCAAACATTGTTGAACGTGGTTGTTGGCGGACTTGGATATTTGATTATCTTTCTCACAAAATCTCAAAAGCCAAGTAATGAAAAATTATGACATCATAAGAAAGAAAGTTCCCGGGGAAAAAGAATTATCCGCTATGCTCTTTTTATGGCGTTTTCAGCAAAAGAGAATTGTTTTTACCAACGGTTGTTTCGATTTGCTGCACGCGGGTCATGTCAACTACCTGAGCCGGGCCAAAGATTGTGGGGATGTGTTGGTGGTGGGTGTCAATACCGACCGTTCGGTGAGAATGCTCGGCAAAGGAAGCAACCGTCCCATCACCGATGAGAATGCCCGTGCTACCATCATTGCTGCTCTTCATTTTGTGGATGCCGTGGTTTTGTTTGATGAGGAAACGCCTTATGAACTGATAAAAACGGTACAGCCTGACGTGCTGGTCAAGGGCAGCGATTACCGGCCGGAAGATATTGTAGGATATGATATTGTCAAAGAAAAAGGCGGGGAGGTGATTACCATCGGTTTTCTTCCGGGCTATTCCACAACCGGTGTCATTCAGAAAATCAAGGGAGAAAACTAAAGACTCATCCTCTAAGGCTACGAATTCACCAACATCTTTTTGGTATAATTTACTCTTTGTCGTATTCATGGCAAAAAAGTTTCTCCGATGCTCTTCCTGATTCGCCATCAAGAAGTAAAAGCCCCAACTAATTTTTCTTCCGAACCGGCCAAGATCCAATTTATCCATTTATACCGCAAACCTTTTGAAACCGGCAAACTTCTTTTATTTTCCGGATAAAACAGAATATTTATAAAAATATTTCTCAAAAAACACCAAACTATTTATCTGATTATCAGAATATTCAAAATAAATTCAAAATAAATGTGAACAAAATACTTGACAAATGAATTTTTTATATTATCTTTGCAAGTGATTACTTACTTATGAAACAGAAGAGCATTGAATAAAAATCAAAATATAGGAGAAAACAACATGACAAACAATTCGGATTCTGAATACTGCTAAAGATAAATATATATATATTTTTGCTTAATTAATAAGCGAGTACTTGCTTGCTTTACTTTTTTAATAAAATAGAAAACCTAATCTGATAAAAAATCTTAAAGAACAACACCATGAAAAATGTAAAACAAACCATCTTTAAAGAAGCTGTCAACCAGGTTATTTCCAATAAAATGCTCCGTGGAATAGCCGTCAGACAGCTGGATAAATACCTGTATAACAATCTAATGAAAATGGGTCGTCAGCAACTCGAACAGGAAAAACTGGACGAATATGCCTTTATGACCTCCATTGTAAACCAGGTTAGAAAAAACCTCGACAAAGGATATATCAAACCAAAGGTAATGAAAAAAATGGCGACGGTTTTTGTGGGCGACTCCTACTCTCCTGACCGGCACAAAAAGCTCAATCCGGTCAAAGAAGCTTACAAAGAAAAATATGGAGATTATCCGCCACAATTTCTGGTATTATCTCCCGGAAAGGGTTGCAATCTGCACTGTACCGGTTGTTATGCTTCGGCAGATTCGGCCATTGCCGAAAAGCTCGATTTTGAAACCTCACGGCGTATTGTGAAAGAAGCCCACGATATTTTCGGAAGCCGGTTTATGGTTGTCAGCGGTGGCGAACCGTTTATGTACAAAGCGGATGGAAAAACCATTTTTGATCTTTTTGAAGAATTCGATGACATGTTTTTTCTCGTTTATACCAATGGCACATTGCTCACCGAAAGTGTTGCCGCTAAAATGGCTAAGCTGGGAAATGTTACACCGGCTATTTCCATTGAAGGTTGGGAAGAGCAAACCGACGAAAGGCGTGGAAAAGGAGTTTATCACCGCATCATGAAAGCCATGGAAAATCTGCGAAATGCAGGGGTGCCGTTTGGAATGTCCGTAACATCCACAAGCCATAATGTCGAAGCCCTTTTGCAGGATGACTTTTATGATTACTTCTTTAACCAATTGGGTGTTTCTTACATGTGGCAGTTCCAGTTAATGCCCATTGGCCGCGGAAAAGATGTAGCTGACCTGATGATTACACCGGAACAACGTGTCAAACTGTACAAACAGTGGACTCACCTGCTGGAAGACAGACGTTTCCCTATAGCTGACTTTTGGAACTCTGCTTCGCTGTCGAGTGGTTGTATTGCTTACGGCAGATGGAACGGCTACTTTTACATTGACTGGAATGGTAACATCATGCCCTGCGTTTTTGTTCCTTACTATGTGGACAACGTGAAAAAACTTTTTGAACAGGGGAAAACGCTTGCCGATGGCCTCCAGTCAAAAATGTTTAAAAACGGAAGACAATGGCAGAAAGATTACGGTTTTGAAAATCCCGATCATCGCGGAAATGTATTGATGCCCTGCTCCATACGCGACCATTACAAAAACTTCAAAGAAAACATCCTGACACCCGATGCCAAAGGAGAAGACGAAGAAGCCGAAGCTGTATTAAAGGATAAAAAATATGAAAAAATGATGGAGTCATTTGACAACGAACTACAAAAACTGACAGAGGATATTTTTAATGAGAAATACCTGAAAAAAGAACTCACACCGAATGAAGCCTAGAAATTTTCATACGATAGTTGTCAATAACGAAAAGCGCGTCAGGGAGTTCCTTGAATTCCCCGGCACACTTTACAAAGCCAACAAATACTGGATTCGTCCGTTGGATGAGGAAGTTGAAAAGGTGTTCCACTCAGAAACAAACAAACTTTTCAGAAACGGCGATGCTATCCGGTGGATTTTGTTAGACGAAAACCGGCGTGTCGCAGGTCGAATGGCTGCTTTTTATGATAAAAAAAGCGCCTTGAAAAACAAACAACCTACCGGCGGAATTGGCTTCTTCGATTGTATCGATGATCAGAAAGCTACCAATACCCTTTTCGATGCAGGCAAAGCATGGTTGAAAAGTAAAGGAATGGAAGCCATAGACGGGCCGGTAAATTTTGGGGATCGTGATAATTTCTGGGGATGCCTTGCCGAAGGATTCCAATACGAACCGGTTTTTAACATGCCTTACAACTATCCTTACTACAACAAACTTTTTGAAGACTATGGTTTTAAAAACTACTTCAACCAATATACCTATCATATTGATGTTCAGGGAGGTTCGCATTCGCCCGTTATCCGGGAGAAAGCTGCGCGCTTGCATCGCGATCCGGCTTATCATTTCGAGATACTCAGTAGGAAAAACCAGGCACGTATTCCCGGCGATTTTATGACCATTTTCAACAAAGCCTGGGCACGCTTTCCAGGTGTGAGCCGCATACGCAAAGAGCAGGCAAGAGCTTTATTCAGCACATTGAAGCCTGTCATGGACCGGCACGCCGTCATTTTTGGCTATTACCACAATGACCCCATTGCTTTTTATGTAATGGTTCCTGACCTGAACCAGCTTATCCGGAAATTTAACGGTAACTTAAACCTGCTGAACAAACTCCGGCTCATTAATGACTTGAAAATTGTAAAAAAATGTAACCGCCTCATCGGTTTAATTTTCGGGGTGGTTCCCGAACATCAGGGAAAAGGAGTGGAATCAGGACTTGTTGTCAGGTTTGAAAAAGAGATTTTTAGCGGCCGTGTAAAATATACCAATCTGGAAATGAACTGGATTGGAGATTTCAATCCGGGCATGATGAAACTGGCAGAACAAATCGGAGGGACTATTCGCAAAACACACATTACCTACCGTTACCTGTTTGACCCGGAACAAAAATTTGAACGGGCAAAAAGAACTTCGTGAACTGAAAAACAAAAAAAATCCGGTTGTTCAATTCAATATTTACTTTTTGAACAAAGAAAAAGATAAAACTCCATTCGCAAGCAAAGACAAAAATCATGGAACTCATTATGTATCATCTGGATGAAGTAAAAAAACGGAAACAGGAAGAAGAATTCCTGCGACTGCCGGCTTTGCTATACAAAATAGAGGAGGAAAACAATTGGGTCAGCCCGCTTTACTCAGATACCAAAAACTTTTTTAATCCAAAGAAAAATCCGCTGTTCAAAGAGGGTGAAGTGAGCCGATGGCTGCTTTACGATGTAAACAAACACCTCATTGGAAGAATAGCCGCATTTTATTGGAATCACAGCACAACAACAAAAGAAAATCCCCTCGGCTATTTTGGTTTTTTTGAATGTACTGATGACAAAAGAGGTGCCGAATATCTTTTCAGGGCAGCAACAAAGTGGCTGTCCGAAAAAGGATTAAATAGTATGCAGGGGCCATTTCATTTGGGCGGCCCCGGTTTTTTTACAGGAAGTCTTATTCGCGGCTTCTTTGAACCGGTATATGGCGTACCCTACAATTTTTCTTTCTACAACGACTTGTTTCTAAATTTTGGTTTCAGTGAGGTTTCAAGAATGGAAACTTACCGCATCATGCTAAAAGATTCCAACAACTGGAAATTTATCGGGAAAAAAGTACTAAATTTTTATCATGACCTGCGTTATAGAATTGAAACTTACGATCCAAAAAAATGCAGGAAATTTTCGGAAGACTTTACCATCATTTTCAACAAATTCTGGGCAGGGCTTCCCGGAATGGCACCCATGACCACCGAAAGAGCAATAAATCGTTGCAGGTTACTCCGTCCTGTACTGGTTAAAAAAACCATATTTTTTATCTATTTTGAAGAAGAACCCGTTGCCTTCTTTATTGCCGTTCCCGATATTCATCAGGTGATTAAAAAGTTTAAAGGAACCTACAATCTTTTTGACCGATTACGCTTGTGGCTTGCCGTAAATATTTTCAAAAAAATACACATTCTGAGTGGATTGATTTATGGCATCGTACCCGAACATCAGAACCAAAACATCGAAGCCGTTCTTCTCTGTTCGTTAAAGGAACAGGTTAAACAAAACAAATTGAATTATAACGAATTGAAATTGAGCAGAGTGGGCGCCTTTGCTCCGGATATGAAAAAAGTTGCAGAGCAGTTGGATGGTAAGATTTACCATCAGTACGTTACTTATCAACTCTTGTTTGATGAGTTTGGGAAAGTGAAAACAGATTCAAATTCGACACCTGACACAGATGTATGATTTGATTCTTTTTCGAAATGTATTTTGAGAAATATAAAATGAAAGAAAATGAATGTATTACTCATTAGCCCGCAAGGTTCCAACATTTACGCCAAGATGAAAGTCGCCCTTCCCCCGCTGGGGATAGCTTATCTCGCCGCTGTTATCCGCGAAAAAGGGCATGACGTAAGAATAATTGACAGAAGCATTGAACAAATGGAGCTGTTACTGGAAGATTTTGCTCCTTTTGACTTAATCGGTATTTCTGCCGATACACCACGTTATCCGGAAGCAGTGGAAATTGCCCGAACAGCAAAAAAAGCCGGCAAAATAGTCGTTATGGGCGGATACCATGTTACTTTCCTCGACAAAGAAGCATTGGAAACAGGTGTTGTGGATATCGTTGTCAGAGGAGAAGCAGAAGAAATTATCACAAACCTGATCGATGCACTGGAAAACAAAAAAGATTTGTCCGGGGTAAAAGGAATTTCTTTTGTCCGCGATGGCAAACTTATCCGGACGTCGGTAGCACCACCTCCGCAAGACCTCGATGCCCTTCCCTTTCCGGCACGCGATCTCCTTACCATAAAAAAATACAGCAGCCAAATGGCCGGCTTGCCCGTTACAAACCTCATTACCAGCCGCGGTTGCCCGTTTAACTGCTATTTCTGCTCCTCTTCTAAATTTGGCGGACTTAAATGGCGGTATCGTTCGGCGAAATCCATCGCAGATGAAATGGAAATTTTATACCACAAATATGGCTACCGGGCTTTTGCCTTCATGGACGACAACTTTACCCTGAGCAAAAGAAGGATAATGAATTTTGCCGATGAGCTGGAGAAACGCCACATGGATGATATTATCTGGTGGTGCTTTTCGCGGGTGGATATTCTTATCCGTAACGAGGATATGGTAAAACGTATGGCCGAAGTAGGTGCTTTTCAAATTTTCCTCGGACTGGAAAGCCACAACGAACAAACACTGAACAACTATGGAAAAAATGTGGGCAACAAAGAGCAGGAGCAAGCTATTGAAATGCTGCACAAATACGGCATCAACATCCACGGCAGCTTTATTGTCGGCGATATTAACGAAACCAAAGAAATGGCCATGCAAACAGCCAAATGGGCACAGAAAGTCAATCCGCGGGTTACACAGTTTTCCATTCTCACACCTTATCCCGGAACAGCTCTTTACAATGATGTGGAACGTGAAGGCAGGTTTCTACATAAAAACTGGGAATTGTATGATGCGCTGCACGCCACCGTAAAAACCGACGGCATGAATCCTGATGAAGTACAAAAAATGCTGATAAAAGATTACCGAATGGCCTATCTGAACAAATACAGGCTGTTTCATCCGCGCAAAGCATCCCCGGCAATGGCCCTGCGGCTAAAAAAGCTGAATGATGAGCAGGGAAAGATGAAGAAAACGATAAATCCCGTCAAATTTTTCTGGACATTCTGGTTAGAGATGAAACGCACCAAGCTCAAAAAGATGCAGGCTAAAATGGAGAGGCAAAATCGGGAAACCAATACGAAAAAGCTACATCTCATTGAGAGTGAAGACATTCTAAAATTACAGGAGCGGATGTTGGAACCAGATGATGAACTTCCTGATGAAAATCAACAGAAAAAAAGAAACAACAATAAAAGTGTTACTGCCGACAAAAAAGCGAAGGCACATGCCATACACCGGCATCCCAAACCCTGATATGGTTTTTAGCTAAAAATATATTGGGAAAAAATCGAAAAACCGTCTTGCACAACTATTTTTTATATTTTTGCAAGCAATTACTCACTTATGAATTTAGAATTGTGTTAAAGGGTATAATTTTTATCATTTCTGGCGTTGCCTGCCAAGCGGTTTCTATCTGTTTGACGGAGAAGAAACCAGTAATTACAGCGCAGCTATTTTGTTTTCATTCAATCTTATACAAACAGTGATGGACTATTTGATTTTTGGCATCTCATTTTTTGCAGCTTTCATTTTTTCACTTGGGGGGATTGGTGCTGCCATTGTTCTGATTCCCATTTTAGTATGGTTCGGTATTCCTATCAACACCGCAAAACCTGTTGGTTTGTTTTACAATACCGTGAGTTTGACCGGAGCAAGTATCCATAATATTAAACACAAGCTACTTGATTTCAAGGTGGGTATTCCCATCATTGTGTTTTCGTTTCTTTTTGCCATTTTGGGGGCATGGCTTACAAAATTTATCCCTTCAAAGGTCATCCTGATATTGTTTATTGCATTCCTGATTTTTTCAGGCCTTATGTTTTTGTTTTTCAAGAAAAAACAAGAACTGGAATACAGAGAAGACACTCCCTGGTTTTCACTTTCGGTCATTGGTGCCGTTGCCGGAATACTTTCGGGGCTTCTCGGCATTGGCGGTGGCGGCATCATTTCGCCACTTATGCTCATGTTGGGTTTTCACCCAAAGAAAATAACCACTATCACGGCTTTTGTGGTTCCGTTCTCTTCATTTTCCGGATTTCTAACTTATTGGATAATGGGCAATGCCGACTGGAAACTAATCCTCATAGCTTCCGTAGCCGGAATTATGGGAGCATCACTCGGAACCTGGTTTATGCAAAAGAACCTGCAACCTCAAACTGTGAAAAAAATCCTTGCCATTATTTTAATTTTAATGGCTATAAAGTTGATATTTAAAGTAATATAAAAATATTTTTTTAGGAATTTTATTTAAAAAATCTTTAACCTCACAATACCAAAATGAAAAAAGCAAAGTATTTTCTGATAACTTTATTGCTGATTTTAGCAACTTTACCCGGGTTTGCACAACAGGCCGACCGGCCAACAGACAAAGTGGTATGGCACAGTTATGCACAGTTTTGGGCAAATACCGACTTCGACAATTCATACTCTGTGGCTTTGCGCCGGTTGAAATTCTGGGTAGCTTCGGGGCCTGCTTTTTCAAAAAATTTGTCGTTCAACGTACAGGTATTGTTCTCCTCGTTAGAACACGAAAAGTTTTTTCTTCAGAATGTTTTCGGCCAGTACCGCACCAACTCGGGTATGTCAAGCATCCGGTTTGGCCAGTTTACACCAACATACAGTTTACAACGTTCCCAACACGACTACCTGATAGCCGCCATTGAAAGAGCCAACATTATTAACTTCCTTATTCCCGATGCAGGTTTGGGAGTACGTGATATGGGTTTCCAGTACACGTTAAAAGCAGCGCAAAAACATCTCGAAGTGAACTTTGGTATTTTTAACGGCTACGGCATTAAAGAATACAAGCTCAATTACAGCGGTTATATGTTAACCCACAATTTATCGTACATCATCCGGAAAAACAAAACACTGTGGAAATTCGGTTATTCGGTCATGTACCGGAAAGCCGTTGACTTGCCCTTGAAACATATTCTGCCGGATTCTGTACTTTTTTCGGGAAACGATCTTCGTTGCGATGTATATGCAATGTTCCGTATTCCCCGTTTTAAGGTGCAGGCCGAGTATGCCAGTGCCTGGCTCAACGGCACACGTGCATCAGGCTATTATGCATTGGCAACTCTTAAAGCCAACAAAAAGAATGAAGTTTACCTTTCCTATGACAAGTACAATGACCTGATTAGCACCACCGACGATCATCCCTGGTATATAGCAGGATATAATTATCTGATAAAAAACCATGATTTAATGCTGACCCTTGATACCCGTTTTAAAAACGACGACGGGCGACTTAAAAATATTACAAGTTTTCAATTTCAAATGTTTTTTCATTAAAAAATTAATTTCATGATCAATCCAAAAGAATGGCTCGAATTTGGCCAAAAATTTCACGGAC
>VAPK010668896.1_pt1 | contig 14186 bp, 15 predicted proteins | sample 3395031 | NCBI WGS metagenome assembly VAPK01 (sample SAMN08290443, study PRJNA428436) | hydrothermal vent metagenome | isolation source: Deep-sea hydrothermal vent chimney 1 | place: Pacific Ocean: Juan De Fuca Ridge | reverse complement strand
TGGCCACCGAAGGACTGGTTGCCATCGTTCCCGTCCTCGCTCTCATTGCTGGGGTACTGGTCTCCATCTTCCAAGGGGTGGCGACGCCGTCAGAATCTGGAGCCGTCGGAGTATTCGGTGCACTCCTTCTCGGCATCCTCAACTGGGTCTTCGACAAGTTATTGATCGCCGAAGGGGCCGAGCACATCACCCCCAAGTGGCGCTTGACGCCAAAGGCGATGGGAGAAGCTGGGCGGTCAACCGCCAACATCACCATCCTGGTTATGACCCTGTTGTTCTCGTCCACCTTCTTTAGCTTGATGTTCTTCCAGCTCGGGGGCTCAGACCAGATGGGCGACTGGCTCTCATCCATTGGCGGCGGCAAGTTCGGCTTTGTGCTGGTGGCGATGATTGCCGTCTTCCTCCTCGGCGTGAATCTGGAATTCTTGGAAATCACCTTCATCGTGGTTCCAATCTTTGTGCCAGCAATGGAAGTCCTGGAGTTCACCAACTTCGACAAGATCTGGTTCAGCGTCTTGATGGCAGTCAACCTGAATATGGCCTTCATCTCACCGCCGGTCGGATTCTCACTGTTCTATCTGCAGAGTGTTGCTCCACCCGAAGTGAAGACCTCTGATATCCATAAAGGGGCCATCCCCTTCATGGTCCTGCAAGGCGTTGCCCTTGTCCTGCTCGGCGTGTTCCCCGGAATTACCCGCTTCTCTTGGGAGCTCTTTTCGACCGCCTAAGAAGTTGTTGCCTGGCAGTGACAATCTCAAGATCTAACAAAGCAATTGTCGTCACCAATATGGGAGAGTGCACATGACAACAGAAGAAGAAAACGTCCTCAATCGACGCTCGTTCCTGAGCAAGGCCGGGGTAGGTGTTGCTGGCGTTGCCGCCAGTGCGACCGTTCTGGCCGCATGCTCGGGTAGCAGCAGTAGTGGTGGTGACGCCTCCGGGTCCGACGATGGTGGTGATGACAGTGGTGGCGGCGACAGCTCCAATGACGACGAAACCGTAACCCTCAACCAAGAGACTCCGGATCTTGAGTGGGAGATGGGAACCAGCTGGCCAACTGGCCTGGTGACGATCTTCGGAGCCGCGGAACTGTTTGCCAACGAGGTCTCTCGACTGACCGGTGGCAAGTTCAAGATCAACGCTCGTCCTGCCGGAGAAATCGTTGGTGGCCTCGATGTGCTGCCAACCGTTCGTGACGGTGGCATGGATCTCGGTCATACCGCCTCGTACTACTACGTTGGCCTGAGCCCGGTCCAGCAGTTCGGTACCGCTGTACCGTTCGGCTTGACCCAGCGTCAGCACAACGCCTGGTTGTATGAGGGTGGCGGGCTGGAAATACTTAACGCCTTCTACGCCGAAGAGCATGGCATCATCTCCTTCCCCGCTGGCGGCACTGGCTGCCAGATGGGTGGCTGGTTCACCAAGGAGATCAATACCGTCGCTGACCTTCAAGGGCTGAAGATGCGTATCCCCGGTCTTGCCGGTCAGGTCATCACTAATCTTGGTGGCGAGCAGGTTTCTATTGCTGGTGGCGAAATCCTTACCTCCATCGAAACCGGGGCAATTGACGCCGCCGAGTTCGTCGGACCAGTTGATGACCTCATCCTTGGCCTGGATGAGCTAGGCAGCCAGCTCTTTTACTACCATCCGGGTTGGTGGGAGCCAGGAACCACCCTTGAGGTGCAGATCCCGTTGGACAAGTGGAACGACCTTCCGGATCAGTACCAGGCAGCGATTGAGAATGCGGCAGCCAATGCCCATGCTCGCACCGTGGCCAAGTACGACGTTCTTAATCCCGAAGCCCTGCAGAAGATCAAGGGGTTCGCCGAGATTCGTGAGTTCTCTCCTGAGTTGATGGATGCCTTCAAGACTGAGACCGAAGCTGTCTTGGACAAGGTGGCATCCGAGGACGGAAAGTTCGCTGAGATTCTCGGCCCATGGCGTCAGTTCCGTGACGGAGTGTCTGAGTGGCACGGTTTGGCCGAGCGTTCCTACCTCAACCAGCAGACCGCTTAGTAGGAATGCCCTGTTGTGCCGCTCTGAAAGGAGCGACACAACCGACCTGACAACCACCGAAACATGCGGGGGTGCAGCGCTTGACGCTGCACCCTCCTGCTTTTGCTTAGGGTCGTAGCCGGAGCCAGCGGTACGAGCGTGAGCTGGAGTTAGCGGAACGCCATCTCCATTGCGGTGAGCTGTTGCTCATGAGCCTTGCTGGCGCTGTAGGAAGACTCTCCGATTTGCCAATCAGAGACAATCATTGATCCGCCCGTTCGTTGCACCAAGGTGGAGTCCGGCAGTCGCTTGAGCGGGCCCGTCGCCACGGCCCGGATCCGACTCCCCCGCAAGAGGACAAGCTCTCGATTAGTCAGGACAACAATAGTGTGGGACGTGGTTGCCGTTACTGCGACCGATGCACCTGCGGCACCAACGGCCGCTGGCAGGATGACCCCTTCAAGACCGCTCAGAACTCCGACAACTGCGAGCACAACAAATGATGCAATCCCGAATGGAAACATGAGACGGTGGCGTTGCCACACTTGGGCCGCGTACCGGATTGTCTCGTCTGGTCGCAAGTATTTGACAATGGAACGCAGTAGTACCTGTCGACGCATGGGGCTTATCGTAGGGGTCTCACTCGGTTCCCTGACTCTGAGCTCGTGCAGCCCCGGCCTATCGACTTCGTCCGGTTCTGATGGCGAGCTGTCCCAGATCTTCGCTGTCGAGGACTGGCAGCGAACCTATGCCTTGAGCACAACCGGGTGCGGCCACGCGTCGGCGACCAACGGAACAGGAGTTGCCCTCGGCGGAGGCCAGATTCTGACCGTCGCCCATGTCGTTCTTGGCAGCTCGTCCGTCGATGTCACCACCCCCCAAGATGCAAAATACTCCGGTCAGGTGATTGCCATCGATGTTGAGCGAGACCTGGCTCTGATCCAGATTGTCGATGACGAGTTGGGTCCAGTGGCCCTCGCCACCGCCGCTGTTGGCGACGAGGCCGTTGTTGAGACTCGTAGCGCTTCAGTCATTGTCTCTGTTGCCCAAAGCGTGCTACTGGACATGGCGGAGATCGGTGGCTCCGAGAGATCTGAGCGGCGAGGCATTCGTCTTGATGGCACAACAGTATCTGGTGACTCTGGCTCGGGTTTGTTCACCGACGATGGACTTGTCGGCTTGGTGTTTGCCACCACAAGTGATGATGGTTCGGTTACCTGGGCTACCGCCTCCAGCGAGATTGAATCCTTCCTGGCCGAAGCTATTCCTCAGGACTACTCCTGTGACGCGGCCGAGTCCGAACTCGTCGTTGGAGGTCAGTAGTCAGAGGCAACGAAGGCACTGCCTCAGTATCTGGCTCGCGAGACTAGGAAGTTGGGGCGTTCCAGATCCGTACCTCGCCAAACTCGATCTTTGTCGACGCCTCGGCGTAGCCGGCTTCGCCCGGAAGAAGGACGTGATAGCCATGGGCCGGGTCACCCACTCGTACTGGCTGTGGCGGCAGCCGAAGGTTGGCCATGTCGATGACTGAGTCAGCTGAAACATGGGGCAGTAGGCAGGCCAGCATGCGGATGGTCGGTGACATCATCTGGAACTCGCCTGCTCGCCACCGTGCCAAGGCGTCAGCGGGACGAATCCACTGCCAATCGACAATCTCACCGTCATCATGCACCGGCTCTTGGTCCGCCGGGGCGCGGGCTACAAAGAAGCGGGCATCAAAGCGACGAGGCGAACCAGGTGGAGTGATGAAGCGGGCAACCTCCTGCATGGCCGCCGCGTCAATACTCAAGCCGTTGTCCAGCAGCTGATCGACAAAGACACCCTCATCGTTCTGCACGGCATGTCGCAAGGCGTTGACATCGACGCCAGATGTGTCCGTCACCAGCAGAAGGCCTGCCTCTTCCAAGGTTTCGCGGCAACAGGCCAGCCACCAGGCGAGGCCGCCGCCGCTGACTCCAAGCATGTTGGATGCTTCGTCGTCAGAGAGCCCCGAACACACAGCGTCGAAGTCGGCCTGGTGATCTGCGGGGTCAACCCGGCCACCGGGAAAGACCCAGTTGTCGGGGGCGAAGACGACGCCAGCGGTCCGCCGCAGCAGAAGGACATGCAGGTCCGGCTGATCGTCAAGCAGCATGACAGTGGCGGCCGCTGAAACCGGAATGGTTTCTGGATCGAAGTCCAGATCGGCGTAGCGCTGATCGATGTTTGCTCGGGCTTGTCGCTGTTGCGCGTTAGTTGAACTGGCGTCAATCGAATCTGGTTCAGTCAAGTCCGCGGGCACTGTCTTGATGGTCGATGAACCATCGATAGGTGGATTCGAGTCCTTCGAGGAATTCGATCTGGTGCTTCCACCCAAGACTATGAAGGAGGCCAACATCCAGCACCTTGCGAGGCATGCCATCGGGTTTGCTGGAGTCGAATACGAGAATGGCCTCGGGGTAGACAACCGTGCGAATTGCTTCGGCCAATGACCGAATTGACAGGTCCTCACCAGTCCCGACGTTCACGTGCAGCTCTTCGCTGTATCCATCCATCAGGAATAGGCAAGCACCTGCCAGATCATCGACATGGAGAAACTCTCGCATGGCCGAGCCGGTTCCCCAGATTGAAACCTCGGGTTCGTTTGCCAGCTTGGCCTCGTGAAATTTGCGCATTAAGGCTGGGATCACATGGGATGCCGTGAGGTCGAAATTGTCGCCAGGCCCATACAAGTTGGTTGGCATCGCGGAAATGAAGTCGCAGCCGTACTGGCGTCGGTAGGCCCCGCACAACTTGATGCCGGCAATCTTGGCTAGGGCATAACCTTCGTTAGTTGGCTCCAACGGGCCGGTGAGAAGGGCGTCTTCACGAATTGGCTGGGTGGCATGGCGTGGGTAGATGCAGCTGGATCCGAGGTAGAGCAGCTTCTTCACCTCGACCTGGCGAGAGGCCTCAATGATGGTGCCGTGGATCATGAGGTTGTCGTACAAGAATTCGGCTGGTCGAGTGGAGTTGGCCATGATGCCGCCAACGGTTCCAGCGACAAGATAGACGTATTCGGGATGGTTGGCCTGAAACCACTCGTTGACTTGGGCCTGCATTCGCAGGTCGACATCTTGTCGAGTAGCAGTGAGAACATTGCTGAACCCGTTGGCCTCAAGCTGACGGAGAATGGCAGAACCAACCAGGCCTCCATGGCCAGCGACATAGATTGCGGCGTCTTTTGGGACGGTGTTGTTCGACATTGTCGGCACTCCAGAAGTCGATTCGGTTCAGCTGACCGGTAACTGTTCTTACGCTAGCCCGATCCTTCGATGGACATGAGTACGGTCGCGTTGTCGACAGAACTGGCGGCAAGGGTGTCCCAAGCCTCGTTCCCGGGATCTCCCTCGCTGATATCGGCGGGGCGCTCCAACACATAGACCTTGAATTGCAGATCCCTCACGCCTTCCCCCAAGGTTTCTAGGCAAGGGTTGCCCCAGCCGTACTGGCCATAGTCATTGAGGGTTTCATAAGCTCCGGCAGGCAGCACGCCCGATTCCAACACATCCCGATCGGGACTGATACCACCCATCAGCCAGAGCAGAACCGGTAGATCGGGATCAGTCTGATCGCTCAAGGTCACCGCAAGCTCGACTGCCCGGGCCGGAACGTTCTCGATCATGAGTTTGGGGAAGACGTTGGCACCGTCACAGCGCGCCAGCGCCGGAGCGGACTCACCGGGCTGGAAGTCAGGGCTGGACAGGGTGAGACCAGAATCACTGATGCCCTGTGGTGGGGCTGAAGTTGGTGGTGCCGGCCGAGTCGTCGTTGTTTGCCAGTCTTGAGCCTCGGCCAGGTCCCGACCATCGCTGGCGCACCCAACAACGACAAGGCAAAGAGCACAAGAAACGAATATCGACTTTGGAACGAACCACCTCGGGGACACGAGGATGGAGAGTAGCTGGGTCCTCGGCCGCGATCGTGGCACCTCGCTACGATGCCGCTATGACCGATCGCCGACTTCGCCGTTCCAGCCAAAGGCTGGTTCGCTCGCGTCTTGGTTGGCGCCCCCGGAATCGACTGTCCTCCACTGGTCTTTTGCGAGGCGGTTTCCTTGGCCCTGATCGGGCCGACGTCCGTCAAAGCTTGGGAGCACTCGTACTTTCCGCGATGGCCAGTATTGTTGCTGGACTGATCTTGGCTTCGCGACGAAGCCAGTTTGATGCGTTCCCCGGTCTCCTACTTTTTATCCCGTCCGCCATCGCACTGCGGGGCAACGTCTTTGGGCCGATGGGTAGCCGACTCTCAACAGCAATCCAGACCGGCACATTCAGTTGGAGCTTCCGACCAGACTCGGTTCTTGGTGAGAATCTCATTGCAGTCCTGATAAACACCCTGGCTGCTGGCCTGGGGCTGGCCGGGTTCGCAGAGCTCTTCGCTCGAACACTGTCTGACACTGGAGTGGCGGCAATCGGATTCAGTGACTTCATCGTGGTTTCAGTCGTTGGAGGCCTGCTTGCTTCTGTGGTTGTGCTTGGTGCTGCTCTTGGGCTAACCGTTGCCTCGGTTCGCTTTGGTTGGGACCTCGACAATGTGACGGCTCCCATGGTGACTGCGGCCAGCGATGTGATAACGCTGCCTGCTCTGATGATGACCACGGTGCTGCTTGGCCGCGGTTGGTTGACGTTCGCCATTGCCGCTGTGGCCGTCGGTCTTGTGGTTCTTGGGCTCATCCTGTTGGTTCGTTCCTCGCTGGAGCGGGCAAAGAGGATCGTGTTGGAGTCGATTCCGGTCCTCATCGCCGCCGGCATTTTGAGCCTCGTGGCAGGGACTGCCATTGAGGCTGCTGGGGGTCGTCTGTCATGGGTGTTCCTGGTGCTCTTGCCTGGCTATCTGGGTTCGGCTGGCGCGCTTGGCGGCATTCTGGCCAACCGGCTGTCGACCAAGGTCCATCTTGGTTTGGTCGAGGCCTCCCTGATTCCTCGAGGAACGGCTCGATCTGACATGGGGTTTACCCTGGCCTTGGCCGCACCCATTTTTGTCTTTCTCGTCTTGTTGGCCGAGGGAACAGCCCTGGTATTTGACGGTGACTCACCGGGGTTCGCCATGCTTTTGGCGGTGGTTCTCAGCGCAGGAGCTGTTGCCACCATTTTCGTACTCGGTGTGGCCTACTACGGAACGTTGGCCGTCGTCCGGTTTGGCCTTGATCCTGACAACATGGGTATCCCCATGGTCACAGCTGCCCTCGATGTTGTTGGAGCGCTCACCTTGATCTCAGCGGTGAGTGTTTGGGGCGTGACATGATCATCAAGCCGACTTGTTCACAAAGACTGACTTGTTCGCTACTACTGCTTCTCCCGCGAAGATAGGAAACTGTGGAAACCAAGAACCTCCGAGAAATGCTGGCCGAGGCCAAGGACACCAGCGAACTGATGGTGGACTTAGCTTATGCCGCAGTCTTCTTTGACGATCCAGACATGGCCGATGAGGTTGATGGTTTGGAGAGCGAGATCAGCGAACTGGTTCATGACATGCGGACCTTGTGCGTCATTGCGGTCCGTAACCCACGTGAGGCCGAGGCAATGTCTGCTGTGTTGCAAGTCATCTCTGCTGTTGAACGAATTGGCAATGATGCGGTTGACATCGCCCGAATTGTTACCAGGCGTCTCGGGATTCCTCACGAGCTTGTGGTTGACATGGCCGCAGCAGAAGAAATCTCTCATCGGGTGGAGATCGCTGACGGGTCCCACTTTGCCAATCGGCCCCTGTCGGCATTCGAGCTTCCAATCGTCACTGGCTTGCGAGTGATGGCTATTCGTCGGGGACGGTCTTGGCTTATTGATCCCCAAGGAAACGAAATCCTCCAACCAACTGATGTGCTGTTTCTACGTGGTTCCCCGGACGGAATCGAACGCCTTCGCGAGCTGGCTGGAGCCTCGTCATATACGCCACCAGTGGCGGCCACCGAGACACGGGCTCTTACCGATCTTGACCGGGCCATTGACACCCTGGTGGAGATGAAGAACCTGTCTGAGGTTGCCGTCGGTCTGGCGTACTCGGCGCTGGTGTACCGAGACAGAAGCTTGGCAGCGGAGGTGCATCATCTTGAGGACCGCCTGGATGAGATGAACCATCGACTGGAGCTTTGGGTTTTGGGTGCAGCTGGTGATGGAGCTGACCCTGGCCCCTTGCGTGGCTTGTTGCATTTGGGAACCGCAGCTGAGGACCTGGGCGATCAAGCTCAGTCGATGGTCTGGTTGGTCGAGAAGTCTGGTGACCTTCACCCGGTACTTGGTATTGCCCTTGGTGACACCGATGACGTGGTCGTCCAGATACCGGTAGCCGAACACAGCCAGGTTGCTGGCAAGACCCTGGCCGAACTCGAGCTACCAATCGAACCAGGGTTCAATGTCCTGGCTATCGAGCGCGGTGGGCTCTATCAATATCGGCCTCGCAGTCAGGTCCGGCTCGTACCCGGCGATCAGATCCTAGCTAGCGGACCAGAAGAAGGCCGAGAAACGCTGGCGGAAATGTTGGGCTGGTTCCTGACCGAAGACGACGACGGTGATTTCGTCTTGGAACCTCGTCCCTAGCTGACTCAGAAGGCTGAGTCAGCTGAGGTGAGGCTCCAAGACGTGTTGTTTTCCTATTGCGCCTTGTTTCCTATTGCTTGTTTTCGTGCTGGTCGTCTTTCTACTGTGCTGCTGGGCCCGGGGGAGGGGGACTCTGAGTTGGCCGAGCTTGAATTGGAGCGGTGGGCCGTGCCGGAGCAGTGGCTGTTGTCGTGGCCACCACCTTTCGTTTTGGTGCAGCCTCGGTATCGCCCGACCCCTGTGGGCCACCGTCCTTGAACAGCTCGGCGATTCCACCGAGGGCTCCCATGGTTGCCCCCATCTCCGTTGGTAGGAAGATCTTGGTTGCCGTTCCGTTGGCGATGCCTTGCAGTGCTTCCAGGTATTTGATGGCGATGACCCGGTCGTCAGTCCCGGCATCGGTGATGGCCCCAAACACCGAATGGATCGCGGCCGCTTCACCGGCAGCAACGACCTCTTGGCGGTACTGCTCGGCTTCGGCGTTCAGGCGTACAGCCTGGGCCTCACCTTCGGCATTGAGAATATCTTTCTGCTTGCGGCCCTCCGCACTGAGGATGGCTGACTGCTTCTCGCCTTCGGCTCGGGTGACGGCCGCCTCGCGAGTACCTTCGGCCTCGGTGACCACGGCTCGGCGGGTTCGCTCGGCTTTCATCTGCTCGTGCATGGCGTGCATGACGTCGGCGGGAGGATCAATTCGTTGGATCTCAACCCGGACGACCTTGACGCCCCACTTGTCTGTTGCCTCGTCCAGAATCTGGCGCAAGGTGTCATTGACTCGCTCGCGGGATGTGAATGCCTCATCCAACGTCATCTCACCAATCACGTTTCGCAGGTTGGTCTGGGACAGCTTGGTGATGGCAAGAAGGAAGTTGGAGATGTTGTAAAGCAGACGCTGCGGATCAGTTGGCTCAAAGTAGACAACAGCATCAACCGCGGCCGTCACGTTGTCCTGAGTGATGACCTCTTGGGGAGGAACATCAATGACTTGTTCACGCATGTCGACCTTCTTCAAGGTCTCGATAAAGGGAGCGATGAGGCGCAGCCCCGGCTCGGTTGTTTCCTTATAGCGACCAAGTCGTTCAACAACACCGCGCTGGTACGGGCGAACGATACGTACGCCGGCGGCTACATAAACGACGAGGAGCAATACAAAGACTGCGAGCAGTCCTAAAATAGCTCCACCTGCTGAATTCATGATGTTCCCTCTTTCGTGGTGACGGGGTTGCCGTCCGGTTGTGATTGTCTGGATCGAATCGTGGATCCGGTCCTGGGCCTCGCTTGTTAAAACTGATTTTGTGACTCGGCGGAGGGTTCGACGATGACTCGTGTGCCCTTCACCTCGATAATCGAGACTCGTGTTCCGGACATGATTCCCATGCCGTCTCGGCCTTCGGCTCGCCACTTCTCTCCAGCGATCTTGACCATGCCGGATTTACTCAGGCCAACGGGAATCTCGGCAATAACCTCTCCGCTGTGACCGATCAACCGGTTCGCCCCGACCCCAATTGGGTTGGGTGTATTGCGTTCCATCTTTCTGGCCAGCGGACGTAATGCGAAGAAGGTGCCCAGGGAGACAGCAACGAATACAGCAAAGCCAACGGGAACTGGTGCTCCAATAAAGCTCACGAAGGCCGCGGCGATTGCGCCAATGGCGAACGGAACGAGGAAGAAGCCACCAATGGCCACGATCTCACCGATGGCCAAGGTCGCTGCTAGTCCCATCCAGATCAATCCCCAGACTGCTGGGTTATCGAGGTTGTCCACTGTTCCCTCCATGGTCTTGGCGATGTCGCCGTCTGTATGAGACTAGTAACGCCGCGACCCTGGGTCTGGGTTCCCGAGAAATTTCAGAAATTGTTCGATTCGATTCCCTTCGGTGGTCGGGACAGTCTTGTCCCGACCACTTCGAGGCCGATCGGATTAGCCTGCCCGGATGGCCCGCCTCCTCAGTATCCATGCTCATCCCGATGACGAAGCCTCCAAGGGGGCGCCCACGACCGCTAAGGCAGTGGCTCAAGGGCATGAGGCGTACCTGGTTTGTGCCACTGGCGGTGAGGCCGGTGACATCTTGAACCCAGCGATGGACCGCCAAGAAGTCAAGGATGACCTAGCCAACGTACGGGCTCACGAGCTGGCCGAGTCGGTCAAGATCATTGGCTACCAGGAGCTTGTCATGCTCGGCTATCTGGACTCGGGCATGCCGGATAGTGATGCCAATGAGGACCCATGCTGTTTCGCCAACGCCGAGTTAGATGAGGCTGCAGGGCGACTGGTGAAGATCATGCGGCGGCTTCGCCCACATGTCATCATGACGTACAGCGATGATCAGCAGGGATACCGGCATCCCGACCATCTCCAGGTTCACGATGTGAGTGTGTTGGCCTATGAGCGATCGGGCGACCCCGATTGGTACCCCGAAGCGGGAGATCCTTGGACCCCGAGCAAGCTGTACTATTCGATGTGGAGCCGTTCACGAATGCTGGCCTATGACGAGGCCTACAAGCGGTTGGAGATCGAGTCGCCTTACGACAAGCGCTGGTTCGATCGCCCGTCGCAGGATCATCGGATCACTACTCGGGTTGAGATTGCCGAATGGCACGGGGTTCGGGCCGCCGCGCTATTGGCTCATGCCACCCAAGTAGATCCGAATGAGAAGTTCTGGTTCGGCCTTCCCGAAGAAGAGACTGTCGCTGCCTATCCCTATGAAGATTTCATCCTGGCCCGTTCGATAGTTGGCAAGCCAGCTGATGGGGAGTTGGAAAACGACATCTTCGCCGGCATCGGTGACGACTAGGATTGTTGAACATGACGAGCGCAGTATTTACTAATGAATGGGTGCAAGCTCTGGTCGAGGCCAGCGTTGGACGTGAAGCTATTCCTGGTCTTGGTGGAATCATCGATCTCGGAGTCGGAAAGACAGTCCAGGCAACACTGTCCATTGTGGATGGCCGAGCAATTGGATCCAGTGAGGAAGAAGCCGGCGGCCATATCCCCTTTACTGGTGCCCAGCTTGAAGCCTGGCAAAATGGCGAACTCAATCTGACCCAGGCTTATACCAAGGGTGACTTGAAGGCGACCGGCAAGACCGGCCACCTGCTGGCAGCTCTTGAATTGTTGGACGACCGGTCAATCGTTGACCGACTTCCACGGCCTTCTGCCTAGGAAGAGGTCGCTGGCTCGTTGCCTTGAAACTTGGCCATTGTTACCAGGTCCAGTAACCGGTGGACAGGCTACTCAAGCGGCTGGTCTGGACCATCGCATACTCCCCAGAGACCGCGTCCAGCAGATTTTGCCTCAGCCCGCACATTGTCAAAGTGTCGGGCATAGTCATCGTTTGGCGCATAGCTCACGGAGTCGGCGTACCCGCCCTCAATCAACCACTGGTTGACAAAGAGATCGTCTTCATGTCGGTAGACATAGAGCAAGAGCCGTCCGTAGCGATCTCGGGCTTCCTCACCTCGCTCGATTCGGACGAGGGATCCGACGGGAAGCAGGCCCTTCAGGGCCTCGCTAGCCTCGGCGCCGTAGCACTGGACCGGCACGCTCTTACTCACTGTCTCTGGGGTATCAATACCGATGAGACGGACCCGCTCATGCTGATCATCGATGTCTAGCTCGATGGTGTCGCCATCAATGACGAACATGACTTCGGCCAGGAGTTCATTGGGTGCTTGGGACTGACTGGTGCCTTCGTTGTCAGCAATATTAGAGAGCCGGGGCCAGAGGAACCAGGCAAGAAGTAGAACAAGAATTGGGAGTGCCGCCCTCTTCATAGTGAAGTGGGGAAGTGACTAGGCGGCGATTGGCAGAGAAGCATCGTCACGTACGGTAGTGATCTGGTGGACGCGGAGCACCTCTCGGGCTTGGGCCAGGCCATCTCGTCCAATCCGTTTGGTCTCTTCATCGATAAGCCAGGCCGAGGGGGTTGTGGGTAGCAGAACAAGCTGTGAGGTCTTCATGCCTTCCACTATGACCGTGGGGTGTGACACTGTGATTGCCGAGAGTGGTAGATCGCACGAATTCGCGCTTCGTTGGGTGAGTATTCCCAACGGATTCCCATCGGTGACGCGCCACCTGGAGGACCCCGGTGGCTAACGTGTCGATCGTGGTTGAGGGAACTTCTCAGATCATCGCTCTTTGTGGTGTGGCTATCATTCTGGTAGCTCTCTTTGGCGTGTTCGATCTGATCTTGGCTCGCCGAGAGCGTGCCAAGTTGGCCACAATGCGTAGTGATCCAGCGGTGGCTTGGGCTGTATCGGAGATTCTTCGAGCGAGGGACAGCTTCTCCCGTGTTGTTTCTCGCTATGAAATGGCCTTGGGAGCCCAAGCTCGTGTCCGGTCCCGAGCAAATGATGGTGGTTTGCCCAGCAACGATGAGCATCCGGAGGCTTCGGAGGGTCCCGAGGTCGGACCTCAGGAGTATGACTCCGATGTTGAACGGCTTCTAGAGGAGAAGCACGAGGCGCGAGAGCGTCTCCTTGGTGCCCAGCGTGACTGGGACATGATTCGACCGGGAGCAGGTCCAGCAGCTGCTTCTGACTTGTGGTTTGGGTCAGGACTGATGCGAGCCTGGCAGTTAGGATTTGTCGGGTTCGAACGCCATTTCTACCGCTTCGACCACGCATTGGATGACAGTTGCTGGTCGATATTTGAGTCTTGTCGATTCCGGTTCGGACTGGGATTTGGCGCCGAGTCGCAGTCACTCGCACTCGTCGTGGTCGGCGCTTCTGCCTCTCAGTTGCCGGAGCTATCAGCCCTCGCTTTTGGTGGCCCCGAGCTAGCTGTTCGGCCAGGGTTTGTCCCAATGCGCTGGTGGCGCCGAATTCGTCGCGACGATGAGGTTCGTGCTGCCAATGCAATATTGCTGAAGGCGGGCGAAGTTTCCGACCTGGTCAAAGGACCGAGTGCTGAAACAAGAGAGCTTGTGCTTGCTGCCCTTGAGGCTGAGCTTGGTGAGCCGCTGACCTCCACAACGACGATTCCGCCGGGTCCTGGTTTGATGAGTGTCATCACCAAGGGGCCATCAGTACTGGCCGGAGCTTGGACGGGTCACGTCCCCGAACCGGAGCTTCGAGCATCTTCTGACCACGGGGTTTGGCACGAACCGGCTTGAGCATGCACTCTGGTGGGTATGACTCGATATGGCATGTCCATTCCATTTGGCGGTACCGCTCTCGCTCAACATCGTGAGATCTACCGCGAACTGGTTGATCTTGGCTACACCGATGTGTGGTCCTCCGAAGCCGACGGAGCCGATGGCTTCACCCCCTTGGCCCTGGCCGCGGCGTGGGCACCGGAGCTGAGGCTCGGCATCGCCATCATTCCGGCCTTCACCCGAGGTCCGGCCCTGATGGCCCAGAGTGTCGCATCACTGGCCGATGCCGCTCCCGGTAACTTCGTAATGGGCTTAGGCTCATCCTCCAACGTTATTGTCGAGCGTTGGAACGGGATTGACTTTGACGAGCCGTACAAACGAACCCGTGACATCGTTCGGTTCCTGAAAGCATCTCTGAGTGGCGAGAAGGTAACCGAGACCTACGACACCTTTGAAGTGAAGGGATTCCGCCTCGGTATCAAGCCCGCACAAGAGCCTCCCATCCTGGTAGCTGGCCTGCGGCCGGGCATGTTGGCCATGGC
>VAPK010033532.1_pt1 | contig 14192 bp, 14 predicted proteins | sample 3395031 | NCBI WGS metagenome assembly VAPK01 (sample SAMN08290443, study PRJNA428436) | hydrothermal vent metagenome | isolation source: Deep-sea hydrothermal vent chimney 1 | place: Pacific Ocean: Juan De Fuca Ridge | reverse complement strand
ACTACAGTCATACATGGTGACATCAAACGTGGTGGACGTGCAAAAGCATTAACACTCTTTAAGTCTGGTAAATCACAAGTACTAGTGGCTACCGATATCGCTGCTAGGGGGATAGATATACCTCTGCTTCCACTAGTCATAAACTATGACCTTCCAGAAGAAACAGACAGCTTTACACACCGTGTAGGACGTACAGGACGAGCCAACCATAAGGGTGGTGTCATTACCCTACTCACTATACATGACTATAATGCTTTTTCTACCATAGAAAAGCATCTTAAACTCAATGTAAAACGTGAGATCATGGATGGTTTTGAGATAACAGATAAACAACCACGCCAAGCTAGACCTCGCAAAAAGTCTTTGAGTGAGAAAAAAGGGAAGATAGACTACGACAAAAAACGTAAATATACTTATGCCGCCCAGAAAAAAAAGAAACAAGAGACTAAGAAGAGAAAATAGATTTTAACTTTTCTTCTTAAACTGTGCGAAAAGTGGATTGTGGTCAGAGAGTCCATGATCTTTATATACTCTAAAATCAAGTAACTTCACTCCTCTATAGAAGATAAAATCTAAATGATTCCCCATAAAAGACTTTACTTTGTCTATTTGCTTAAATGGTACGGTACTAAGAGCTAATTCTTCTCTTATTTGATGAAGTTTTTGCATGCGTTTTTTGTTCCAAGAGTTGAAGTCACCTGCAACTATCATAGGTCCTTCATGATGCTTCATGAGTTCTAAAAAACGTTCAAGTTCTTTCTGATAACGCCCCATTTCACGAAAGTTTATGGCATGTACATTAAGTACCAAAAGTTCAGAGCCATCTTCAAAAGGATACGAACTCAAAAGTAAACTCTTATGTGGACCGACCAAACTCTCTCTACCTTCTGAAAGATATGCTTGTGCACTCTTTGACTCTACCCTACTTGCAGATAATACACCATAAAATTCTCCTCTAAATTCCAAGTTGGCTGCAGCATCAAAAGCAAAATTTGGGAGTGTGAAGTGTTGATCATCTCTAAAGTTTGCTTCTTGAAAAAGTAAAAGATCTATCTCTTGTTCTTTGGTTAATTTATGAAGAAAAGGTTTAAATTTGAGATGTTTTGTATTCTTTTTATATACATTCCAGCAAAGTACCCCAAAAGAGTCTGGTACAAAGCTATTGCAGCTTAAACGACATGAACGATGATGTAGAATAGAAGGAATGAACATCAGAGTAGTGGAGCAAATACTTTCATCATATTTTCAACAGCCTCTCGTAGCTTGGATGGTTTTTTCATACCTTTACTTGAGTTAAGCATTAATTTTTTCATCCATGATTCCATATTCTCTATAAATTGAGATGAATAAATAAAAGTAACCACTTCATAGTTAAGGAAAAGACTACGATTATCCAGATTGACAGAGCCAACCATACCTCCAATATCATCTATGAGTATAGCTTTAGCATGAAGCATTTCACCCTCATACAAGACCACATCAGACCCTATTTCATCAAGTTCACGCATATATGGGCTTCTTACCATATCTGCTAGTATATTGTCAGAGTTTTTAGGTGTTATCAGCTTGACATCAACCCCTTTATGTTGAGCTATGATGAGTGCTTGTATCATATTTTCATCTGGTACAAAATAGGGAGTCACTATCCAAATTCGTTCTTGGGCATTATAAATGGCATTTAAAAGAGATTCATAAAGTGCATCTGTAGGGACATCTGGACCAGAGGGAACAACTTGAACTACGCTCTCTCCATCATACTCTTGTGTTATAGGTAAAATATTTTTTTCTTCCTCTTGTGTTGCATAGACCCAGTCATTGTGAAAAATATGATAAAAATAATGGACAGCTGGACCTTTCAAATAATAGAGGATATCTTCCCAACGCTGGGTTCCATCTGCTTCTCCCATGTATTCATTACTAAGGTTCATACCACCACTTAGCAATGTTGTTTGATCAAAAAGATAGATCTTACGATGATTTCTAAGATTGATATAGTTTTGAAATGGTCTTTTTAGTATAGGCGTAAAAAATGCAACTTCTCCCCCTGCCTCTTTGAGTGCTTTAAAACCTTTCTGATTAAAGTTAGCTCCAAATGAACCTACTAGATCCATAAGCAAACGTACTTTAATGCCATCTTTGGCTTTTTTTGTCAATGCATCCAATATAACCTTAGTAGTTATATCAAATTGAAAAACATAGGTACAGATATCAATGCTATATTTTGCATTGTCAATCTCTTCTAGCATTCTGTTATAAGCTTTTGTGTCATTTGTGATGAGTTCAAAAGTATTGCCTTTTGTTGCAGGAGGAATACCGTTTTTTTTCAGAATATTTTGAAGTGCATGCGTAGAGTCATCCAATACATAGGGTACAAGCTTACTCTCGTTATGAAACAAAACATACTCTTTTTTATGTTTTGGTTCACGCTTACGTATGCCAACAAGAAAATATAGAGGTACAACAATATAAGGCAAAAAGAAAACAGACATTATCCATGAGATCATACTACTTGGAGATCGCTTCTGATACAAGATATGACCTAAAGCAGAGAAGACAAGAATACCACCAAGCAAAATCAACAAATAAGTTAGCATAAGTTGCAAAGGTGTGATATCGATGGGGAACTCCTTTATTTAGCCACTTTTTGTTAATTGATTATATCATAATGATAACCTACGCTATAATACCTTCATGATAGAAAACTTCAAAACAAATAATTTTACTTTAGTGCTTTCAGGTGGTGGTGCATTAGGTATCGCTCATTTAGGAGTATTGGCTGATATGGAGAGATACAGTATCGTACCTAAAGAGATAGTCGGTACAAGCATGGGTGGTATCATCGGTGCATGTATGGCTGTTGGGATGAGAGAAGAAGAGATAAATGAGCAGATAGAGGCTTTTGCTTCTGTTTCAAAGTGGATCTCTTTTTCGTTTTCAGGTAATGCTCTTGTAGATAATGGAAAAATAGAAGAAATATTTAAAACACTTTTTGGTAACAAAAAAATGAGAGATACCACCATACCCCTTAAACTCATAGCAACTAATCTGCTCAACGGACATAAAAGAGTTTTTTCTGCTTTGGACGATGTATATATAAAAGATGCTGTATTGGCTACTATGGCTATACCTGGGATATTTGAAGAGCATATCATAGAGGGTAAAACTTATGGTGATGGGTTTTTGTGTGAAAATTTAGGTATAAATGAAACTACTTATGATTATGTCTTAGCTGTAGATGTATTGGGAGAGAATGCCTTTGAAAAGTCTATGCCAGACAACTTTTTCAAAACGGCCAATGTCCTAGAAATGTTTGAAAAATCAATGAGACTGATTATTTATAATCAAACACAAACGAATATCAAAAACTCAAGTAAAAACATATATCTTTTAGAACCAAATACTAAAAAGTACCAAACATTTAGTTTTCATAAAGTTGAAGAGATAAGAGCTTTAGGGTTGGGCTTATTAAAATGATTGAAAATGGATTTACTTACTTAGCATTACTAATGATAATAGCTGCAAGCATCGTCTATACTGAAAAAAGGACGAAAGCTAAGCTTTTTGAATACCTTCCTGCTATCGTTATTATCTATTTTGTAGTAATGCTACTTTCTACCTTTGGTTTATGGCAAAAAACAGAAGCTGTGACAGCTACATATAAAACAGTCAAGTCCAATCTTCTACCTGCAATGATATTTCTTATGCTGCTCTCTGCAGATATGAGACAGATAGCCAAATTGGGTAAGAAGATGATACTTACATTCTTCCTATCTGCACTAAGCATTGCTTTTGGGTTCATTGTTACTTTTACCCTCTTCCATACTATGTTTGAATCAGAGTCATGGAGAGCTTTCGCGGCTTTAAGTGGTTCATGGATGGGTGGTACAGGTAATATGGTTGCCATTCAAGGTGCTTTAAATGTACCAGACTCAAAAATGGGCTATGCTCTACTCATAGACTCCATTGACTATGCTATTTGGGTTATGATACTCCTTGCTCTAGTTCCTATGTCAAACAAGTTCAATGCTTGGAGCAGAGCCGATACAAGCATTATAGATGAAGTGGGTGCAAAACTTTCCAGTAAAGAAGCAGAAAAAAAAGCTATGAGCTTTGACTCTCTTTTCTTTTTGCTTGGCTCAGCCCTTTTTGTCTCAGCTCTTAGCCAATGGCTTGCTAGCTATCTACCTACAACATCATTTCTTACAACAACCACATGGATAGTCATTATCGCAACACTTGCAGGTATAGTGATGGCTATGACCCCTCTTGCAAGGTTGGCAGGCTCTATGGAGTTAGGTAACATAATGCTCTACCTTATGGTTGCTCTCATAGCTTCACGTGCAAACTTTGCCGAACTCACACAAGCCCCTCTCTACATAGTGGCAGGATTTGTCATTATTATTGTGCATGTAGCATTTATGGTACTCTTTGCTAAACTCTTTAAACTAGACCTTTTCTCTTTAGGAGTAGCATCATTAGCTAACATAGGAGGTGTAGCATCTGCTCCCATCTTAGCTTCTGCCTACTCAAAAGCTCTCATTCCCATCGGCGTACTTATGGCAATGTTAGGGTACATCATTGGGACGTTTGGTGGCTTGATGGTTGGGAAGGTTTTGGAGATGATAGCAGGAACTTGATACAATAGCACAATTCATACACAAAAAATCATATAATCATAAATAGATGAACACAAAGGACAGATATGAGAACATTAACAGATGAACAAAAAACAGATATAGAGAACAAAACCAAATACAAAGAGTTAAAAACTGAATTACTTAAAGAGTATAAGAGTTATGCAGAAAATTTAGAGTATGCTGATGATGAGTTTGAAGAAGATCTCATTATGCAAAAAAGAGAGAAGCTTGCTGTGCAGATAAAAAGCTTGGGAGCTAAAATACGAGAGATCAATACTTTGGAGACTCAAGCGTAGTTTATGAAAATAAGCAACATAAGAACCAGCATACTAAATGCTCCACTTAAAAACCCTTTTATCACCTCTTTACGTCGTGTAGATGCACTTGAAGATCTTGTAGTTATTATCGAGTGTGATGATGGCTCTGTGGGCTATGGTGAGGGTGCTCCCACTCCTATTATAACAGGTGAAACGATAGGGTCTATGGTTGCTACTATCGAGTACATAAAACCTCATATTATTGGTAAAGAGATTGAAGATTTTAATACTATTTTAGATTTAGTACACAACTTGATACTTAAAAATACTACGGCTAAATCTGCTCTAGAGATAGCACTCTACGACTTAAAAGCGAAAGCTACCAAACAACCACTCTACCAAATGCTTGGTGGAATACAAACCCATTTTAAAACTGACATTACCATAAGCATGGGAGAGATAGACAAGATGATAACAGACTCTCTTGATGCTATAAGTTTAGGTTACGATACACTCAAGATAAAAATAGGTGATAACCCACAAAAAGATATAGATAGGGTTAAAGCCATACATGATGCCACAGATAAGCATATCAAGCTAAGACTAGATGCAAATCAAGGATGGACAGCCAAAGAGTCCGTAAGCTTACTTCATGCCTTAGAGAAGGAAAATATCATTGCAGAGTTCATAGAACAACCTGTAAGAGCAGATGACATAGAAGGACTAAAATACATCAAAGAACGAGTACAAACCCCCCTACTCGCAGATGAGTCCATATTTAGCGTTAAAGATGCAAAAAAACTTTTAGAGATGCAAGCTATAGACTATGTCAATATAAAACTAGCTAAAACAGCAGGCATTACTCAAGCCCTAAAACTTGCCGATCTCTCTAAAAGTTTTGGAGTTAAATGTATGATAGGCTGTATGCTAGAAGGTCCCATAAGTGTTGCTGCTGGCGTGCATGTGGCTTCAGCGAAGGCAGATGTTATTACGATGCTTGACTTGGATGCAGTAAGTTTACTAGCCTCACATCCTATAGAGACATCTGTTTTGTTTGATGAGAGTGAGATCATTTTGAGTAATGCAGTTGGTCTAGGTGTAAAATACACAACAAATACACCAATCGTTAACTAAAATACAATATCATAATTAAAAAATAAAAGAACCTAATATGTATAAAAAAATAACTCTGCTCACACTACTTCTTTTCTCTTTCTCTGCCCTACTACAAGCAGACTATACTCTAAAAGTTGGTAAACGTGTTAAAAGTAAGATAGACCGTATGCCAAAGAATGTTGTAGGAGATATGAAAAACATCCCCCAAGACCCTGCTTTTTATGCCAATCAAATAAAATCTTTTTCAAAATCCAAACAGAAGAAATTTGATAAAGAATTTAACAAAAAGTATTTTAAGCCTTGGAGTTTGACAAAGATTGATATACCTAGTAAAGATTTTGGTTGGGAAGTTAGATTTGTAACTAAGAAGCCTATATATAAGGCAAATGGGCGTGTTATTCCTCCATATAAATATAATAAATGGATAAGAAATGCTAACTATAAAAATATTGATACTAAAAAATATAAAGCTATTACTATTAGGCGTACAAATGTAAAAGCACTTCCTATTTCTACGGCATTTTACAGAGATCCTAAACGTGCTGGTGAAGGCTTCCCTTTTGATTACAACCAAAACTCTGCCCTACACATAAATGTACCTCTTTACATTTCGCACTTTTCAAAAGACAAACGATGGGCATTTGTTAGAGCATCATACTCTTTTGGCTGGATCAAAGTAACTGACCTTGCACTTGTTACCAATGATTTCATAAAAAAATTCAAAAATGATAACTATGCGATAACTATAAAAGATAATTTGAGACTTTTTAATGATAAAAATAAGCCATCTTCCATAGTAAAACTTGGAGCCCTCTTTCCCATAAGCAAGGATGGGCAGGGTTATCTGATGGCAAAACGTAATTTTAAGGGTCAAGCTCGTATCCATAAAATAAAAGTGCAAACTAAAAATCTTATGGCTAAAAAACCTCTACCTTTTACTGCCAAAAATGTGGCGATGTTAGCTAAAGAGTTCTACGGAGAGCCGTATGGCTGGGGTGGAAGTTATGAGTGTCGTGACTGTTCGGCAACTACTAGAGACTTCTTGGGAGCATTTGGTATATTCTTGCGTCGTAACTCTTCTAAGCAAGCTAAAGATGGAGTGAGTACCTACATCAAAGGCTTAAAGAAGCAAGCTAAAAAGAAGAAGATCATCAAAGAGGCAGAACCTTTTCGTTCTCTTCTCTATGTGCCTGGACACATTGTACTTTATCTGGGGCAATACAGAGGAGAACCTGTTATTATGCATACCTACTGGGGTATCCGTAAAAATGATGGAACCAAGCTTATTACTGGTCGTACTATTATCACTACAACTGAGCCAGGTAAAGAGCGTGCTGATGTAAAAGAGAAGAGTAAGCTTATAAACACACTAAAAACAATAGTTAACTTTTAATCCAAATTATGTAATGGAATTATAAAACTAATATAAGTCATTGCACTGTGGACATTTACAAATAATCATCGATGTACCTTTAATAGGATAAAATCTATTTATGAGAATAAAAGAAAAAATTAAAATATTTACAACAACTATAAGTGCAGGAAAATTTAAGGGTAAAACCATAGAAATACCTGCTATAGACACTACAAGAAGCTCTAAAGGCATATTAAAAGAGTCTCTTTTCAATACTCTTCAATTTGATATCATGGATAAAAACTTTGTTGAAGCATTTAGTGGAAGCGGATCTATAGGACTTGAGGCGTTAAGCCGTGGAGCTGGTGAGTGCTATTTTATGGAGTACAATAAAATTGCTTTTCGCATACTTGAGTCCAATGTTAAAAAGCTTGACTCTAGCCACTGCCATCTTTTTTTTGGAGATAGCTTTGAGAAGTTTGCACTTGTATATGAAATGGTTAAAAGATCAAAAGAGAAAACATACTTCTATTTTGACCCACCCTTCTCTACGCGTGATGGTATGGATGAGATATATGACAAGACCATTGCACTTATAGAAACCATAGAGCCTGAAGTGTGTGAGATGGTCATTGTAGAACATATGACAAATCTTGAAATGCCTAAGATAGTAGGTGCATTGGAGTTTGTGAAGCGTAAAAAGTTTGGTCGCAGCACTATGACATACTATAAACCTACTCCACTTTAATCAACTGCTATTAGCATATTTTCTTTACTTTGGTTTCCTACTAGTGTTATAATTAGTAATAGACACACAAAAAGGAACTATTATGAATAAAAATGAAAAATTAGAACTATACTATTCCCGATGTGATATTGATTTACTCAAAGGTCATCTTAGAGAGCTATTGGAAAAAGCCAAAAAAGAGATAGAGGAGATCAAGGTAGAAGACATTGATCTTGAAAATATGGTCTTGATAGATGTGCGTGAAGCAGATGAGTTTGCAAGTGGTACCATCCCTGCATCAACAGTCTTTACTATACCAAGAGGAAAACTGGAATTTGCAGTAGATGATAAACTTATAAATGTGAGTGACCATCAGGTTGTATGTTATTGTCTTAAAGGTGCTAGAGGGCTTTTAGGTGCAAAAACTCTTAAAGACCTTGGTTTTAGTAATGTAGCTTACCTCAAAGGTGGTATAGAAGATTGGGTAAAGTCTGGTAAAAGTATCAAAAACTATTTAGGATATTTCAAGCTTGAAAATAGTTAAGGTATAATAGTTAAAAAAGAAAAAACATGACAAAAAAAGAAGATCACATTGCACTTTTTATAGACTGTGATAATATTTCACATCGTTCTATAGAAGGTATTATTAATGAACTTAGCAAGTATGGTATTGTAAACATCCGTCAAGCTTATGGAAATTGGACTAAAGACAACCTCAAAAACTGGGAAGATAAACTTTTGGAGTTTGCCATCAAGCCCATACAGCAGTTCGACTACTCACGTAATAAAAATGCCACTGATATACTTATGACAATTGATGCTATCGACTTGCTTCATACTAAAGATATCGATGCTTTTGCCTTTGCTACAAGTGACAGTGACTTTACCCCTGTAGTGATGCGTGTACAAGCAGAAGGTATTAAAGTTTATGGTTTTGGTGAGAAAAAAACACCTAAGCCGTTTATGGTTGCATGTTCACAGTTTATTTTTACTGAAAAGCTTATGGTAAATAGGGTAAAAGAGGCAGATATAAGTGATCTTGATGTACTTCAGGCTCCCATACGAAAATCTGGAAAACAGATGCGTGCAGACACTTGGCTTGTTAATGTACTTAGAAATGCTGTAGAGCAGACTATGGATGAGTATGGCTGGGCAAATCTTGCTGATATTGGTACTTATATCAACAACTCCACTTCTTTCTCACCCATTAACTTTGGGTACAAAAAGCTAAGTAATCTTATCAAAGAGACAGATCTTTTCGATATCGCTTTTGATGAAGTGAGTAAACAGATGAGTATTAGAGATAAAAGGATGGGAAATTAACCTTCTTTTTCCTTATTATTTTTAGCTTTTTTACCTTTAGGTTCTGGTTCTATAAACTCACCTTTGATCAGACCTGCTTCATGTAGGAACTGTGAGGGTTTGTAGTCTATTTTCTTTACTCTGTCATATTTTGCTAAAGAGAGATAGAGTTTATCTTGAGCTCGTGTTACAGCTACATAGAACAAACGACGCTCCTCTTCTATGCTAGACATCATCTTTCTATTTGGAAACCTTCCATCAACAAGGTCAACTACATAAACTTCTGGAAACTCCAAACCTTTACTTGCATGTACAGTAAGAAGGTTAACTCCCTCTCCCTCACTAAGTTCATTTCCACCAAGTACCATAGCATTGACAAAACGTCCTAACTCTTTGTATGGACGTGAAAGGTCTAGTAAAAGTCTTGCTTTACGTTGTATGCGTTCCTTTGCTTGCTTTTTCTTCTCTTCGTCTAACTCTCCTGATTTGAGCCTTCCTCTTTGAGTAGATAACATTTCAACTATACCATCGTAGAGTTTGGACGAAATAGCACTTTGGAGTATCTGTGCAGGGTTTTGCATACCTTTTACTTCTTGCATCAGTATATAAAAATCTTTAAAGAACTTTACTCCATCTTGTATGATCTTTGGGTGCTTTAGTAGAGGATGCCCATATATCTCATGAGGAAGATCAAGATGTTTAAATCTTGTAGAAGAGCCTATCTCGTGGTCATCATCAAAGAGTCCAAGTTGTATATTTTTATTGGGATTTAACTTAGGTAACTCTTGAACCTGAGGATAAAGAACTCCCTGCATAAGATTACCATTGCCAAAATGCAAGAAACACTGAAAAAACTCTTTTGAGAGAGCCGAACCTATACCAGAGGCATACTCAAAAATATGAATGAATGCCATCATATCTTTAGGATTGACTAAAAGTGAGAGTAGATCAAGTAAAAATTTTATCTCTTTTGCATCAAAGAAACTTGTTCCACCTTTACGCTTACAAGGTATGCCAAGCTCACGTAAGCAAGCCTCTATCCCATCTGCCGAAGAGTTATTTCTAAATATAATGGCTATTTGCTCATTAGGTACATGAGTATGTTTGATAGTTTGTGCAATTGACTTATATTGTTCAAAAAGGTCATTGTACATAAGTAGTTTAGGTGGATGGGTTTTACCCATACGACCTACTATCAGCTTTTTAGGGTAAATACGTTCATTACGCTCTATTACTCTATTGGCTAGTGAGAGTATGGGAGCAATGGAACGGTAATTTATAGAGAGTGTAAATACATTGGCATCACTATAACGCTTAGAGTAAGTAGCTATATTTTCAATATTTGCACCGTTAAATGCATATATACTCTGGTCATAATCTCCCACACAAAAGAGTGAGCTAGGCTTAAGTGAGTCTATCAATGCACCTTGAAGGGTATTGGTATCCTGATATTCATCTACAAGCACCTCTTCAAAATGTATAGTATGCTCTTCTAAGTGACTTTTTATACGTAAAAGAAGATCATTAAATGAAGCAAAACCATAATCTATTTTCTCTCGTTCAAACTCCTCTGTAATGTCCATATAGGCATCCATAAGCACTTCATGATCTGGATATTTTTCTAAAAACCACTCATCAAAACCATCTAAAGAGGCATTTTGATACAAAGAGTACATCTCATAGAGGTAAGTTGCTGAAAATGGGGCTAGAGGTAGGTTCATTCTCTCAAAGTTTCTCTTTTCGTAAATACTTCTAAAGAGAGTTTTTAGTTCAGAGGGCTGCTTAAGTGCAAGATTAGGATGTAACTCTTTAAGCCAACGGTAACTTACAGCATGAAAAGTACCAGACTCTATCTTGGAAACTACTTTTTTAGGAAAGTAACGCTCTAAACGGGCTATCATCTCTCCAGCAGCCTTGTTGGTAAAAGTAAGAAGTAAAATCTTAGAAGGATCTATACCCTTATGTAACAAATGGGCGATACGCCCTACAATGGTAGAAGTTTTACCAGTACCAGCAGAGGCAATGATAAGGTTATGCCCCAAAGGTGCTGTAGCAGCACTAAGCTGATCTTCATTGAGGGAGCTAAGAGGCAATTATTTTTGACCGATTATATAGTAAGTATTTTTATTATCAATTTTTTTAATTTTGACTTTGTATTTGTCTGCCCAGTGAGTTACTAGTTCTGTAAATGCCGAAAGATTATTGGCAGATGGGTCTTCATAACATTTTATTTTTAAATAATCTTCTGAGTTTGACATTGCTATAAATCCTTTTTCAATAGCCAAAGCATCATTAAAAGAGAGTATATGTTTAGAAAAGTGATCAAAACCTTTTGTATTTGCGATGATTTTGTTTATTTTTTTGAGTTCATGTTCATTTTTTGGGTAACCAAGTTGTACTAAAAGTGCTTCAGGTGTTAAGTCAAGATGCATATATATCCTAAGTAGTAAAATAAGGAGTAGATTGTAACAAATTTTTGATTAGGATTCGGCAGATTTCGACAAGCACAACAACCAAATTTATATTTTGTTCCCTGAGCTTGTCGAAGGGAGAGTTAAAACAGTGTATTGGATGGTGTATCAACTCTGGCTATAAGGTCTTTATAGTGCTCAACATTCTGGAATGCTTTTTCATAACGCCAGCGTAAAACAAATTCTATAATTTCATTTTTAAGTGCAGCTTCCAAGGTCTCTGCTTTTCCAAAGTACCCTAAAGAGATATTTTTTGCTTTCTTTTTACCATTTTTGTCTGGCTCATAAGTAATAGCAATAATTTGTATATATTTACCTTCACGCACTTCACCAAAATCTTCTTCTTTTAAACCAATACCAGAAAGGTTCATTGCTTTATAGATAAATATATTTGAGAAGTCAGGTGACTTTTCAAAGATTTTTAGTTTTTCATAAAGTTCTTGAACTCGTACTTTATTTGCTTCACGTATATCTTCTGAACTCATATTTACTTTTGAAGTGGAAGCCTTTTTTGTATTGGAAGCTTTGTTGCCAGATTTTTGAGTAGGTGTTTTTACACTTTCACTTACTTCTTTTTCCCTAGGCTCAGAAACAGTTTCTTTCTGTTCTAATTTTTCTTCTAAACGAGAGGTAAGTGCTTTAAGTTTATCTAAACTACTAGACATGATGTCCCTTCAAATGGGGCTATACGCCACATAAAATTATATATTAGTAAATATAGTACACTACTTTAAATAACAGTTACTTTAAATTATAGTTAAAAATATCAATTTTTCTATTTTTTAATGTAAAAAAGGTAAATATATGCCATATTATTTAATATAATATTCTTAGTTCTTGCCCTTAACCATTCTTTAGATAAAATTCTTTTTATATTTAATGTAAGGATAGCAGGGATGGATTATTTAGAGATAGTAGGTGGAAAAGAGCTAAAGGGATCTGTAATGATTAGTGGGGCAAAAAATGCTGCACTACCTATTATAGCTGCAACTATATTGAGTGATAAAGAGGTTACTCTTACGAACTTACCTAATGTTGTAGATATCCGTACTCTACTGAAACTTCTAACTATGCTTGGCGGAACTGTAGATCATGAAGATACAGTTGCACATATAAATAATGGGTCTATCACTTCCCATAAAGCAGTTTATGAGATAGTTTCACAGATGAGAGCTTCTATCTTAGTGCTAGGTCCCCTACTCGCAAGATTTGGTGAGTGTGAAGTCTCTCTGCCTGGTGGTTGTGCTATTGGACAACGCCCTATTGATCTTCATCTTAAAGCCTTAGAGTCAATGGGTGCAAAGATAGAGATAAAAGGTGGTTATGTTCATGCTGTAGCTCCAGATGGACTAAAAGGTGCCAAAATTATCTTCGATAAGATAACTGTAGGTGGTACAGAGAACATCGTAATGGCAGCAGCTCTTGCACATGGTACAACCACCATCCTCAATGCCGCAAAAGAACCTGAAGTAGTACAACTTTGTGAAATGATACGTGATGCTGGTGTCAAAGTAGAAGGTATTGGAACAAATGAACTTAGCATAGAGGGTACATGTGGTAAAGCTCTGAACTTTAAAACTGTTGAAATTATCCCTGACCGTATTGAGGCGGGAACGTACCTTTGTGCTGGAGCTATAACTAACTCAAGTATTACGCTAAACAAAGTAAACCATGGGCATATTAGAGCTTCTATAGATAAATTAGAGTCTATGGGATGTACATTTGACCTCAAAGATGACAGTATCACCATTTACCCTGTCGCTGACCTTAAGCCAGTTAATCTCATTACTATTGAGTATCCAGGGTTCCCTACAGATATGCAGGCACAGTTTATGGCTGTAGCAGTGATGTCAGAGGGAGAAAGCCTTATAGAAGAGCGTCTCTTTGAAAACCGTTTTATGCATGTGAGTGAACTTAACCGTTTAGGGGCTGATATTTGGTTAAAAGGAAGTACAGCAGCTATTAAAGGTGTAGAGAAGCTATATGGAGCAGATGTCATGGCAACAGACCTTAGAGCCTCTTCCGCATTAGTGCTTGCTGCACTGGTAGCTGAAGGTACGACTAATGTAAGGCGTATCTATCATTTAGATAGAGGATATGATGACTTAGAGGGGAAACTCTCTGCACTTGGTGCAAACATCGTGAGAAAGAAAGAGTCTCACTAAAAGTAGAAAGTCTATTTGACTTCTACTACTTCAATGACCGCTGGAAAGCCCGGTCCTATGGCTTTTTTAACAAGCTTTGCTTTGAGTTTGACTACTTCTTTTTGTCTCTTCCCAAGATTGAATATTTGTCCATTTTTTATCTTATAGCTTTTATGACTTTTTT